>Ga0182015_10000234_pt1 | contig 80446 bp, 48 predicted proteins | sample 712P3MmetaG_FD_120478 | JGI IMG/M metagenome (GOLD analysis project Ga0182015, IMG submission 120478) | Permafrost microbial communities from Stordalen Mire, Sweden - 712P3M metaG | ecosystem: Environmental > Terrestrial > Soil > Wetlands > Permafrost | place: Sweden: Stordalen | collected...
TGACGCTGCCGGATAAGCACGCGCTGTTGCACAAGATCATCTCGATGGGCCTGCAGGGTGCACAGCTTGCTGCTCCGCTGGTGACGCTTCCTGCCATCAGCGTGCCGGCCATCAAGGCCTTCACCAGCTTTTACAACATCCTGGTGCAGAATGCGGGCTTCATAATCAACAGCCCGCTGAAGGATGTTGTGGCGTCGTACGATGCGGTGGACTCAGGAAACATGCACTCGGATGCGCTGCGGCTGATTACAGGCGAGTATGTGATTGTTCCGTCACACTCGACTGCGGCGCTCAGCGCGCAGATGGACGGCTTGAAGATGCTCAACGGATACCTGGTGCCGAAGGATCTGGCAGCCAACGCAGACCCTACCACGGCGGCCAAGGCTGCGCTTCGCGATGTTACCTACGCGACGCTGAAGGTGAGCGTGGCCCCCGCCGCTGACGTGGCCGTGCCTCAACCTCTAGTGCCGATTTTGACGACTCCCGCGGGAACAACCCCGACGGCGCCGGCCAAGGCTTCCAGCACCGCCTCCAAGAGTACAAGCGGGTCCACATCGGGCACTTCCGGGTCTTCGACGGGTTCTTCGGGCTCCAAGTCGGGCACCTCGACGACACCGAGTTCTTCTACACCGAGTTCGGGTACGAGCACCACGCCGAGCACTGCACCCACAACTCCGCCAAAGTAAGTCGGTCGGAAAGGATCTGTTGAACGAGCTGGCAAGTGGGAAATTCGAACAGAAGGGCCATTCCAAGGAGTGGCCCTTCATTTTGAGACGCTCAACGGGTCGCGGGACAGTGATATGTCGAGGTGCGCGAGGCGCCTGGGCCGCTGGTGTATTCTTCGTTTGCCTGCGGGAGTGTTGCTTCCGCCGAGGATGTGACGATGAGGCACCTGGTTACTTTAGCGCTCTTGAACTTGCTGTTCTCAGGCCCAACGATCTGTCTGGCGCAACATGAGGTTCCGATGGTTCCTATTCACGGAGGGATGATCCGCGTGCTTCTGCTCGACGGGCAGAGCGGGGGCCCGTATCACAACTGGAAGCTCACGACCCAGGTGATGAAGGCAGAACTGGATGAGACGGGGCTATTTGAGGTGACTGTAATGACAGCGCCGGCCTCGGGCGGCGACTTCAGCGATTTCAAGCCGAAGCTAAGCCACTACCAGGTGATCGTGCTGAACTATGACGGACCCAGCTGGCCTGAGGCACTCCGCAGCGACTTTGAGAAGTTTGTGAGCAGCGGCGGTGGCCTGGTGGTGGTGCACGCCACCGATAATGCTTTTCCCGACTGGCCGGCATTTAATCTGATGACCGGGATCGGCGGATGGAGAAATCGCACGGAAGCAGCGGGGCCGTTGTGGTACTTCAAGGATGGGAAGCTGGTCTCCGATCCCTCGCCGGGCAAGGCTGGCTCGCACGGCGCAAGGCTGCCTTTCCAGGTGGTGACACGGGAGGCCGATCATCCGATCATGAAAGGCCTGCCAGCCGCATGGATGCACGCCCCGGATGAGCTCTATGCGACGTTGCGTGGACCGGGAAAGAACATGACAGTGCTGGCCACTGCGCACTCTGACCCGAAAAACAAGGGCACCGATCATGATGAGCCGATGCTTATGGTCCTGTCGTACGGAAGCGGAAGAGTATTTCACACGACCCTGGGTCACGATGCAGCGGCGATGAGCTGCATTGGGTTCATGACGACCTTTCAGCGTGGCGTGGAGTGGGCGGCAACAGGAAAGGTGACGCAAAAAGTGCCCACTACTTTTCCCACCGCGAATGATGTGAGCTTTCGCGTAGACCTGGCGGCAATGGATCCGGCATATCTGAACGGAGCCTCATCGCCAGTGATTGTGCAGCCGTCGCGGCAGGCCAGTCCGGTTCATCCGCCGATGCACACAGCAACCGCGCCGAAGCCATGATTCGCCAGCTTGCTGAACCGATCACGACTTTTGAATGGTGAGTCCCGTGCGCTCCGCGATGAGGCGCGCAACCTTCTTTGGGCGGAGGAAGGTGTAGGAAGAGAACTGGACATAGCTACCATCGGAGGCCTGCACCGTGAATTGCTGGGCATTGCCGACGCGCTGCTGCAGGATGGCTGTGATCTTATCCCACGGCATACTTAGCTGAATTGGCGCCTTCCTTGTTCCCAGATTGAATTGAACGTCGCTGCGATCGAACCTGACCGAGGGATGGGCCATCTTTTTCGCCGTCTTCCAAAGAAACGGACACGTTGATGCAAAAAGCAGGCCGCCGAAGCCCCACTGTGCCGCTCCCAAGCCGCGACCGATTGTCAGGGCACTGAGTGGAAATAGCTGCGAAATGGCAGCCAGGATCGAGCAAACCGCGATGAATGCCGAAGCCAGACTGAGCAGAAAGAGCGTTCCAATGTAGATTCTGCTGTTCCGTACAACCACGACCCTTGCGCGATTTGCTTCGATCTGCGCGGTGACGATTCCACGCATTCCTTCGGTGTTGGAACTGGGAAACTCGCTTGCGTCCACGGCGTAACCTCCAAAGGGACTCTCGAATTTCGATGTGTCCGGCCCGACAGCGTGCAGGCGGACGCCGAACGTTTTCAGATTCATAAAGGTGGATCGGCTTTGAAGCAGTATAGACAAATGGAGGTGCGCTAAAATTGCCGAAGCTCTAGCGATAGTTGCCGATCAGGACAAATGGCGCCCAGTAGAAGGGATGCGCGTAGCCAATGTCTTTCCACTCCGCCGCTGGCGCCGGGGCTTTTTTGAATCCGCGCTCTGAGGTCTCGCTCCCCGCTCCCTGGGCGGCGTTGGTGTGGAGGAACGCGAGCTGCGCCTCGCGGAGCGCTTCTGCCTTGCCGTCTGCCGGATGCTTGACCCATCGGGTATAGAAGTCACTCATCAGCCTGCTGGTGCTGGCATCGTTGACGTCCCAGAGCGTGGCCATAACAGCCTCCGCATCCTTCTGCTGCGCGACCATTCCAAGACTGTCCATTTCGTTGCCGTCTCTGTTCTTGTAGTCCTTGGCAGTGCTGCAGGCCGAAAGCGTGAGCAGTCGCGTTCCGTGAAAGGCGACAGAAGAGTTCACCATTTCCGAGAGGTTCCACTCGTAGCCGTTGTCCTGGCCCGCTTCATTGCCGCCCATCATCAGGTAGGGCTCCTGGCCGCTTCCGGTCTCCATGACAAAGTGACTCGCGATGTGCACCACGGGAAAACTCTTGCCCTCGCTTAACTCGGTCTTCAGCGCGGCAAGGGTGAAATGTTCATCGGGCAGAAGCTTGCCTTGCATCGGGCCGTGCGATTCGGGAACGGAGGGATCGTGGACCACGGCATCCAGCTCCGGCATGACCCCCGGGAGAGCAGGCAACCCGCCGTAGCTCCGGGTCAGGCCCATGGCGAGCGCGCTGGGCTGGGTACCATCGAGCAAGGGCGAATCGGTCATGTGGCCGTAGCTTTCCGGTGTGAAGAGGACATTGTTGAAGCGCTCGACCATGTAGCGATTACCGTCGTAGAGCGCTCCCATGGGCAGATAGCGCAATGCGTCGTCGAGGGACCAAAGGAGCGTGGGCACACCGGCCTGCCCAGCGGCTGGAGCCTCGAGCTTCTTCAACTCGTCTTCAAGCGGAGCCACAACGATGGAGTAGAGCTGATTGAGTTGCGGCCGCGGATCGGCGACCGGCGAGCCCATTGCTTTGAGCGCGGCGAAGGCGGCTGTGCGGACATCTTCTGAAGAGGCCTTGAGTTCAAACCTTTTCCGGGTCGTCGCAGAGACCAACAGTGCGTAGGCGTGATGCTCGCCGAGGAGCAGGCGGATGCCCACCACTCTTGGCCCAAGTTTTGCCAGCGTGTTCTGCAGTAAGCTGGCAGCGGCATCGTCTGAGGCTTGAGTTCCAGTTGTCTGGCTTCCGCTAGTTTCGCCAATGTCTGGGAAGATTTTGTTTGTGAAGTAAACCCGCAGATCAACGCTCGCCTTCTCAAAGGAGGCCCTCAGCGTGGCCAGTTGCGCCTCTTCCGCTTGCGTGCGCGCGGCCTTAGCCTGGAGGGCCGCAAGCTTGAGAGTGAGTTCCTCGATGTTGCGCGCCATCTGCAAAACCGGCGGCAATTCGCCCTCGGCCTTGAGCTGCCCGGCGTTCATCTTCAATGGCTCAATCTTTGCGGAGTTTTCTTTTGCGGCTCCGGAAACTGTGTCCTTCAATTCCTGCTCTTTAAGGAGATCGAGAATCTGTTCGGCTTCGCCCAGCCGGCCGGTCTGGATCAGCAGTTCCGCAAGCTCGCGATAGGTGGCGGCCTTCGATTGCACAAAGCCCGACTGCAGGTCCTTGTCGAGCCCGGACATGTTCTTGCGAATCTTTTCGTAGGAGTTGACCGCCTCAAGGCCAAAGAAGATGGCTAACTCGAGGTGCCCGCGCTTGCGAGAGCCGTTCATCAGTGTGGTCTCAACCGCACCTTCCACCTCGGGAGCATCCGCTTCCCTGGCCAGCGACAACGCCGCAAAGGCGCAGGCCGAAGCAGCGTCTCCCTGATTGAGTGCCGAGTAGGTCCAGTTAAGGGTCATGAGCGCGATCGCTTCGTCGCGGCGATCCTGCACATCGCGCCAGGCAGCGAGCGCCTGAAGCTCGAAGTCGAGGGCCTTGGCCGTGTCACCGAGGTTGAAGTAGTCCCTTCCGATATTGTTGAGGGCCAATGCTTCGCCGCGGCGGCTGTGAATCTCGCGAAAGATCGGTAGTCCCTGATTATCGTAATCGAGCGCCTTTGCGGTCTGGCCCATGTCGGCATAGGAGCGGCCAGTGTCGTTGAGCGCCAGTGCCTCGCCGCTGCGATTTCCAACTGAACGCCACAGGGGCAGCGACCGGCTGTAGTAGTCGATTGCGGTCTGCGGCTGACCGAGGTTGCGATAGAGGCGGCCGAGGTTATTGAGCGCAGCTGCTTCGCCTTGAGGATTGCCCACTTCGCGCCACCCAGCCAGCGCGCGTTGATAGTAGTTGAGCGACTCGCGCATCTGACCCAGATCGTCGTAGGCCCGGGCCATATTGGTAAGTGTGAGTGGCTCACCGCCCATTTCTTCGCCGGCAGCCCAGAGGGGCAGCGCTTTGGAGAAGTACTCCAGCGCCTGCTTCTGCTGACCCATGTCCGAGTAGGCCCTTCCGATGTTGTCGAGTGTGCTGGCTTCGCCGGAGTGGATGCCCTGCTCTCGCCATAAGGGAAGCGCCTCGTTCAGGCACTTGAGCGCATCTTCCTCCTTGCCCAGATCGTGGTAGACGCGCCCCATGTTGTTGAGCGCCAGAGCTTCCCCACCCTTGATCCCAAGCTCTCGAAAGACGGGCAGCGCCTGATTGAGGAGTGCGAGTGCTTTGTCTTCCTGGCCGAGGTCGGTGTAGATCCGGGCCATATTGGTCTGCGAGCGGGCCTGGCCGCCGCGGTTGTGGGATTTCTCTTCAATTGTCATGGCCTCGTTGAGGCGCTCGAGCCCCTTCTCCGGATTCCCTGCGCGGCGGTATAACTCTCCGAGAGAATTCAGCTCCATCCCAACGACCGAAAGCCGGTTGGCCACCCGCGCATCGGCCAGCAATTGCTCATGCTGGCTGATCATCTGCTCGAATTTGCTCGGCTGTTGAGGATTGCTGCCCTGTGCAAGCAATGGCGTGAGACCGACAAGCAAGCACGCTGCCAGTCCCAGGCCCCGAACGACAGGGATCCGAACAACAATGGTCCGAACGACAATGATCCGATTGACGCGGGCCTGCATAACGCGCCGAGCGTGCGGATCGAGAATCCGTGACATTCCACCCCTCCAAAGACCCATTGGAAGCTGGTCCGGTCGCGTTCCGAGGAGGTGAAGGCGAGGCCGGCAGGAGCGATCGATCGAAATCGAAGATCAACCAGGGAAGGATAAACCCGGACAGGATGAATCGCGAAAGCTGGTGGGCCCGGAGGGATTCGAACCCCCAACCAAGGGATTATGAGTCCCCTGCTCTAACCGTTGAGCTACAGGCCCTTCAATAACTTGCGGCTACCTTCCGCTTGACTGTAGCGGGTGGCTGTTGTTTTGGCTACATCTGAGCGAAAACGCCAGACTGTTACAGTCTCTCAAAAGCCCGCTCGACCGCCTCGCTTGCCGGGTGGATGTAGCGCAGCGAGACCACGATGCTGCGGTGACCCGCGATGCGCATGATCGTGAATGCATCCACTCCCGATTCCCCCAGCCTAGTCAACATTGTATGGCGTCTGGAGTGGTGCACGAAATCGACCGCGAAAAGTGGTCGGCGCTTTTCTTGACCAATAGAGCCAATGCGTTTCGGTGGAGGTGGTTGAACCGCTCGGAAAAGACCGAGAATGCCGGCGAGGCTTTCCGTTCTTCAATTCTGACCTCCCATTTGCCAGGGAGATTCGCATTGCCGCCTCAATCCGGCGTGCCGTGCGAGGGTTCCCCTGCTTTGTGCTGTGCTGGATGTGCTCTCCGTTGAACAGAGAGTGATACCAGTAGGCGTTGCTACGATTGAAAGTGCTCATAGGCCGCTTTCCAACTCTCCTCTGCTTCAGCCAGTCGGCTCACATCTGCTCTTGAACCGGTTTGTCGCGTTCTTTTTCTCGGGGCCTTTGGACCTCTAGCATTCCCATGACTGGGGGTCGCGCGCTGATTGCAAAACGGAGCATCTGCTTGAGCAGAAGATCAACCAGATGCGTCTAATAGATATCAAAGGAAAAAGATCATCCCAGCATTTGCATCTCGCTCACAGCCCGGGGGATTCCGGTTTTTGATGCCAAGGACCTGGGCGAGTATATTTGCCTGAAAGCAATGAATGCCGGAACGAGGTCGCATGGAATCGTCTCCCACTCAAGAGGTTCCGGGTGAGTAGTCCTGCCGGTTCGTTTCAAGGTCCGGAGGGGGCGGGGTCAGTGGACTCAGCAGCCGGTTCCGGCTCTGGCCGCTTGCCACGCGGCATTCTCGCGATATTGGCCACCGCATTGGTGGTTGCGGCCGTCCTCGCTGCCGTGTTCCTGTACACCAAATCCAAAGCTCCCAGCAGCATCGCACAGTCTTCTCGGGGACCCGCGGTTGCGGAGCAAACCCTCCGCCTCAAGGGATTAACCTCAGCAGTCGAAGCTCGATCGATCATGGCCCCTTTAATTGCCGGCCAACAGGTGAGCACGCTCACTATTACCAAATTGGTTGCCAGCGGTACTCGCGTCAAGCAGGGCGATCTGCTGGTGGAGTTCGACCGCCAGGCACAAGCGCGCGATTTCATTGACAAGCAGTCCCAGGCCGACGACCTGAATCAGCAGGTGATCGAAGGGAAGGCCAAAGAAGACGCCGCGCGTGCCAAGGATGAAACGGAGATCAAGCAGGCGGAAGACAACCTAGCCAAAGCCAGGCTTGAAATGGAGAAGGTTGAGCTGCTCTCCCGCATCGACGCCGAAAAAGCCCAGGAAGATCTTGACGAGGCCAAGGCCACGCTGGCGCAGCTGCGGGAGACCTTCGATCTAAAGCGAAAGGCAGCGCAGGCCTCCATTCGCATCCTTGAGATCCAGCGTGACCGTACACGCGAGACCATGCTGCACGCGCAGGCCAACTCGGCCCTGATGGAGATTCACGCCCCCATCGACGGTATCGTCGTATTCAACACCATTTGGAAACAGGGCAAGATAGGAGAGGTGCAGGAAGGCGACCAGGTGGGGCCGGGCGTTCCCTTCATGGAGGTGGTTGACCCCGCCAATATGGAAGTCCGCGTCCGCGTCAACCAGGAGGATCTGCTCAGCATGCGTATCGGCCAGAAAGCTCAGGTGCATCTTGACGCGTATACCGACATGGTACTTCCCGGGCAATTGGAATCCATCGATCCCATGGGCACTTCGGGCGACTTCTCACACAAACTCCGCAGCTTCAACGCTACATTCTCTATCAGTGGCCGCGATCCAAGATTGATGCCCGATCTCTCCGCTGCCGTTGACGTCGATCCGATCGGTATCGCCGTTTCAGGGGGCGAGCCCAAATGATGCGCCAGATTCTCGACCTTTGGGCAAAACGCCGGATTCTCATTGTTGTCATCCTGCTGGCTACAGCAAGTGCGGCGGTCTACGCAGTGGCCCATCTCTCCCCTAAAGCCCCAACTGTTCCCACCTTTCAGGTCAAGAGCGGCGAATTCCTTGATGTTCTGCAGTTTCGCGGCGAATTGAAGGCCATGAAATCCGTCTCCATCACCGCGCCTGCCGATGCCGGCGACTTGCAAATTCTCAAAATCGTCCCTGACGGAACGCAGGTGAAGAAGGGCGACGTCGTCGTGGAGTTCGACCCTTCAAAAACGCAGATGGACCTCGCTCAGGACAAGTCGGCCCTCAAGTCTTCGCAGGCAGGCATCGATCAGGTGCGCGCCCAGGGCCGCCTCAATGAAGAAGTCGACACCACCGCAGTGATGAAGGCGAAATACGATGTCGAAGTAGCCAAACTCGATACGAGCAAGAGCGAAGTCGTCTCCAGGATTGACGGCGCCGAAGCGAATCTCAAACTGGCTGACGCGGAGCAGGCGTTGCGTCAGGCGGAAGCGCAGTTGAAGTCGGATATTGCGGTCGATCAGGCCACCACTCAGGACAAAAAGAACGCCAGCCACAAGGCAGAGTTTGACGCGAAACGCGCCGAAACCGCGCTGACGTCAATGTCGTTGAGAGCGCCGGGCGACGGATCCGTCAGCCTTATTCCGATTTGGCACAACGGAGGTGAAGCGCCGTTCAAAGCCGGTGAGCGTGCATGGCCCGGCATGCTCATCGCGGAACTTCCTGACGCTTCCTCCATGCGCATCGCCGCCCGTGTGGATGAAACCGAGCGCGGGCGCCTGGCCGCTTCACAGTCGGTAACTTTGCAGTTGGATGCCATTCCCGATCGTCAGTTCACTGGAAAGGTGGAGCGCATCGGCACCATTGCCACCTCCGACTTTTCCGCGGGCTGGCCCATTCCACGTAACTTTGATCTTGAGATCTCCATTGACCAGGCCGACCCGCGCCTCAAGCCGGGGATGACCGCGCAAATTACCATTATTGTCGACCGTGTTCCCAATGCCATCACCATCCCTGCGCAGGCGTCCTTCCTTCGATCAGGGCAGACCGTGGCCTATGTCTGGAATGGCTCAGCATTTCAGGAGAACGCCATTCAAGTCGATCGCCGAAGCCGCGACCGCGTTCTCGTTTCAGGCGGTTTGAAGGCGGGGGATCTGGTAGCTCTCAAAGATCCATCGGGGAAGGAATGAGATGGCTCGCCTAAAACGGCATCGGATCCTGATGTGGGCAGGGCTTGGCGTTGTGCTGGCTGCGGGCATCGGCGTGGTTGTCGCATCAAACCGCGTGCCCTTGGCAACCAAAAGCGATGAAATCCCGGTTGGCCAGGTCAAACGCGGCGACATCGATCTCCAGGTCCAGGCAACAGGCGAACTCCGGGCCAGTCGCTCCGTAATGCTCACGGCGCCGGCCGTAGGCGGAGATGCTCTTCAGCTGACGCATCTCGTCCACAACGGCCAGGCAGTCAAGAAGGGCGACGTCGTTTTTGAATTCGATCCAAGCGAGCAGCGCTACAAGATGGAGCAGAACCAATCCGAGTTGCTTCAGGCCGAGCAAGAGACCGTCAAGGCCAAAGCCGATGCAGCCGTTCTTGCCGCGGAAGACGCGGTCACGCTGCTCAAAGATCGCTACAACGTGCGCCGAGCCGAGCTCGATGTTCAAAAGAATGAACTCCTGAGCAAGATCGACGCTGACAAGAATGACCTGGCGCTGGGGCAGGCGAAGCGTGTGCTCGAAGAAGAAGAGAAGGACATCGAGTCCCATAAGGCCTCAGGTCAGGCCTCCACTTACCTCGCTCAGGAGAAGTACAACAAAGCCAAACTTGGCATGGATCAGGCCCATCAGAATCTGGATAAAATGCGTGTCACATCGTCAATGGATGGGCTGGTTTCAATTCAAAAAAACCAGAATGCTTCAGGAGGTATCTATTTCACTGGCATGTCCCTGCCCGATTTCCATGAAGGCGACCAGGTACAGCCGGGCAGTGCGATCCTCGAGGTCGTCGATCCCCAGGGGCTTGACCTCACCGCGAAACTCGGCGAACAGGAGCGCGGCAATGTGATGGCAGGCCAGCCGGTCGATGTCATTTTCGATGCCGTGCCCGGCCAGGTCTTTCATGGAACTGTGAAGAGCGTCGGCGGAATGGCCCAGCGGCAATTCTTCTCATCTAACACCAATGGCAACTTCGATGCCTCCATTCAACTCGCCAGCGAAGATTCACGTCTCCGCTCCGGGTTCACGGCACAGATTACGTTCCACGGCGGCGTCAAGAAGAATGTGCTTTATCTTCCCCGGCAAGCTCTGTTTCTCAAGGACGGCAAGCGCATTGTCTACGTGAAAAGCGCAGATGGCTATGAGCAGCGCGAGGTAAAGATTCAAAGCCAGAATGAGAGTCGCGCGGCCGTCGAAGGATTGGAAGAAGGTAGCCGCGTCGCATTGATCGATCCCACCGCGCCAAGAAAGAACACAGGCGCCGGCGCAAGCCCGGGCAGCATGGAGGGGAGACCCTGATGTCTGAAAACTACTCGCCGCTGCAGGGACGTCTCATTGTTACCTACCAGCAATGGGCGCGCGATGTGCAGTTGGGCGTGCAGAACCTGCTGCTCCACGGCATGCGCTCTTTGCTCACTATGCTGGGCATGATCTTCGGTGTAGCAGCCGTCGTTGCCATGCTGTCCATCGGAGCGGGCGCACGTCAGAAGGTCATGGCCTTAATCGAACAAATGGGAGTCCACAATCTCATTGTTGAAGCAAAGGAAACCGTGGAATGGCAAGCCCATCAGAAGGTTCGCAAGCTCTCTCAAGGGCTCACGCTGCAAGACTATCGCGTCATCCGCGATGACCTTGAAGGCGTTGTCGCCTCCACTCCGCGCAAGCAGCTTACCCCGTCAAAAATCATTCCCAAAGCGCAACAGGATATCCCGAATGTGATGGGCGTCAACGCCTCTTACCAGAAAATCGCCGGTCTGCACTTATTGAGCGGAAGGTTCTTCGACCAAGCTGACGACGATCGCGGCGCGCCTGTCTGTGTTCTCGGTGCAGCGGCAAAATGGAGTCTATTCGGCTCCTCCAATCCAATCGGTCAGTATGTCAAAGTTAACGAACAATGGTTTCGGGTCATCGGCGTGGTCAGCCCGCAGCTAAGCGCGCAAAGCGATAGCTCAGCGACTCCAAACGTCGATGTCAACAACAACATCTATATCCCGCTGCAATCAGCCTTCTTCCGACTCGAGGACAGCTACAGCAATGTTCGGGATGAGATCGACGGAATCTATCTCAACCTGGCCGATGGCGCGAACATATCTGAATCCGCGCAGGTTGTCAGGGCGGTTCTGGACTCCTCGCATCATGGCGCGGATGACTTCAGCATCATTGTACCTGCAGAACTTCTTGCGGAGCAGAAGCGCACTGAGCAGCTCTTCAACACCGTCATGGTTGCCATCGCTTCCATCTCCCTGCTCGTCGGCGGAATCGGCATTATGAACATCATGCTCGCCAGCATTCTTGAACGCACCCGCGAAATTGGCCTCCGCCGTGCTGTCGGAGCCCGTCAATCCGACATCGTGCGCCAGTTCGTGGTTGAAGCTACGATGATCTCTTTCGCCGGTGGCACCATCGGCGTCGTCTTCGGCTTCTTCATCTCCCGCCTCATCGCCTGGCTCGCCGGATGGTCGACAATTGTCACCTTCAGCTCCATCGCTCTTGCCTTTCTCGTCTCCATCTCCGTCGGCCTCGTGTTTGGAATCTATCCCGCCACCAAGGCTGCACGACTGGATCCTGTGGAGGCCATTCGCTATGAATAGCGGCCTCGGCGCTTGGCCTTCAAGTCACCATCGATCACCGGCCATTCCTCTGTTTTCCGAGTTCACCGCACCGACATGGAGTCCCTGGATGAGCTTCATTCGCCTTTCTTCTGTTTTGTTATTCGCTTTGGTTGCCGTTCTGCCTGCACCATCTCAATCTCCCGAAAGTTATCGAGGGATGCTCACTGCGCGCGTCCGGTCAAACAAGCTGCCTCCCCCCCAGCACCTCGCGGACTTCATTCAGGATGGCAAGCTCACGCTTAGCCTTCGCGACGCAATCTTGCTAACGCTTGAGAATTCAAGCAACGTGCAGATTGAAGAAACCCAGATCGAATTCCAGAAATTCAACCTCCTCAGCCAGTTTCAGCCCTTCGATCCGGTCGTCCAGAGCAGCCTCAACATCAACCGGTATTACTCACCCTCCTACAGCCAATTGCAGGGTGTCGGAATCTCCGGCAACACCACGGTCAAGTCGCTCAATCAGATTGGCCAGGTGAGTTACTCGCAAACCTTCTCTCCCGGCACAAACATTCTCGCCAGCATGTCAAGTAACAAGTTTTCCACCAACAGCTCTTATAACTACTTCAATCCCTACTTCTCCTCCACATTAAGCTTCACTTTCACCCAGCCTTTGCTTCGCGGTGCCGGCCGCTTCGCCAACACCGCCCAGATCGAAATCGCTCGTCGTTCTCTTGAACAGTCGCGTTCCAGCTTTGAAGCCGAGGTCAATGACGCCATCCTCAATGTGGTGAGCCAGTATTGGAATGTTGTGCAGGCCCGCGGGGCCCTCGATGTACAGCAGAAGTCGCTCAAACTTGCCGAAGCAAGTTATGACCGTGACAAACGCTCGCTCGAGCTCGGAGCCCTGCCGCCTCTCGACATCTATCGCTCCCAATCCGAAGTTGCAGCCCGTAAGGTCGGGGCCATCCAGGCCGCATACGCTGCTACCGTGGCTGATGAAGCATTGCGGCTCACGATTGGCGCTGATCGCGATGCACAGGCCAATGCCCTCGAATTGAATCTGACCGAGAAGCCCCAACCCGATGGCGAATTGGAAAACGTCGATGAGCAGTCTGCTCTCGCCCAAGCGCTAACTCAACGACCCGAGCTCAATATGGTTCAGAATGCGCTGGCCAACGATGAAACCAGCATCCGTCTCGCGCACAATCAGCTCGAACCAAATCTCCAACTCCAGGGGTTCTATCAAAGCAGTGGCCTAGGCGGCAATGAATACAATCTTCAATCCGGCCAGCTCATAGCGCCCGGAGGCTTTGGCTCGTCGATGAGCCAGCTCTTCGGCTTTGGCTATCCAGGCTATGGCGGAACCCTCTCGCTTACCCTCCCCGTCAGGAACCGTGCCGGACAGGCGGCCCTGGGAAGCGCTCTCGTCTCGCGCGCCCACGACCTCAATTCAAGCGGCCAAATCCGCGAACAGATTACTCTTGAAGTCCGCAATGCCGTCCATCAACTCAATGAGGCCCGGCTCGCCTTGGCGGCCGGCACAGCTTCCTTCGATCTTGCTCAAAAGACTCTCGCCTCTGAGCAGCGCAAATTCGAGCTCGGCGCGGAAACAAACTTCTTCGTGCTCGATGCCCAAACCCGCGTTGCGCAAGCCGAGCTCATCTTGCTGCAGACACAAGTCAACTACCGCATCGCTCTCGCGGCCGTCGGCCACTCCACGGGTGATCTGTTAGGCCCCTACCATGTGCAAATCGCTGGGCTTTCACGCTAACGGGCGGTGCGATAAAACAGCACTTCTCGGCGCCCTGGTTGAGGATCAGAGCCGAGCGCCTCAAACGCCCGCCTCCTGAGCCAATAAAGTTGCAGTTTCCCGAACTCCCCGAAGATCGGTCTTTCCGGTGCCAAGAATTGGCAACTTCTCAACATGAAAGAAGAGATTCGCCTTTGGCTTCCACAGAGCAGGAAGGTCGCACTGGGATAACTTCTCGAGCACAGGCGCGAGTGCTTCATCTGAGAGGGTGGTGATGACGGCAATGCGCTCGCCCTTCTTTTCGTCGGGCAGCGACGTCACGGAGAAGACCTGCTCAGTGGAGGCGGCCAGGTCGTGCAGCTTTTCTTCGATGCGGATGTGAGGAACCATTTCGCCGCCAATCTTGCTGAAGCGCGAAAGCCGATCAGTGATCGTAACGAAACCGTCTTCATCCACCATGGCAACATCGCCCGTGGTATACCAGCCATTGTTCAACACTTCGGCTGTCTTTTCTGGTTTGCCCAAATACCCCTTCATCACATTCGGGCCTTTGACGAGCAGCATGCCGGCGGTTCCCAGTGGAAGGGGCTTGCCCGTATCTATGTCGACCACTTTCACGGTAACTCCGGGCAACGGGTGGCCGATCTTGCCACGCTTTGCGGCGACTTGAAGGAATCCCGGCGCACGGAAGTCGCGCCCGTTGACAGTAACAACGGGAGAACACTCTGTGCAGCCGTAGCCTTCAAGGGCGCGGATGCCGAATGTATCTTCAAAGGCCTGGGACAAGCGCTCGGGCAGCTTTTCTGCGCCGACCAGCACATACTGCAGGGAGCCGAAGCTTTCCGGTGGGCAACGACGAATGTACGCCTGGAGGAAGGTGGGTGTGGCCACCATGAATGTGACTTTATACCTCTTCACCAATCCACCGATCACCTGCGCGTCCAACGGATTTGGGTGATAGACAACGCCTACGCCATTCACCGCGGGGAGCCACAGAGCGGCCATGAATCCAAAGGAATGGAAGAAGGGCAGAATGCCAAGGATCTTATCGCGCCGACCGAGCATGAACACCTGGGATACCTGCTGGATGTTGGAGACGATATTGAAGTGAGTGAGCATGACTCCCTTTGGGTCGCCGGTGCTGCCACTTGAAAAGATGATCGTAGCCAGGCTGTCAATTGGGGATTTGCCTTTCTCGTCTGCGCCAATCTGTGGATGAGAGATTGTTGGCACGCCGTCTAACACTCTCCTCAGCAATGCGCTCGGAGTGAGCCAGGCAAGCACGAGCGCAGTGAGCTTTTCGGCGATACGCGGGGTACTCAGGACGTCTTCAAGAAATAGCGTGCGGCCGGGAATCGCGAGGTTGGGGAAGCGCTCGACAAACATTCTAGAAGTGATGACGACTTCAAGATTGCACTGACTGGCGCAGGAGGCGAGGATCTCGCTGGACGAAGTGTAGTTGAGGTTGACGGGCACTCGGCCGAGGAGCATGAGCGCGTAGTTGGTAAGCGCGCCACCGACGGATGGCGGCAAGAGCACTCCCACCATAGGCTCGCGGCCGATCTGGCTTTTCAACCTGCTGGCGATGAACATGGTCTTGACGAGGGCTGAACCGAAGGAGACCGTTGGATATTTTCCGTCGGCCATCATGAACCGGAAGGGATGGAGTCTTGCGGAGCGCACGAAGGCGCGATCGAGGGTCTTCATCCCATTTTTGCGCCGTTCGAATGAGGCGGCTTGCAGTTCCTGGACTTCACTTCTGATTTCAAGAGCAGTGGATGTGGGGGCCATGCGCCGGCCGAATGCGACAGTCACCGGATAAGGGATGTGGCGAGGCCGCTTCCACAAGAAGCGCCCACGTTCGAAGCTGAAGATGCTGCCCCAGACTCCATCGAGGCTGACGGGAATGATGGGCACATCGACGCCTTTCATGATGCGCTCAAGGCCGCGACGGAAGGGGAGCAACTGGCCGGTGCGCGTGATTTGCCCTTCGGCGAAGATGCAGACAATTTCATCCTGGCGCAACGCCTCACTCGCGATGTGTAGCGAATGGATCATTTCCCGCGGGTGGAGATCTTCCGAGATCGGAATTGCCTTCATCATTTTGGCGAAGGGCTTGACGATGGGGTTGTCGTAGATGCCCTGGTACATGACGAAACGGATTGGCCTGTCAGTGGAGGCGATCAGCAACGCTGCATCTACAAACGACATGTGATTGCATACCAACAATGCGCCGGTCTTGTCAGGGAAGTTTTCACGGCCAATCACCTTGACGCGATAGATGGTGTGGGTAAGAAAGAAGAGAATCAGGCGGCCAAACCACTCTGGCAGAAGCATGAGGACATATACAGTGCCTGCGCCGGTGATGACAGACGCGGCCAGGATGACTCCGCGCGGGTCAAGATGAATGAAGGTGGTGAAGACGTAGTACACACCCGCGGAGAGCGCGATGCCGACAAAGGAAAGCAGGTTGGCGGCGGCGATGATGCCGCCTTTGTCTTTCTCCGGAGGGCGATGCTGGATGAGAGCGTTGACGGGCACCGCGAAAAATCCGGCCCAGAAGCCGAGAGAACCCAGAAGCAGCGCAGAGCCCAAGAGGCCGTGGTACGTTGCTCCGAGGAGCAGGCCGGTGCAGGTCATACCGATAGAGCCGAGGGGGATGAGGCCATACTCGATCTTGTTGCCGCTGAGCCATCCAGCTACCATGCTGCCGATACCAATGCCCAGAGCAAGCGTGGCATTTAAGTAGCCGGTTTTGGCCTGGCCAATGTGCAGCACATCAGGCCCGTAGACAACAATGGTTGAGAACAGCAGCGAGCCGAGGAACCAGAAGTAAGTGTTGCCGATAACGGCGAGAAACAGCGCGCGGTCGCGGCGCATGTAGTGGATCTGCTGCCAGAGGTCGCGAAGAATATTCAGCTGGAACTTTTTGGTCGGAGCCGCGGCGGGGACCTTGTCGATGCCAAGGCTTGTGAGCAGGCCGATGAATGAAAGAGCCAGCAGTACGTAGCCGGCATAGACCTCGCGTCCATGGAACTTCTCAGCCATGGTGGCCCCGGCGACCGTGCCCAAAATGATGGCGAGGAAGGTGCCTAACTCGATGACGCCGTTTCCCCAGGACAGGCGCTTGGAGGGAAGGAGCTCTGGCAGCAGGCCATATTTAGATGGCCCAAAGAGGGCTGCCTGGGTAGCGACCAGGGTTAGTGCGACGAGAGATAAGGTAAGGATGTGCGTCGCCAGCGCGGCTGTGGCAAGCACCATGGAAAACACTTCCATCCATTTCGTCCAGATGGTGATTTGGCGCTTGCTGTAGCGGTCGGCGAGCCAGCCACCGGGCATGCTGAACAGCAGGAATGGCACAGAGAAGATGATGGTGACGACGGAGACGAAGGTCTCCCGCTCAGCCCTGGCGAGGCCCATTCCCACGATGATGGAAAGGAGGAGGTTGCGGAGAATGTTGTCACTGAATGCTCCCTGAAACTGGGTGGCGATCAAGGACCAGAAGCCGCGGGTTTCGGTGGGTGGCTCCGGCGGCATCAGCGGTCCGACGCTGGGAATTGCGTTTTCATTGGCTGTGCGTTCCATGTCTCAGACCTCTCGATGAAGGTACCGTACGAGAGTGAGGTTATGGCTGGGGAGGTTCTCGTGCTGGATGGCTTAATACAGTTTCGCGAGTGTCTATAGAGGAGGGGGGGCATCGGGATAGCGGCTGAGCTCGGCGCGCATCGAGTCCGCGAGCAAGTGAAAGATGATTGCTTTGGCCTTCTTTGGGAAAGCCGGGAGGGCTGCCGTGTGAGCGTCGCAGATGATGGCGTTGGCCAACTCAAGCCCTCTATTCCAGCGAGGCTTTCGGACGTCGCGATAAAGGATCGTCTCCGAATCCAGGCCGGCGGCAATCAGCATGGTGCGAGCGGTGGTGATGAACTCCGGCCAGGCTGAGGCCACCCCGAGCAGCTTCCCCTTCAGGCTTGGCAGCCATGGGCCAAGCCACGCATTGGCCGAACGGATATGCAGCGTCACAAGTTCGACTCCCGCCGGCAAGGCAGTTCGAGTGACTTTTACCTTGCTGGGGCGGCATAAAGGAATGGCGGCGGTGAGTATCTCGGGGCGGACACAATCTCCGAGCGAAACGCCTACTACGGAGCAGTTGGCGATGGCTTGAATTTCAGCAACCAGAATCTGCCGCAACTCCGTGTCCGACTCAATCAGCAGCAAATGATCCGGCGGAGGTGCGATTAGCCAATCGGCAACGCGCGCGCGAATGGCAGGCGCGGGCAGGCTGAGTTCGCGGACTGCGCGGAAGAAGCCGGCTATATGTTGATCGAGAATCTGCTCTGGGGTGGTTGGCGGCTCGGCATTGGCGCGGACATAAACACCGCTGCCATGACGCCGCTCGGTCCATCCATCCCTTTCCAACTGGCGATATCCGGCGCTCACGGTATTCGGATTGATCGCAAAGCGGCGCGCCAGTTCACGCGTGCTCGGCAGCCGGTCGCCCGGACGCAGGTCACCGCTGAGAATGGCCAGGACAACCTGTGTAACAAGCTGGCGATAGATGGGGACTTCACTGCTGGGAGCGAACCAGAGCCTCACGGGCGACCTCAAGCCTATTTTGCCATTCCTGAATTGAACGATGTAGTCCATTTCAGATTTGGACGGAATGGCAGTGATTGTCTCGTACGGATCAACGCTCATTTTGGAGCGCAAGAGGTATTTCGGTCCGATCGTCGGCGATCCGTCCCCAGCTGGGCTCAGGACGGCGAGAATGGGGTTCCGTACCTATAGACGGTAATATGACCGGAACATCAAAGATACCTCTTCAAGACTTCGCAACACTGAGCTTGTGGTGCGTTCACTCACTACTTGTGCAATCGTCTAACAGGCAATCGAGAACAGCAGAGACGCTACCTTGGTGTGTGACCTGTCACCGTGAATTCCTGCGGCGCAAGCACCGACTTGAGGTCGGGATTGTAATAGTCGGCGAGGCTGGCAGGCGCGGCCTTGGCATGGATGGCGTACCGTGGCGTGAAGTGGAATGCGAAGCGGGTGACCTCGGGCCGCCACGACCAGAGATAGAAAACGATGCGGTCCGGCTCGAGCTCGTAGCGCGAGATGGTCCAGTCATCAAGCAGTTTGGCCAGCGATGCGCGGTCCACATCCGCACCCGGTGGCAGGCCCACCTCCGCCAGCAGCATTCCGTATTGGTTCGAACCAAAGCGGCGGACACTTACCGCGCAGTCGATTGGCTGGCCCACCTGAGCGTGCTCCGCATTGCAACTGTAGCCAAAGTCAAGGCCGTAATCCGAGCCGGTCTGCGTCTTCGACTGGACTGGTGCCGCCGCGGCCGGCCAGGGGATGTAGTAGCTCGCAGAAACCTCCGCGCTCGCCATCGCGGTCTCACTTGAATTCATGAATGCAAGCTCATGGTGACCCGGCTCCAGCAAGGCCGTCAGGTCCAGCGAGCGCGGCGCATCGAGCAACTTAGGGTCGGCGCGCAGGGCGTCGGCATCCTGCTCCGTGAGTGGGATGCCATCGACCACCAACCGAACCTGTTGCGATGCAGCCGGCGTTTTCATCTCAATCATCTCCAAAGGCAGCAGCGCCTCAAGCACTTTCACTGTGGCCTGGCCGCTCAACCAGATGCCGTAGCGGTCCTGGCTGCGCAGTAAATAGTAGAGTGCATCGATGGTTAGAGCCTTATCTTCGGTCGAGGTCTCGCCCTGCTCAAGCGCCTTCAACACCAACGCGGTCGTTTCCAACTCGCCTGCGTGGCCCCATCCGTAGAACGGCGAATTGCCCGCAGCTTTCCAGTGCGCGCCTTGGCGATCCCTGATCGCCGTTTGAGCCAACTCCGTGCGCAGGCGCGCAGCGGTTGCCGGATCGTCTGTCAGCTTGAGCCGCAGAGCATTCGCGTAGGGATCATGCACTGCCGCTACTGAAGTCGCAGCCCACGCAACAGCCTTCTCGACCGCAACGCCGGCGCGATCCTTCAAAACTTTGAGATCGCTCTTCGGTGCAGCGTCCTTTGCAAACTCATCCCCGGCAACCGCGCGCTTAAGCACCTCGGCTACGTAAAGGTTGAGGTCAGCAGTGGTGTCGCCGTAGTGCGGCTTCCAGCTTCCGTCGGCCCCCTGGTTCGAGATGAGCCAGCCCAGAGCGTCCATGATTCGGCTTCGGTCTACGGAGATGTAGGGTTCGGCGTCGATGAGAAACTCAATCCCATAGGCCGTCAACGCCGGGTCTGGAGCCTCGCCGCGGCCCCAATAGGTGAGCCCTCCGCCCGGGCCAAAGTAGCCCAGCAACCGGTCATAGCCCTGCTGCAAATAGTTCTGCGCCTCGCCTTCAAGAGGAGAAGTGGAGTGCGAGGCCTTCAGTAATTCGAGGTACAGCAGGCTTGGATAGGTTGAAGAAATGGTCTGCTCGCCACAGCCATATGGCCGCTCCAGCACTGCCTTCATTGAGTGCAATAAGTGCGCACCCAGGTTGGGATAGAGCAACAGCTCCGCGTGAATGGAACCGGGAATTGCGTCCGCAGGCAGATCGAGCGCCAGTGTTGTCGAACCCGAGCGCAGAACACCCGATGCGGTGACTGAGCGCGGCTCGCCATCGGGGTGCACGCGGACGGACTTTTCCACGGCATCGCCATCGTGCCCATTGGCGGCGGTTATGCGCAATGGCCCTGCCTCTACCGCCTTTGCGGCGCGGAGCCCGAAGATCGCCGGCGTTGTGCCGTTCGCAGGCACGCTTGCTGAGACCGTCGTCGGAGTGAACAGCGAGAACCAATCGGCAGGCTTCGCCGTAACCGGCAGCGTGAGGGCATGCGCTGTGTAATTGCGCAGGTTCACCGGCAGTGTAATCTCATCGCCTACGGTCAGCACCTGCGGTGTTTCGAGGTCGACAAAAAACGGCTGGAAAGTCTGAAACGTTCGGTCCAGCGAAGCGATTCGGCCATCAACAGTGGAGGCCAGCGCATGCAGCTTCCATGTCGTCAGGCTGTCGGGCAAGCTGAAGTGAAGGCTCACGCGCCCCTTCGCATCCGTCTCCAGTGACGGCGCCCAGAACGCCGTCTCCTCAAAGACGTGTCGCAGCCGTGGCGTGAACGTAGGCTCTGAAATGGTGACCTTTTCGGTCGAGCGCGAAATGACCCTCGATACCTCCGCTGTGTCTACCGGGACCTCTGCATCTGCTCCCGACACCACAGTAACCGAGGCCGTCACGGCGCCAACCCTCATCACTGCATCCACCGTGGTCAACGCCGTCGAGCCAACGTGTACCTCATTCAGTTCCCAGGTATTGAATCCCTCCGCAGAGATCTTCACAGAGTAAAGCCCGGGAACGAGATCAGAAATCAGGAACATTCCATTCTCCAGCGATTTTCCAGTCCCCACAAGCTCGCCTCCGGGGGTCTTCACATCCACAACTGCTCCCGCGATCCTCGCGCCCGTCTGGTCTGTGACCGTGCCGCCGATTGCGCCGCTGTTTCCCTTGAAGGTTCCCTCATCCACGGGCTGCGGCGTCAGATCGCTGCCGCTCTGCACGGTGATGGGGTGCAGAAACTGGGCCACCAGATTGGTGCGGACGTTATCGCCGGCTGGCTTCTCGGTGCGCAGCACTTGAATTGCCCGCATCGTCTGGGACACCGGCTTGGTCTTCGCCGCCAGTTGTCCGTCGGCGGCCTTCACTTGTTCTACCCTTGAATACTCCATCAACTCCGTCGATCGCAGCTGGAACGGCCTGCCCAGCGGGTCGCGCATCGCATCAAAGTCGATCCCCGCCGCCTTGAATGCCAAGCGCGCCTCGGCTTCGGTCGCGGGAAAGGTCTTGCCACCCGCAATCCATGCATGAATCGCGGCCTCAAGCCGCGCCTCGGTTTGCGAGAAGTAGTCGATTGCGCGGCCCGTCCATACTTCGCCCTCGGTGTAGTGGCCGTCGGGCCCGACGATTGCATCGCTCGGGAACACGTGGATGCTCAGAGCACGAAACCGAACTTCAACTTCGTAATGGTAGGGCTTTCCCAGGGGATCGAGAGTCGTATCCAGGTTGATTCCGCCTGCCTTTGCCAGCGCCTTCAGATCGTTGGCCGTGGCGGGCAGCGGCTTGTTGTTCTTCGCCGCTTCCTCAAGCAGTTCGTTGAGCCGGTCGCCCGGCACTGCAAAATAGTTTCGCCGCGCAAGCTCGATATCGAAATCGTCCCCGGTTCCAAATCGCTTGTCCGGCCCTGCGCTGATCAGCTCAATCACCTCGCTGTTCCACTCCACCCTGGTCTTCACGTTGTAAGGTGTCCCCCAGGGGTCCAACAGCAGGGAATCGTCCGCATTGGCCGCTTCGACAATCTTTCGCAGTGCGCCAATCGTCACCGGCAGCCGCTCCGGCCGCGCGTCGAGAATCGCCACGCCAAGCGGCTTCACTTCCGATTCCATTCTCGATTCGTAAACAGTGCGCGCGTCGTCGTTTTCGCTAGTTTCAACCTCCGCCATCTGACCCGCCGATTCCAAAGGCACGGCCTCCGCTACCAGGTCCAGATCGTCCGGCACCGGCTGCGACATATCCATCTTGTTCAAGCCGTCTAAACTCTCTCCGGCCATGCTGTCTTCCTCTAGCCACCAGCCCCTCCCAAACCAGCGATCGTTCGCATCCTCCTCGGTTTCGGCTCGCTGCTCCACAGCCGCATCGATCACCGCAACACACAGCGCGCTTGCCGCCGCCGAGCCCGACGCACTATGCACCCCAAGCACCGCATCAACCTGTGCCCCGGGAAGGTAGGTAGGCCGCATTCCGGAAAGCTTCATTTTCAGTTCGCGATCTTCGGGATAGAGCACGGATTTCATCGCCTCTCTGGATTCGAAACGACGACCTGAGACGTCTTCGTTCAATCTGTAGGCATGAAGCGAAACCAGCCCGTGAAACCTCGGCCCCGCGGGAACGATAAGCGGCTCCTGGGTGCTGTGCATGCGCACCTGCTGGTGGGCGAGTTGGCCCTCTTCTGACGCCACATCCACGTCAATGATCGCGCCCACCGGTCCGTGCATCACGGCCTCGATCGGCTGGCCGGGCTTGAGCAACGATTGCGCAACGGTTATCCCTAAACCGTCTGCGCTCCCTGCACCCTCTGTGTCGTCAAACTTCGAGATCCGGCCCTCCGGGTCGCGCGCCGTCACGCGAAGACCGTAGTCGGGGGTATTGCCATACCGATCTTTCTTCAGTTCCCAGGGAGGAAGGCGCAAATGCACTTTGGCCAGCCCGAAGCGACTCGTCGTCACCGTGGCCGCGTGAACCGATCGCGACAGCTCATCCATCCAATCCAGCGTCACTTTGCATGCAACCCGCGCGCCGTCGGCATAGCTTGTCGATACCAGAAAGTCCCCTTCCCGGTCGTTCGCGTTCAACTGCCGAACATAAATATGCACTGGGTAGCGCGTCAGGCGGACGGTGAAGTTGCGCGGCTCAGTGCGTCCCGTAGTCAAGTCGGTCACCAGTGCGCGATAGCGAATGTCTTGATAGCGCAAATAATCTTGGTCCTTGAAATCGCCGAAAGCTTCTTTATCGTCGAGGTGCACCTCTGCGTCGCCGTTTGCGTCGAGCGTTGCAGTCTGTTCCATTTCTTTGGGCTCTTCCCATTTGCTCGTCTTGGAGTCCCAACGCTGTTTGTCGGCGCGAATGACGCGCAAAGCGCCGCTCGCCACAGGCTTGCCAAACAAGTAGCCCGCATGGATGCGCGCCACCGGCGTCTGGCCTTCCAGATAGTAGCCCCGATCCATCGCTACGCTCACTCTGAACTCCGGCAGGTCGTATCGCTGAATGCGAATCTTGATCGATCGTTCGTCGAAGCTGGCTTCATAATCGCCCGTCGCAAGCTGCGCAGTGGTCTTCCAGTCGTAGGAGGCGATGCCAAACCGGTTGGTCGTCAATTTCACTTCCAGAATCGTCTTATCGTCCGGGTCGCTGATAGTCAAGGTCACCGGGAAGTTGGCTGCAGCGCGGCGGCTATCGTCAAATGCCAGCGCACGCAGATGCACAACTTCGCCCGGTTTGTGCAGGGGCTTATCGGTCTCGATGTCAATCGCCGACCGGTCGTCGGCCTCAATGTCGGCCTCGACCGTCACCTGTTCGCCTTCCGCCACAGTGCCTCGTACCAACGGCTCAATCGCGCGTGCCCCGGTCATAGCCCCGATCGCCTTCAGCGTTGCGGTTTGCCCCGGTGCGGGCTTGACCTGAAAATCGAGGACGACTTCGCCCGTCGATCCGGTTCGACCGGTGCGTACTATGGTCCGCTTACGGGCTCTGCCGTCCAGCGTGTCATCAAGCGTCAGGGTTGCCTCAACCTCGACGCCGCTGAAGGGTGCGCGCGTAATGGGGTTGCCGGCCCACACGCGGACATCCAGGGGCTTTCCTGGCGCCAGCGTTGCCGGCGTTGCCAGCCGCAGTGCCAGCAAGTTGCGCGCGATGGCCCCGACGGCCAGAACGCCATGCGACACCGGCGAACCTGCAGCTTCAACCCGGTAGCCAATGCGGTACCACTCAATCTCATTGGCAAGCTTCCCACCCGGCTCCTTTGGCCATGGAAGCGTAAGCCTTGCCACGCGGCTGCCCACTTGAAGATCGTCGGCTGTCTCGCCAGACACAACATCCACAGGAGAAATCAGCCACGCAACCACTCTCGTCCCGGCGCCCGCCGGTGCGCTCAGCGGCAGTTGTAGTTGAATCGAGTCCTTCGCCAGGACTGCGCGGGCCGCCTCTTCGTTTACCTTCGATGCGCTTCCTATCGTGGAGTCTTGCGACAGAAGCCGCTGCCCAGCACCGAACGCAACCACCGCTGTGATTCCAACAGCAATCCACCGCAAATTCATGGCGCACCAATCCTAGCAGAGACCGAAGATTATGCAACGTGGTCATCGGTCGTTCCAAATGGGTGCATATCACTGAGCGTGGGGGCGTTTTGTGGGCACTTCGATGGTCAGATAAGGATCAAGGGCGCCGTCGATTGGTAACTTCGCAGCGCGATTGTGCCCGCGTGACACCGTCCAGTGTCCAAGGCATCGGCTGTTGGCAAATGGCCCGTTTTCGGCCAGAGCCGCAATTCGCGGCGATACAGCCAGGGATCATTGCACTGTTGTCAGAACACCTAGTTCAGTGAGGAGGACACTTTCGAAACTGTCACAATTACTCAGAATAGACGCCATCCTGAGCTACTATGGGTTCATTGATGGCGTTCTGGGTGATTGCAATGCAGCCAGGTCTTTCAATCCCCTGTTTCGTTTGGAGGAATCTCTGGCGGCGGCGGTTCCGATCTCTGATTACGCTGGCAGGAGTCGCCATTGCCACCTCCGCTTACGTCGCTCTTGTCGGGTTTACAAGTTCGTTCGAGCATGAGTGGATGAAGGTCTACTCCACTGGAGGAACTGAGATTACGGTCGCACAGAGAGTGACGCTCATGCCGTCCCTTGATGAGTCGCTTGGCGCGCGCATTGCGAAACTTCCTAGCGTCCAGAAAGCGACTCCCATGCTCATGGAGTTCGCAAGCTTGTCGACAGATCAAAATGCGATCGTCTATGGCTGGAAGGCCGACTCGTTCGAGTTCCAGTCGATTCAGATCATCGCTGGCAGACAATTTCGGGATGGGTCACCTGAAGTCATGGTAGGAGAGGCTTTGGCACGGGGCCTTCGCAAAGGTGTCGGTGACAGAATCGAGATTCAAGGTGGAGATTTCACCATTGTGGCGACCTATCGCGCATCTTCGGCTCTTGAATCCGGCGCGGTGATCATGCCTCTCGATCAGTTGCAGTTCCTTACCAGCAAGCAGGGGAAGGTGGCCGTCTTTCACGTGAAACTGCGCGCCACTCAGCCCAACGAAACGCGGGAACAGTTACTCGCGGAAGCGCAGAAGGAGATTGAGAGAGTCATTCCTCAAGCGCGAGCTATGCCTGCCGCTTCCCGCGCGAGCTCAAATCAGTTCAGCAGTGTTGCACGATCCATTGCAGCCGGTACATCCTGGATTGCGCTTGCGCTTGCCATCCTCGGAATATCGAACACGATGATGATGTCAGTCGGTGAACGGATCAGCGAGTTTGCTCTTCTGCGCGCTCTGGGCTGGTCACGCCTGAAGGTGATTGCCTTGGTCGAGACCGAAGCTGCGGCGCTCGGAGTGCTCGGTGGAATCTTTGGCGCGACTGCGGGCTGGGTGCTCCTGGCCTCCTTGGCGGCAATCCCACAAACCGCCGGTGTCGTATCCTCGCAATTTCCGGCAACTACGGTTCTTCAGGCCTTGTCTATTTCGTTGCTGGCAGGATTGCTCTCGGGGATTCTGCCTGCTCTTCGGGGGACACGCAGCGTTCCTGCCGCGATGCTGAAATGTGGCTGAAAGAGCCGGCGGTGCCCGTATTTCTGAAGGAAAGATGAAGCAGCAGGACCACATTCCGGAGGTGCTCTCAGAGAGGAATGAATATGGTTGTCAATTGCTTAAATGAACGGTCAATCGGCCTGCGAGACGGTGCTGTCGCAGCGGATCAGAGGAAGCTTCGCATCGTCCTGATCTCTCCGCGTGGCCCTTTATATCGCCATCGCGGTGGCATTTGGAAGAGGTCGATGCGCTACGCTCCTCTGACATTGACGACGCTTGCGTCCCTCGTTCCGCCTGAGATTCCGGCCGATGTCCAGATCATCGACGAAGGCATTGGCGACATTGACACAGCCGCCATCCATGCGGACCTGGTCGGGATCAGCGTCATTACAGGCACTGCTCCGCGGGCCTATCAGATCAGCGCGGAATTACGGAAACGTGGCATTCCGGTCGTCCTTGGCGGGGTTCATCCCACGCTGCTACCCGCTGAAGCGATGCGTCACGCCGATGCGACCGTGGTGGGATACGCCGAGGAGTCCTGGCCCCAGTTGCTCCGCGACTTTGTGGGCGGGAACTTGAAACCGCGCTACGATCAAAGCCCGAACCTGAAGTTGGTCAACCTACCCTTCCCGCTGCGCCGAATGTACGACGCCCGGATGTTCAATATCGCGGACACGATCGAGGCCACGCGCGGTTGCATTTACCAGTGCGAGTTCTGCGTGGTTCCCGCGGCCTGGGGCAAGCCGTTGCAAAAGCCGGTCGCCGACGTGGTTGCGGATCTGAAGCAAATGGGGGCGCGGCGAGTGATCTTCCTGGACCTCAACCTGATTGCCGATATCCCCTATGCAAAGGAGCTGTTCACAGCCCTTATTCCATTGAAGATTAGGTGGGGAGGGCTGGCCACGACAACCATTGCGTGGGACGACGAGCTGCTCGATCTGGCGGCGCGCAGCGGCTGCCGCGGACTTCTTATCGGCTTCGAATCGGTGAATCAAGCGTCGCTGATAGAGGCCAGGAAGGCCTTCAACATGCGCCGCGATTATCGCGACGTGGCGAGCCGTATTCACGCGCGCGGGATTGCCATCATGGGCTGCTTCGTCTTCGGCCTGGATAACGACAATCTCGATTCGTTCGATCGGACGATGAACCTCGTCATGGAGGCGCGAATCGATCTGCCGCGCTATGCCATCGCCACCCCGTTTCCCTCGACGGGATTGTACAAGCGACTGAAAGCGGCGGGCCGCATCACGACAGAAGACTGGAGTCTCTATGATGGCCAGCATGTTGTCTTTCGCCCCAACAACATGACAGCCGATGAACTGCTGCGCAACACGCGGCGCGCCTGGATCGAGACCTACAGTTACAAGTCGATGTTCAAGCGCCTTGCCGGATCGCGCACTCAACTCCCCATTGCGATTCCCGCAAACTTCGGTTATCGCTTCTATGCCAATCACCTCGATTCTTTCTACACCTGCGACTGGCAACTGGCTCAGGGGGCCTGAAATCGTATGCGCCTAACGCTTGTCCACCCTTGCATCGGACGCCGTCGCGGCCAGCCTTACATCCGTTCCTGGCAAATGGAGCCACTGGCTCCAGCCACGCTCGCGGGCCTCACGCCGCGCGATGCCGATACGGAGATTCGCTTCTACGACGATCGCACTGAATCTATTCCTTTCGACGAAGAGACCGACCTGGTTGCCATGAGCGTTGAAACCTACACCGCCAAACGCTCTTACCAGATTGCCACGGAGTTTCGAAAGCGCGGTGTGCCCGTCATCATGGGCGGATTTCACCCCACGCTGGTTCCCGATGAAGTGAGCGAGTATGCCGAATCCATTGTTATTGGAGAAGCCGAAGGCATCTGGCACACTGTGCTCGAGGACTTTTGCAATGGGCGCCTACGCCGCGTCTATCGGCAGGATGGACGGCCGCCGCTCTCCGGTCTTCGCCCCGACCGCTCAATCTTTGCCGGCAAAAACTACTTGAAAGTGGGGCTGGTTGAAGCAGGACGGGGCTGCCATTTTCGATGCGAGTTCTGCGCCATTCAGTCTTATTTCAAGAACACGCAAACCAGACGTCCCGTGGACGAAATCATCGAGGAAATCCGCCGCATCAAGAAGCCGCTCATCTTTTTCGTCGACGACAACATCACCTCCAATATGGATCAGGCAAAGGAATTCTTTCGCGCGCTGATTCCGCTGAAAATCCGCTGGGTGAGCCAGGCCAGCATCAATGCCGCGCACGACGAGGAGTTTCTGCAACTGATCAAGGCCAGCGGCTGCCAGGGATTGCTCATCGGCTTCGAGACGCTCAATCCTGAAAACCTGCGCCAGATGAGGAAATCGTTCAACACCATGAAAGGAGGCTACGAGAAGGCGCTCGAAAACCTGCGCCGCCATGGCATCCGGCTGTATGTCACCTTCATTCTTGGATACGACGCGGACAACGGCGACACATTTCGCGAAACACTTGCTTTCGCTGAACGGCATCGATTTTATATTGTGGCTTTCAATCACCTGACCCCATTTCCCGGAACCCCGCTGTATGAGCGATTGCAGGAGGAGAAACGCCTGCTTTATGACAAATGGTGGCTCGACCCCGAGTACCGCTACGGAATGGTTCCGTTTGCACCGCGCGGAATGACCGCCGAGCAGGTGAAGCAGCGCTGCATTGAAGCCAGGCAGTCGTTCTACGGCATCCCATCCATCTTCCGCCGTAGCATGGACTTCCAGGTGAACGCCAGCGGCCTGTTCATGTGGGCGCATTTCTTTTCCATCAATCTTCTTTTCCGCTCCGAGGTGCTGAAGCGAAAAGATTTTCCCCTCGGCGATGAATCCTATACGGCTCCGCTGGTTAAGGCCCAACATTCTCAACCGTTTGAAACCTCATCCCTGGTCAGTGTCTGAATTCGCATGGAATTCTCGATCCAACCCGCAACCCATGCCGATGACGCCGGCATCCGCTCGTTGCTCCGGCGCCAATCCATGCCCGGCCGTATCCAGCTAGCCTTCGAGCGTGAGCCACGATTTGTCTCCGAGGGAGACCTGACTGGAGAAGCGTCTCTCACCCTCATTGCGCGCGATCACGTCAGCGGACAGGTTGTTGGCATGGCGTCCCGGTCGGCCCGTCGCGCTTTTGTCAACGGCATTCCGCGGCGCATCGGCTATCTTGGCCAGTTGCGCATCGACTCCCACTACCGCGGCCGCTGGCTTGTTTCGCGCGGCTTCGAACAAATTCGCAAGCTACAATCCGAGGATCCCGTCTCGTTCCACATTGCATCCATTGTTGAAGACAACGAAGACGCATTGGGTATCCTCGTTGAATATCCGCGACGGAGATTTCCCCGCTTCAGCAAAGTGGCGCACTTGCAGACCCTCGCGATCGTGGTTCCCCGCCGAAGCCAGAAGATAGAAGGATGCGCGGTGAAGCCAGCAACTGGGGATCAACTTGCAGATTTGGCAAGTTTTCTGCAGGCAAACGGAACCGGACACCAGTTCTTTCCATACTGGACTGCCGATGGGCTGCGACGGCTTGAATCCTTCGGACTCGGTGCACGCGATATGTTCATAGCAACGTGCAATGGCCATCTGGCCGGTGTAATGGCTCTCTGGGATCAGCGCGGATTCAAACAAACAGTGATCCGCGGCTATCCAGTGTGGATGCGCCGCGCCCGGCCCATGCTGAACGCTCTTGCAAGAACCGGTCTTCCGCCCGAAGGCCAACCGCTCCGCAGTGCCTATGCGGCGCTTGTCTGCATCGCAGGAGACAACATTGAGGTCTTTCGCAAGTTACTGTGTGCGGTTTTGAACGAAGCGCGACAGCGGAACCTCGACCACTTACTCATCGGGCTAGATGCCCGCGATCCTCTGCTCCAGGCGGCGAGCAAGGCTCGGCACATTACCTACAACAGCCGCATCTATTCTGTGGAGTGGCCGGATGAGCGTTCTGACCTTGAACCACTTGACCAGCGTCCCGTCTACGTCGATATCGCCATGCTTTGAATCGGAAGTTGAAGTTGGACTTCGCGGAGAAATAGTTCCACGGAAAGAACTCGCCGAAGCTGACCGGGTGTGCATGTATGTTCTGCTGTCGAAGTACTTCGATGGCGTGCGCCGAGATGTCTTCGATGCGGATCTCGACGAGAAGAGTACCGTTCTCCTTCTCCGCAGCAGACTCGACGGCAGCATCCAGGGCTTTTCGACGCTAATGCGCTTGGATGTTCAGATTGACGGCCAGGATGTTGTGGGGTTCTTTTCCGGAGACACCATTGTCGAGCGCCGCTTCTGGGGCGAATCGCTTCTGAGTAGGTTGTGGGCCAAAGCAGTCTTCGCCGAAGCAGATCGCATCAAGGTATTGAAACCTGACTTGCCGGTGTATTGGTTCCTGATCTGCTCTGGATACAAGACCTACCGCTTCCTTCCCGTTTTCTTTCGCAGGTTCTATCCCAATCCATATGCATCGACGCCGACAGAGGAACAAAGGGTTCTCGATGTGCTGGGCAATACGAAGTTCCCACGAGCCTATGATGCGGCCCGCGGCATTGTCCGAATCGAAGGCGCCTCGCCTCTGCGACCTGGCATCGCCGACATCACGAATGAGCGCCTTCGCGACCCCATCGTATCGTTCTTCGCAGCGCAGAACCCAGGCCATCTTCTTGGCGATGAGCTAGCCTGCCTGGCCCAAATCTCGCACGAGAACTTGACTCGTGCCGGCCTTCGCATGGTTAGGGCTGGCGTGGGGCTGGAATGATCGCCACCGCGGCCAACTCCGCGTGGCTGGCCAGTTGCCTGCCGGAGTTCTTACGATTTCGAAATTCGCTGCGGGAGGTAGCAAGGGAGCAGTCAGCTCTCCTGATGGCGATCGTTCGTCGCAACCGCGAAACAGATTTCGGCCGCCAATACGGCTTTGCGTCAATCGCGTCGGTTGCCGACTTTAGGGATTCTGTCCCTCTGGGCGGCTACGAGAGCCATCGCTCTTTCATCGAGCGCGCCGCTTCAGGGCGACCAGGTGTGTTGACTGCTGAAGCGGTGCGGCTCTTTGAACCAACAGGAGGTTCCAGCGGCGGAACAAAGCTGATTCCGTACACGAGCTCTCTTCAACGCGAGTTTGGCCGCGGCATCAACACCTGGGTTGCCGATCTGTTTCTGCACAACCCTCACCTGATGGCTGGCACAGCCTTTTGGTCCATTAGCCCACCTGGCCCAGAGAGGCGCTCAGAGAGCGGTATCCCCATCGGTTTCGATGACGACTCGGCATATGCAGGCAAATGGCAACGGTGGCTTGTTCGGCAAGTGATGGCAGTTCCATCGCGCGATGCTCAGATTTCTGACCTCGAACTATTCCGTCGGCACACAATTCTGTGCCTGTTGGCTTCGCGTGAATTGCGTCTGATCTCCGTGTGGCATCCGTCTTACTTCACACTTTTGCTCGACCGCATTGAGGTCCAGGCTGAGGAATTGCTCCGTAGTCTCCGGGATGGCCTGGGAACAAGCGCAGATCGAAATCGCGCTGCTGAAGTTGAATACGCGCTTCAAGCTTCAACTTTGCATGAGAGGTATCGCCGTCTCTGGCCCCGGCTTTCGCTCATCAGCTGTTGGTGCGACGCCAACGCAGCTGGAGCCGCAGCCCAGCTTCAAGCACTATTTCCCGACATTCCCATTCAAGGGAAGGGCCTGATCGCGACCGAAGCATTTGTCTCGCTGCCATGGATTGGCCACAATGGAGCAGCCCTCGCCTACAGGTCGCACTTCTTTGAGTTCATATCCGAGGACGGTGCCGTCCTGCTGGCCCATGAACTTCAGCCTGGCAGTTGCTATGCAGTCGTGGTCACCACGGGTGGAGGACTATATCGTTACAGTCTTGGCGATCGTGTCGAAGTCGTGGATCGCATCGGCGCCTGTCCAATTCTTCGCTTTGTTGGGAGAGAGAGTGTGATCTCCGACTGGGTGGGGGAGAAGCTCCTCGACGCTCATGTCGCCGCAGTCTTCCAGAAGGTCTTCTGGCAGTTAGACGTCAAACCCAGTTTTGCAATGCTTGCATTCGATCCAGAGCCCAGCCCCGCGTACAGTTTGTTCCTCGAATCGGAGGCTTCGGAAAAGCGCGGACCAGAGATCGCTGCAGCCGTTGATGCAGAGCTTCGATCGAATTTCCAATACGACTATGCTAGGCTCCTCGGACAACTCGGGCCCGTCCGTGTCGTTCCTGTCCTCCATGCCTTCGCGAGCCTCGCAGATTACGCTGCTCGTACCGGACAGAAATTCGGCAGCATCAAAGTCCCTGCACTGGAGCCGCGGCAGATTTGGCGGAAGATTTTGGCCACTGAATGTCCTCAATAGAGCGTCAAGCGGCTCTCGTCTGAATCCGCCCCGGATTACTTGGAATGCGGCTCGGCAATTTGTGGGTATTGAGGGCGGTTGGACGCCTACTCTTCAGTTCTGTTTAAGGAAATGCTTCGGAGGTTGATACGGTAGCGGCCCGATTCGCATAATGAACCAGGGTATGGACGGACGGGCCTGGGAGAGCCCAGGGTCTCGATGCACCATCTTCAATTACGCCTGGAAGCACTGTTTGGCGGAGAGACGTTGGAATGAAATTCACGGGAAGCTCGCCCTGCAACTCGAGCGCTTACAATCGGGAATGCCCTCACTCGTGGGCCTCGGGTAACTTGGAAGCGACCCAAAGTAACTAGGAAGCAAACGGGGGTGGGAGATGGAACCCACGCATAGACCGTTCATGGAACCCACGCGAAGGCAATTCATGGTGTCCGCACTTGGAGTGGCAGTCGCTGGCCGTGGATGGCGATCGGCACTCGCCAGCGAGGCGGCCGGAAGCCAACCGTCGAGCGCGCAAGCGCCTGCCGATGGCTCGGGACATTTCGGCGCGTGGTTTGAAGATGAGTGCGGCTTGCCGGCCTACCGCTACACGTGCAATCAAACCGAGGATCCCGCAGCTCTAACACAGTTGACCCCCGGCATCCTTGGCCCTACCGAACATATCCACCAAGTGGGAAACGACCGCATCACCGCGATCGTGTCGAACTTTGGCCACGTGCGCGTGCGCCAGGACGAAGGAGTGCCGAAGTTCCTTAATGACTTTGATCCAACGACGAGCCAGTTTGGCGGAGGCTTCGGCTATCTGACCGACGGCGATGAAACGCTGAGCACCTACTACGACGGGAGCAATGCGACATTTGAGCGGATTTTTGGCGCGGGCTACTACCGCAAGTGCGCTTCCAGCCAAAACTACTCCGTCGACCAAACGATTTGCGCGCCATTCGGAGACGACCCTGTCTTGTTGTCGCAGGTGACAATTCAAAATCGGAGCGACGCGCGCGCGTCGGTGCGTTGGATTGAATACTGGGGCTGCCAGCCCTATGAATTCTCATTCCGCGCCTTCATTCAGTCATGGTCGGGCCTGGGAACGCCGGTGGAGTTGCGTCGGCAGTTCGGGCGGCTGTTCAGTCACAAGGTCTCGTCGGTGAATGGATTGCAGGGACTGCTCGAGACCAAAGAGTTCACCATAAGATCGGCGCAAGACGACGCTGTGTGGTACCGGATGAAGGAGCAGTTGAAGACCCATCCGAATGCTTTCCTCGGAGCGATCGATGAGTCGACGCCTGGCACAGGGTTCGACACGACTGAGATTCCACCCACGTTCCTGATTTCGCTGGACGCACCCGCAAGCTCTGTCTCGACCGATGGCGAGGCCTTCTTCGGAACAGGCGGACCCTCCAATCCTGAGGGGCTCGACAAGGATTGGGATGGCTTGCGCAACGTGAATGGCCCGCACTTCGTTTCGCCGCATACAGTTCTTTTGCTGGAACGGACGCTCGACCTGGCTCCGGGCGAGAAACGCACATTGAGCTTCCTCTACGGGTACCTGCCGGAAGGGTTCAAACTGGATGCGCTGATCGCGCGCTACAAGGCCAATCCGGCGGAAGTATTGACTCGCTCGAGTGCGGAGTGGAAGAGCAGGGGGATGCGCTTCGATGTTGCATCCGAACCGTGGGTGAAGCGCGAGGCAACGTGGAATCACTACTCCCTGCGCAGTAGCCTGACTTACGACGATTTCTTCGGCGAGCACATTCTGAACCAGAATGGCTTCTATGAATATGTAATGGGATTTCAGGGAGCGGCGCGCGACCCGCTGCAGCATTGCCTTCCCTTCATCTTCAGTGACCCCGAGATCGTGAAGGGCATTCTTCGCTACACGCTGAAAGAAGTGCGCGACGACGGGTCAATTCCCTACGCGATTGTGGGACACGGCGCCATTGCTCCAATAACTTCAGACAATGTGAGCGACATACCGCTCTGGCTGCTTTGGGCTGTGAGCGAGTATGTGCTGGCGACACGCGATGTGAAGTTCCTTGACGAGCAGATTCCGGCACGCTACTCAAAATCAGCTGGGCGCAAGGACAGCGTGAGGGGCCTGCTGGCGCGGTGCTTCCAGCATCAGGTTGAAGGGGTGGGCACCGGGAAGCATGGGCTGGTGCGCATGCTGAACGACGATTGGAACGACGGCCTGATTGCGACCTACGCTCAGGCCGTGATAGCAGAGTGCGTCGACCAGGGCGAAAGTGTTCTGAACACCGCAATGTCGGCGTGGGTTTACGACTTCTATGCGCGCATGCTTCGGTTTGTCGGCGATGTTACTGGTCTGACTGAGAAACTAACGGCAAGCGCCGAACAGGCCCGCACCGCCGCGCGCGCGCAATGGGCTGGCAAGTGGCTCAAGCGTGCGTGGATGGGCCCGACGATGGGATGGATTGGGGAATCCACGCTGTGGATCGAGCCCCAGCCCTGGGCGATTTTGGGCGGCGTGACAACACCGGAACAGACAAGCCAGGTGGTGCGCGCTATAAACGAGCTGCTGCGTACGGGACCGCTGGGCGCAACGCAGATGAGCGATGGGCCGGACACGCGGCAAGGCAAGCCGAATGATGTCGGCAGCCTTGAGCGCGGCGCCATTTGGCCCTCGCTAAACCAGACTCTGGTATGGGCTCTTGCCGGAGTCGATCCGGCGATGGCGTGGGACGAGTGGAAGAAGAACTCCTTCCGCGCGCACGCCAACGCCTACCCGGACATTTGGTACGGCATCTGGAGCGGGCCAGACTCCTGGAACTCGACCCTGAGCAAACATCCCGGCGCTACGGCCAACGATCCGTACTTTCACGGCACGGATTTTCCGGTGCTCAACGTTCACTCGCACGCGTGCTTCCTGTACTCGGCGGTGAAGCTGCTGGGGATTGAATTCACAGAAAGCGGATTCAACGTGAGCCCGGAGTTGGCCGCCGGGGAGTACCGCTTCGACTCTCCGCTGTTGGGCGTGAGCCGGTCTGCTGCCGGCAAATATGAGGGATGGTATGCACCCTCGCAGCCCGGAAAGTGGACGATTCAGATTCGGTTGCCGGAAGCGATCGCAGGGAAGATGAGCCGCGCCGAGGTGAATAGTGTGGTGGTTCGGCTGAAGTTCTTCGGAAATCAAACGATTGCCCTCGAAGGCGCGAGCGAGGCCGGGAAGCCGCTGCGCTGGGCTCTGAGCTAGCTTTCAACTGACAGAATGGCACCCGACCGGGTCGCCCCCACTCAACCTGCGAAAATAGAAGGGAATGCTCTCCCTTCAAAATGCCGGCAAGCGCTTTGGGCCGCGTGTATTGTTTCTTGAGGCGAACTGGCTAATTCGCGCGCGCGAAAAGACGGCTCTGGTGGGCGCCAATGGGACCGGCAAATCCACGCTGATGAAGGTGCTGGCGGGCCTGGAGTCGCTCGACTACGGCACAATGCAGCTGACTCGCGGCATGAGCATCGGCTACCTGCCGCAGGAGGGGCTTCTCCTCACCGGGAGGACCGTCTTTGAAGAGTGCCTCTCAGTCTTCGACGAACTCCGCGAAATGGAGAAGGAGATCGAGTGGCTGGCCGGCCAACTGACTGAGCTGGACCATGCCAGCCCTGAGTACGAGGCCGCGGCCGAGCGCTTTTCCATGCTGAACGAGCGCTTTCATGCGTTGGACGGCTACGCGCTGGACGCGCAGGTGGGCGGGGTGCTCCCAGGGCTGGGATTTGCGAAGGAAGACTGGACGCGCCAGACGGACGAATTCAGTGGCGGATGGCAGATGCGCATTGCGCTGGCCAAATTGCTGCTGGCCAAGCCGAATCTGCTGCTGCTGGATGAGCCGACCAACCATCTGGATTTGGAGACGCGCAACTGGCTCGAGAACTATCTTAAGAATTATCCCTTCGGCTACATCCTTATCTCGCACGATCGTTATTTTCTCGATGTAACCATCGACCGCACGGTGGAGATCTGGAACAAGCGCCTCACGATCTACCAGGGCAACTACACCAAGTACCTCACCCAGAAAGACGATCGGCGCGCGCAGCTTGAAGCCGCTTATCGCAATCAGCGCATCCAGATCGAACACCTCGAGGCATTTATTAACCGCTTCCGTGCTCAGGCCACCAAGGCTAAGCAGGTGCAGTCGCGCATCAAGGAGCTCGAAAAGATTGAGCGGATCGAGATACCTGAAGAAGAGCCGGTGATTCACTTCAAGTTTCCTCAGCCGCCACCCTCAGGGCGCATGGTTGTGGAGTCGGAGGGCCTGTCGAAAAATTACGGTGAGAAAAAGGTCCTCTCGAATGTTCGATTCTCCATCGAGCGAGGAGATCGCGTGGCGTTGGTGGGGGTCAACGGCGCGGGCAAGTCCACGCTCATCAAGCTGCTCACTGGCGATGAGACGCCTACCAGCGGGCAGATTCACCTGGGCCACAACGTAATCACCGAGTACTTTGCGCAGGACCAGTACAAGGTGCTGAACGGCGAGGCGCGCATGTTGGACGACATCAGCCAGGCCGCGATCAAGGTACCGGAGCAGGCGCTGAGGTCGCTACTCGGGTGCTTCCTGTTCAGTGGTGACGACGTCTTCAAGCCGCTTGGGGTGCTGAGCGGGGGCGAGCGCAACCGCTATGCCATCGCGCGAATTCTCGTATCGCCTTCGAACTTCCTGCTGCTCGACGAGCCGACCAACCACCTGGACATGCGTGCCAAAGACGTGCTGCTGGAGGCGATTGCGGCCTTCTCGGGCACGGTGGTATTCGTGTCGCACGACCGGTACTTCATCGACCGCCTGGCCACGCGCGTGCTGGAGGTGGAAGGTGGAAACGTCATCAGCTACGAGGGCAACTACGAGGACTACCTGCGGCGGAAGGAGATGCTAACTGCGGAATCTGCGAGTGCCTCTGGCGGAGCTAAAACTGCCCCACGCGATGCCTCTGGAACATCTCGCGACGATTCAGGGTCATCGCGCAACGCTCCAATTGCTTTGTATCAGGGCACGACTTCAGTCGTGCCGAAAAGCGGCAATAAAACGAACGGGGCTTTAGCCCCTGCGGAATTATCCGCATCGTCCAACACGTTTGTTATCGAGGGCGGCTACGACGGGACCAACGGCGCCGCGCCAAAAGAGAAGCCCCGCCGCCTGAATCCCATCAAGCAGAAGCAGATGGAAGAGCGGGTCACCTTTCTTGAAGAGGAGACTCCGCGAATCGAAGCCGCCATTGCGCATACGGAGGAGCAGTTGGGCAGCTATGTCTCCGCCGTGGAGACAGCTCGGCTGACGGCGCTCGCCGAGGATCTGCGCAATCAGCTTTCCTCGCTCACTTCGGAGTGGGAAGGGCTGATGGGGCAGTTGGAAGGGGCTTGAGTGTAGGACTTGGACTTCCAGGCGCTCGGACAATTGCGGAGAAGCTCAATTTAGGGCAACAATGAATCCATTGACTTGTGTTCGAGATTCAAGGGGGCATTGTGGCTCGTTCGGATCAGCTTCGAGGGCGTACGGGACATACGAACCGGAGCGGCCGGCCTAGCTCGTCGCGATCTTATAATCACTCGCTCCGGCTGCTGGGCAACAACGATGACGAAGCATTTCGCCTGAATCAGATCGCCGCAGAGTCCGGCATGCACGACGCTGTATTGGCGATGGGTTGGTTCTACTTAAACGGGGTAGGAGTAAAGGCAAGCGAACACGAGGCTCTTCGCTGGTACCGAAAGTCTGCCCGACAAGGCGACGAGAGGGGATGTTCAGCCTGGGGCAGATAGCCTACTTTGCAGGAGACTACTCAGAAGCAATTGTCTGGTTCAAGAGAGCTGCGAACAAGGGGCACGATCGGTCGGACTTTTGGATTGGCAAAATGTACTGGCGAGGGCAAGGGATCACTCAGGATAGACAAGAAGCGAACAAATATTTCTCACGTGCTGCAGACAAGAAGGTATTCAAGGCCCAACGAACGGTGCGCTACCTGGCATTCCACGCTAGACACAGATCGCTTGGGCTGAGGAGCACATCATGACGAATTCGTGGGCCTGGAGGCACCGGGGACCATGAAAACCATGACCACCAAAGTCAAATCCCGCTGCGCCTGGGCTGAGAACGATCCGCTTCTCCGCGAATATCACGACACGGAGTGGGGCGTGCCCCTGCGCGACAGCCGGGCACTCTGGGAACTGCTCATGCTCGAAGGATTTCAGGCCGGCCTGGCCTGGATCATTGTGTTACGCAAGCGCGATGCCTTTCGCAAGGCGTTCAAAGGGTTCGATCCGGTGAAGGTGGCGCGCTTCAGCGAAGCCGACGTAGAGCGTCTGCTCACTGATCCCGGAATTATTCGCTCACGAGCCAAGATTCAAGCCACCATCCAGGCCGCCCGGATCTACCTCGAGATGCAGAAGTCGGGCGAGGACTTTTCACACTTTCTCTGGGGCATCGTCGGCGATCACCCCATCCGGAATGCAGGCCCTGTGTTCGCACAAACTCCCTTGTCCGTCGAGATGTCGAAGCAGCTCAAAAAACGAGGCTTCAAGTTCGTCGGACCCGTCATCGTCTGCGCTTTCATGCAGGCTGCGGGCATGGTCAATGACCACAGTCCCACCTGCTTCCGCCGCTGATTCTCCGGTTTCAATCGTGCATAATCGAAAGACGATGCCCCTCTTGTGGAATCCCGAATCGTGGTCGCAGCGGCTGGCTGAACTCGAGGCCCAGACCGGCGACCTGAAGGAAGCTCCCTTGCGGCGCGATGTGCGCTCGCTCGGCATGCTACTGGGCGAAGTGCTGCGCGAGCAGGCGGGCGATGAGCTGTTCGCCCATGTGGAAGCGCTGCGACAGGGCACCATTCGCCGGCGCGATGCGGAAGCCCGCGGCAGCGAGGAAGAGGCTGCAACCCACGCGGCGAAGGCTCTTGAACTGGTGCACTCGCTGCCGGTGGAGCGCGCCCTGCTGCTGACGCGCGCGTTTGCGTTCTACTTCGAGCTCATCAATCTGGCGGAAACCAACCACCGCAAGCGACGCCGCATTGCGGTGCGGTTAAGCGGGCAGATGGGCCGGCAGCGCGGGTCGCTGGCCGGAACGCTCAGCGAGATGAAGCGCGTGGGCATCCACTGGGAAGAAGCGCTGGACTGGCTCCGGCGCGTGCTCATTGTGCCGGTTTTTACTGCGCACCCCACCGAGGTTGCGCGGCGATCGGTGATGTTCAAGCGGCGGCGCATCGGCGAGTTTCTCGAGGCGCTCGATCAGGTTCCGATCCCCGAGCAGGATCTGGCGCGCCTCGAAGAGTTGGTGCTGGCCGAGATCACCAGCCTGTGGCAGACCGACGAAGTCCGCTCGCGGCGGCCCACGGTCTACGACGAGATCAAGATGGGACTGGACTACTACGACGTCTCGATTTTCGAGACGCTGCCCAGCCTGTATCGCGAGATCGGCGAGGCGATTCACGAGTCCTATGGGGTCGAGATCGACACGCTGGCGCTGCCGCAGGTGCTCGAATTCGGCTCGTGGATTGGGGGCGATCGCGACGGTAATCCGTTTGTGACGCCGCAGGTGACGCGCGACGCCATCCAGCTTGCGCGCGGCCACCTGTTGCTCTACTACCAGGACCGTATGAGGCAGATCATGGATCTGCTGACGACAAGCGCCCAGCAATGCGGCGTCAGCGATGCGCTGCACGCGCGGCTTGACGCCTACATCGCGCAGGTACACACGCCGGAGGCGCAGGTCTTCGGCGAGCAATATGAGTTTGAGTACTACCGGCGATTCGTGATCTGTCTGAAGGCGCGCCTGCAGCGCACGATGGAACAGCCCGGCCCCGTGGATGCGCGCCTGCCCGTCACCAGCTACACGCTGACCCAGGGACAGGAAAAGCTTGCCCAGGTGCTGCCGGCCTATTGCTCGGTGGATGAGTTCCTTGACGACCTGGGGACATTGCGTGCATCGCTCGCGGACAATCGCGGTTTGCGGATTGCGCGGACGCTCATCGATCCGTTGATTCTGCAGGTGCGTACATTTGGCCTGCACCTCCACACACTCGACATTCGCCAGCATGCGCGCGTCCATGCAACCGCTCTCAAAGAGTCAATTGCCGACACGATTGCGCCGACACTGCCGGGGGGGCTCTCAGAGGAAACGGCAAGCGTGCTGGAAACCTTCCGCGTGGTCGCCGAAGCGAAGGAGAGTTGCTCGCCCGAGTCGATTCGGCAGTACGTGATCAGCGGAGCGGCAACCGTAGAAGATGTGCTGGCGGTTGTACGACTTGCTCGGCTTGGCGGCGTAAAAGTGGAAGGCAGCGGTCGCGATCCTGGCCTGATGCCGGTGCCCCTGTTTGAGTCGATTGACGACCTGCGTCAGGCTCCCACCGTCTGCCGTGAACTGTGGAGCCGCGGAGACTACCGCAAGCTGATGGCCTCCTGGGACAATCGCCAGGAAGTGATGCTGGGCTATAGCGATTCAAATAAAGACGGAGGCATGCTGACTTCGACCTGGGAGATCTTTCGCGCGCATCGCGATCTGCACACTGTGGCACGCGAGGCGGGAGTGAAGCTGCGGCTCTTTCACGGCAGGGGCGGCACCGTGGGCCGTGGCGGCGGACCGACTCACCGCGCCATCTTTGCCCAGCCGATGGATTCGTTTGAAGGGCAGCTCCGCATCACCGAACAGGGCGAGGTGCTCAACTTCAAATACGCTGACGAGGTTCTGGCTGAGCGCAACCTGGAGTTGATGATTGCGGCCTCGTTGGATGCGTTGGCCCGGCCCAACGTGCGCGACCCCAAAGGCCATTTCACCGGCGTGCTGAAGCCGGAGTGGGAAGCGGCACTCGACGAACTTTCGGAGATCTCCTTCGCCTGCTACCGCAAGCACATTCTGGATGATCCAGGCGTGATTGAGTACTTCGAGCAATCGACGCCGGTGGGCGAGCTTGAGAACGCCAAGATCGGGTCACGCCCCTCGCGCAGAAAGGCTTCGCTGGCAATCGCGGACCTTCGCGCCATTCCATGGGTCTTTGGATGGACGCAATCCCGGCTGCTGGTTCCCGCATGGTTTGGGGTGGGATTTGCGCTTGAGCAATTTCTGGAACAGAACGAGGAGAGGCCCGGCCAGTCTTCGAGGCTCGAGCTTCTGCAAACCATGGCGCGCGAGTTTCCGCTGTTCATCGATCTGCTGCGCAACGTGGAGATGGCGCTTGGCAAAGTGGACCTTGCAACGGCACGGCTTTATTCGTCGCTCGTCCCCGATGCCGGGCTGCGTGAACGCATCTACGATCTGTTCGACGCGGAGTTCCATCGCACGGTGCGAAATGTGCTCCGTGTGCTGCGGCAAAAGGAGCTGCTCGAGACGAACCAGGTGCTGGCGCACTCGATCAAGCTGCGCAATCCCTACGTCGACCCCATGCACCTGATCCAGGTGGACATGCTGCGTCGAAAGCGCGCCGGCGAAGACACGCCCGAGGTGAATCGCGCCATCGCGGCCACCATCAGCGGCATCTCCGCAGGGCTGCGCAACACGGGATAATGGACCGGGAGCTTCCATGATCCTGCATAGCCCGAGAACACGACCCGAACAATGGACGCTGCGCAGGCAAGCGGCCCGCGCTAGGTGGCAGATTCCCTTCATCGCCTTTGATTGGTGCTGGGAGTGGCTCGCGTACCTGCTCAGCAACTGGTCGTTCCTCGAGGTGCTGGAGCATCTGGGCACATTTTCCGTGCTCATCGGCGTCATCTTCTACTTTTCGGAGTCCGGCGACCGCGTCAAGCAGCGCCACTACCAGGCATGGCAGGTGATCAACACGGCCCAGGGCAAGGGCGGCAGCGGCGGAAGGATTGAGGCACTCCAGGAGCTGAATGCAGACCGTGTGCCGCTGGTCGGCGTGGACGTCTCTTCCGCATTTCTGCAAGGGCTCAATCTCAAGAGCGCAAACCTCATGCGCTCCGATTTTTCCGCCGCCGACCTGCGCAACAGCAACCTGATCGGGGTCAACTTCACGCTCGCCAACCTGCACTCGACCAACATGCGGGACTCTTCACTCGATCATGTGGTCTTTGCAAATGCCGACCTGACCGATACTGACTTGGCCGGCAGCAGTCTGGTTGGAGCGGACCTTACCGGCGCGTTTCTCGATGACGCCGACCTGCGGCAGGCGGACCTGAAAGATGTCCGTTGGCAGCGGATCGAGAGCATCAAGGGGGCAAACATCGCCGAGGTGCGCAACCCGCCAGTGGGATTTCAAGCGTGGGCGTTGGCTCACGGGGCGGTCGAAAACCCTGAGGCCACCGAGTGACGGCAGAACTGTGAGGCATTATGCCTGCGGCGCGTGGAATTACCCGTTGAGGCTGCGTTTGTCTGCTTATTTCTTCGAGCAATCGCTTGCCATACCGCCGACTTCGGGTCTACCCTGTTTTCATGCGTCGATGTCGCTAACACCGCACTGGTGACAGCTCCGACGCTGACGTGCGCCTGCTCGCGCGCGAATTCCCCCGCCAGACGGCGTCACCGTACCCCAAAACAATATTCGACCGGGGCCAAGACCCCAAAAGAGGAGATCACTATGGCGCGCATTGCTGCGAACGTAACCGAATTGATTGGCCACACCCCGCTGGTGCGGCTGAATCGCGTATCGGCGGGGCTGCCGGCCACCGTTGTAGTTAAGCTTGAGAGCCAGAAGCCCGTATCGAGCGTAAAAGACCGCATCGGGTTTGCAATGATCGACGCGGCCGAAAAGGAGGGCAAGATCACGCCGGGCAAGACCGTGCTGATTGAGCCGACTAGCGGCAACACGGGCATTGCGCTGGCGTTTGTGGCCGCAGTGAAGGGTTACAAGCTGATCCTGACCATGCCGGAGACCATGAGCCTTGAGCGCCGTGTGACGCTGCTTGCCTACGGCGCGGAGATTGTGCTGACCCCCGGCCCCAACGGCATGAAGGGCGCAATTGCCAAAGCCACAGAGATTCTCGAGAAGACTCCAAACGGCTACATGCTGCAGCAGTTCGACAACCCCGCGAACCCTGCAATCCATCTGGCGACCACCGGCCCCGAGATCTGGGACGATACCGACGGCAAAGTGGACATTTTGATCTCCGGCGTGGGAACAGGCGGCACCATCACCGGCGTGGCCAACTACATTAAGCCGCGCAAGCCGGAGTTCAAGGCGGTTGCTGTTGAACCCACGGACAGCCCAGTGCTCTCCGGCGGCAAACCTGGACCGCACAAGATTCAAGGGATCGGCGCGGGATTTGTGCCCGGCGTGCTCGACACCAAGATCATTGACGAGGTGGTGCAGGTGACCAATGACGAGTCGGTTGAGATGGCTCGGCGTTTGGCACGCGAGGAGGGTCTTTTTGTTGGCATCAGCTCTGGTGCAGCTACCGCGGCGGCGCTTAAGGTTGCTGCGCGGCCTGAAAATGCGGGGAAACTGATCGTGGTGGTACTGCCCGACTTCGGCGAGCGGTATCTCTCGAGCATTCTCTACGAACCGCTGCGACAGCAGGCATTGGCGATGCCGGTCGAGCCAATCGCGGTGCCGGCGTAAGAGAGCGGGGATCAGCGTAGAGCTGACAGCAGACGGTTCAGAGTTCGTAGTCCACGGTTCGCAGTTGGTGAGTGCCTCACCTTTGCTGCGAACCGTCCCCTGTGTCCGTCGCGACGAGCTAAGACGGTCTGCTGGTTCCCGAACCCAGCTCCCTGTTTCTTTCTTTGAATGTTCCCTCGACTTTGCCTATGTTCATGTTTTCCCGCATCGCCGAAGACATTGCCTCCATCAGGGAGCGCGACCCCGCTGCGCGTTCATGGCTCGAGGTCTTTCTCTGCTATCCGGGCCTGTGGGCTGTCTGGTACCACCGTGTCTCCCATCTTCTGTGGCGCGGACGGCTTCGCCTGGCGGCGCGATTCCTATCGCAGTTTGCCCGCTTTGTAACCGGCGTTGACATTCACCCTGGCGCGCTGCTCGGGCGGCGGCTATTCATCGATCATGCTACCGGCGTGGTCATCGGCGAAACCGCGATTGTAGGCAGCGACGTGACCATCTACCAGGGCGTGACGCTCGGTGGAACTGGAAAAGGCCACGGCAAGCGCCACCCGACCATCTGCGATGGCGTCTTCATAGGCAACAATGCCAACGTCCTCGGCAACATCACTGTCGGCCAGAACTCGCGCGTCGGCGCCGGTTCGGTGGTTCTGTCGTCTGTTCCGCCCAACTCGACTGTAGTCGGAGTGCCCGCGCACATTGTCTATCGAAATGGCGAGCGCGTATTGATCACCGATCCACACGACATCAAGGATCCACTCTCCGATGCTCTGATTGCCCTGTCGGCCCGGGTGAAAGAGCTGGAGAAGTGCCTCTGCCTGGTCGACAACCAGACGCAGGTTCCCGAGCCGTTCGCCGCGGAAGCGGCTGAACGCGAGGCTTATCGCGAAGAGCTCGACCGGCTGCAGGAGTATGTCTCGATGGGCGAAGGTATTTAATTCGAACGATTTAGACGTACCCGCCCCCGGCCTCTGGCCTGAATCAAATTGCCCTCCAACAAAAATCAGGGAATTGGGAACCAGGAGGATTTCCTTGCGTATACATTGATTAGCACTATATATTGTTATACGAGGTAATAAGCAATGCTGAAGTTGGAATTGAAGCCGAGCTTGAAAGGCTCGGAGTCCGACCAACCCGACCGATGGGAGGCACAGCTCAGGAAGGGTGCGGTGGAGATGGCCGCGCTGGCTAGTCTCTGGCAGGGTCGTCTGTACGGGCTGGAGATCATCCGTTACCTGGAAACTCACTCGCAGATGGCGTTGGCTGAGGGAACGATCTACCCGGTGCTGAACCGACTGAAGGCCGAGGGCCTGCTGACTTCGGAGTGGGTGGAGGCCGAGGCTGGCCATCCGCGCAAGTACTACGCAATCACTGACACAGGCCGCGATCGCCTGCGCGGGATGGCGAAGGCCTGGACCAGCTTTGCAAAAGGCCTAAGCCGCCTGCTCGAACCTGTTTTGAATGAGAAGGAGAAAGTCCAATGACCACTGATACGCAGATGGAAAACTACTTGGCAACGATGCGCCTGCAGCTCGCTCCGCTCACGCTGGGTGACCGCGAAGAGATTGTGATGGAGATTGCAGCGCATGTGCGCGACTCCGCAGAACAGAGCGGTACATCCGTCGAAGCTGTGCTAGCGCGGTTAGGCCCTGCGCAAGCGCTCGCCAAAGAGTATCGCGATGGGTTGCTCATCAGCCGGGCCAGCCGGAGCTTTTCGCCACTCGTGTTGTTGCGTGCCACATTGCGGCTCGCAACTAAAAGCGTCGCGGGCATATTCGTTTTCTTCTTGAGCATCCTGGGATACTCGTTCGGAGCCGGGTTTGTCATTATCGCTTTTTCGAAAATGATCGTTCCCGCACACACGGGCGCCTGGGTTGAAGGTGGGCGCATGATCGCTTTCGGCGCTTTTGAATACGGCATCCCGGCCTCGGCCCACGAGGTTCTCGGGCTGTGGATCATCCCGTTGGGACTCACTGCTGGAAGCCTTACGCTGCTGCTCACAACATTTCTCATTCGCAGCTTGCTGAGGGTCTCTAAGCTCGTGCAGGCGAGGCTTTAGCGGGCCTGAATGGAATTGCCGGCTCTGCCCGGTGAAGGCAGTAGGCTTTTCTTGGGTTTCTTCGTCCTCGCTCGGCCATTCCATTCAACAGAGCTTGGAACTTCCTACTTACTTGCGTCGTAAAGCTGTGCAATGGGACAGCCTGTCCGGAGTCCCTTCTCACTCTGAGCGAGGGCAGGCAAGTGAAGCAACGGGCGACCTTGGCATTCTTGCTGCTTTCCCCGTACCTGTGTTCCACACACGGGTTCGCGCAGAACCTGCGATCCACGCAGGATTCAGCGGCGCCAGTCTTCCACATCTCTTCCGACCTGGTCCTGGTTGACGTGGAGGCCATAAGTTCGGCGGATGGCCATCCCATCAACACTTTGAAGCGAAACGATTTTCGGATCCTGGATAACGGTCGGCCCGTGTCGATCAAGACATTTGACACCGGGGAGGCAACGCGGCCTCTTGCGCTTTGGTTCGTTGTGCAGTGCAACATGCGGGGCTGGGAAGCGCAAGGCTCTGGCCTGTTTGCGGGTCAAGTCGAGCGCTTTCAGCCTGCGTTGCTGAACCTCGACAAGCGGGACCGTGTCGCGGTCGCTCACTGGTGCGACGATGGCCAATCGCAGGTGGACCTTCCCCCAACAACCAACATCGAGCAGACAGTAACCACTCTGGAAGGGGCGCTCGCGCCACAACCGGACAAACCGTCGCACGGCCGATCGGGCGAGCTTGCCCTGCAGAAGACCCTGCAACTCATCGTCAACAGCACGCGATCAATGCCCTCGGAACGAGTACCGGTGATTGTCTTCCTCTACGGGGACTACAGCGCGATGCCAAGGCCGGAGGCTAACCAATTCATCGGCGAACTCCTGGCCACCTCGGCCATTGCATTCGGCCTCAGAGACAGCAGGTCTCCTCGTATTCTCTCCATTGGGATCTCGGGTGAGCAGGGATCGATTGGAAATTACATCGCAAAGCAGACCGGAGGCGAGTATTTCAGTGTCAAGCCGGAGACTTATGCATCGGGCCTGAATCAAATCCTCGAGCAGCTCCATGCCCGCAGCGAGTTGGGCTTCGCGCCGAGTGTGTTGGATGGCAAGCGTCATAAGCTGCAGGTAACGCTCACCGATCATCGCATGATCCCAAGCAAGAGTGTACGGCTCAGATATCGTGCCGCCTATGTTGCGATGCCCCCTGCGAGCAGATGATGGCTACGCGGGAGAGACGACACTCCGCAGCAACCCGAGGACCATGCCTTGTAATGCCGGCACGCAACGGACCCGCCCGGTGCTAGAGTGGTTTGTCCCCACTTTATGCCGGAGTCTGCTTTTTTGTTGGGTATCCGTCCGCTTTTCATAGCCCTTCTCGTGTTCCCGCCCGCCGCACACGCTGCGTCCCGCGTTTATCCAGTCCCCGTTCCGGCAGAGATGCGGTCGACCGCATTCACCGTTACCGTGAATGGCCAGCCAGTCAGTGTGGCGAACGCGGCGGCGAGTTATGAGTTTGTCAACTTCGACATAACCGGCCCGGTAGACGTGGCCATCACCGCCGCGCAGCCGGGCTTTTGGGATCGCGGCGTCGATGTGCAGCCATGGCGGCTTGGCATCCGGCCCAGCAGACAGGGCCAGACCATTCGCTTCCACCTCTTCGGCCCCGCCAAACTCTCCATCTCGCGGCCTCGGGATTTTCTCAATCACGCTCAAATGCTCTTCCTGTTTGCGGGTTCGCCGCCCCTGCCGGCGCCTTCCGGTGCTGGCGTGACAGTGATTCCAGCCGGAGTGCACAAGCAGAGCCTCAACCCGAAGTCCGGCGAGACGATTTATCTGGCTCCGGGGGCCTTTGTATTCGGCAGCCTGAACCTGTGGAATGTAGAAAATGTAAAGATCCTGGGGCGCGGCACAATCGTCTACGAGGGCACTCAGGACCCGAATACCGACGAAGGCTGGATGCAGAAGCCGGACTGGCATTGCATTGGCTCCCTCAATGCCCACAACGTGGAGATCGACGGGGTCACCTGCATCATTCGCGCACGCACGTGGTCGATCCAGATGAAGGATTCCACAGGGCTCGCTTTCGACGATCTGCGCGTCATCGGCGGCAACCCGGGCAATGCCAATCAGGATGGGATGGATTGGCTGGGCGGAGGAGACTCGGTTGTGCGGGACGCGTTCATTCGCGCATCGGACGACGACTTCGCGATCATGGGCAACTGGGACGGCTACACCGACGAGGCGATGCTCACGCCCGGCAAGGATGTACAGAACGTCCTCATCGAGCACAGCGAGGTTTCCACGAGCATTTCGAACGTGGTGCGCGCGGGCTGGCCGAGGAAGACATTCAATTCGCGCAACTTTACGCTGCGCGACTCCGACATTTTGCACGGAGGGATCGGCGCGTGCGTGCAAGCCTTTGGGCTGATTGGATTCTGGGGCGCAAACGGAGCCAAGGGCGACCACTCCAACTACACCTTCCAGAATCTTTTTCTCGATGACTGGTATTCGCTGGTGCAGATGGAGCAGGAGAACCCAAAGCTGCACGGATTTACGTTCCGCAACATCTGGGCTCTCGACCAGCCGCCGTTGATTGACTCCACGATCACGGGGGACATCTCGGACGTGACGTTTGACAACGTGAAGGATGGGCAGGACGTAGCACACACCAACGCCGAACTTCCCGTGATTGTGTCGGGCGGGGCGCAGCCGCCGCGGTTCATCGCCACCCACACGCCCGCCGCGCGTTTCAATGTCGACCCTCCCGTCTTCGCGCCTGGAGACAAGGTCACTTTTTTCGCGCAGCCAGCGAAGCATGGCCATTACACCTGGCTCTTCGGAGACGGAACGCAAGCTCGAGGCCGCACGGTGACGCACCGGTTCGCTGACGCGGAGGGCACCGAGCTTGAAGGTGGATCAACGGGCGCTGGCCGCTTTAGAGTCCTGCTGCACGTGCAGGATGACCAGGAAGGTGAAGATTGGGCCTCACACAGCGTGGTTGTCGTCGGCAAATGGCACGATGCCGTTGCGGTGCCGGGTCCTACGCTTGCCGGACTGGCGTGGAAGCTCTATCCCGGAACGTGGACCGAGTTGCCCGACCTGACGAAAGAAACCGCTGTGTTTGGCGGGGAATCGCTAAACCTCAGCGTCGATCCGCGGGGATACACAGGCTACGCGGCCGTTTGGGACGGGCTGATCGACATTCCGGCCGATGGGGGCTACACCTTTCACCTTATTCACGCGGACGGAGCGCGGCTGGTGATTGACGGCGTGCAGGTGGCGAAGACGGGTCCGCCGTTCGCGCAGGTCTGTGGTGCTCCAGGAAATGCGCTGCAATATGACCGCGGGGCCCTGGGACTTCGAGCGGGCAAGCACACGATTCACGTGGAAGGTCTGCACTCCGCGAGCCAGGGGGTGCCAAGGATTCTGTGGGAGGGTCCTGCACTGCCGCTCACAGATGTTCCACCCGCGGCTCTCTTCCATCTCCGCGAGGATGTCGTGACTCGATAGGGCTGTGGTTGCAAGCTCAGAGAAAGTCCGTCTTTCTTGACTGCAGGAAGAAAGCGAAGCCCAGCATAAGGACGATCAGGGCAAGCTCTGTGGACAGTGAAATGGATGCCGCGGGAGTCCATCGAATGGAAGTACCCCAAAGACCGTCGGCGATGCCGGGAACGTGAGCAAAGAAATACCCTGCAACATTGAAGCCCACATTGCCCACCATCATGGCAGAGATCGCCCAGCCTTTCGATTCGGTCACCAGGGCCACGGCCAACATCAAGCAGATGCCGGCGAGAAGCTCAACAGCCATGATGACGGTGAAGGCAAACAGGCCATGGATGACCGGCGCGGCCAGAATCAGGGCCAGGCTTCCTGCAACCAGGATCAGCCAGAAAGGGACAAAAATCAGCAGAATGCCCAGAATTTTGGCCACGGAATACTCGAGATACGTAATGGGAAGGCTCATCACAAATGGAAGAGTCTGGTTCTCCCGCTCCCCAATCATGGTCGACATCACGAGTGTCGCACCGATCGCGATCATGATGCTTACCAGAAAAATGAGCCCGATGGTGAAGCCGGCTTTTCCGCCGAAAGCGACAATGCCGAGTGACACCAGACCACCAGCGAGCGAGAGCAGAATTGCCCTGCGCTGGAAATACCAATCCTTCCAGATGAGACGGCCCACCATGGAATAGTTCATGCGGCACCTCTTTCTCTTCTGTTGTGAACATTCGCGACAAAGATCTCTTCCAGCGTCATCGTATCCACCGACTGCACTGTGGCTCCCATTTCTGTGCACGCCGCGATCATGGCGGGGTCGAACCTGTTGGTAGTCAGCACAGGGAGACGGTTCGTTCCGCCCCTTTCCACAACGCCCTGAAGATTGGGCACCGCCCCGTCGGCGGGAAGAACAAGGCGCAACCGCCGCCAGCGGTCGAGAAATACCTCTTTGTCGTACGAGTCAATGATGCGGCCCCGGTCGATGAACGTGATTTGATCTGATATCTGCTCCACATCGAGAGTGTTGTGGGACGAAAACAGGATGGTTCGTTCTTCGTCGGCAAGAACGGCCATCAACTCGTCAAGGACTTCGCGCCTTGCAACAGGATCGAGGCCTGTGGTCGGCTCATCGAGCACCAAAAGCCGCGGCTTTCGAGCAAGGGCGAGCAACAGCGCGGCTTTCACACGCTGCCCATGCGACAGGCCTTTGATCTTCTGTTCCCTCTTCAGGTCGAACCGGCGCAGCAGGTTTTCGGCATAAGGTTGGTCCCAGCGCGGGTAGATCGGCCGCAGAAGATCCATGTGCCAACCCAGCGTCGCCTCCCCGTAGAGCCGCATGTCCTCGGACACAAATCCAATGTCGAGTTTGGCCGCCGCCTGGTCACTCGGCATTGAGTGCCCCAGAACTCGCACAGTTCCCTCATCCTGGTGAACAAGCCCCATCAGTATACGGATCGTCGTCGATTTGCCCGCCCCGTTTGCCCCGATAAACCCCATGATGCCGCCCGTGGCGAGCTCCAGATGGATATTCTCAAGGGAGAAGTGGGGGTATTTCTTGCTGACTCCATCGAAGTAAACAGTGATGTCGTTCACGCAATCTCCTTCGTTAGCTGGATTGAGTCGGTCCGGGTCAGGTCCAGTTGTTTTGAGGCTTCCCGCAGCCGGAGCGCAATCTCTTCGCTGCTGAGACCGAGCAACTCCCCAAGCCGCGCCACCTGATTCAGACGTTCCGCTAGTTCCTCGTTACAGAGGATTGAGCTCAAATTGGGGTTGGGCGCAACCATCGAACCTTTGCCTTGCTGGGTTAGGATGACGCCCTCGCGCTCCAGCTCCAGATAGGCGCGCTTGATCGTGATGACACTTACGCGGAGAGCCATGGCGAGCTGGCGAATGGAGGGGATCTCTGTCCCCGGAGCCCACTCCCCCACGGCAACACGCTGTTTCACCTGTTCCATGATCTGCATGTACATGGGGCGGGAATCAGTCTGCGATATGACGATGCCGCTGTGCATGTCGATATACTGAGTATACACAGTAAATGGCCCAAGTCAAGCAGAATACTTTAGAACGGCGTTTGCCAGTGTCAGTTCGTTGGCGAACTCAAGATCCCTATTTGGGCAGCTGCGTCGCATCCCAGCCACCACCGAGCGAGCGAACCAGACCCACACTCGCAACGAATTGCCTTGTCGTGAGGTCGATGGCTGTGCGTTGGTTCTGGATCAGGGTGGCTTCTGCCGTAAGCACTTCAAGATAGCTGGTGACGCCGCCCTTGTAGCGCTGGTTGGAGAGATCGTAGGAGCGTTGTGCGGACTCGACGGCACGCCTTTCGACGGTCGATTCCTGTTCCATGATTCGTAAACCGGAAAGCTGGTCTTCAGTGTCTTGGAATGCCGCGAGGATGGTGCTTCGGTAGCCTGACGCGTTCGCCTCATAGGTGTGGCGAGCCTGATCAGTGAGCGCATGGCGCTGGCCTGCGTCGAAGAGGAGCTCCGCCGCCTGCGCTCCCAGGGACCAGAGCGCACTGGGGCCCTGGATCCACGTGCCAATGCTCTCACTCTCAAATCCGCCGGTGCCGTTGAGGGTGATTGTTGGGTAAAACGCACTTACAGCAATCCCGATTTGCGCGTTGGCCGCGGCGGCGCGGCGTTCGGCGGCGGCAATGTCTGGCCGGCGCTCAAGGAGCTGCGAAGGCACACCGACCGGCACTTTCGGTAGATCGATATCGAGGGGGGTCGCGGGAATGCTGAACTCCGCAGGGGTGTAGTTGGCGAGCGTCCCGATTGCGTGTTCATACTGCGCGCGGGCCACGCCAAGATCTACGAGCTGCGCTCGCGTTTGCTCCAGCAGCGTCTGGGCCTGCTCAACATCCACTTGTGTACCGATTCCGCCCTTAAACAGCCTTTCGGTCAGGTCGAGCTGGCCCTCAAGACTCTTCACCGTGCTTTCGAGGAGCTTGATATCGGAGTCGAGCCCGCGGAGTTGAAAGTAGTCGGAGGCCATCTCCGCGTGCAGAGCCAGGTCGACGCCGGCGAGATCGGCAGCGCTGGCTTGCGCGCTTTCGCGCGCCTGCTCCACCGTACGGCGAATCCGGCCCCAGAAGTCGGGCTCCCAGCTCGCCTCACCGGTCAGTTGGAAGTCGCCGTAAGGGTTCCCCCTCGTAGCGCTATACAAGGGACCATTCTTCGACACTTGTTCTCGGCTGGTCGAGGCTCCTGCGGATACGGTTGGGAACAAGGCCGCGCGCGCAACCTTCACCTGGTCACGCGCTGCCAGGTAGGTTTCGGATGCCTGGCGCAGGCTCTGATTGTTGGTTGCGATCCGCTCTTCGAGTTTGTTGAGCTGCGGGTCCTGATAAATCTCCCACCACTTGCCTTTCAGCAATCCATCGGATGGGTTCGCAGGTTGCCAGCCGCCTCCCGGTGGACTCGGCGGCGGGACGACGACGGTTGAAGCTCCGGTTTCTTTGTAAGCCGTAGGGGCCTGGTAACCAGGACGGCTGTAATCAGGGCCCACTGACTTGCAGCCGGCCAGCAAGCCGAGCACGATAAGCGCGACGAGAGTCGCCGCGGCCCTGCTGAACTGCTCGCCCCTGGCAGGAATAAGCATGCTTACTTGCCTCCCTCACCGTTGCCGGAGCCGGGGCTGACTACTGTAACCTTCTCGCCTTCAATGAGGGAGTCGGGCGGGGCCTGGATCACGCGGTCGTTGGCGGAAAGACCGGAAACGATCTGCACATTGACCCCATCGTCTTCGCCGATAACCACCGGCGCCAAGTGAGCCACGTCGCCGTTGACCACCGTGCCCACGCGCAAACCCTCGCGGCGGAAAAGCAGCGTGGCAGCTGGGATGACAAACGTTTCCGCTGGGGTTGGCGTCTTGAAGTGCACTTCAGCGAGCGCACCCGGCAACAGTTCGCCGGAGCGGTTATCGACGTCCACCTCAACCAGGAGTGTCCGGCTGGAGGGATCGATTGCGTCTGCGGTCCGAACCATGGTTCCTTCGTAGGTCTTGCCAGGATGCTCTTGAAAGGTAAGCCCGACCTTCTCCCCCGGCTTCGCTACGGATGAGTAGATTTGCGGCAAATTGGCGTACACACGCAGGGTCTTGATCGCCTGCAGGTGAAACAGTTCCTTGGCCGCGCCGGCATCGATCAATTGCCCGGTGTCGATGTTGCGCGCAGTAACGACTCCGTCGAATGGCGCATAGACCTTCTCGAAGGATTGCAGATCCTGCAGCCGTTGGACGTTTGACTGTGCCGAGCGCACTGCAGCGGCTGTGGCAGTGGCCTGGTTGACATAGGTGTCGGTATCCTGCCGCGAAACGGCGTTCGATTGAACGAGTCCGCTGTAACGCTCGGCCTGAATGCGCGCATTGTTCGCATTCGCCTCGGCGGTGTTGAGATCGGCCTGGGCCTGCGCCAGCTGCTGATCCACTTCAGGCGTGGAAATCTCACAGAGCAGAGCACCCTGCTTCACCCGGGCCCCGATGTCGAAGTGCCAGCGTGTCAGGTAGCCGGAGGTCCGTGCGTAGATGGGCGAGTCAGTATAGGCCGTGGTGTTGCCGGGAAGAACAAAGCTCTCCACGGGAGCGCCCCTTGAGGGCGGCGCAACAATCACGCTGGGGGCCGCCAATTCCGTAGTCGTCTCCGCCAGAACCTTGTCAGCGTTCTTGCGGTGCAAGACTCCGAATCCTGCCAGCAGGATCGCGACCAGCAGAAACAGCCCCACGCCCACGAGCGCCTTACGGGGCGAGATGAGATCTTGTTCCGGCGCTGAGTCGCCGTGGTGCACGGGTTGCGAATTTTGCCTGGTTGGTTCGCTCATAAGAAACTACTCCGTCGAATCGTCGAATTCGTCAAAGGCTGCGGCTCGGGCAACACCGCGAGCGGTTTTGCTCCGGCGCTGAAGCCATCCATGAACGGTGGAGAAAGCAGTGGGTACAAAGAAGAGCGTTGCCACCGTGGCAAGCAGCAGTCCGCCGATGACAGCCCGGCCCAGCGGAGCATTCTGCTCGCCGCCATCGCCCAGGCCGAGCGCCATAGGCACCATGCCAATAATCATTGCAAGGGCGGTCATGATCACAGGACGCAGCCGCACAAAGCCCGCATTCAGGGCGGCCTGCCGCGCATCGCCGACCAACATCTCGAGCTGCTCCCGTGCGAAGCTGACAACCAGAATTGAGTTCGATGTGGCTACGCCCATGCACATGATGGAGCCGGTAAGCGCGGGCACGCTGAGCCGCGTGTTGGTGAGGAACAGGAACCAGACAATGCCCGCCAGCGCTGCCGGCAAAGCGGAGATGATAAGAAACGGGTCAAGCCACGACTGGAAGTTCACAACAACCAGCAGGTAGACAAGCAGGATTGAGAAGGCCAGACCGGCCAGCAGACCGATATAGGACGCCTTCATAGTTTCGCTCTGGCCGCGAAGGATGATGTGCGAACCACGCGGCAGGTCGGCCTTGTGCTTTTCGATGATCTGCTCCATTGCCCGCGTAACAGTGCCCAGGTCGGTTCCGTCCACGTTGGTGTAAACGTCAAGCACCGGCTGCACATCATAGTGGCTCACTGTGCCAAGTTCGTTGCCCGGAGCAATCGAAGAGAGATTGCCCAGAATCTGCTCCGGCATTGGCGCGCCCGGCGCCCCGGTTGCTGTCATGGAGCTCTGCGCCGGAGGGCCTGTCGTGCCCGTCACCGGCAGGCTCTTGAGCGAGGCGAGCGTGTCGAGCTTGTACTGCGGCGCCTGAACCGCCACGCTGTACGAAACACCGGTCTTGGGGTCGAGATAGAAGCTGGGAGTGGTCTGGAAGCTCCCGCTCAACGCCACCAGCAGGCTGGTGGCAACATCTTTCTGCGTCAGGCCGATCGACTCCGCTCGCGTCCGGTCCACATTTACGGTCATGTTGGGGTAGTTGAACGGCTGCTGAATGCGGGCGTCCGTGGCGCCGGGCACGTGACGGACATCGTCCAGGATGTGCTCCGCAACTACGCGATTCCCATAGAGGTTTGCACCGACAATCTGAATGTCGATGGGCGCAGAGAGGCCGAAGTTCAAAATCTGAGTTACGATGTCGACCGGCAAAACGTAGAAGGTGACTCCAGGATACTCGCGATTCAGGACCTTGCGGAGTTGCGCCACGTACTCAGGGGTGCTGTGATGATCCGGGGTCAACTGCACCTGAATATCGGCATCGGCGGGCCCGATGGGAGCGGAGGTCGAATAGGAAAGATTCAGGCCCGAATAGGGAACTCCTATGTTGTCGACAATGGTGACGACCTCTTTGGCCGGAATGTGCTGGCGGATAGTGTCATCGATGTGATCGCAGAGTAGAGCGGTCTCTTCGATACGAGTTCCGGTAGCTGCGCGCACGTGAATCTTGAACTGGCCTGAATCGACCGATGGGAAAAAGTCCTGCCCCAGCCACGGCTCCAGCAGCACCAGAGAACCCACGGCAAAGACTAGAAAGAGCGCCAGGAAGACCAAAGCGTTATCGACGCACAGCGTAAGGAGCCGCAGGTAACCCTTACGCATCGCTTCGAAGCCGTGCTCGAAGCCCAACTGGAACCGTACAAACGGATTGCGGCTGGTTGCACGCTTCGCCGTCTGCGCATCGTCGTGCTCCACGAGCAGATACTTCGCCATGGTGGGCACGACGGTACGCGAGAGCAGGTAGCTGGCCAACATTGCAAAGACGACGGCCTCAGCCAATGGCACGAACAGGTATCGCGCTACGCCGCTGAGCAGAAACATGGGCACAAACACGATGCAGATGGCCAACGTGGAGACCAGCGCCGGCGTGGCAATTTGTGCGGCGCCATCCAGAATGGCCTGCTCGATCTCCTTGCCCGACTCGAGATTGCGGTTGATGTTCTCGATCTCCACCGTCGCATCGTCCACCAGAATCCCGACTGCGAGCGCCAGCCCGCCCAGGGTCATGATGTTGATGGTTTCGTGGAGGAGATAGAGCATCGAAAGCGAACAGAGGATCGATAACGGAATCGAGACAGCGATGATGACCGTGGATCGGAAGCTGCCCAGGAAGACGAGAATCATGATCGCCGTAAGGCAGGCCGCAATAAGCGCCTCGCGAACCACGCCGTTGATGGCGCCGCGCACAAAGATCGACTGGTCGGAGAGCGGGTTGATCTGCAACTCCGGAGGGAGTGCGCCGCGCATGCCGTCGACCTTCTCGCGCACATTTTTGATGATGTCGAGCGTGGAGGACGAGCCGGTCTTCATGATGCTCATCATGATGGCGCGCTTGCCGTCGACACGGACGATGTTGGTCTGCGGAGGGCTCCCGTCCCGCACATGCGCCACGTCCCGGATGTAGACCACCGCCCCGTTGACCGCTTTGATGGGCAGATTATTCAGATCGTTAATCACCAGGGGGGCGGAGTTGGACTCGATGGCGTACTCAAAGCGGTCGATTTTCATGGTGCCCGAGGGCACGATCAGGTTCTGCGCGGAGATAGCATTGACCACGTCCACCGGCGAGAGCCCTTTGGCCTGGAGCGCGTGCAAATCCAGATCGACCTGCACCTGGCGTTGCTTGCCGCCGTACGGGTAGGGCGTCTGCGCACCCTCGATGGTGGCCAGCTGAGTACGAATGGTGTTTGTTCCAAGATCAAAGAGCTGCTGCTCGTTGAGACCCTTGCCGGAAAGTCCCAGCATAAGAACCGGCACGCTTGACGCGTTGTACTGAATGATGAAGGGGGGCGTTGAGCCGGGCGGCAGAGCCCGTAGCATGACCTGGTTGATTGCCGTCACCTGAGCCACGGCGCTGCCGATGTTCACGTGCGGCTGGAAAAAGATCTTGATCACGCCAATGCCATTGAGCGACTGCGACTCGATGTGGTCAATATCGCTGACCGTGGTGGTCATTCCGCGCTCGACGTTGAAGACGATGCGGGTCGACATCTCCTGCGCGGAAAGGCCGTTGTAATTCCAAACCACCGTGACGACGGGGATGTCGATTGTCGGAAAGATGTCCGTCGGCATCGAGACGATGCTGAAGACGCCAAACAAGAGAATCAGGAACCCAAAGACGGCGAAGGTGTATGGCCGCCGAAGGGCAAGCCGGACAATCCACATCATAAGACTGGTTCTCGCTCCTGAGCAGGGTTAGTCCCGCCCCCGTCGAGCCGCCGAAAGTTAACGAGCTGGAAAGCAGACCCCGTCTCGGTGGCCGCCGATTTGCCGGAAGCCGATCTTCCCATGGGATTCTCGCGCCGGGCTCATTCTTCTATGCACTCGAATCTACAATGGTAGCCGATGCTCGCGTATAGAGTGCAAGTGCGAACTATACGGCAGTTGTCTGTGCTAACTGAGACGCTGATTGGCGGCCAAGAGATGCACTTTCACAATGCAGGCGTCCCACTCTATGCTCACCGCCATCCAAGGTGCGAAAAGCTCCGAATGCGGGCAACCATCGGGTGATTTTTTGCATCTGAATGCATTGAAATCCTGCATTGGTTCTTGCCTTTCGCGAACATGAATCCAGCCAACCCGGAATGCAGAAAAATCGTCTACTTTGACGATGTTGTCATACTGTGAAATCGCACGGCTGGCAAGGCATTGCCGCGGCCATGGCTGCGTCGCTTACAATGATCCCGGCCTGAACCCTTCAATGCGCATCTTAACTTTCTTGTTGACTGAAATCGGTCTGCCGCCAGAAGCTGGCGGACGAAACTTCCATGGAAAGCGTTGCGTCCGTAGAGGCGTAAGCGGGAAATCTGGCGACCCAGAGTGCTGGGGCTCGTGAAACGGACCATGGCTCGCGAGTTGAAAACAGGTTGTGGCATCTTTTCATAGCCCGCATACCCGCCCTTTTCTTGACGGGCACCCACTTAACCGAACTGAAACGGGAAACCAAACATTATGTCCACTGAAACCGCGCCGGAATCTCAACTGCCAACCTTCACTTCGCCCCACCAGCCAATCGAACGCAAGGGATCGGCCTGGGTCAGGATTGTGGTTTATGTCGTCCTCATTGGCCTCATGGGGTTTGTCGGTTGGAAGGTCTTCCAGAACCAGCAGCTCGGAAAGCAGCAGGCTCAGAGCCAGGCTAAGGCGCTCGCAGGCCAGAAGGTTCCCGTGCAGGTGGCGGCCGTTCAAGCCAAGCCGATGCCCATCTTCCTGACTGCTCTGGGCACCGTGACGCCCTACATGAGCGTGACCGTGAAGGCGCGAGTGAGCGGCGAGCTGCTTCCGGTGAAATTTACCGAGGGCCAGCAGGTAAAGCAGGGTGAGACCATCATGGTGATCGATCCTAAGCCCTACCAGGCCGCGCTCGACCAGGCAAAAGGCACACTGGCCCACGATCAGGCTCTCCTGAAGAATGCGCAGGCAGAGTTTGCGCGGTACAAGGCTCTGTATGCCGCGGGTGTCGTTTCAAAGGAGACGTTGGACGCCGATGAGTCCGCTCAGGGGCAGTACCAGGGGGCGATTCAATCTGATAACGCTGCAATCGAGACCGCGCAGCTGCAGTTGGACTGGTGCTCCATCCACTCGCCTATCCCTGGAAAGATCGGCCTCCGGCTCGTCGACCCCGGCAACATCATCACCGCGAACACCACCAACCTGGTAATAATCAACCAGTTCCAGCCGATTGCCGTGTACTTCACGCTGCCCGAGGGCAATTTGCCCGAAGTGCTCAAGAAGCTGGCCGCCGATAAGCGCCTTCCTGTGGACGCCTATGACCAGGACGACACAAAGAAGCTGACCTCGGGCTACCTTCTGACAGCCGACAACCAGATCGACACGACCACCGGGACTGACAAGCTGAAGGCGGTCTTCGACAACAAGGATGCGTCGCTCTTTCCAAACCAGTTTGTAAACATCCACCTCACGCTGGAAAACCGGCCGAATGCGCTTGTTGTGCCCAGCGCGGCCATTCAGTCTGGTATTCAGGGATCGTACGTGTGGGCGGTGAGCACCGACGACAAGGGCGCAGCGACAGCGAAGATCCAACAGGTAAAGGTAGCTCTTGCTGAGGGACAGATCACCATCCTCGATTCGGGCGTGGAAAAGGGTCAAAACGTGGTGGTGGATGGCGCTGACCGCCTGCGTAACGGTCAGGCCGTCACGGCGAGCGTTGCCCAGCAGCACACCGGCCACGGAGCAGGCTCAGGGCAGGCGGGTGGAACAACCCAGGGTGGGGGACAACAGGGCAGCGGTATCGGAGCTGGAACTTCCCCGTCGACCGGTTCAGGCAAACCTGCAAAGAAGGAGCAGCAGTGAGCCTGAGTCCCTCCCGGCCCTTCATTCTGCGTCCGGTGGCGACATCGCTACTGATGTTCGCCATTCTGCTTGCAGGCTATGTGGGCTATAAGCAGTTGCCGATCTCCGCGCTCCCAGAGGTGGATTACCCCATCATCCAGGTTCTTACTTTCTACCCGGGGGCCGGGCCGCAGGTCATGGCCTCGTCGGTGACCGCGCCGCTCGAGCGCCAGTTTGGCCAGATGCCTGGGTTGCAACAGATGACGTCGGTCAGCTCCGGTGGTGGCTCGGTGATCACCCTCGAATTCAACCTCGACGAAAACATCGACGTCGCCGAACAGGAAGTGCAAGCGGCTATCAACGCGAGCAACAACTTCCTGCCGACCGATCTACCCAACCCGCCCATCTATAGCAAGGTCAATCCCGCGGACGCGCCGATCATGACGCTGGCGCTCTACTCCGACACCTTGCCGTTAGACCAGATTGAAGATGCTGCCGACAACAACCTTGCCCAGAAGATCTCCCAGGTCACCGGAGTTGGCCTGGTTTCAATCGCCGGCGGACAAAAGCCCGCGGTCCGCATCCAGGCAAACCCAGCCCAGCTTGCCGCCTATAACTTGAGCCTAGAAGACCTGCGCACTGCCGTCGCGGCTGCAAACGTCGACCAGGCCAAGGGAACTCTGAACGGGAACCGCCAATCCTACACAATCGGCGCAAACGATCAACTTCTCTCCAGCAGCGATTACAAGCCGATCATCGTGGCCTATCGCAACGGCGCCGCCGTCCGCGCATCTGACGTGGCCACCATCGTGGACGCCGCGGAAAACACTCAGCAGGCGGCATGGATGAATCGCCAGCCGGCCGTGATCGTGAACATCCAGCGTCAGCCCGGCGCCAACATTATCGCCGTTGTCAACCGCATCACCACGATCCTGCCGCAGCTGCAGACCAGCATGCCGGCAAGCATCCAGGTGAGGGTCCTCACCGACCGTACCATAACAATCCGCGCATCGGTGCGGGATACGGGATTTGAGCTGATGCTCACCATCGCACTGGTAGTGATGGTGATCTTCCTGTTCCTGCGCAACCTGGCTGCGACGGTCATCCCTGCCTTGGCTGTGCCGCTCTCGATTGTGGGCACGTTCGGCGTGATGTACCTCCTGGGCTACTCGCTCAACAACCTGACTCTGATGGCGCTGACCATCTCGACCGGCTTCGTGGTCGACGACGCTATCGTAATGATCGAGAACATCTCCCGCTTCATTGAGGAAGGCGAGAAGCCGATGGTTGCCGCCCTCAAGGGCAGCCAGCAGATTGGCTTCACCATCATCTCGCTGACGGTTTCGCTGATCGCGGTGCTCATACCCCTGCTGTTCATGGGAGACGTGGTCGGCCGGCTCTTCCGCGAATTCGCCGTCACACTGGCGGTCACGATTCTGGTTTCGGCGGTTGTCTCTCTCACGCTCACGCCGATGATGTGCTCGCGCATCCTGCGCCACAAACCTGTTTCAGAACAGACCCGCTTCTACCACTGGTCAGAGAAAGTCTTCAACTCGGTCATCGCCTTCTACGGCCGGACTCTTCGCTTCGTACTGCAGTATCGATTCATCACTTTGATGGTCACCATTGCGACGCTGGTGGGCACGCTGTTGCTTTACGTCGTCGTTCCGAAGGGATTCTTCCCGGTGCAGGACACCGGCGTGATCCTGGGCATCAGCGAAGCGCCACAGAACGTGAGCTTCACGAGCATGGCCCAGCGACAGCAACAACTCGTCGAAATTGTGCTCAAAAATCCTGCGGTCGACAACGTCTCGTCGTTTATCGGCGTTGATGGAACAAACACGACATTGAACTCCGGCCGCATTCAAATCAATCTCAAGCCGCTCGATCAACGCGGCATTTCGGCTTCCGACGTCATCCAGCAACTTCAGCCGCAGCTGAACAACGTGGAGGGCATCCAGCTGTTTCTGCAGCCGCTGCAGGATCTGACGGTTGAAGACCGCGTCAGCCGAACGCAGTTCCAATATTCGCTCGAAGATCCCGATCCGGTGGAGCTGGCGAAGTACACCCGCTCGATGGTGACTGAGCTCGGCAAGGAAGGCGTGGTGACGGATGTCGCCAGCGACCTGCAGGATCAGGGACTTGGCGCGCAGCTGGTGATCGATCGCGATACCGCCGCGCGGCTGGGCATCGCGATGGCCGATGTCGACAATACGCTCTACGATGCCTTTGGCCAGCGCCAGGTCTCCACTATCTTTACCCAGCTCAACCAGTACCACGTTGTGATGGAGGTGAGTAAGGAGTTTCAGACCGATCCTTCCACTCTCAACAATCTCTACGTGAAATCTGCCAGCGGAACTCAAGTGCCGCTCAGCCAGCTTGCCCACTGGGAGCGGGCGAGTGCGCAGCTCTCCATCGGGCACCAGGGCCAGTTCCCTGCGACCGTCGTCAGCTTTAACCTTGCGCCGGGCAAGGCACTTGGCGACGCAGTGAAAGCGGTGAACAGCGTGGAGCAGCGCATTCAGATGCCGGCCTCAATCAATGCCAGCTTCCAGGGAACAGCCGCTGCGTTTCAGACTTCGCTATCCAACGAGCCGCTGCTGATTCTCGCCGCGCTCATCACGGTCTACATTGTTTTGGGCGTTCTCTACGAGAGCTACGTTCACCCCATCACGATCATTTCCACGCTTCCGTCAGCCGGTGTGGGCGCGATTCTCGCCCTCATGATTACGGGCACGGAGTTCAGCGTAATTGCGTTAATCGGCATTATCCTGCTCATCGGCATTGTGAAGAAGAATGCCATCATGATGATCGACTTCGCGCTCCAGGCCGAGCGGGATGAGCATCTGACAGCCGAGGAGGCCATTTTCAAGGCTTGTCTCTTGCGCTTCCGTCCGATCATGATGACGACCATGGCCGCATTGTTGGGCGGCTTGCCGCTTGCCCTTGGCGGAGGCGTGGGAGCAGAACTGCGGCGGCCGCTAGGCATCACGATTGTCGGCGGCCTGATCCTGTCGCAGCTGCTTACGCTCTACACCACGCCAGTGATCTACATCTACTTTGACCGGCTTGCCCAGCGGATGAAGCCCCGCGACCTTGAAGCCAGCCTTGAGCCGCAGCACGTGAGCGGAGACTAGGAGGGGCCTATGCATCTGTCCGCACCCTTCATTCAGCGACCGGTGGCTACCACGCTGCTGAGCCTCGCCCTGCTGCTGGCTGGGTCGGTGGCTTACTCGCTGTTGCCGGTCGCCTCGCTCCCCAACGTTGACTTCCCGGTGATTGGTGCAAGCGCAGGTCTGCCTGGCGCTAGCCCGGAGACGATGGCTTCGGCTGTGGCCACTCCGCTGGAGCGACAGTTCGGCCGCATCGCCGGCGTGAATCAGATGACTTCGACGAGCTCGCTCGGATCGGCATCGGTTACGCTGCAGTTCGACATCAACCGGGACATCGACGCTGCGGCGCGCGATGTGCAAGCTGCGATTAACGCTGCACGCAGCCAACTGCCCAGCTATCTTCCGCAGAACCCGAGTTACCGCAAAGCGAATCCGGCCGAAGCGCCCATCCTCATCCTCACGCTCACATCCGACGTGGTTACCAAACCCCAGATCTACGACATGGCCGACTCGATTCTGGCTCAAAAGCTGTCGCAGATCCAGGGGGTGGGACAGGTCTTCGTCGGTGGCAGCGCACAACCAGCTGTGCGCGCCGAGCTGAACCCGATGCTACTCGGCAGCAATGGTGTGGGGCTCGAGGCGGTTCGCACCGCTCTGGGTGCGGCCAACGCAAATCGCCCCAAGGGTTCTTTCTCTGACGCAAACAGCCGCACGCAGATCGACGACAACGACCAGATCTACAAGGCCAGCGATTACGCCCCAATCATTGTCGGTTACAACCAGCAGACCGGCGCCCCTGTTCGCGTCTCTGACGTTGGCACGGTCGTCGACGGCGTGTCGAACATCCAGACCGCCGGCGTCTCGGGTATTAACCCGATCAAGGGGCCTCCGGGTCAGTTGCAGGATGCAATTCTGCTTGTCGTCTTCAAGATTCCCGGCGCAAACGTGATTGACACCGTGGACAAGGTGATGGGCGAGATGGGGCACCTGCAGGCCGCCATCCCGCCAACCATCAAGATTGCGGTTGCCGTTGACCGCACCACCACCATCCGCGCCAGTGTTCACGACGTTGAGATCTCACTGATCATCAGCGTGATGCTGGTGGTGCTGGTGGTGTTTCTGTTCCTGCGCGAAATCTGGGCCACCATCATTCCATCTGTTGCAGTCCCTCTCTCGCTGGTGGGCACCTTCGGCGTGATGTACCTGCTTGGGTACACCATCGACAACCTCTCGCTGATGGCTCTCACCATCTCCACGGGGTTTGTTGTGGATGACGCGATCGTAGTGATCGAAAACATCACACGCTACATCGAGATGGGCATGAGTCCCTATGACGCTGCAATGAAGGGGTCAAAGGAGATTGGCTTCACAGTGCTCTCGATGAGCACGTCTCTCATTGCCGTTTTCATTCCTATCCTTCTGATGGGAGGCATTGTCGGCAAACTCTTCCGCGAGTTCGCGGTAACGCTTTCAGTGGCGATTGCCGTCTCTCTGTTGGTCTCGCTTACCACTACACCGATGCTGTGCGCGCAATTCCTCAAATCCCGCGACGAGTCGCGCTATGGACGCCTTTATCGGATGAGCGAAGACGCCTTCCAATGGCTCCATTTTGAGTACAACTCCGCATTGCGCTGGGTGCTCCGCCACCAGGGCCTCATCCTCTGTGTGGCCATAGGCTGCGCCGCGTTGAATATCTATCTCTTCATAATCGTCCCCAAGGGCTTTTTTCCCCAGCAAGACACCGGACGGCTTGGCGGCAGAACCCTAGCGTCTCAGGACATAAGCTTCCCAGCCATGAGCGCCAAGCAGCGCTCGCTCGCGCAGATGACCCTGCAAGACCCAGCCATCCAATCCGTGACAGCATTTGTGGGCGGCAACGGTCCGGGCGGCGGCAGCTCCAATGTAGGCAACATGTTTGTGGCGCTCAAGCCGCTACAAGATAGGCCGGAGAGCCCTTCCGCAAACAGTTGGTTCAGTCGCCTGCGCAAGACGCTCCATCTGGGTGTCCAGCACGAGTCAGCGGATGAAGTGGTCGCCGGCCTGCGCAGGAGGTTGTCGAGCGTTCCCGGCGCAGTGCTCTACCTCCAGGCGCAACAGGACATTCAGATTGGTGGCCGTGGTTCCGCAGCGCAGTATCAGTACACGCTATCGGACGAGAATCTGAATGAGTTGAATACCTGGGCGCCACTGCTCCAGGCTCGCATGCGCCAGATGCCCGAGCTGGCCGATGTTTCCAGCGACCAGCAAAGTCAGGGACTTGCGGAAAATCTGGTGATTGACCGCGACGGTGCCTCCCGTCTAGGCATCACCGCCACGACCGTTGACAGTGTCCTTTACGACGCGTTCGGACAGCGCGAAGTCTCCACCATGTACACCGCGCTTAACCAGTACTTTGTGGTGATGGAGGTGGACCCGCAGTTTCAGCTCAGTCCTGATTCGCTCAACGGCATCTTCCTCAAGTCGTCGACCGGAACGATGGTCCCGCTTTCAACCATTGCCCACTTCGCGACGCAGCGTACCCTGCTCCAGGTGAACCATCAGGGGCAGTACCCCGCCGTTACGCTGACGTTCAACCTGGCGCCGAATGTGGCCCTCGGCGACGCGGTAACCGCGCTGGAAAAGGCTGAGGTTGATTTGGGCATGCCCTCCGGGATTCATGCCACTTTCCAGGGGACCGCGCAGGCCTTTCAGGACTCGCTCAAGAACGAGCCCTGGCTCTTTCTGGCGGCCTTTGTCTCGGTCTACATCGTGCTCGGCATCCTCTACGAGAGCCTGATTCACCCGTTCACGATTCTCTCCACCATTCCACCGGCCGGCGTGGGTGCAATTCTGGCCTTGCTGATTACCGGAACCGACTTGAGCATCATCGCAGTCATCGGCATCATACTGCTCATCGGAATCGTAAAGAAGAACGCCATCATGATGATTGACTTTGCTCTGGCGGCCGAACGCGATGAAGGCCTGAATCCGGTGGACGCCATCTATCAGGCCTGCCTGCTGCGTTTCCGGCCGATCATGATGACAACCATGGCCGCGCTTTTTGGCGGAATGCCTCTGGCGATCGGCATGGGGGTCGGCTCCGAACTGCGCAAGCCTCTCGGCATCACCATTGTGGGTGGACTTCTCGTTTCGCAGGCGCTCACGCTCTTTACTACTCCTGTTGTGTACCTCTTCTTCGATCGCCTGCAGTGGCGCTTCATGAAGCTGCACCGCATTGGCTCGGAACTGGAAGAGGCGCCGGGAGATTGAGAGAGCGTTTAGCTTTTGGCCTGAAGCTTTCAGCTTCCCGATGTGCAGGTCGTCGATTTTCGAAATGGGCATAATTGAAAGGGCCTCGATCAATGTCGAGGAAAGAGGCGGTTCTACTCGTGAGCCGTGCGCTGGCGGCGATCCAATTGATTTCAGCATTCCTTGAGCTGACGGAATTGCCTGACCGGTTCCTGTCACTGAATCACTACACAGGCCTGATCGCCGCTGGAGCGGCAACGCAGGGTGCCTATTACTTCAAGAGCTATGACGAAATTGGAATAGCGTTGAACTTCGCGCGAATTGCCGGCTTGATGGTTTTTGCGTTTATCTTCTGGAACTGCGGCCCTTGGGCGGAGCGGTTTCTGCTGCCCGATAAAACCGAAGGGATGGCATCTCAAGAGCAAGGCTGAATCCCGAGATACAGCGGCGCTATAATTTCGCATGAGACATAGAGCCCTGCTTCCCCTTTTGCTGCTTTCAGTCCCATTTGCCATCGCGCAGACACCCCCGGCAAAGCCAGCTCCGCCCCCTGCCACTTTGCGCAGCGTTCTGCTGGCCGAGCTGCACTCTACGCACGACAAAGCCGACTGGTTTGTGCCGGTAAACACGGCAATCGCCGGCCTCACGCCCGAGCAGGCTAAGTGGATCCCCACCAACGCTGCCGGCAAGCTCGACCCCAACGCCAACCACTCCGTCGGGATGCTGACCTATCACCTGTATTTCTGGAACAACAACGCACTTGCCACGCTGACCGGCAAAAAGCCCGCGCCCGTGCCCAGCAACAACGACGAGACATTTAACGACTACGACGCCGCATCGTGGCAGAAGACCGTGCACGATCTGGACGCGGTGATGAAGGGGCTCGAGGACCTGGTTGCGACTGCCGATGATGCGACGCTGGCAAAGGTCGCTCCGACCATCGCCAACATCTGCACCCACAACGCCTACCACACCGGGCAGCTCCTTTATGTGCGCAAATTGCAGGGCTCCTGGAACCCGGACAACGGCGTGAAGTAGGACAGCTCGTCAATTTCGGCCATTCACAGCCCGGTCTTCGGCACGTCACTGCTTGAATTGAGAATCGGGTGGCGGATTTCCGTTCGCCCACCTTGTTTGGGCAAGGGGCCGGTTTGGTGGTATTGTCAGATTCATCCCGATTCACCGCTTGACGGGCATTTGCCGGCAACCTGCAGCTTGCCGGCGGTCGATTCATCATTCAGACATTCTGTTCAGGACGCCTTTGCAACCGTGTCAAAGCGAAGCAGAAGTGTCTCTCCATTTCAAAACCCAGACGACTGAGAGGCAGTGGCACCGATGACCCAACCCCAAGATTCAACTGATGCCAATTTCGTGTTGACCCTGGATGAAATCACGAATCTGACCGAAGAGGAAGGCAAGCCCGCCGACACCCTCATGAACGTGGTAGCTCTGATCGCCGCCCGTTTTCGCACCGATGTTTGTTCGGCTTACCTGCTCGAGCCAGACCGGTCGCACCTGGTGTTGGCTGCCACGCTCGGCCTGCATCCGAAGTGCATTGGCTCGCTGCGCATGCCCATCCAGGAGGGACTCTCCGGCCTGGTTGCGGAACAGGTGTTGCCGGTGGCCGTGCAAGACGTAAGGAAGCATCCCCGGCACAAGTACTTCAAGAATTCGGGCGAAGAAGAGTATCACTCATTTCTGGGAGTACCGCTGATCGACCGGGGCGTGCTGCAGGGTGTGCTGGTGGTACAGACCAAGGAACCCAGAGTCTTCACTGAGGCTGAGGTTTCTCTGCTGAGCGATGCAGCTAGTCAGGTGGGTCCGGTGGTGAGCGAGGCCCGCACCCTCGATCGGTTTATCGCCCCGGCACAGGAAAAGCTCTGGGCTCTTGCGCGAAACGTCTGGTGGAGCTGGGACCACGACTGCATCAGCCTCTTTCGCGACCTGAACCCGTTGCGCTGGCGTCAGCTCAACCAGAATCCCATCTCGCTCCTGAGCGAGATTCCCCTCGCCGATCTTGAAAAGCGCGCCACAGAGCTGGTGCTGCATAGCCGCATTAACTATTGTTATCGCCGTCAGCAGGAGTATCTGAATGCAGACCGCACCTGGGGCGCCAGCAATGCCGGCGTGCTCAGAACGCGGCCAGTCGGCTACTTCTCCGCCGAGTTTGGGCTTCACGAGTCGCTGCCGATTTACTCCGGTGGCCTTGGAGTGCTCGCTGGAGATCACATTAAGAGCGCTTCAGACCTGGATGTGCCGCTAGTCGCCATCGGGCTGTTCTACGGCCAGGGGTACTTCCTGCAGCATCTCGACCAGAGCGGATGGCAGCGCGAGGAGTACGTGCAGACCGACGTGAACGCGCTTCCGATGCAGCCGGCTATCGGCGTAAACGGCGAGCCGGTGGTGGTGGAGATTGCGACACGCGGCAGTACTATCCGGGCCAAAGTGTGGCGAGTCAAGGTAGGCAGGATCGATCTGCTTTTGCTCGACTCCAACGTTCCCGGCAATGCTCCGGAGGATCTCGAGACTACTTCGCGCCTGTACGGCGGCGACTCGCGCACCCGCATCCGGCAGGAGCTGCTTCTCGGCGTAGGCGGCTTCCGCGCGCTGAAGGCGATGGGCGTTTCGCCCGGGGTGCTCCACCTGAATGAAGGACACAGCGGCTTTGCTGTCTTCGAGGCGATCCGCAGCCGGATGGAAGAGGAGGGTGTGGACTTCTACGCTGCTGCCAGCCTGGTTGCACGCGAAGTGATCTTCACAACGCACACTCCAGTTCCTGCCGGCCACGATCGATTCCATCCCGACCTGATCGAGGAGCATCTGGGCCCGCTTCGCGAACAACTTGGCCTCTCCCACTACGACTTGATGAGCTACGGTCGCGAAAACCCCGGCGACCAAGGTGAGCAGTTCTGCATGACGGTGCTTGGCCTTAAGCTGGCACGCCGCGTGAACGCAGTTTCGTCGCTGCACGGCGAGGTTTCGCGTGCGATGTGGAAGCCGCTCTATCCAGGCCGCTCGGAAGATGCAGTTCCCATCGGCCACATCACCAACGGCGTCCATGTGCCTTCGTGGCTGGCGCCGCAAATGGCTCGGCTCTACGATCGGCATCTTGGGGTGGGCTGGCAGCAGCGCAGCGGCCGCGCCGCCACCTGGGAGGCAATCGAGACCGTAGACGACGGAGAGTTGTGGGAAACACATCTGAGCCTGAAGGCACAGCTTCTCGACTTTGCCCGGCGTCGTGCGCGCGAGCAGGCAGAGCGGCGTTTTGAGTCGCCCGAATATATTCAGTCGCTCAGCAAAGTGTTTTCTCCGGATGCGCTTACCATCGGATTCGCGCGGCGGTTCGCCACCTACAAACGCGCCAACCTGCTGATGGCGGATATTGAACGGCTGGCGTCGATGGTCAACGATCCCAAACGGCCCGTGCAGTTCCTCTTTGCCGGGAAGGCTCATCCCCACGACGAGCCTGGCAAAAAGGTCCTCCAGCAGATTGCCCAAATGATGCGCCAGGCCGGCTTTTCCGACAAATTGATCTTCATAGAGAACTACGACATCAATGTTGGCCGCTACCTGGTGCAGGGTGTCGACGTTTGGCTCAACAACCCTCGGCGTCCTCTCGAAGCGTCTGGCACGAGCGGGCAGAAGGTTGTGCTGAATGGAGGCCTCAACTTTTCAGTGCTCGACGGCTGGTGGGCCGAAGCTTACGACGGCCTCAATGGCTTTGCAATCGGCGGCGGCCGAACTCACTCCAACATGGACGTTCATGACAAACGCGACGGCGAAGACCTGTACAGAGTCCTCACCGAGGAGCTGATTCCGCTCTTTTACCTGCGGGATCAGGATGGTCTGCCGCGCGGTTGGATTCGGCGAATGAAGCGAACCATTCGCACCCTTGGATGGCGTTTCAATGCCGACCGCATGGTGATGGACTACGTGCAGAAGGGGTACATTCCGGCGGCTGGAGGTACCAGCAGCGAGATGCCGCCGGCTTCTTAGACTTCACACAAGCATTGAATCGTGCGGAGTGCGCCGGCATGCGTTGCGGCGCACCTCGTTTTGTATATCGCATGAACTATCCAATTTGGTTCAATTCGACCGGTCTGAGGCTTCGCCTTAATCCCTTCTCTTGACCTCCTCGCGTCGACCTATCCCTCACAATCTTCGACATTACATTCCTACTGTTTAAACGGCTCTCATTGCGACAATCTTCCCGTTTTGGCGTTCTACCACGAACGTCGTACCAGTTGCTGCGCCAAGTTGTAGCCACACAACCACTTTTGTGATGGACGTAAATCGATTAAGGCCGAGAATTGAAACAGCGTAGCCTCTGCCCGTCGAGGACTGCGAGCAATCGGGCCTATGAAAACAAAGCGGGAAATCCCACGTATTCCCTCGACGGCAATTGCGCTTCTGGCATTGCTTCTCGGCGCCATGTTCGCATTCCGAACTATGCACATGACTTCTCCCGGGAACGTTTGGGCGACGCGCCTTGCCGAGATGCGGATTACCGGATTTGAAATCGTAGTAATCAGCATTTTGCTCGTCGGGTTGATTCTCCTCAAAACAATTGCGGACTTCCGCTACCAGACGGAGCAAAACCTGCTGGAGGCGTTCCTGGAGAACATTCCCAGCAACGTGTTCTTCAAAGACCGCGAAAGCCGCTTCATTCGCGTCGGCAACGCGATGGCCTCCTATTTCGGCTTGTCCGATCCCACCCAGGCGGTGGGCAAATCCGACGCCGATATGTTCAGTGCCGAGCACGCGCGGCAGGCCCTGGCCGATGAGCAGGAGATCATGCGCACCGGTCAGCCGACAGTCGGACGCGAGGAGAAGGAAACGTGGCCGGATGGCCGGGAAACCTGGGTGGTGACGAGCAAGGTCCCGTTGCGCAACCGTCATGGCCAGATCATCGGTACGATGGGCATCTCTCGCGACATCACCGAGAACAAGCAGGCTGAGGCGCGTATTCGGTACATGGCGCTTCACGATGCGCTCACTGGCCTGCCCAACCGAACACTGCTGCAGGATCGTCTTTCGCAGGCAATCGCCCTTGCCGCGCGGAATCAGAAGCGGGTCGCGGTGATGATGCTGGATCTCGATCGCTTCAAATTCGTGAATGACTCTCTTGGGCACTACGTAGGCGATCGACTTCTTGAGGCTGTCTCAGTTCGCCTGAAGGCATGCCTGCGCGACAGCGATATTATTGCGCGGCTGGGGGGTGACGAGTTTGTGGTGGCGCTGCCTTTGGCGGCGTCGGATCAGGACACCGAGCAGGTAGCTCGCAAGATCCTGGCTGCCATGGTTGAACCCTTTGACATTGAAGGTCAGGAGTTGCACATCAACAGCAGCATCGGCATATGTCACTACCCGTCCGATGGCGAGAACCCGGGCGCCCTGCTGCAGGCGGCAGACTCGGCGATGTATGAGGCTAAGGCCAAGGGCCGCGGTAAATACTGCTTCTGCACGCCGGGCCTCAACGAAGAAGCAAAGCGCCGGCAAAAGCTGGAAGTGGATTTGCACAAGGCGGCGGTCCGCCAGGAGTTTGTACTTTACTACCAGCCCCTCGTCTCTGCCGATACCGGCCGGATTACAGGGATGGAGGCGCTGCTGCGGTGGAATCACCCCGAAGAGGGCTTGATCTTCCCCAACCAGTTCATTCCTGTGCTGGAATATCTCGGATTAATGACGGAGGTCGGCCACTGGGCGCTTATGACCGCTTGCCGCCAGAATGCCGAGTGGCAACGGGAGGGACTCGATCCTGTTCGCGTGGCTGTAAATGTTTCCGCGCAGCAGTTCCACAGGGGCAACATCGTCAGCGCCGTTACCGAGGTCCTCGACGAGACGGGACTTGATCCATGCTGGCTTGAACTCGAGATCACCGAAAGCCTGACGTTGGATAATACTGAAAACACCATCCTGATCATGCGTGACCTGAAGCTGCTCGGAATCAGCCTTTCGCTCGATGACTTTGGCACCGGGTGGTCGTCGCTGGCCTATTTACGCCGGTTCCCGCTGGATCGTATCAAGATCGATCGGTCATTCATGCGCGACGTGGTGTCGCAGCCCGCGGCAGACGCAGTGGTCAGGAGCATCCTTAGCCTTGCCCGGACCCTGGGCATTGCCTGCGTGGGCGAAGGCGTTGAAACGCACCAGCAGCTCGAGTATCTGCAACGGCAGATGTGCCCTGAGATTCAAGGATACCTGTACAGTCCCGCAATGCCGGCCGAAGATTGCACGCAGTTGATGCGCGCTGGCAGGACTGCCTTCCTGAACGTCGCACCGGCAGCCGCGAAGCGCATTCATGTGGTTGAGCCGTCGACGCTCGCCTCAAATGGGCACGAGGCCCCGGTCGTTCTAAAGGAAGCAGTTCAATAGGCTCGCGTTTCAGGGGACTGGCACGCGGCTCCCAGTTCTACGCTCCCAGACAGACCAGGCCGAGCGGGCCTCTTGGGCCGTCGCGGACTACTGCCCTAGACCGCAAGCTCCTCTTCCTGGACCTTGGCGCGCTGGAGAAGCTGAACGGGATAGTATGCATTTCGCGTATATTGCTTCACCATGCGGTTGGTGTTGAAGTACGAGCCGTTGAAGGCGATGGTGTTGCGCATGAGACGCGCCCACTGCACAGGGTCTGAACGATAAAGAGGGACGACGGCCGTTTCGAGCTTTCGATAGAGCGAGTTCGCCTCTTCAGCGTCGTTGGCTCCGTCTTCAATTGCCCAGCCCGTGAAGCCTTCGATGCAACCCTCAATCCACCAACCATCCAGAATCGATAGGCTCGGTACGCCGTTCAGAGCAGCCTTCATGCCGCTGGTTCCGCTCGCCTCGTAGGGCCGTTTGGGCGTGTTCAGCCAGACGTCGACACCCGCAGTCATCATTGCGCCGAGAGCCCAGTCGTAGTTTTCGAGATAAACCACCTGCAACAAGTTACTCGCGAGCCGTGCAGCGTCTTCAATTACCTGATGGATGAGCGCCTTGCCGGGCTCGTCCTGGGGATGAGCCTTGCCGGCGTAGATGATTTGCAGCCCCCCCGCCTTGTTGGCAATCTCCACCAGCCGCTCAGGATCGGTGAACAGCAAAGAGGCCCGTTTGTAAGTGGCAACGCGACGGGCAAAGCCAAGCGTGAGCACATCGTCCTTCAGCTTTCGTCCAGTGCGGGTGGCCACTTCGCGCAGCAGAGACCTCTTGGCTTCAGCGTGAGTGGCAAGGATCTCGCTTTCTGGCAGATCGATGACGTTCCGGAGATAAAGATTGTCTCGCCGCCATGCCGGGACACGCGCGTCAAGCAGCTTTTGCACCGGCTCGGAGACCCAGGTTGGCGCATGAACGCCGTTGGTAATCGAATCGATGGGGAACTCGGGGAACATCTCCCGCGAGACCTTGGCATGCTGCATGGCAACAGCGTTGGCGTACCGCGAAAAGCGGAGCGCGAGCAGCGTCATGTTCAGCATGCCGTCGCGATAGCAGCCCAGTTTCTCAAGCCGCGCCGTCCGATCGCCGCCCAGGATGCGGATGGTCTGCTCAGTCGAGAATCGATCGTGCCCGGCAGGCACGGGAGTGTGTGTGGTAAAGACGCAACGTTCCCGCACCAGCGCGAGATCCGCCTCGGTGGGTGCGCCAATCGGCCCGCCGCCCATCTGGTGCTCAAGCAGAGCAAGGGTCAGCAACGCGGCATGCCCTTCATTCATGTGGTAAACGTTAACGCGATGGCCCAGTGCGTTCACCATGCGCACACCACCCATGCCGAGAACGATCTCCTGCTGCAGCCGATAGTTGGTGTCGCCGCCATACAAGTGATCCGTGAGCCCCCGGTCCCAGCCAGAATTTCCGTCGACGTCGGTGTCGAGCAGGTAGATGGGCACAACGTGGCCGTAACGGCCAACCAGGTCGTAGCGCCAGCATCGCACCTGAACAACCCGGTCGTCGACACTCACCGTGATGCGCGCTGGTTCCTCTGCGCAGAAGTCCGAGGGGTTCCACGGCTGCACTTCTTCGCTCTGAATGCCCTGGCTATCGAGATGCTGCTGGAAGTAGCCCTTGCGGTGAACGAGCGTGAATGCCACCAACGGCACGCCCTGGTCGGCAGCGGAACGCAGGGTATCGCCGGCCAGGACACCCAGACCGCCCGAATACGTGGGCATACCGGGGTTGATGGCGATCTCCATCGAGAAGTAGGCGACGACGCCTGCGGTCGGAAATGGTTCGTATGAAAAAGGTCGGGATGATATCGCTTGCATCACGGGGGTCTCCAGGTCGCTTCGACACGTCGAGGCGACGAGATAGGTATAAGCCTCTTATATGCCGGGCGTTCGTGTCCTCCCGGTGATCATCGGCACAAACTTCTCCGATTCTACCAAGGTGTGTCTGTGCAAATGACACGAAAGGGGTGACACAGACGGGGATGGGAATGACTGCTAAATGGGTATTGCATCGGAATTTGCGCGAAATTCTCTCCTTGCGCAAAGAAGAAGCTCCTGCGTTTCGCGTGCTGATGATCAATTTGGGGGCAGGGCCGTGATGTTGGCTGTGTGAATCACTTCGGGTCAGCGCGGTCCAGCGCCCGCTCACATTAGGTCAGCGCCTGCGCTCCATCGGATGCGTGGCAGATGTGCATCTGCGGTACGATGCCAAACTGCCCTGCATAGAGTGCGCCCAGAGCCTGCGCAAAGGCCGAAGCCTGTGACTGTTCCACCAGGTTGATGGTGCATCCGCCAAAGCCGCCGCCCGTGAGCCGCGCCCCAATGAGGCCGGGAAGGTCCTGGGCCAACTCCACCATTGCGTCGGCTTCTACGCAACTGCCTTCAAAGTCCTGGCTATAGCTGGTGTGCGCCTCGGCCATCAGGCGTCCAACCTCGTTCATGTCGCCTTTTTCGAGCGCTGCAGCGAACGCAACTGTGCGCCGGTTTTCCGTGATCACATGACGCGCGCGCTTGAGTGACTCAGGCCTCATCTCATGGCCCCACTGTTCAAGATCGTCCACCGTCGCGTCGCGCAGGAATTTGACGCCCGGCCTGTGACTCGCGATGACGGTGCAAGCAGCTTCCACCTCAGCCCGGCGAGTTGGGTAGTCGCCTCCCACTACTGAGTGCTTGACCATGGTATTTGCAATCACAAGCGCAACATTGGGCGGAATTGGCGCGAGCTTGAAGCTGAGATCTCTGCAGTCGAGCAGCATCGCGTGGTCCTTGCGGCCATTGGCAGAGATGAATTGGTCCATGATGCCGCAACTTGAACCGACAAACTCATTCTCCGCACGTTGGCAAAGACGCGCGAGCTGCGGACGGGGATAGGTCGCCTTCAGGATCGAGAGCACTGCCAGGGCCGTTGACACTTCAAGCGCCGCGGAGCTCGACAGTCCTGAACCCAGGGGCACATCCCCCCAGAGGCTCAGGCTGAATGCAGGAATCGCGTGACCCTCACCGGCGAGAATTGAGACCACTCCTAGCGGGTAGTCCGTCCAGTGCTGGCTCGCCTTCAACTTCGGCAGACCAGAAAGATCGAATTGGCGCTCTTCGCCGTAGTTCTCAGAGTAGAGAGCGATCTTGCCATCTGAGCGCGGTGAGATAGCAGCCAGCGTGGCAAAGTCAATGGCCGCAGGCATTACGAAGCCTTCGGCATAGTCGGTGTGCTCGCCGATGAGATTCACGCGACCCGGAGCCGCGAACACGGCAGGATCCGCGCTAAAGCGGGCCCGATGCATGGATTGGAGAACCTGGTGATTGTGCATATGTCTTCTACGCTTTCAAACCTCTTTCGTTTGAATCTCAACAGTCATTGGCCAGGAAAACGACTCACCTGAGGGCAGGGTGCGCGACCACGGTCCAGCCACCGCGAGCGAGTCCACCGGCGAAGTGGCCGGCTCAAGCGCAACGCACATCTGCTTTAAGCCAAGGCGGTCGGGCCAGCCACCATAACAAATCCACAAACCCAGGTAAGGCGTAGCCGCGGTGTCGAATCTCACGCGGATGGTTACTCCTGCGCTAGGCCGCTCAAGTGCGCACCAGTTCTCCGTTGCTCTGAGTGGACCGGCAAACAGCTTGTCGCCAATGCCAGCGTCGATGGATTGAGCAAGACTGAGATCTGTTTCGCCGCCGTTGGCGAGCGTGGCAATGGGCCAGGAGACGGTGTCACCGCCCTTGCCAAGCCGGTTGCCGCCGGAGCCCTCCAGGCGGAGGGATTTGATGGAAGCCGGAAGAATGATACGGTCGCCAGGCTCAACTGCGAAAAGGGGATGGGCGGCCCAGGACCAGGGAACGGCCTCATTTCCTGTGTTAGTGACGGTGTACTTGAGCCCAAGCTCCCAGCCCGTATCCGTTTCAGATAGAGCGAGACTACGAACGAGAACGAGGGGCAATGAAAAGCACTCCCCACGGAGATGCCCTTCACTCCGACCGGCCGACTGCCACTGAACACGCCAAAGGTCTCCGTGATCGGGAATGTTTGCAGAGGAGCCGTCGGCGAGAACGACAGTGCAGGCCGCCACCGACGGCAGGCATTCATCCCATCCGCTCGCGTCGGCTTGATCGAAGGTCATGATTTGGGTGCGGGAAGCATAGGGAAGAAGTGGGGCCTGGAGGAGTTCCTTCTCGCCAATCCGGATGGAGGCGATTTTGCCTCCGAGATGCGGGAGGATGGTGAGGGAAAGTCCACCTTCCTTGAAGACAACGTTTTCATTCGTTGGCCCGGCAATTATCGCTTGCTCCATCACCTTATGCCTCTATTATTTCGCTGCTTGCGGCCATCAGCCGTTCCCAGATCTCGTTGAGCCAAGTCTCGTGTTCCGGCTTCATCAGTACCGAACGAAGACAACGGACCAAACCGCCCTTGTTTTCGCTGGGAGAAGTAGACATCTCCAGCAACACCGGGGGCTCAAACCATCTCAGCGGCAATTGTACAAGCGCAAGGTGCAAATCTCTTGTGCTGCACGCCAGAAAGGTCTTCTGGGCAAGCTCGGATGCCGACTCCGCGTCGGCTGACCGAATCTTCCAAACCACGATGTCCAATTCGGGTCTGCCCGCTGCCAAGGCTTCGAAGCGCGCGTCCTGGCGCAAGCGTCTGTCTAACTCAAGGGCCGCTCGCCTGCCTTTGGCGAGGCCCAGGGCAAATTCGCCCCCCCGCTCCAGCGGCAACAGGCGCTGCGTCGCCCACAAAGCCACTGCTGCCGCACCGGCGCGAGAGCACTCGAGGCTAATCTCCCCTAGGTGTAACTGGCTTGAAGTGAAGTAGGTATACGGCGAGTCGTGCTTGTAGAGCCTCCCGACCGCCGGGTCACGGAAAAGCACGCACCCGCAACCGTAAGGCTGCAGCCCATGCTTGTGGGGATCGATCACGATGGAGTCGGCACGGCCGATAGCCTGGTAAGCCTGCCGGGCTGGCTCATCAAGGTGATCCGCGATGAGGCCGAAGTAGCCGCCGTAGGCTGCATCCACATGAACTCGGAAGCCGTATCGTTCCCTAAGCGCGAGAATCTCCACCAGCGGGTCAACGGCTCCGATTGCCGTGGTGCCCAATGTGACGACAACCGTGCCTACGTTGCCCAGGCGAAGCTCTGTCTCCAGCGGCTCAAGGCTCATCCGTCCGCGATTGTCGGTGGCAACCTGTTTGAATTCAAGCTTCAGGACCGCGGAGATCCGGCTATGGGTGTAGTGCGCCTGCTCGGAGCCGAGGATCCTGCGTCCAGGCGAAAGTTCTCCCGCCACCCAGAGCGCCTCAAGGTTGGCCAAGGTCCCGCTGGATGTCAGATGGCCCAGGAACTCGCCGCTCTTCCACCCGAACATGGCTGCGATCGCAGCCACAGCTTCAGTCTCCATCTCCGAGCTTGCACGGCCGCCATCGCGCGCGTGATTGTTCGGGTTCACCTTCATGGCAAGCGCATAGGCCGCCCGGGCCACTGGATGAGGTGGCTTGAGCATCTGCCCGGCATACAACGGATGGAAGTAGGGATAATTGTCTCCGAGGCGGCGGGCAACGTCTCCAAGTACCCCGGCCATGACTTCTTCGGAGCAGTCGGCGGTCTTGTCGTAGGCCGGCAGGAGTGCAAATTCCGCCTCGAGCACCTCGGTGGCGCGGCCAAGCAGGCTGGGTACGGGATCAGGATTCATGGCGACCTAACAACGTATCATAGCGGCACGCGCGGTGGTCACTTCAGATAAGGGGATTCAAATCAATGGCTTCTAAGCAGAGAATTGGCGAAGGTAGACGCCGGCATGCAATTAATGCACCGATTTTCCAGAGAGCATGCTACACTGGTTCTAGCGTTAGAACCGAACCGGGCGTTGAGCAGCACTCGCCCAACCAAGCTAGATTCTGCCAGTGGTCGCTCCGATTCATCCAGCGCAATTCAAAGATCAGGAAATACGAGCAAAATGGAACAAGGTACTGTGAAGTGGTTTAATGACGCGAAGGGCTTCGGCTTTATCTCGCGTCAAAACGGCGAAGATGTCTTCGTGCACTACTCGGCGATCAACTCTAGCGGTTTCAAGAGTCTGCAAGAAGGTCAAGCCGTGCAGTTCAACGTGGTGAAGGGGCCCAAGGGCTGGCAGGCTGCCGACGTGCAGCCGCTCTAATCCTTGGCCGGATTCAGGCAGAATCCAGCAAGCATCGAGAGGGATGGGAGAGATCCCATCCCTTTCCTGTCTCGTGACTTAGGACCAGTCGGGAAGAAGTTCCAGCACAACTGTTGCTTCGGGCTTCGACCCTCCGTTCCGGGGATTTTGACAGATAACTAGATTTGCGCCTCGGATGACCTGCGCCGCCGGTAAGGGTCGTCCATTTGGCTGCCTCGCGCCGCTGAGTTTGGGTATAAAGTAGACTGTCTGCCCATGAACTCCGCCCGAGATCTGGGGAGGACTGCGCCACGGACAGCGATCCTGCTGTGGATGTGCCTCACTACAGCGATTGGCCGTGTAAGCTGATCGATGTGCCCGGCAGCCGGGGACTTGGGCCAGCCTTGGAGGTTGTTCTCTTGAAACGAAGCACGACTTCAAGTCTCCTCGGTGCACTGGTCATCGCCCTGTTCGTCTTCTTCCTCCACTTCCCTCAAACGCAAGACGGCATCCTGTTCGACGATGCGGCGGACTATATGCGAGCCGCGCGAGCGCCCATCGTCTCTACCTGGCTGAATACCAATAGCGTCACTCCCCTGGAGCTGTTTCACCTTCGCCGCCACGACCCGGAGTTCAGCCAGCACCCGTGGTTCTTGCTTTACACCATGCGCGACAACGCCGCACTGCGCCACTTCCACACCCCGATAAGCTCTTACATCCTGCACATCGTTCGCGGCTTTTTTTCGACCGACCAATGCGCGCGTGTCCTCTGGTCTACCGCCGGTGCGTTTCTCTGCGGCCTTCTCTACTTCATCCTCGCGGAGTCCTCGACACCTCTCATCGTGGCCGCGCTGATCGCGCTCTTCGCGGGAGTCCAGGCATCGTTTATCGAGGTAAGCGTGGACCCCACGCCCCACGTATGGTACCTGCTCTTCGGCCTTGGCTTTCTCTACCTTTTTGCGCGCTATCTCTCCAGCCACCGGGCGCGGGATATCTACTTGGCCGCCGTTCTGTTGGCCTTTGCGGTTGCCACGCTCGAATTCAGTCTCGAGTTGATCTTAGCCATTCCTTTGGCGCTGGCGACTCTATGGTTCATCCGGCGCGAGGTTCTTCCGGCGCGATCGATCGCGATAAGCTCAGCACTGAAAGCATTCGGGGTCTTTTTCGCAAGCACATTTGTGATCTGGCCAGGCGGGTGGATCCGAGGCGGATATCTTGAGTGCTACGGCATCCTGAGCGCTTCTGTGTTGCAAAGAAACAAAGGCCCCCAACACACCCAACACCTGGCCACCAAAGTTTTCGGCAACGCTTCGAACGGGCATACTTCGGTCTGGGTTCTGGTTGCGGTGGGCGTGGCTGCGGGGTTATGGCTGCTTTTCCGCAAACGGCTCTCAATTCCCTCAATTGTGTTTGCTGGCTGCGCGATCTTTGCTTTCTGCCTTGGAGTTGCAGATCACTTCATTTTGAACACCTTCTTTTTCGAGTCTGCCGTGATTTTGATGGCTGCGGTTGGATTCATTCTTGGCGATCTTTTCACTGACCTAAGTGGAGTCAATGGGGCAGCCTCCAGCTCGCCAGGCTGGGTAAGGCCGGGTTGTATCGCCGTTGTCTGCATTTTGCTTTTGGTTGGGTCCGCGCTTGAGCTCCGGCCCCAGCTTCGCTCGGAGTCATGGGGCACCAGGGCATGGCTTGGAGACGTCTTTGCCGGCGTGAGGCAGCTTGTACCCGCCGGAGCAACCGTTATTGCGGCCAACAATCGGGAAGCTCTCTCGCTGTATCTGCCCGAATACCACTTCGTGTTCGCGCCGGATTACCACACGCCGCCAGATGAGATCATTCGAATGTCGAGCTCATCTTCGCTGTGGCGACCGGGAGAGGAGCACTATGGGGTGTGCATCCTGCGCGAGTTTATTCCGGAGGGTGCGGAAACCCTTGGCGAGTATCCAGCTTCGAAAGGGAACAACGAGTTCCTGTGGAGAGCGCGCTAGCTGTATCAATCTGAGGCGACGACTTCGCCCGTCAACCGTTTGGGAACAAGGGGCACAGAAAGAGGGAACGGCGCTTGGATGACCTCCGCCCGCAACAACATTCTCTCCCCAGTCA
>Ga0182015_10000236_pt1 | contig 79992 bp, 71 predicted proteins | sample 712P3MmetaG_FD_120478 | JGI IMG/M metagenome (GOLD analysis project Ga0182015, IMG submission 120478) | Permafrost microbial communities from Stordalen Mire, Sweden - 712P3M metaG | ecosystem: Environmental > Terrestrial > Soil > Wetlands > Permafrost | place: Sweden: Stordalen | collected...
CCTAGTTCGCTGACGCCGTCCGGGATCACCATCCAACGCTGAAAGATCGCTGAAACGAAGCCGCGATCTAAACTGCCCCCGACCTAACATCTTGATAAATGGTGCCGACGCGCGGATTTGAACCGCGGACCCACTCTCTCTACCCGTTCTCGCGGGGCTGCATCACCACTATGTCCGAGTTTGAGTTTGCGGTAGGGACAGGTATGCGCCCTGGGCATCGCGGCCTGTTTCTGCTTCTGAAGGTCGTCGGCGTCTGACACAGGACCGCGTGCCGATCCCCGCTTAAGGCCGCGCTGCCGTTAGATTCAGTTACCGATTAAGAGACGTCGTTTCAAACGCCACGGTGCGGTAGGTGAGCCCGACACTTCTCGTCAGACCGTGTGGATTGCGGCGCGTACTTTGCGTCGCATGGTGGCGCTGATCTTCTCGATGCCATGTTTCGTCTTGGCATGTTTCGTGGTCTTCATCATAACCGATCGAATTGTCCGACCGCGCGCGACGAAGCCGCAGCCCTTCTTCAAGTCCTTGCAGCGAAGTACATTCATCCTGCTCTCCTGATTTGCATGTGCGACCGTGGAGCGGATCGTAACGATATCAGCGATTCGCGCCTTAGACTGTCATTCTAACATTTAATCGGTCTCGAGTGGAGTGCCGACGCAGGTTTGGGTGGAAGCCGTCCGAAACCGTATCCGGTGCTGAAAGATCGCTGACACGAAGCGTGATCTGAAATTGCCCCCGACCTAACATCTTGATAAATGGTGCCGACGCGCGGATTTGAACCGCGGACCTACTGATTACGAATCAGTTGCTCTACCCCTGAGCTACGTCGGCGTTCCGTTGGGCAAGGCAGCACTCGTTATCACCGGCCGGCGCCAAGCGTCAATGGCGCCCCGGCCGCCGTCGCCGGGCAGCGCCGCCGGCCGCACAACGATGCTGCCGCTATCGCGCGCGTTTCGCCATTCGAGGGTATCGAAGCCGCGGCATTGCGGGCAGAGCGGCGACCAGCTTGGTGTCGCGGCGCCGCAGGTGGCGCAGATAAAGGCGGGATCGGCTTTGCCGCTGGCCGCCGCGCGCTTGAGCCAGGCCGCTGCCGCGATGGCATCGCCGTGCTGTGCCTCCTCGATCTCGGCCATCAGCCGGCAGAGCCGCGGCGGAAGGTTCGCCGGATCGGGCCCGCCGCCGCCCGCCGCTGCCTCGACATGGCGTCTCGCCTCGCCCCAGAGCCGCGCCGCAAGCGAGGCCCGCGCCAGCGCAAGGCGGCTCTCGGGGTGCTCCGGATTGTGCGAGGTCAATTCCTCGCAGCGCTTGAGGCGTGCCAGCGCGGTCTCGTCGGGATAGAGCCCGGCATAGGCGGCGGCGAGATCGGGATGCGGCGCCGCCCGCCACGCCTGCTCGATCGCCTGGCGGGCACGACGCTGCTTGCCCGCGCTGTGGAGAAGCTCGGCATACCACAGCGCCGCCGGAACCAGGGCGGGGTCGAGCCCATGCGCCCGCGCGGCGGCGGCGAGCGCGTCCGTACCTTGATTTGTCACCGCGCGGCCCTGCGCATAGGCGATGACGGCGCGGTGATGGCGCGCCGTGTCCGCGTCGATAGCCTTGCGTTTCACCGCCTCGGCCAGCGCCACCTCGGCCTCCGGCCAGTGCCCGGCGCGCGCCTGCAGCTCATAGAGACAGCGCAGCACCCAGCCCGCTTTGGGGCGCAGGCGGCGCGCCTGCTCGGTCAATTGCAGCGCGACGCCCTCCTCGCCATTTTTGAGCGACTGCACGATCAGCCCACGCGTGCCGAGAAAGGCGGTCTCCTTGCGCTCGAGCATGGCGGTGAAATAGCGCCGCGCCGCCGCCTCGTCGCCTTTGAGCTGCGCCGCCTGCGCCGAGAGCAGCAAGGTCAGTGGCGGCTCCGCTAGCAGCGCGTCGGCGCGCCGCGCGAAACGCTCGGCCTCCTCGGGCTCGCCCGCCGCCACCGCCGCCATGCCCTGTGTCAGCGCGCGATAGCCCTCGCGCCGCCGCCGCTCGCGCCGTGCCCGCATGAAATTGCGCGGCGTGTGCCAGAGCTTCACCAGCATGGCGACGAGCCAGCCGCCCGCCAGCGCGACGAAGGCGAGGCCGAGCCCGAGCACCGCGACCGAGGTATCGACGCGCCAGCCCTGCCACGACATGGCAACGCTGCCCGGCCGGTCGGCGAGGAACACCGAGGCCGCGATCAGCAGCGCCACCGCGATCAGCGCCGGCAGGATTCGCATCATGGGGTGGGTTTGGGCGGCGTCGAGGGCGGTGTCGCGGGCGCCGCGGTGAGCGCGCCGGCGAGATTTTGCGTCGCTTGCGCAATCGCCGCCTCGGCGGATAGCCGGCGATGCGCCTCTGCCAGCCAGGCTGGCGCCGGCGCCTGATCGGATGCCGGGAGCGCCTCCACCGAGGTCACCGCGCCGGCGAGGTCGCCCTTGTCCAGTGCCGTCTCGGCGGTGGCGACGCCCGCAGCGATGGGGTCGCCGGTCGGCGCGCCCGCCTCATCGAGCCGGCGGATCACGACGAGGCCGCGCAGCCGGGCGAGGATGCGTCGCCACCAGGGCTGATCGGGCGCCGGGTTCTCGGCCTGCTGGCGCAGGATGGCGGGCGCGATGTCGGCCGAGAATTGCCGCGCCAGCAGCGCGGTGCTGGGCAGGCCCGCGGTGGCATCGGCATCGAGCGGCTTCAACAATGCCTCGATATCGCCATGGCCAACCGCCAGCGCCTCGCTGCTCGAGAGCTCGCCGGCGAAGGGCCGCGAGCTTTCGATCGCGGCGGAGAGCGCGCTCAACGACACCAGCAGCAGGCGCTCCGGGTTGTCGCTGGTATTGGCGAATTTGGTCTCAAGCGACGTCAGCCGCTCCTGCAACTGATCGAGCATAGTCTCGGTGGCGCGGCTGACCTGATCGAGCCGCTTCAGCGTATCGGAGTTGGGCGCGCCGGCTTCGAGCGCCTTCAGCCGTGTATCGAGATCGGTGGCGCTTGGCGCGTTGCGGGTCTCGGCTTCGAGCCGGTCCTCGATGCGTTGCAGGCGCGCCTCGTCGGCATCGAGCCGGGCGGTCAAATCCGCCGGCGCGGCGGATGGGGCGGAGGACGCGACGCGGGGCAGCACGCCGGCGAGCGGCGGCGCCCAATAGGGCGAGCTCGCCACCAGCGCCAGCACGATGACCAGCGCCGTGCCGAGCCAGGTGATGACGGCAAAGCGTCGCCGCTTGCGCCGCGTGTCGGCGTCCAGCGTGGCGGCGTCGGGCTCGATAAGAGGCGGGCGGTCGGGCCGGATATCGCTCATGGCTGCTTAATTCTCCGGCTTGCCGTCGCGGGCTCGATCGAGCGCCGCGAGCAGCGATGATTCATTCGGGGCCGCGGCGGTGGCGATCCAGCGCCAAGGGGCCGCGCCCCGCGCGGCCCCGCCCAGCGAGGCCACTACCGGGGCGCTCAACCCGACCGCACCGATACGCGCCAGGCAGGGCACCAGCCCGGCCTCGCCGGCGAGCCTAACAAAGCTGGCGGCGGTGCGGGGAGAGAAAAACAAGGCAAAGCCGATCTCGCCTTGCGCGATCATCCGCCGCGTCGTCTCGCTCAGGCGCTTGACCGACTCGGCATCGTAAAGCGCCAGGCGGCGGGTCTCGAAGCCGCGTTGCGTGAGATCGCCGGCGAGGTCGCCCGCGACATCGCTCGCCGAGGCGTGGAGCAGCGCGCCCTTGGCGGGATCGAGGCGTCGCGCCACCAGCGCCGCGAGCGCCGCGACGTCGCCGCCCGCACTTTCCACGGCGGTAAATCCGGCCGCGCGAGATGCCGTGGCGCTGGCGTCGCCGACCGCGAAGACCGCGATGTCGCGCCTTGTGCTGGATGCTGCGAAGGCGCGCACGCCATTGGCGCTGGTGAAGAGCAGCGCCTGGCTACCCAGCAAAAGCGGTGCCAGCAAAGCGGCGCCCTCGGGCGAAAAGTGAATCTCCAGCAATGGCTCCAGCACCGCGGCGATGCCGCGCGCTTCGAGGGCTGCGGATATTCCCGCCGCATCGTCGCGTGGCCGCGTCACCAGCGCGCGGGCTTGCTCAGCCATCGAAGAATCCGGGCCCCGCCAGTCGCAGTAGCTCCTCGCCCGCCGCGTTGCCCAGATCCACTGCGTCGGCAAGATTTCCGACGCGCTGGGTGCGGTGCAGCTCGGTCCCATCCGGGCGGACAACGAGGGCGTCGAGCGCGAGACGCCCGGCGGCGTAAGTGGCAAAAGCCGCGATCGGCGTGCGGCAATCGCCGCCCAGCGCCGCCAGCACCGCGCGCTCGGATGTCACGCAAGCGCGGGTCGGTTTGTCGTCGATCGGCGTCAGGAAATCGCGCGCGCGAGAATTGTCGGCGCGGATCTCGCCGGCGATGGCGCCTTGCCCCGCCGCCGGCAGCATCTCGTCGGTCGAGAGCAGCGCGGCGACATGGTCGGTCAATCCCAAGCGCCGCAAGCCGGCCAAAGCGAGGATGGCGGCATCGGCCTGGCCGCGGCCGAGCTTGGCGAGCCTGGTCTCGACATTGCCGCGCAGCGGCACGATCTTGAGATCGGGCCTGGCGTGCAGCGCCAGCGCGGCGCGGCGCGGCGACGAGGTGGCGAGCGAGCCGCCCTGCGGCAGCTGCGCCAGGCTGGTGGCATGGGGCGCGATCAAGGCGTCGCGCGCATCCTCGCGCGGTAGATGGCAGACGATGGCGAGACCGGCCGGCAGGATCGTCGGCATATCCTTGAGGGAATGGACGGCGATGTCGATATCGCCGGCGAGCAGCGCCTCCTCGATCTCCTTGGTGAAGAGCGCCTTGCCGCCCTCGTCGGCGAGCGGGCGGTCGGCGATGCGGTCGCCGCTGGTGCGGATGACAATGGTCTCGATGGCGGCATCGCGGCCGAGATCCTCATGCGCCGCAGCGAGCCATTGCCGCAGCTCCGCCGCCTGCGCCAAAGCGAGCGGGCTGCCGCGGGTGCCGAGACGCAGGACGGGTTTGGCCATGCCTTTTCTTAGGCGCAAGGCCGGTTGAAGGGAAGACTCGGGACAGCCTATGGTCGCGAGATGCTGATCCTCGGCATCGAGACGAGCTGTGACGAGACCGCGGCGGCGGTGGTGAGCGACGGTGCGCTCGGTGCCGGCACGCGGCTGCGCGCCAATCTGGTGTTCTCGCAGCTTGCCGAGCACCGCCCCTATGGCGGCGTGGTGCCCGAGATCGCGGCGCGCGCGCATTTGGAGCATCTCGACGGCTTGATCGCCCGCGCCTTGGCCGTGGCCAAGATCGGCTTCGGCGATCTCGCCGGCATTGCCGTTACCGGCGGGCCCGGCCTGATCGGCGGCGTCATGGTCGGCGTGATGGAAGCGAAGGCGATCTGTCTCGCGCGCGGCTTGTCCTTCATCGCGGTCAATCACCTCGAAGGCCATGCGCTATCGGTGCGGCTCGCCTGCGACGCGGCATTTCCCTATCTGCTGCTGCTGGTCTCGGGCGGGCATTGCCAGCTTTTGGCGGTGGAGGGCGTCGGCCGCTATCGGCGGCTCGGCACCACCATCGACGACGCGGCGGGCGAATGCTTCGACAAGGGCGCGAAGTTGTTGGGCCTCGGCTTTCCCGGCGGCCCCGCCATCGCGCAGGCGGCTTTGAGCGGCGATGCGCGCCGATTTCCGCTGCCGCGGCCGCTGCGCGGGCGGCCGGGCTGCGATTTCTCCTTCTCGGGATTGAAGACCGCGCTGGCCGAGACGGTGAGGCGGCTCGGCGAATTGACGGCGCGCGACCGCGCCGATCTCGCCGCATCGCTGCAAGAGGCGATTGGCGATTGCCTGATCGAGCGCACCGAACATGCCGTGGCGATTTTCCGCGCGCGCTATCCCAAGGGCCGCGTGCTGGCGGCGGCGGGCGGCGTCGCCGCCAATCTCAGGCTGCGCGCGCGGCTGAGCGAGCTCGCCACCGGCGCCGGCCTCCAATTCGTGGCGCCGCCGCCCGAGCTCTGCACCGACAATGGCGCGATGATCGCATGGGCCGGGATCGAGCGGCTCAAGGACGGCCTGGTCGACGGGCTCGATTTCGATCCGCGGCCGCGCTGGCCCTTGGACCCCGATGCGGCGCCCGCGGTTGGAGCCGGCGTCAAGGCCTGAGCAAGCTTCCATTTCTTGGCTTCGCCCTTGACGGGCTACGCGGCGCTGGGGTTAAGGCCTGAGCCGCTGCCAACAGCGTAATTACGTCCGTGTTTCGCGGCGCGCACCGGGCCGCCAAGATCGCGTTGTTCAATCAATCCATAAACCACGGGAGGAATACCGATGAAAATCCGTCAACTTGCTTTGATTCTGACTGGCGCCATGCTGATAGCCGGCCCAGCCATGGCACAGGTTCCGGCCGCGCCGGCGGCACCGGCGCCGAACCCGCTCGACACGATCCCCGGACGCGATGCCCTTCGCCCAGCCCTATGGCGCGCCGATCGGGCTCGACCGCGCCAAGCAGCTGGTCGACGCGGTGGTCGCCGAAGCCAAGAAACGCGGCTGGGCGATGAATGTCAGCGTCGTCGATTCGGGCGGCAACCTCGTCGCCTTCGAGCGCATGGACGGGACGCAGCTTGCCTCGGTCGCGATCTCGCAGCACAAGGCGCGCACCGCTGTGAAGTATCGCCGCCCGACCCACGCCTTCGAGGATGCCGTCCAGAAGGCCGGCTTCAACTACATCTTGACGCTCGACGACGTGATCGCTTCGCGCGGCGGCATCCCGCTGGTCGATGCCAGCAAGATCATCGGCGGCATCGGCTGTTCCGGCGGCACCGGCTCGCAAGACGAGGCGAGCTGCTCGGTCGGCGCCGGCATGGTGAAATAGCGCCCCAATCTCGGGAGGCTTGCGCCGCTGCCCTCTTGCATATTTGATCCGCTCGCGACTGAGCGGCAGGAGAGGGTAGCGGCGCATGCAGCGTTACGGCGTCATCGGCGGCGGTGCCTGGGGCACGGCGCTGGCGCAAATCCTGCGCCGTGCCGGGCGCGAGGTCGTGCTGTGGGCGCGCGAGGCCGAGACGGTCGATGCGATCAACCGCGACTGCGCCAATCCGCTGTTCCTGCCCGGCGTGCCCTTGGAAGACGGCATTCGCGCGACGGGCGATCTCGCCGAGATGGCCCAAGCGGACGCGCTGCTGCTCACCGTGCCGGCGCAGCATCTGCGCGCGATCTCGCGCGACCTGGCGGCCCATCTGCGCGCCGGCACGCCGGTCGTCATCTGCGCCAAGGGCATCGAGGAAAAGACCGGCGCGCTGATGAGCGAGGCGGCGGCTTCGAGCCTGCCGCAAGCCCGGCTTGCCGTGCTGTCGGGCCCGACCTTTGCCTTCGAGGTGGCGAAGGGATTGCCGACGGCGGTGACCCTGGCGGCATCCGACCAGAAGCTGGGCGCGCAACTCGCCGAGGATCTCGGCAGCCGCGCCTTCCGGCCCTATCTCTCCGACGATCCGGTCGGCGCGCAGATTGGCGGTGCGGTTAAGAACGTGATGGCGATCGCCTGCGGCATCGCGATGGGCAAGAAATTCGGCGACAACGCGCGCGCCTCGATCATCACGCGCGGCTTGGCGGAGATGGTGCGGCTGGCGCTGGCCAAGGGCGGCAAGGCCGAGACGCTGATGGGCCTCGCGGGGTTGGGCGACCTCACGCTGACCTGCACTGGCATGCAATCGCGCAACCTCTCGCTCGGCATCGCGCTCGGCGAAGGAAAAAAGCTCGACGATGTGCTGGCCGGGCGGCGCTCGATCGCCGAGGGCGTCTATTCGGCATCGGCCTGCGTCGCGCTCGCGGCGCGGCTCAAAATCGACATGCCGATCTCGGCGGCGGTCGAGGCGATCCTGCATCAGGGTGCGGCGATTGACCGCGAGATCGCGGCGCTGCTGGCGCGGCCGATCCGCGCCGAGGCGCATGGCGCGCCGGGCTGAGCCGCGATGAAGCGCGCCATCGCCCTGCGCCATGTCGGTTTCGAGGATCTCGACCTCTTCCAGCCTGTGCTGGCATCGCACGGATATAAGGTCGAATACCGCGAGGCGCCGACCGACGATCTGGCATCGCTCGATCTCGCACTGGGCGATCTGCTGGTCGTGCTGGGCGGGCCGATCGGCGCTTATGAGGGTGACCGCTACCCGTTTCTCGCGCCCGAGATCGCGCTCATCAAAGCGCGCCTCGAGAAAAAGCAGCCGGTGCTCGGCATTTGTCTCGGCGCGCAGCTGATGGCGCGGGCGCTGGGCGCGCGCGTCTATCCCAGCGGCGGCAAGGAGATCGGCTGGCTGCCGCTGGAGCTGAGCGAAGCCGGCAAGGCCTCGCCCCTCGGCAAGCTCAAGCCGGGCGCCGCCGTGCTGCATTGGCATGGCGACACGTTCGATTTGCCGGCGAATGCCGTGCATCTGGCGTCGACGAAGCAGACCCGCAACCAGGCCTTCGCCATTGGACGCCACGGCCTCGCGCTGCAATTCCATTTGGAAGCGACGGCAAAGGGCCTCGAGCGCTGGCTCGTCGGCCATGCCGGCGAGATAGCGGGAACGCTGGGCATTGGCGTCAACCAGCTGCGCAGCGATTCGGCGCACCATGCACCGGCACTGGCGCCGCAGGCGGTCGCCGTGCTCGAAGCCTGGCTCGGCGGTCTCGATTCCTGAGTTGAGTCTTCGCCGCGCGATTGCGCCGTCAATCTCGCCCGGCTAGAATCCGCAGCCATGTCGCAACGCACCAAGCCGCCCTTTCGCGCCGATCATGTCGGCAGCCTGCTGCGCCCGAAGGAAGTCCTGGCCGCGCGGGCCGAGCGCGTGGCGGGCAAGATCACCGCGGCGCAGCTGCGCAGCGTCGAGGACAAGGCGATCCGCCGCATCGTCGCCATGCAGGAGGAGGCCGGCCTGCAAGGCATCACCGACGGCGAGATCCGCCGCGGCTCCTGGCACATGGATTTTCTCTATCGCATCGGCGGCGTCGCCCGCGCCGAGGAGAAGGTGACGGTGCAGTTCCATGGTGTCGCGGGCGACATTCCCTTCGCCGCCGAGGGCGTCACGATCAAGGAGCGCTTGAAGCTCAAGGAGACCATCTTCGCCGAGGATTTCGCCTTCCTGAAATCGGTCACCAGCGGCACCCCGAAGCTCACCATCCCGTCGCCCAGCATGATGCATCGGCGTGGCGGCAAGGTGTTCGGCGGCGTCTATGCCGGTGCCGAGGAGTTCTTCCACGATCTGGCCGCGGTCTATGCCGCCGAGATCGCCAATCTGGGCAAGCTCGGCCTCACCTACCTTCAGCTCGACGACACCACCTTTGCGACCTTGTGCGATCCCGATCAGCGCGCCGGCATGAGCAAGGCCGGCGCCGATGGCGAGCACATCCATCTGCGCTATATCGAGCTGGTTAATGCCGCGCTGAAGGGCAAGCCGCCCGGCATGGCGGTGTGCAGCCATAGCTGCCGCGGCAATTTCCGCTCCTCCTGGGTCGCCTCGGGTGGCTACGATTTCCTCGCCGAGGCGGTGTTCAATGGCCTCGATGTCGACGGCTTCTTTCTCGAATACGACGACGAGCGCTCGGGCGGCTTCGAGCCGCTGCGCTTCGTGCCGAAGGGCAAGATGGTGGTGCTGGGCTTGGTCACCACCAAGCGCGCCGCGCTCGAGAGCAAGGATTCGCTCAAGCGCCGCATCGACCAGGCCGCCAAATACGTGCCTTTGGAGCAGCTTTGCCTCTCGCCACAATGCGGGTTTTCCTCGACGATCGAGGGCAACGATTTGACCGAGGCGGAGCAGGCGCGGAAATTGCGCCTTGTCGTCGAGACCGCGCGCGAGGTGTGGGGCTGAGCGCCGCCGCGCCTGGACGGGCCGGGTGCGGAAAGCGTAAATTGCCCCCGCCGGCCTGTTGCCAGCCAGGACATCAATGGAACGCTCCTTCAAGCAAGAGGTCCAGTCGCTGCGTCTCGGCGCCGGCGAAACCTTCCGTGGCGAGGGCATCCTCGCCGTCACCAAGGCGCTGCTGCAATCGGGCGTGAGCTACGTCGGCGGCTATCAGGGCGCCCCGGTATCGCATCTCTTGGACGTGCTGGTCGACGCCCAGGACATATTGGGCGAGCTCGGAATCCATCTCGAGACCTGCACCAACGAGGCCGCCGCCGCCGCTATGCTCGGCGCCTCGATCAATTATCCGATCCGCGGCGCCGTCACCTGGAAGTCGATCGTCGGCACCAATGTCGCCTCGGACGCGCTATCAAACCTTTCCTCGCCGGGGGTGAAGGGGGGCGCCCTCATCATCATCGGCGAGGATTACGGCGAGGGAGCGAGCGTGATCCTCGAGCGCTCCTACGCCTATGCGATGAAATCCTCGATCTGGCTCTTGGACCCGAGGCCGGATTTGCCGTCGATCGTCAACGCGGTGGAGCAGGGCTTCGCTCTCTCCGAGGCCTCCCACGCGCCGGTGATGCTGGAGCTGCGCATCCGCGCCTGCCACGCGACCGGCGAATTCACCGCGAAGGACAACCGCGCCGGCGAATTCTCCGGCCTCAACCGCGCCGAGCCGGCGATGCACAATTACGCAAGGCTTGCCCATCCGCCGGTCACCTTCACCCAGGAGAAGCTCAAGGTCGAGGAGCGCCTGCCAGCCGCGCGCACCTTCATCCGCGAGCACAAGCTCAACGAGTTCTTCGCCGGCGATTTGAGCGATATCGGAATCGTCGTGATGGGCGGGCTCTATAACGGGCTGATGCGGGCGCTGCTGCGCCTGGGATTGGCCGATCTCTACGGCGATACCCGCGTGCCGGTCTATTGCCTCAACGCGGTCTATCCGCTGGTGCCGGAGGAGGTCACCGGCTTCTGCGCCGGCAAGCGCGCCATTCTGGTCGTCGAGGAGGGCAATCCCGATTACATCGAGAGCCAGATCAACGTCATGCTGCGCCGTGCCGATCTCAACACCAAGGTGATGGGCAAGGGCTGCCTGCCGATGGCGGGCGAATACACCGCCGAGGTGATGCTGGAGGGCGTCGCTTCGTTCATATCCCAGGCGCGGCCCCAGGGCGTCGATGCCGATGCGCTGAGCCGATATGTCGAGGGGAAATCCCTCGCAAAGCGCGAGGCTGGCGCCGCGGGGATCGAGCTACCCGGACGCCCGCCCAATTTCTGCACCGGCTGTCCCGAGCGGCCGGTATTCAGCGCGATCAAGCTGGTGCAGCGCGAGATCGGCCCAACCCATATCAGCAGCGATATCGGCTGCCATTCCTTTGCGACATTTGCGCCCTTCGGCCTCGGCAATTCCATCCTCGGCTACGGCATGAGCCTCGCCTCGGCGGCGGCGGTCGGGCCCAACATCAAGAACCGGCCGATCGCCATCATGGGTGATGGCGGCTTCTGGCATAACGGGCTGGTCACCGGCGTCGCCTCGAGCCTGTTCAACCAGAGCGACGGCGTGCTCATCATCATGCAGAACGGCTTCGCTTCGGCGACTGGCCTGCAATATTTACCGTCGAGCGTGGGGCATCGCGACGGCGGCACCGGCGGCGTCGAGATCGAGCGCGCCCTCAGGGCGCTCGGCGTCAAATGGCTCAAGACCATCCGCAGCTACAGCGTCGCCACCATGGTGACGACGCTGCGCGAGGCGATGAAGACCAAGGCGAAGGGCCTGAAGGTCATCATCGCCGATGGCGAGTGCCAGCTGGCGCGGCAGCGGCGCGTGCGCGCGGTCGATGCGGGCCGGCTCGAGCGCGGCGAGCGGGTGGTGAAGACGCGCTTCGGCGTCGACGATGCGATCTGCACCGGCGATCATTCCTGCATCCGGCTCTCGGGCTGCCCGTCGCTGACGGTCAAGGACAATCCCGACCCGCTGCGCCGCGACCCGGTGGCGACGGTGATCGAAAGCTGCGTCGGCTGCGGCCTCTGCGGCGAGGTCGCCCACGCCGCGGTGCTCTGCCCCTCCTTCTATCGCGCCGACATCGTGCGCAATGCGCGCGGCTGGGAGCTGCGCCTCGATGCGCTGCGGCGGCGCTTCATTGGGTGGCTCGGCGGCGCCGCGCCCATCGCAGAGCCGGCGGAATGAGCGACGTGAGCGACGCGCGGCCGATTGCGATCCTGGTCGCCGCCCTGGGCGGCGAGGGCGGCGGCGTGCTCACGAGCTGGATCATTGCCGCGGCGGAAAGCATCGGCTTCCCGGCGCAAAGCACCTCGATCCCCGGCGTAGCACAACGAACGGGTGCGACGACCTATTACATCGAGATCCTGCCGCTGCATGCCGACCAGCTCAGCGGCGCGCGCCCGATCCTGGCGCTGACTCCGGCGGCGGGCGAGGTAGACCTTCTGCTGGCGAGCGAGCTCGCCGAGGCGGCGCGCCACGCCGCCTCGGGCCTGGTCACGCCCGAGCGCACCGCGCTGATCGCCGCGACCAGCCGCTTCTATCTCATGGGCGAGAAGACCGCGATGGGCGAGGGGCGGCTCGACAGCGGCAAGCTGCTCGACATCGTCGCGCATCAGGCGCGCGCCAGCCTGATCCTCGACATGGAGGCCCTGGCCAAATCGGCCGGCTCGATGGTCAACGCGGTGATGCTGGGAACGCTGGCCGGCTCCGGCGTGCTGCCGATCCCCCCGGAGAAATTCGAGGCCGCGATCCGTGCCGAGGGCAAGGCGGCCGAGGCCAATCTGCGCGGATTCCGCGCTGGGTTCGAGGCGGTGCAAAGCGGCGTCAATGCCGTGCTGCCGGAGCCCGATAAGCGCTGGCGCCAAGCCACGCTGTCGCTGACCGCACTCGAGACCGAGGCGGCGTCCTGGCCGGCCGTCGCGCGACCGATCCTGATCGAGGCGCTGCGCCGTCTCGCCGATTACCAGAGCCTTTTCTATGCGCGGCGCTATCTCGATCTGCTCGGGCCGATCCGCGCCGTCGACGAGCGCGCCGAAGCCCGGGGCGCCATCCTCGCAGCGGTGGCGCGGCATCTGGCCTTACGCATGTCATTCGAGGACGTGATTCGCGTCGCGCAGGTGAAAGCCGATCCGGCGCGCCTCACGCGCATCCGCGCCGATCTCGGCGCCAAGCCCAATGAGCCGGTCGAGATCGTCGAATTCTTCAAGCCCGGCATCGAGGAGCTGTGCTCGATATTGCCGTCATTGATCGCGCGGCCGATCCTGGCGCTGTCGGCGCGCTTCGGCTGGCTCGATCGGGTTTATTGGGGCATGCATATCAAGACCACATCGATCTTCGGCTATTTCCGGGTGTGGTCGCTGGCCAAGCTCAAGCCGATCCGGCCGTTCAGTTACCGCTACAAGGAAGAGAGCCGCGCCATCGCCGCCTGGCTGGGATTGGTCCGCGAGGCGGCGCTCGCCTCGCCCGAGCTCGCCATCGAGGTCGCCGAATGCGCCAATCTGATCAAGGGCTATGGCGACACGCATAAGCGCGGCTCGCGCAATTACCGCCTCATCATCGAGCGCGTGGTGCGGCCGGCGCTGGCGCGGCGGCTCGATGCGCGCTTCGCCGCCGATGCGGTGGCAAGCGCCCGGGTCGCGGCGCTCGCCGATCCCGAGGGCGAGAGCCTGGCGCGAACGCTGGACGAGATCGACAGCCGCGCCGCCCTCGCCGCCGCCGCCGAATAGATAGGATTCATCCGGACAAGAAAAAAAGGGCACTGCCGCGAGGGGAGGAAATTGCGGCAGAGCTCTCTGTCGAAAGGCCGGCTGTAACTGGGGGTTACGGACTCTGCCTTATCCTCGGGGTCGATTCGCCGTGGGGGTCAGGGTAATCCGGTCCGTTTTCCGCGTTAGTGATTGCCGTCACAAGTCGATTTCTTAACCATTGGCGCGATATTCTGTGGAAATACCGGCTTTCCTTGACATTGGCCCGAGAAAGGCCCAAGTAAACCTCGGTATTTCTCTCGCGATCGCGCGAACCAGCGCCAAGCCTTCGGCGCCCAGCATTTCGAGATCATCACCCGATACCAATGGCACCCTGACGCGCGCGGGGCAGGCCTCCAACCAATCGGCGTAACTGAAGCGCCGCGCATTTGAAAGTACCCAACACAGTGACTCTCTCCTTTTCCGAACTCGCCCTCGTCGAGCCGCTCCAACGCGCCTTGCTGGACAAAAAATACGATAATCCCACGCCGATCCAGGCACAGGCGATTCCCCATCTTCTCGCCGGGCGCGATTTGCTCGGCATCGCCCAGACCGGCACCGGCAAGACGGCGGCCTTCGCGCTGCCGATCCTGCAGCGGCTCTCCGCCAATCGCACGGCGCCGCAGCGCGGCAATGTCCGCGCGCTCATCCTGACCCCGACGCGCGAGCTCGCCATCCAGATCGGCGAAAGCTTCCGCGCCTATGGCCGGCATATGGGCCTGCGCCATGCCGTGATCTTCGGCGGTGTCGGCCAGAAGCCGCAGGTGGACGCGCTCCAGCGCGGCCTCGACATCCTGGTGGCGACGCCGGGACGCCTGCTCGATCTCATGCAGCAGCGCCATACCCGCTTCGACACGCTCGAGGTTTTCGTCCTCGACGAGGCCGACCGCATGCTCGACATGGGCTTCATCCATGACGTGAAACGCATCGTCGCGGCGCTGCCGAAGACGCGGCAGAATCTGCTCTTCTCGGCCACCATGCCGGCGACGATCGCCAGCCTGGCCGCCAGCATGCTGAAGGACCCGGTGCGCGTCGAAGTGACGCCCGCCGCCACCACGGTCGAGCTGATCGACCAGCGCATCTATCACGTCGCGGCCGGCAACAAGCGGGCGCTGCTCGCCGACATGTTGAAGGACAAGGCGCTGGCGCGCGTCCTCGTGTTCACCCGCACCAAGCACGGCGCCAACCGCGTTGCCGAGCAGCTCGCGCGGGGCGGCTTCGGCGTCGAGGCCATCCACGGCAACAAGTCGCAGGCCGCGCGGCAGCGCGCCCTGCTGAATTTCCGCAACGGCCGCACTCGCGTGCTGGTGGCGACCGACATCGCCGCGCGCGGCATCGATATCGACGACATCAGCCATGTCGTCAATTACGACATCCCGAACGAATCGGAGACATATGTCCACCGCATCGGCCGCACCGCGCGCGCTGGCGCCAAGGGCATCGCCCTGACGTTCTGCGATCCGGCCGAGCGCGGCTATCTGCGCGACATCGAGAAGCTGACCCGGCGGTCGATCGCCGTCGTCGCCGACCACCCCTTCGTCGGCATGGCCCCCGCCAATGGCGCGGGCCAGGGCCAGCCGCGCGGCCAGCACCAGCCGCATGGCAACCCCAATGGCCAGCATCGCGGCCACCGCCAGCAACCGCAGCATCGCGGCCGCCGCAGCGGCGGCGGCAACGGGCAGCAGCGCCGGCCGGAACGCACCCAAGCCGGAGTCTGAACCGTCGACGCCGATTCGAGAGCAAGACGTAACGTTGCTCCCGAGTCCTGGTTGACAGCCATCTGCTTTCCCTGAAAAGCGTCGCCGAGGCCGACGGAAAAATCCGCGGCCTCGGGCGGCGCTCGGTTGGCTCATGAAAGGGCGGGCGTTGCGAAACCTCTTCTGGTGCGTGCTCTTGGCGGTGCTCCTGCCGATCCTGCTCGGGGCGCCCTTCGCCGCGGCGCAACAGCAGATTCAAACCATGACGAGCGACGGCTTCACCTACGAGCTCAACACCGACCGTCTCGGCGGCGATTACATCGATTACGAGCTCAAGACCCAGAGCCCGGAATCCTGCCACGCGTTGTGCGAGGCCGATCAGAACTGCAAGGCCTTCACCTATACCTGGCCCAATTTCCAGGGCGACCATCCGCGCTGCTGGCTCAAGGCAGTGGTGCCGCCGACCAGCAAGAATTTCTGCTGAATCTCGGGTGTGATGAATCGCTGATTTTGGTTAGCTTCACGCGATGCGCAAGTGTGGCCTTGTGCCACGCGATCGAGGCGGTGCTGTGGCCATGTTGTGATCGTGGCCCGGGACGGAGTGGCCTGAGTATATCCCGAGCCTATCGCGGGGCTCCCACCGGCCCCAAATTCTTCGGCTAAGGCATGCGAGCGCTCCGCGCCCGCCGATCCTTACAAGGAGGATATCCATGACGAAAATTTTTCTGGCGAGCGCAGCTGCGCTCGCGATGATGAGCGGCGTCGCCTTCGCGCAGTCCAGTTCATCGACCTCGACCCAATCGACCACCAACACGGCGATCCCGGCCGCCGGCAGCTATAATTCCAACTCCACCCAGAGCACCACCGACAGCAACGGCAACGCCTCCGACAAGAGCCAGAGCTATCACAGCGGCATGGGCGGATCGGATTCGACGTCCAACTCACATTCCACGTCGATGGACGGCTCGGTGCAGAGCAGCACCCATGAGAAGCAGATCGCGACTCCGGATGGCAGCGCGACCTACAAGAAGTCGACCACGACCACGACCGGCCAATAGCGAAATCCGGGGTGACGCGCGGAATTTCTTGCGCGCATCCCGGCCGCCTTTTTCGCCATTTCCTGAAAAGCCTTCAAAACGGAGCTTCCATGACCGACATGAAATCTGGCCTCAGGCTGCTGATCGGCATCGCGCTGGTTGCCGGCACCGTCACGTTGGCGGGCTGCGGCAATTCGGACAAGTCGACCAGCACCACCACGACCGAGCAATCGACGAGCACTATGCCCGTCGCGCCGACCTCGACGACGACGACCACCACCAGCTCGCAGCAATCCCACCCCTAGTCGTCTCCGTCGCTCCGGCGTCGGATCGATTGCGGGGCGTTAAAGGATTGGCGGGCCCGACACGATTCGAACGTGCGACCTCTGCCTTCGGAGGGCAGCGCTCTATCCAGCTGAGCTACGGGTCCGCTGAGCCCCGACGATAAGACAAGCCTCCCACCCGTGCAAGGCGGCGGCCCCGGCTTGGGCGGTAGCCCATCTTGCCGAGGTTGCTCCGCGGCCGGAGCGGTGTGACAATCGCCGCAACGGGTCGCTTGAGCCCGATCAGAGGGGGAAACCATGCCGAAACACGCTTTCACTCGCGTCACGCTCGCCGTCGCGATTGTTGGTTTTGCCGCGATTCTCGCGGCGGGCGCGCGCGCCGATACGGTCAAGGTCGGGGTGATCCTGCCCTATTCCGGACCCTTCGCGCGCCTGGGCGACACCATGCAAAAGGCGATCGATCTTTGGATGAAGCAGCACGGCGACAGCGCCGACGGCAACCAGATCGTGCTGGTGAAGCGCGACGCCGCCGGCACCGATCCCGCCGTGGCGAAACGCCTGGCGCAAGAACTCATCACCCGCGACCAGGTGCAGTTCATCGCCGGACTGGTGCTGACGCCCGAGGCGCTCGCCATCGCGCCCGACGTTACCGAGGCGAAGATGCCGACCGTCATCATGAACGCGGCGACCGCGATCATCACGACCAAGTCGCCCTATTTCGTCCGCACCTCGCTGACCCTGCCGCAAACCACCGAGATCCTCGGCCGCTGGGCGGCGACCAAGGGCGGCTTCAAGCGCGTCTATACATCGGTCTCGGATTACGGCCCCGGCATCGACGCCGAGACCGCCTTCAAGCTCGCCTTCACCGCCGCCGGCGGCACCATCGTCGACAGCGTGCGCTTCCCGCTCGCCAATCCCGATTTCGCGCCCTTCCTGCAGCGCGTTCTCGACAAGAAGCCGCAGGCGCTCTACGCCTTCATCCCCGGCGGCAGCCAGCCGGTCGCCTTCATCAAGGCCTTCCACGATCTTGGGCTGGACAAGGCGGCCATCACGCTGCTGCCGAGCGCCGAGGCGGGCGACGAGAACGATCTGCAGAACCTGCCCGATTTCGCGGTCGGCATGACCATGGCGACGCATTACTCGGGCGCGCGCCATTCGAAGGCGAACGACGCGTTCGAGGCGGCCTGGCACGATTCCTACGGTGCCACCAGCGATCCCGACCTCTTCGCGGTCGGCGCCTATGACGGCATGCACCTCATCTATGACGTGACGGCGAAGCTGCACGGCAAGATTGACGGCGATCAGGCGATGGCGGCGATCAAGGGCTGGAAGACCGAGAGCCCGCGCGGCCCGATCATGATCGATCCGGCGACCCGCGACATCGTGCAGAACGTCTATATCTGCCGGGTCGAGAAGGTCGACGGCAAGCTCGCCAATGTCGTGATCGAGACCTATCCGATGGTTAAGGACCCCTGGAAGGAAGAGCACAAGCAATAGGTAACGCTGACTGACGCGGCAACGCCGCCCTCGTTAATTCGAGGGCGGCGTTTTCTTTTTCAGGTCCGAATAAGTTTAATGGTGCTCCGGCTCGGGATGGCCTGCCGGCGCGGATGCCGGGCGCGCGGCGGGAGCCGGACGCGGCGCCGGGGCCGGCGCGGCACGCCGGGCGGCCACGACGCCGGGGCCGGTGAAGGTCGCCGGACGCGACGTTGCCGCCACCGGCGGCCGGCCGCGGTTGACCGAGAGCGGCGCCGAATGAAGTGCGGCGGCCCCGGTTTCATGCTGCACCTGAAGATCGACTGGTGGCGCATGCGTTTCGCGCGCAGCGTTGTCCTCCTCGGGACGCGGCGTCGCGGCGGTGCCGCGCGGCGATCCGGTGAAGCTGACCCGCGTGTTGCGGGTGCTGCGCGTGGCGGGGATGGTCTTGCGGTAGGCGTGGGCGACATGGACCCGGCCGAAATTATGGACGGCGCTGTTGTAGAAGAAGATGCCACCATCCCAATAGCCGCCATCGTAGCCGGTGCCGTAATAGCCGAAGCCGTAATCGACGCCGCCGTAGAAGCCGACGCTCGGTCCCCAATAGCCGGCGTACCAGACATATTGGCCGTCGACGAAGGCCCAATAGCCCGGCGTCCACAGCAGGCCCGGCGATGGCGGCTCGACCCAGGTGCCCGGCACCCAGTAATAGCCGCTCTGCGTCCAGGCCCAATAGCCCGGGATGAAGATGTAGCCATCGTCCGGCAGCGGCGGCTCGGCATAGACCGGCAAGGGCGGCGGTGCCACGTCGACCGAAATGCCGGCGACGGGCTGCAATTGGGCATGGCCAGACACCGGCAGCGCCACGGCAAGGCACAGCAGGAGGAGCGGCAGAAGCAGGCGGCGGAGAGTGGGCATGGTCAATCCTCGCGGTTGGAGAGTAAGGCGATGGAAGCGGCTCTTGCGACAATGCGAATAATGAGCCGCGGCTTTACGTTATAATTTGGGCGGTGGCGGGGCCAGGATAATATCACCCCCAAAATCCTGCCAAGCCTATCGATGCTAAGGCTGGGGCGCCAGCGCCTCGGGCGGGATCTCGCGATCGGCGCCCGAGGGCAGCGGGGCATCGGGATGCTCGATCCAGCTCGTCATATCGGCGATCACGGTCGCCGCCTCGAGATCGCGGCCCAACAGATGCCAGCCCTCCGGGTAATAGGCGATGGTGCGGAGCCCGGGCGACACCGGCGGCAGGCTGCGCAGGAAATGATAAAACGGCGGCTTCGGGATGAGCTGGTCCTTGGCGCCGTAGAGAATGAGTGCGCGCTGGGTGAGGAGCGGCGCCGCGGCCGTGGCCATGTCCATCACGTCGACCAGTCCCTTGATCGCGTCGACCCGCGTCGCCTTGATGAAGAGCGGGTCGAGCGATAGCTCGCGGAGCGCCTCCTCATTGTCGGAGGCGCGGATGCCGAGGCTTTGTCCGGTCAGCGTCATCGACGGGACGATGTTGTAGGCGAGGAACAAGGCGCTGCGCTCGAACACGTTCATATAGGCGCGGCCCCACACCGCGGGCGCCATCAGGATGATGCCGTCGACCGCGGGCTTCTCGGCGCCGGCGGCACCGGTCACGCTCACCACCACCAAAGCACCGCCCATGCTCTCGCCGAACAGGTAAACCGGCAGATGCGGGTAGCGGGCATGCAGCACGCGGCTCATCGCGGCGATGTCCTGGGTCAGCCGCCAGGCGCCGACCCAGCGGCCGCGATCGGGCGCCTCGCCGAAGCCGCGCTGATCGTAGGCATATGTGGCGATGCCGGCGCTTTCCCATTGCACGCCGACGCCCTGAAAGCCCTGCGAGTAATCGTTGAAGCCGTGGATCGCCACCACGACGGCCTTCACGCGGCCGCGCGGCAGCCAGGCGCGCAGCGGCAGGCGGGCGCCGTCATCGGCGACGAAGACACCGCCCTCGATATGGGGTGTGAGCTTGCCGGGCGATCCCGCTGCGCTGTCGGCCGATTCCGGCGATCGATCCAATTGACCTCCTCCGGCGCAGGCCGCGAGCCACAGCGCGAGCGCCAGCACGGCGCCGCGCGCCAAGCTCATTTCTGCACCCCGGCGCCGGTGAGGCGCAGGAAGATATCCTCGAGATCGGTTTCCTCGCTCGAAACGTCGCGGATGGCAAGACCCGCCGCGGCGACCGCGGTCAGCGCGTTGCCGACCTGGGCGCGGCTCGGCTTATAGCGGAAGACGATGCGGCCCTGGGGGTCAAGCGTCATGCCCATCGCCGCGAGGTGATCGGGCAGGGAAGTAGCGGGAGATGTCAGCGTGAGGGTGAGGCGCTTCTCATCGACCTTGCCGATCAGCGCCCGCGTCGTGTCATGGGCGACGACGCGGCCCTTGTCGATGATGGCGATCTGCTCGCAGAGCTCTTCCGCCTCCTCGAGGTAATGCGTCGTCAGCAGCACGGTGGTGCCGGACGATGCCAGCGCGCGGACATTGGCCCAGAGATGCTGGCGCAGTTCGACATCGACGCCGGCGGTTGGCTCGTCGAGCACCAGCACCGGCGGCGAATGCACCATCGCCTTCGCCATCATCAGGCGCCGCCGCATGCCGCCCGACAATGTCCGCGCTAGCGCATGCGCCTTGTCGGTCAATCCCACCATCTCGAGCAGCTCGTCGGTGCGGCGCTCGCGCTTCGGCACGCCGTAGAGACCGGCCTGCACGTCCAGGAGCTCCCAGGGCGTGAAAAAGGCGTCGAGATTGAGCTCCTGCGGCACCACGCCGATCGAGGCGCGCGCCTGGCGCGGATCGGCGTCGATATCGACGCCCCACACGCAAGCGCGGCCCGCGGTCTTGACCACCAATCCTGCGAGGATGTTGATCAGGGTCGATTTGCCGGCGCCGTTCGGGCCCAGCAGGCCGAAGATGACGCCGCGCGGAATGGATAGGTCGACGCTATCGAGCGCCTTTCGCCCTTCGCCGTAGATCTTGGTGAGGCCGGTGATATCGACCGCGAGGGCGGGCGCGGCCGGGCTCGGCGCGATATTATGACTGATCATTGATTCAACCGCCGTAATGCGTATCATCCGCGCCGCGCGCCGGTCAACCGCACGGAACCCCGCGCGATCGGCGAACAGGTAAGGCGGTAACGCATGCAAGTTTTCGAGACCGTCATCGTCGAGACCGACACCGTCGCCTGCGCTGGCGAAGGCACGCGGGTCGGCGGTCACCCCAAGGTGTATCTCAATTTGGCGCCAAACGACCGGGTCGAATGCCCCTATTGCTCGAAGCTCTTCCTCAAGAAGGGCGCGCCCGCGACATACCCGCCGAACCAGACCAGCAAGTTTTGAAACCACGCCACGTTTTCCTCGTCGACGGCTCGGGATTTATCTTCCGCGCCTACCACGTCATGCCGCCCTTGACCAGGAGCGACGGCACGCCGACCGGCGCCGTGCTGGGCTATTGCAACATGCTGGTGAAGCTGCTCGACGGCACCGACGCCGACCACATCGCCGTGGTGTTCGACAGTGCGCGGCAGACCTTCCGCAACCGCATCTACGCTGATTACAAGGCGCACCGGCCGGAGACGCCTGACGATCTCATCCCGCAATTCGGCCTGGTGCGGCAGGCGACCGACGCGTTTTCGGTCTGCCGCATCGAGCAGAGCGATTTCGAGGCCGACGATCTGATCGCGACTTATGCGCGCGAGGCGGTGGATGCCGGTGCGCGCGTCACCATCGTCTCGTCCGACAAGGATCTGATGCAGTTGGTCAACGACAAGGTCGAGATGTACGACCCGATGCGCGACCGGCCGATCCGCGCCGCCGAGGTGATGGAGAAATTCGGCGTCGGCCCCGATAAGGTGATCGACGTGCAGGCGCTGTGCGGCGACAGCGTCGACAACGTGCCGGGGGTGCCCGGCATCGGCGTCAAGACCGCGGCCGAGCTCATCAACCAATACGGCGATCTAGAAAATCTGCTGAAGCACGCTGGCGAGATCAAGCAGCCCAAGCGCCGCCAGACCCTGCTCGACCACATTGAAGACGCGCGCATCTCGAAAAAGCTGGTGACGCTCGACGCGAAAGTGAAATTGCCCTGTCCGCTGGCCGATCTCGCGGTGCAGCCCTTCGATGCCGGCAAGGTGACGGCTTTCCTGCAAGCCCAGGGCTTCAAGGGCTTGCTCGGACGCCTGGCGCCGAAGCTCGGCGGCACGGCTGCGGTCTCCGCTCCGGGCGCGGCGAAACCGGCACCGGAAAAGACGATGCGGCCGAACATCCGCGCCTTCGCCGACCCCAACGCGGCGCCGGCGGCGCCCGTCGCGGCGGCGCGCGATCTTGCCGATGCCAAGCAGGATTACACGCTGGTGCAGGATATGCCGACGCTCAAGCGCTGGATCGCCGAAGCCACCGCGATTGGCAGCCTCGCCATCGATACCGAGACCAGCTCGCTCGACGCCGCGGCGGCCGAGCTGGTGGGTGTGTCGCTCGCCCTGGCGCCGGGCCGCGCCTGCTATATCCCGCTCGGGCACAAGAATCCGGGCCAGGGCGCCTTGGATCTCGGCGGCGGCGCGCCGCTCGAGGCGCCGAAGCAGATCCCCATGGCCGAGGCGCTCGCCCGGCTGAAGCCGCTCTTCGAGGACGATGGAGTCCTGAAAATCGGCCAGAACATCAAATACGACATGGCGGTGCTGGCGCGCTATGGCATCGACGTCGCGCCGACCGATTGCACCATGCTGATTTCCTTCGTGCTCGAAGGCGGCATGCACGGTCACGGGCTCGATGAGCTGGCGAAGCTCCATTTCGGCCACGACATGATCAAGTACAAGGATGTCGCCGGCAGCGGCAAGAGCCATATCGGCTTTGCCGCCGTGGCGCTGGAACGCGCGCGCGACTATGCCGCCGAGGACGCGGATTACACGCTCAGGCTCTACCGGCTGCTGCATCCCCGATTGGTCGCCGAGCACCGGCTCGCCTTCTATGAGACGGTGGAGCGGCCGCTGCCACCGGTGGTGGCGGCGATGGAGGCGGCCGGCATCCATGTCGATGCGAAGGAGCTGCAGCGGCTGTCGGCGGATTTTGCCAAGCGCATCGCCGAGTATGAATCGCAGATCCACGAGCTCGCCGGGCATCCCTTCAACGTCGCCTCGCCGCAGCAGCTCGGCGTGGTGCTGTTCGACGAGCTGAAATTGGGCGACGGCCACAAGACCAAGAGCGGTGCCTATGGCACCGATGCGAGCGTGCTGGAGGAATTGAAAGCGGAGCACCCCTTGCCGGCCAAGGTGCTGGAATGGCGGCAACTCTCGAAGCTCAAATCGACCTATGCCGATGCGCTGATCGAGCAGATCAATCCGCGCACCGGCCGCGTCCATACGAGCTATTCGCTGACCGGGGCCGCCACCGGGCGGCTCGCCTCGACCGATCCCAATCTGCAGAACATCCCCATTCGCACCGAGGAGGGCCGCAAGATCCGCCACGCCTTCATCGCAGAGAAGGGGCATCTTTTGATCTCGGCCGATTACAGCCAGATCGAGCTCAGGCTTGCCGCCCATGTCGCCGACGAGACCGCGCTCAAGGAGGCCTTTCGTCGCGGCGACGACATTCACGCCCTCACCGCCGCTGAGGTTTTCGGCGTGCCGCTCAAGGATATGGACCCGGCAATCAGGCGCCGTGCCAAGGCGATCAATTTCGGTATCATCTACGGCATCAGCGCCTTCGGTCTCGCCAGCCAGATTGACGTGCCGCAAAGCGAGGCGGCGCTTTACATCAAGGCATATTTCCAGCGCTTCCCCGGCATCCGCGACTATATGGAGCGGACGAAGCAGGAGGCACGCGAGCAGGGCTATGTCGAGACGCTATTCGGCCGGCGCTGCTACATCCCTGGCATCAAGGATGCCAACCCGGCGCGGCGCGGATTTTCCGAGCGCGCGGCGATCAACGCGCCGCTTCAGGGCGCTGCGGCCGACATCATCAAGCGCGCCATGCGTCGCGTGCCGCCGGCGCTGGAAAAGGCCGGCCTCAAAGCGCGCATGCTATTGCAGGTGCATGACGAGCTGGTCTTCGAGGCGCCCGAGAAAGAGGCCAAGGCGACCGCGGCGCTGGTGAAAGAGGTTATGGAGGGTGCCGCATTGCCGGCGGCCGACATCTCGGTGCCGCTGGTGGTCGAGACCGGCATGGCGCTGCATTGGGACGCGGCGCATTAGGAACCCCTGCCGCCCCTGCGAAAGCAGGGGCCCAGGGCAAGCGCTCAATCGTTGCCCTGAATTCCCGCTTTCGCGTGAACGACGGTAGAAAAAAGGATTAGGAACCAGCCATGCGAAAGTTTTTGTTCTATGCCGGCCTCGGCGCCATCGGCATCGGCGTGGTGTGGATGGGCCAGGGCAGCGGATATTTTCCCTATCCGCGCTCCAGCTTCATGATCAGCGAGATGCCGTGGTTCTATCGCGGGCTCGTCCTCGTCGTCGCGGGGGTGGTCGATCTCCTATTGTTACGCCGGTTCTGAGACCCTCCGGGGGGCGCGGGCGAAACCGGCGACGATTCGATCGAGATCGCGAAAGTTGCGGTGGAGCTGCTCGAGCCCGAAGCCTAGCGTAAAAAGATGCTCGACCGCCTCGGCCGGGAGAATTCGGGTGAGACCCTCGCGGCGGACTGCTTCGAGCTCGGCGACATAGGCCTCGAGCGCCGCATCGACCGGCGCCGCCGGCGGCGGCGCACGCCGTGCCAGCAAGGCAGCGGCGCTCTGGCTCAGGTAATCGGATGCCGCCGCCGTCACCCGCGCGAGAGGCGGCCCCAGCCGGGGTTGCAGCGGCAGGGGCAGTGGCATAGATGCCGCCCGACCGATCATGACGAGATCGTGGCGCAGCCGCAGCACCGTGCGCAGCAGGGGCCCGAGATCGGCATCGGTGGCGAGCGGCGTCATGCGCTCGCGCTTCGCTTCCTCGGCGACCAGATTGAGCCGAGCGATCGCCTCGCCGATGTGGTCCTGGATGTTGTGCAGCGAATTCTGGTCGAGCGGCTGCGTCAATCCCGCCAGCAGCGCGCGTAGCGCCCGCGCCAGGAGGTCGAGGAGACGTGCGGCGTCGTCGATGGCGAGGCGCTGCGCCCGCGACGGGAAGACGATGAACGAGACCACCACGGCGACGAAGCCGCCGAGCGCCACCTCGATCACGCGGTAATAGGCGGATTCGAGCGGGCCGACATGGGTCAGCATCGGCACCAGCAGCACCAGCACGCCGGTGAAAGGTGCCGCGGCGAAGCGCGGATAGATCGCGGCGAGCAACGCTAAGGGCGCCACGCCGATCGCCAGCACCGCCAGCACGCCCGCCTCGCTGGCATGCGGGATCAGCGTGGCGACGGCGCTGCTGTAGACGGCGCCGCCCAGCGTGCCGGCGAAATAATCGATCGTCACCTTGAGCGAACGGCCGACGCTGAGCTGCGACAGGATGATCGAGGTCAGCACCGCCCAGAGCGCCAGCGGGAGATGGAGGTATTGCGCTGCGCCATAGGTCACCAGCGCCGCGACGGTGACACGCAGGCTGAGCCGGATTTCGACGTCGTGGTCGCGGATGGTTTGGCGCAGCGAGCGCCAGGCGGAGACGATGCGGTTCATCGGGGCAGCCTAGGACAGGGCGGATTGCGGGTCGAGCCGGTCCCTCGTCCGGCTTCGCGTTAGAACCAATGGCGCAATTCGATGTGATAGCCGTTCGGATCGGTGATCTCCGCCCGCGCGTAATGCTCGCGGGTTATCGGTCCCCAGACGATGTCGACGCCTTTTGTTTTGAGGAATGCGACAGCTTCTCCCATGTCGTCGACTTCGAGCGCGATCAAATTATAGCCAAGATGGATGCCGGTCGGGGCGGGAGCGATTATCGCGCCGACATAGGTAATCAACTCGACGGTCGTGCCACCCAGCTCGACATAGACCAAATCGATCGGCACGCCTTCCTCGGAGCGCTCGACGCGAATACGCGATTTGAGCGTGAAGCCGAGCACCTCGGTATAAAATTTGATAGTGCGTTCCGGCTGGTCGGTAACGAGCTCGACGTGGTCGATCCGCTTGAACATATTTTCCTCCCATTATTCGCTTGGGTGTCCGGGCGCGCGGCGCTCTAGACCTTCAACCACTCGCTCAGATAATCCTCGACCGCCCTCATATCGCTGGGCGCGGCGCAGAGCCCGATATACCAATCCGGCCGGATGAGAAAGAGTCCCTCGCCGTAGCGCGCGGCCAATTCGCCGGCGACGTCTTGCTCCGCCGCGAGGTGAATCGTCTCAATGAGATCGGCATAGCGCTCCGGCAGCTCGATCGCCTTGCCGCCGATACCGAGCAGCGTGAATCCCTCGCGGTTCAGCATGTCGAACAACGCCACGCGCTTCATCTCGCCGGCGGCGACATGTGTGTCGGGCGCGCGGTCGCCCGGCTTTAATTTTCCGGCATAGCCCGCGCCTTGTCGGCTTAAGGAGCTGTTGGGATAGGCGATATCGAGCTCGGTCATGGCGGCGGCGAAGAAGCGGCGGAACAGCGGCAGCTTCATCAGCAGCCAGGCCAGGGTGTTTCTCACCTCGCGGGCCGGCTTGTTGCGCAGCGTGGCGATGTGGGTGAGCCGCGTCGCGTTGCGCAGCACCATGTCGCCCACCGCGGCGCGCTCGCTCGAATAAGTGTCGAGCAGGGACTCGCTGCCTTGGCCGCCGATTGTCAGCGCCAGCTTCCAGGCCAGGTTGAACGCATCCTGCATGCCAGTGTTCATGCCCTGGCCGCCCGCCGGGCTGTGGATATGCGCCGCGTCGCCGACCAGGAAAACCCGGCCGCCGCGATAATTCTTCACCTTGCGCTCGTTGATACGGAAGAAGGAGAGCCAGACCGGATCGTAAGCCTCGATGCCGCCCGGCCCGCGCCGGTCGAGCAGCGCCTGGATCTGCGCCATGGTCGCTTCCGATTTCTCGGATCGGTCGGCTGTCGCCGCATCGTTGCCGCCATCGGCGATGATGCGATAGCGGTCCTGGTTCATCGGAAAAATCGCCAGCACGCCCGCGCCATGCCAGAACAGCAGCAGCTCGCCGGGATGGGGATGGTTGCGGAGCTTCACATCGCCCAGTACCCAGATGCCCTGCTCGGAAACCCCGTCGAAGGCGAAGCCCAGTTTATGCCGCACGATGCTGTGCGCGCCGTCGCAGCCGATCAGATAATCAGCTGCGACGCTTTCGGTCTGGCCGTCGGCGCGGCGCAGGCTCGCCACCACGCCATCGGCGCTCGGGGTAAAATCGATGAGCTCGATCTGGCGCTCGACCGCGATGCCGAGCCGCCCGAGATGCTCCTCCAGCAGGCGTTCGGTTTCGCTTTGCGGCACGAAGAGGGCGAAGGGATAGGGCGTCTCGATCTGGTCGAAGCCGATATTGGCGAGCACGCGACTGCCGGCGTAAAGCCGTGCCGCGGTGATCTTGCGCCCGGCGGCGAGGAAGGCGCCGGCCGCCCCGGCCTGACGCAGCAATTCAAGCGTGCGTGGCCACACCACCAGCGCCTTCGAGAGATCGGTGCGCGCGGGCGATTTCTCGACGATGCGGCAGGTAATGCCGCGCCGCGTCAGCTCGGCCGCCATGGTGAGACCGATCGGCCCGGCGCCCGCGACCAGGACGGGGACGCGGCTCATCGTGCTTTGGCCGGAAGTGCTGCGAGCCAGGCCAGCACGGCGGGGATCGCGGCTTGCGGCGTCTGCATATGGCCCGCGCTCTCGGTGACGAAGCGGTTGAGCGGGTTGGCCGGCACCTTGGCGAAGGTGCCGGGAATGGATTGCTGCGACGGATCGCTGCTGCCCGAGACCACCAGCAGCGGAGTATTCAGCCTCGCAGCATTCGCCAGCATCAGCGAGGGTCCGGCGGGATCGAGGAAGCTCAGATAAATCTTCGCCGTGGCATGCACGGTGAAGGGGCCCGAGCCGGTGCCGCTGGTGTTGAAATCGGTGAAATCGCCCGACCGGTCGCCCTGTCCTTGCGCCACCAGGCTTCGCGCCTGGGCGAGGCTGGCGGCGATATCGGGCCGCTGCGCCAGGAACTGGATCGGCGGCGCCGGCGCCAGCGCCACGATGCCGGCAAGACCCGGATGCCGCGCGCCATAGGCCAGTGCCGCGCTGCCGCCGAGGCTGTGCCCGGCGACGACGATGCCGAGGCCCGCGGCTTTGAGTTGCGTCACCAGCGGATCGAGCTCGGCGAGGCAATCGAGGAAGGGCCTGTCGTAGATGCGGCCCGCCGACCAGCACATCTCGGGCAACTCGACGACATAGCCGGCATCGCGCAGCGCGGCGGCGAGGGTGGCGATGCCCGGCTCGTTGGGGCTGCCGGTCTTGCCGTGCAGCAGCACGATGCCGAGCTTGGCGGTGCTTTGCGCCGGCGCAGCCGCGGCGAGACCGAGCGCTGCGACGATCAGGAATACGAGCCAGCGCATGAGACGCTCCCCGAAAGAGAAAGGTCGGGTGTCGCCACCCGGCCCGATCGCTTTCCGTGTTTTAGGCGGAGGCGTGGATGCCGGCCGCGGTCACGTCCTTGCCGACATGGCTTTCGTATTGCTTGAAGTTCTTGGCGAAGCTGTGGGTCAGCTTCTTCGCCGTCTCGTCATAGGAGCCCTTGTCGGACCAGGTGTTGCGCGGATTGAGCACCTCGGCCGGAACCTCGGCGCAGCTTTCCGGCACGGCGAGGCCGAAGATCGGGTCCTTCTTGGTCGGCGCGCTTTTGAGATTGCCCGCCAGCGCCGCACGGATGAGGGCGCGGGTATGGCCGATCTTCATCCGGCTGCCGACGCCATAGGCGCCGCCTGACCAGCCGGTGTTGACGAGCCAGCAGGTCGCCTTGGTCTTGGCGATGCGCTCGCCCAGCATCTTGGCGTAGACCGTCGGATGACGCGGCATGAAGACGGCGCCGAAGCAGGTCGAAAATGTCGCCTGCGGCTCGTTGCCGAGGCCCTTCTCGGTGCCGGCGACACGCGCGGTGTAACCCGAGAGGAAATGGTACATCGCCTGCTCGGGCGTCAGCTTGGCAATCGGCGGCAGCACGCCGAAGGCGTCCGCCGTCAGCATGATGACGTTGTCGGGATGCGGCGCCATGCCGCTCTCGCTCATGTTCGGGATGAAATCGACCGGATAGCAGGCGCGGGTATTCTCGGTGAGGCTGCCGTCGTTGAGGTCGGGCATCCGGGTCGCGGGATCGATCACCACGTTCTCCAGCACAGTGCCGAAGCGGAACACGGTGTTGTAGATCTCGGGCTCGGCCTCGGCCGAGAGGTTGATGCATTTGGCATAGCAGCCGCCCTCGAAATTGAAGAGGCCCTTCTGGCTCCAGCCATGCTCGTCGTCGCCAATCAGCGTGCGCGAGGCATCGGCCGAGAGCGTCGTCTTGCCCGTGCCGGAGAGGCCGAAGAAGATGGCGGCGTCACCCTTGGGGCCGACATTGGCCGAGCAATGCATCGGCAGCACGTCCTTGGCCGGCAGCATGTAGTTGAGATAGCCGAACACCGATTTCTTGATCTCGCCGGCGTATTCGGTGCCGCCGATCAGCACCAGCTTCTTGGCGAAATTCACCATGATGAAAGTATCCGAGCGAATGCCGTCCTGCTCATGCGTCGCGAAAAAATGCGGCGCGTGCAGGATGGTGAAATCCGGCACGTGGTTACGGAGCTCGTCCGCCTTGGGGCGGATGAACATGTTGCGCGCGAAAAGCGCGTGCCAGGCGCTCGGCGTCGCGACGCGCACCTTCAGCCGATAGGCGGGATCGGCGCCGCAATGGAGGTCCTGCACGAACATCTGCTGGCCCTGGTAATAGGCCAGGATACGGCGGTGCATGCTGTCGAAGGTGCCCTCGGGCAGCTTCTGGTTGATCGCGTTCCAGTCGATGTCGCCTTTGCTGCTGGCTTCCTCGACGATGTACTTGTCCTTCGGCGTCCGGCCGGTGAAAGCGCCGGTGCGCGCGACGAAGGAGCCGCCCGCGCCCAGCTCGCCCTCGCGATTGCGGATGGCATGCTCATAGAGCAACGGAACCGAGAGGTTCCAATGCGCTCCGGCCAGGTTGCGGAAGCCCTGCTCCTGCAGGCCATAACTCGAAGCGAGACCGGTCACGGTCTGGGCGGCATCTGTCACGGCGAAACCTCCTCGGGTGCGGAATCCAATGCCGGCATTGAGTTGGACGCGACCCGACCCCCATCGCGTTCCCGCCGGCTTGTGGCCAAAATATAGGGCTTATCCGGCTTCTGCAACTTTGCCCGGAAAGTCCCGATCGGCGCGGAAAAGCGGCGGTTAGGGCGTATGGTCGAGGAAATCCTCGGCCTCGATCCAGTCGATGCGGCCGAAGCCCTCGACCAGATGCGCCCGCGCCACCTCCATGCGGTAGCAGGCGAAATCGCCAAAGCCGGCATAGAGGGATGCCTCGGGATGGCGGGCGAGGAAGTGCGGCTTCAACCGGGCCGGATCGCCGCGCGCCAGGCTCCCCATCAGCGTGACGCGCGGCCCGGATAGCGCATCGGCGAAGCCCGCGGTGCCGTCGATCAGCAGCGAGGCGCGCGGATCGCGCTTCAGGTTCTTGGCATGCTCGGCGAGGTCAGAGAGCAGCAGGATCGGCGCCGCATCCTCGTCGCTCGCCACCAGCACCAGGGAGGCGTAAGGCGCGCCCCTCGCATCGAGCGTCGCCAGCGATGCGCGAACCGCATTGCGCAACAACGCACGCGCTTTCTCGCCTAGCGCTTCGAGCTTGTTTCCAGCCATGGCAGCGATCTAGCCGCGCGGTTGCCCCCCGCGCAAGGGCCCCGACCGTGGTTGCGCGGCCGAGCGGGTCCGCCATAATCTGTCGCAACTGGAGGCGCGGGGCGCTGTCCTGAAGCGTCCTCCGCCGATTCGCCCTAAACTCGCCATGATTGGTCCGCAAGGATGCCGCCCAATTCCGGCCCCGTAGAAAGGTTTCTCGCTTGGCCAACACCATCGCCCTGGTCGACGACGACCGCAACATCCTGACCTCGCTGTCGGTGGCGCTCGAAGCCGAGGGCTTCGCCGTGCGCTGCTATTCCGAGGGCAGCGAGGCGCTGAAGGCGCTGACCGCGCAGCCGGCCGATCTCGCCATCCTCGACATCAAGATGCCGCGCATGGACGGGATGGAGCTGCTCGGGCATCTGCGCAAGCAGGGCGCCATGCCGGTGATCTTCCTGACTTCGAAGGACGACGAGGTCGACGAGGTGCTGGGCCTGCGCATGGGCGCCGACGACTACATCAAGAAGCCGTTCTCGCAGCGGCTGCTGGTCGAGCGCATTCGCGCGCTGCTGCGTCGGGGCGAGATCACCCGCGGCGGCGGCGACGTCGTCTCCGAGCCGGTGATCCAGCGCGGCGACCTGATCCTCGATCCCGGCCGCCATCAATGCACCTGGCGCGCGCAGGACGTCGATCTGACGGTGACCGAATTCCTCATCCTGAAATCGCTCGCCATGCGCCCGGGGCACGTCAAGAGCCGCGACCAGCTGATGGACGGCGCCTATGGCGAGCACATCTATGTCGACGACCGCACCATCGACAGCCACATCAAGCGGCTGCGCAAAAAGTTCAAGGTGGTCGATGCCGATTTCGCGCATATCGAAACCCTCTATGGCGTTGGATACCGCTACCGCGACCACTGAGCCCGGCGGGCGCGAACCCGCCGTGGTCCCGCCGCCCCGATCCGGCGGCAAGGCGCAATGGCGGCCGGTCCACGACGTGGCGCGGCGACTGCTCGGCCTGTTCCGCAATCTGGTGAACCGGCTGCGACAGCTGCGCCGGCGCCTCGGCGCCGCAGCCGATATCGTGGTTCCCGGGCTGAAGCGCATCTCGCCGCTGACCCGCCGCATCCTCGCGGTCAACGTGGTGGCGCTCGCCGTGCCCGGACTCGGGCTCCTCTATCTGGGCCAATACCAGGACGGGCTGATCGCAACCCAGACCGATGCGCTGAAGACGCAAGGCCAGGTCTTCGCCGCGGCGCTCGGCGAGGGCGCCACCCTCGATCAGCCCGGCACCGGCGAGGTGCTGGTTCCCGATCTCGGCCGCGAGATGATGCGCCGCCTGGTCGAGCCGACCAAGACGCGCGCGCGGCTTTACGACATCAACGGCAGGCTGCTTGCCGACACCTCGGTGCTGCGCGGCCCGGGCGGCGCGGTCGAGGTTGCCGAACTGCCGGCGCCCGATCGAGGCGCGCTCGAGCGCTGGGCCGATCGCTTCTATAACGACGCGCTCACCTTCTTTCCCGGCGCCAAGCGCTACCCGCCCTATGTCGAGCCCGAGCGGCAATCGTCATCCGCATATCCGGAGGTGGCCCGCGCCCTGACCGGCGATATCGGCGGCGTCGTGCAGAGCGACCGCGCCAATGGCGGGCTCGTCATCAGCGTCGCCGTGCCGGTGCAGCATTACCGCCAGGTGCTGGGCGCGGTGCAGCTTTCGGTCGGCAGCGCCGACATCGACAAGGCGGTGCGCTCGGTGCGCTTCGAGATCCTGAAGGTCTTCGCCTTCGCGCTCTGCGTCACCGTGCTGCTGTCGATCTATCTCGCCGGCACCATCGCGCGGCCGATCCGCCGCCTGGCCGCGGCGGCGAAGCGCGTGCGGCAGGGCTCGGGCCGTCAGATCGCCATACCGGACCTCACCGCGCGGCGCGACGAGATCGGCGATCTCTCGGCAGCGTTGCGCGAAATGACCGCCGCGCTCTGGGCACGGATGGACGCGATCGAGCGCTTCGCCGCAGATGTCGCGCATGAAATCAAGAATCCGCTGACCTCGCTCAAAAGCGCGATCGAGACCGCGCGGCGGGTGGACGATCCCGAGAAGGAGCGCAAGCTCCTGGCGCTGGTGGTCGAGGACGTCGAGCGCCTGAACCGATTGATCACCGACATCTCCAACGCCTCGCGGCTCGATGCCGAGCTGTCGCGCATGGAGCCCGACATCGTGCCGCTCGGCCGCATTCTCGCGACGCTCGCCGACCTCCATCGATCTACCGCCAGGCCCGAAGCGGCGCGGATCGAGCTTTCGCTCCTCGGCGAGGCCGGCACGGCGGCGGGCGACCTGCCGGTCATCGGGGTCGAGGGCCGGCTGGTGCAGGTCTTCCGCAATTTGATCGAGAACGCGATATCCTTCAGCCCGCCGGAGGGGATCATTCGCATCGCGGCTAGGCGAGTCGGCGACGTTATCGTGGTCGATGTCGAGGATGACGGGCCGGGCCTGCCGCCCGGCAAGCTCGAGGCGATTTTCGAGCGCTTCTACACCGAGCGGCCTGTGGGCGAGAAATTCGGCAAGCATTCCGGCCTCGGCCTTTCGATCTCGAAGCAGATCGTCGAAACCCATCGCGGCAGCCTGCGCGCCGAGAACCGCGTCGATGCGGACGGCAAGGTGCTGGGCGCCCGCTTTATCGTCTGCCTGCCGGCGGCCTGACGGGTCGTGATGCTGCAAGGCAATATGACCGGCGGCATCAATCGCTAGCGGGTGGACCCCGCAAAACCGGCTAGATTCTGCGCTTTTTTGGCCGATTCCGACCCTGCGTCGACATATTGACTTTGCCTCAAGAGCGGCGCACCTAAAGCCCCCAATGAATCTTATCCACGGCACGGCAGTGGCCCTTGGCCAGGCGGGTATTTTGCTGCGCGGGCCTTCGGGCAGCGGCAAGTCCGATCTGGCCCTGCGGCTGGTCGATTCGGGCGCGGCGCTGATCGCCGATGACCAGGTCGAATTGAGCCGCGAGAACGGCGAAATCGTCATGCGGCCCCCCCCTGCCATCGCCGGCATGATGGAGGCGCGCGGCATCGGCATCCTGCGCCTGCCTCGCCTCGCCAGCGCCGGCTTGCGGCTGGTGGTCGATCTGGCGGATCCCGGCCAAATCGAGCGCCTGCCCGAGCGGCGCTTTACCGAGATATTGGGCCTCTCGATTCCGCTCGTCGCGCTGGCGCCGTTCGAGGCCTCGGCGGCGGCGAAGCTGCGCTGGGCCTTGAAAGCGCTGGCCGGCGACGAGATGCGCGTCGCCGATCATCCGGTCAGCCCGGCATGACGCCGAAACGGTCGCAGCGCCCGCGTCTACTGGTGGTCACGGGCATGTCGGGGGCCGGTCGCTCGACCGCGCTCAAGGATCTGGAAGACATGGGTTATGAGGCGGTCGACAATCTGCCGCTGTCGCTGTTGCCGAACCTGATCGGGCCGCGGCCGATGAAGGCCTCGCTCGCCATCGGCGTTGATGTGCGCACCCGTGATTTCGCCGTGCCGGCGCTGCTCAAGGCGCTCGACGATCTGGTCCAAGGAAAGAATATCGAGCTCAAGATGGTCTTCCTCGATTGCGACGATGACCGGCTCGAGCGTCGCTACACCGAGACGCGCCGCCGCCATCCGCTGGCGGCGGAGCGACCGGTCGCCGACGGCGTGCGGATCGAGCGCCAGCGCCTCTGGCCGCTGCGCGATCGAGCCGATCTCGTCATCGATACCTCGTTGCTGACTCCGGCCGATCTGAAGCGCCAACTGCAAGGCCATTTCGGTCTCGCAACGGCGCCCGGCATCGCCATCTTCGTCACTTCGTTCTCCTATCGTCACGGCTTGCCGCGCGACGCCGATCTGGTCTTCGACATGCGGTTTTTGCAGAACCCGCATTACGTGGCGGAACTGCAGCCCTTGACCGGGCGCGATCGCGCGGTGGGTGAATTCATCGAGGCCGATCGCGATTTCGTGGCGCGCTTCGGCGAGCTCTGCCATTGGATATCGGCGCTGCTGCCGCGCTACGAAAGCGAAGGCAAAAGCTATCTCACCATCGCCGTGGGCTGCACTGGCGGGCGGCACCGCTCGGTCTATGTCGCGGAACGCCTCGCCGCATGGCTCCAATCCGAAGGCCGCCATGTCGGCCTGTTGCATCGTGATCTCAATCGGCTAGGCGAGGCCGCTGACCCCGCCGCCGAACCCGCGCACCCCGTGAAGGATATCGCATGATTGGCATGGTTCTCGTCACTCACGGCCGGCTCGCCGCGGAATTTATTTCCGCGCTCGAGCACGTCGTCGGGCCGCAGCGCAACATTGCCGCCGTCTGTATCGGCGCCGAGGACGATATGGAGAAGAGGCGGCAGGACATCCTGCGCTCGGTCGAGGAAGTGAACGCCGGTGAAGGCGTCGTGCTACTGACTGACATGTTCGGCGGTACGCCCTCCAACCTCGCCATCTCGGTGATGGATCGCGCCAAGATCGAGGTCATTGCCGGTGTCAATTTACCGATGCTGATCAAACTCGCCAGCCTGCGCCAGAGCGAAAGCCTGGCAGCCGCGGTGCGCGGCGCGCAGGAGGCGGGGCGCAAATACATCAACGTTGCCTCGCAGCTTCTCGCCGACGTCAAATAATGAGCGACAGCGCCGCGGGTGCCGCTGGGCCCTCGACGGAGATTCGCCGCACCGTCACCATCTGCAATCAACGCGGCTTGCACGCCCGCGCCGCCGCCCGCTTCGTCAAACTGGCCTGGGAATACGAGGCCGAGGTGACCGTGACCAAGGCGGGGGCCTCGGTTTCGGGCCGCTCGATCATGGGGCTGATGATGCTGGCGGCGGGGCCGGGCAGCACAATTGACCTCACCGCCACTGGCCCCGATGCCGCGCATGCCGTCGACGCGCTCGCGGCGCTGGTCTCGGGCGGTTTCAATGAAGACTGAGCGCCGGCTACAGGGCGTCGGCATTGCGCCCGGCATTGCCGTGGGCGCCGCCTTCGTCAGCGACGACAGCGCCATTCCGGTGCCGCGGCGCAACCTGCGCGCCGACGAGCTCGCCGCCGAGCAAACGCGATTCGCCCAGGCGATCGATATTTCCTTGAAGCAACTTAAGAAGCTGAAGACCAAATCTCTGGCGCTGCCGGGCCCGGCGGCGGAGGAGATGGGCTTCCTACTCGACGCGCATCTCTCCATGCTGTCGCGCTCGCGCCTGGTGCGCGGGGTCGAGCGTCGGATCGCCGCCGATCGCGTCAACGCCGAACGCGCGGTCGAGATCGAGATCGAGCATCTCGGCGAGAGCTTCGCCGCCATGGGCGACGAGTATCTCGCCGCGCGCATCGAGGATGTCCGCATCGTCGGATCGCGGCTGTTGCGCAATCTGACCAAGACGCCCTTCGCCGCGTTTCGCAGCGCTGCCGCGGGCAGCATCATCCTGGCCGAGGAGGTCAGCCCAGCCGATACCGCGCTGATGGATCCGCGCCAAGTGAAAGGCTTCGCCACCGTGCTGGGCGGTGCCGAGGGCCACACCGCCATCATGGCGCGGGCGCTCGGCATCCCCGCCGTGCTGGGCGTTGCCGAGCTGCTGCGCGACGTGGCGCCGGGCGATGTCGTCGTGCTGGACGGCACCAGCGGCGAGATCGTCGTCAACCCTTCCTCGGCGACGCTAGCCAGCTTCGACAAGCGTCGCGTCGCCATGCTGCGCGCGGGCAAGGGGCTACAGCGGCTGCGCCGGCTACCGGCGGTGACGAGCGACGGATCTCAAATCACGTTGCAGGCCAATCTTGAATTGCCGCGCGAGCTCGGCCAGGCGCTGTCGGTCGGCGCCGAAGGCTTGGGGCTGGTTCGCAGTGAGTTTCTCTACATGAACCGCGACGATCTGCCCGGCGAGGACGAGCAATACGAGGCCTATGCCGCGCTTGTGCGCGGCATGCAAGGACGGCCGGTGACGCTGCGCACCCTCGATGTCGGCGGCGACAAGATCGCGGCACCCTTGGCCGAGCAGCTCGAGGGCGAGGGCAGCAATCCGGCGCTGGGCTTGCGCGCCATCCGGCTCTCGTTGCGCCATCGCAACCTGCTCGACACGCAGCTCGCCGCCATTCTGCGCGCCGCGGCGCTGGGGCCGGTCAAGTTGCTGCTGCCGATGATTTCGAGCGTCGCCGAGGTGCGCGACGTGCGCGCGGCGCTGGTGATGACGGCGCGGCGCCTCAAGCGGCGCGGCGTCAAGCTGCCGGAGACACCGCCGCCGCTCGGCGTGATGATCGAGATCCCGGGCGCGGCGCTGGCGGCGGATGCGCTGGCCGCGGTCGCCGATTTCTTCGCCATCGGCACCAACGATCTGATCCAATACACGCTTGCCGTCGACCGCAGCGACGAGCGCGTCGCCTATCTGCACAACCCGCTGCATCCGGCGGTGCTGCGGCTCATTCAATTCGCGGTCGAGGCGGCGATGCGGGCCCACAAGCCAGTCAGCCTGTGCGGCGAGATGGCGGGCGACCCGCGCTACACGGCGCTACTGCTCGGCCTCGGCATCCGCGACCTGTCGATGTCGCCGGCCAACATCCCGCGCGTCAAGCAACGCATCCGGGCGATGGATTTGGCGGCGGCGACCAACCGCGCGCACGCCATCATGGACCAGCGCGACGACAGGCGAATCGCAAGCCTGCTCGACGATTTCAACGCACTCGCCTAGAATCGGCGCGCCCGATTCGGGCAGGCGCGGGAGTTGATCACGGATTCGATGACCGGCGGAGTGGGATTGCTGCTTCTGGCCATGGGGCTAGCGGGCGGCTGGTGGCTTGGCGCCGGGCGGCTGCGCCCGCGCATCGCGGCACTGCTCGCCGAGCGCGACTCGCTGGCGAGCCGGCTCGCCGAAACCCAGAAGCAACAGGTCGAATCGGCAGCGCTCGCCGAATCGCTGACGGTCGAGCGCACCGCCTTGCGCACGCTGCTCGATGCGCTGCCGCTGCCGGTCTGGCGCCGTGATGCCGAGCTTGGCTTGGTCGATGCTAACCGCGCCTATGCCACAGCGGTCGATGCCGATCCTGCCATCGCAGTCGCCGAAAAGCGCGAGCTGGCCGGTGCCGAGGGCCGCCTGCTCGCCGCGCGTGCGCGCGAGACCGGCGCGGCGCAACAGGAACAGCGCCATGTCGTGATCGGCGGGGCGCGGCGCTATCTCGAAATCACCGAGTTGCCCGCCGCGGATGGCGGGTTGATCGGCTATGCCGGCGATTTGACCGCCTTCGAAGCGGCGCGCGCCGAGCTCGCCCGCCATACGGCCGCGCATGCGACGGTGCTGGAGAACATCGCAGTCGCCATCGCGATCTATGGCCCCGACCAGAAGCTCTCCTTCTTCAACGCCGCCTTTGCCCAGCTCTGGCAGCTCGAAAGCGATTTCCTGGCGACATTGCCCAGCCTCGACGAGGTGCTGGAGCGGCTGCGTGAGCGCCGCCGGCTACCCGAGCATGTCGATTTCCGCGCCTTCAAGACGCAGCAGCGCGCCATGTTCACCTCGCTAATCCAGCCGCAAGAGGAGCTGCTGCATCTGCCCGACGAGCGCACGCTGCGCCTCGTCGTCTCGCCGCATCCTTTCGGCGGATTGACCTTCGTCTACGAAGACGTCACCGATCGCCTCGCGTTGCAGCGGAGCTACAACACGCTCATAGAAGTTCAGCGTGAAACGTTGGATCACCTCTACGAGGGCATCGCCGTCTTTGGCAGCGACGGGCGCTTGAAGCTGTGGAACCCGGCCTATGCCCGCCTCTGGAGCCTGGCGCCGGAAGATCTGGCAGGCGAGCCGCATATCTCGCAGATCGTCGGGCGCTTCGCCGATTTCTTCCGCGGCGTCGCCGATTGGGTGGAAACGCGCGAGCGCATCATCGCCCGCATCACCGCCCATGCCGGCTCCTCCTCGCGGCTCGAGCGCGCCGACGGCTCGGTGCTGCAGGCGGTGATCGTGCCGCTGCCCGACGGCAATATTCTTCTGAGCTATCTCGACGTCACCGATTCGACACGGGTCGAGCAGGCGCTGCGCGAACGCGGCGCTGCGCTCGAAACCGCCGGCCGGCTCAAGAGCGAGTTCATTGCCAACGTCTCCTATGAGCTGCGCACGCCGCTCAACGCCATCGGCGGCTTCGCCGAGATTTTGGCCAATCAGTATTTCGGCGAATTGAATCCGCGCCAGCTCGAATACAGTCGCAACATCATCGATAGCGCGCAGCTGCTCTCGGCGCTGATCAACGATATCCTCGACCTCGCCACCATCGAGGCGGGCTACATGCAGCTGGAGACCCGCGATGTGGACATCCACGCGCTGATGTCGGGGGTGATGACGCTGGCGTATGAGCGCGCGCGCAATCAGGGGCTGCGCCTCGAATTCGACTGCCCGGCGGATATCGGCACGCTGCCCGCCGATGAGCGACGTCTGAAACAGGCGCTGTTCAACCTGGTTTCCAACGCGATCAAATTCACTCCCGGCGGCGGCAGCATCACGCTCCGCGCGCGGCGTGAAAAAGGCGGCGTCGCGCTCTCCGTCGTCGATACCGGCATCGGCGTGCCGGCCGAGGATCAGGCCCGTATCTTCGAGAAATTCGAGCGCGGTCAGGGCCGCGAGGCGGGCGTCGGCTTGGGCTTGTCCCTGGTCAAGAGCCTGGTCGATCTGCATGGCGGCACGATCGACCTCAAATCGGCGCGCGGCACCGGCACCACCGTCACCATCCACATCCCCGAGGCGCCAGCGGCGTTGCGCGAGGCGGTCTAGTTCAGCCGGCGGGCACGCCCTTGCTGGTCGAGTACTCGAAATGCAGCGCCTCACCGGGATGCACCAGCGGATAGGCAGCATGGGCGGCGAGCGCCGCCTCGGCAAAGCCGGTCAGGATCAATTTCAGCTTGCCCGAGTAATGCGCCACGTCGCCGATGGCGAAAATGCCCGGCACCGAGGTGACGCAGCTCGCCGGCGCGACCGCCAGATGATGCTGCTCCAAGGCGAGGCCCCATTGTGCGATCGGACCCAAATCCATCGCCAGGCCGAAGAAGGGCAGTAGCACGTCGGCCTCGAGCCGCCGCAGCGCGCCCTCCAGTGTCGCCACCACCACGGCGCTCAATTGGCCGCCGCTGCCCTCGAGCCCGTGAAGCTGATAGGGCACCACGAGCTCGATCTTGCCGGATTTGTGGAGTGCCGCGAGCTTCGCTGCCGATTCGGGCGCGGCGCGGAATTTCGCCCGACGATGCACCACCATCACCGACGCCGCGACCTCTGCCAGCGACAGCGCCCAATCCACCGCCGAATCGCCGCCGCCGGCGATGACGATGCGCTTGCCGCGGAATTCCTGGCGCTTGCCGACCAGGTAGAAGACGCTTTTGCCCTCGTACTCCTCGATGCCGGCGAGAGGCGGGCGGTTGGGTCCGAAGGCGCCGGCCCCGGCGGCGATGATGATGGCGCGCGCCTCGATCGACGTGGCCTTGGACGTGGTCAGGCGAAAGCCACCGCTCGGCAGGGGCGAAAGCCCGGTGACCGATTGGCCCAAATGGTAATGCGGGTGGAAGGGTGCGGCCTGCTCGGCCAGGCGCTCGACCAGATCCTGTGCGTCGATGCGCGGATAGGCCGGAATGTCATAGATCGGCTTCTCGGGATAGAGCGCGGCACACTGGCCGCCCTTGACGTCGAGCGCATCGATGACGTGGCAGCGCAGCTTCAGCATGCCGCATTCGAACACGGCGAAAAGCCCGACCGGGCCGGCGCCGATGATCGCAACATCGGTCTGGTGGGGGGTGCTGCCGCTCGATTCCATGGCAAAGCTTTAGCGCAACCAGCGCGAGGTTGCAGCCGCCCCGATCCCCGGCCTAAAAAGACGCGTGGCGCTCGAATCCCCCCTGACATGGGCCTCCCTCACGCTTGCGTTGCCCGACGAGGCCGCGACCCACGGCCTTGCAGTGCGCGTGGCTGCGGCATCGCGGCGGGGCGATCTCATCGCGCTGTCGGGCGAGCTCGGCAGCGGCAAGACCAGCTTCGCCCGCGCTTTCATCCGCGCGCGCGGCCTTGCCGGCGAGGTGCCGAGCCCGACATTCACCCTGGTCGAGATCTACGATGCCGGCGGCGCCCTGCCGGTCTGGCATTTCGATCTCTATCGCCTGAAATCGGCATCCGAAATCATCGAGCTCGGCCTCGACGAGGCGCTGGCCGAGGGTGTGTCGCTGATCGAATGGCCGGAGCGCTTGGGTGCCGCGATGCCGGCTGAGCGGCTCGAGCTGGCGCTGGCGCCAGGATCCGATGCCGGCGCGCGGATCGCCACCCTGACGGCGTCGCCCGGTTGGGCGTCGCGCCTCGCGGGGCTTGCCCATGGCTGAGTCGGCAGAAGTCGAGCGCGCGTCGCGCATCGACCGCTTTCTCCACCAGGCGGGTTGGAGTGAGGCGAAGCGCCTTCCCTTGCCCGCCGATGCCTCCTTCCGCCGCTATGTGCGGCTGCTCGCCGCCGATAAAAGCCGCGCCATGCTGATGGATGCGCCGCCGCCGCAGGAGAATGTGCGCCCTTTCCTCGCGGTGGCGCGGCTGCTGCGCAGTCTCGGTTTCGCGGCGCCGGCGATCCTGAACCAAGATGCCGAGGCCGGTCTGCTGCTGATCGAGGATCTCGGCGACGACACCTTCACCCGGCTGCTGGCGCAGGGCGAGACGGAGGAGCCGCTTTATGTGATGGCGGTCGACGTGCTGATCGAGATATCCCGGCGCTTCGACCCGAAGGACGCGGAATTCCTGCCGCCTTACGACGATGCGCGGCTCCTGGATGAGGCGTCCCTCCTTGTCGATTGGTATTGGCCGGCGCTGCGCGGCAAGCCGATATCGGCAGAGTTGCGCGCGGAATATCGCGCGCTGTGGCAAGCGCTGCTGCCGGTCGCGCGCCAAGTGCCGGCGACGCTGGTCTTGCGCGATTATCATGTCGACAACCTCATGCGCGTGCCGCAGCGCGAGGGCCTGATGCAATGCGGGCTGCTCGATTTCCAGGACGCGGTGCTGGGGCCGGTGAGCTACGATCTGGTCTCGCTGCTGGAGGACGCGCGGCGCGACATCAAGCCGCCGCTTGCCGCCAAGCTGAAGCGGCGCTATCTGCGGGCATTTCCAAAGCTCGCCGCCGCCGGTTTCGACGCTTCCTATGCGATCCTCGGTGCGCAGCGCAACGCCAAGATCATCGGCATCTTCACCCGGCTGTGCGTGCGGGACGACAAGCCGCAATACCTCGCGCATATTCCACGCGTCTGGCGGCTCCTCGGGCAAGACCTCCGCCACCCTGCGTTGATGCTGATTTCGCGCTGGCTCGACCGCCATCTGCCGGAAGCGGATCGCCGCATCCCACCCCAGGCCACCCCATGACAATGCCGGAAACCGCTATCGTTCTCGCCGCCGGTCGCGGCAAGCGCATGGGCGCCCTGACCGAGACCCGCCCGAAGCCGCTGGTCGAATTCGAGGGCCGCGCCTTGATCGATCACGTGCTCGACCGCCTGGTCGCGGCGGGGGTCAGGCGCGCGGTGGTCAATTTGCATTATTTGGGCGATGCGATTGCTCGTCACCTCGCTGGGCGGCGCGACATCGCCATCGAATACTCGCGCGAGGAGACAGCACTCGAGACCGGCGGCGGCATCGCCAAGGCACTGCCGCTGCTCGGCGAAACCTTCTACGCGATCAACGCCGATGTGTTCTGGCTCGATGGCGCGGTTCCGGCGCTGCATCGCCTGTCTGCCGGCTTCGATCCACAGGCCAGCGACGCGCTGCTGCTGATGCAGCGCACGGCGCAGGCGGTGGGCTACGAGGGTGCCGGCGATTTCATGGTCGATGCGGTGGGATTGCCGCGCCGCCGCGGCGAAAGCGAGGTGGCGCCGCATGTCTTCGCCGGCATCGAAATCCTGCATCGCCGCCTCTTCGATAACGCACCGAGCGGCGCGTTCTCGATCAATCAGCTCTGGAACCGCGCGATCGAGCAGGGCCGCCTCGCGGCGCTGGTGCATGACGGCGAGTGGTATCACATCGGCACGCCGGCCGGATTGGCAGCGGCGAACGAGCGTCGCGGCAACCACCGCCTCGATAGCTGAGATGGCCGCAAGCGTCGTCTTTTCCATCGCGTCGGAGCTACCCTTTCTCGACGCGTTGGTCGCCGGCCTCAACGCGCGCGCCAGCGACGATCCGCTGGCGTTGGCGCGGATGACCGTGCTGCTGCCGACGCGCCGCGCCGCGCGATCGCTGGCCGAGGCCTTTCTGCGCGCCGGGGCGGGCAAGCCGCTGCTGCTGCCGCGCATGCTGCCGGTGGGCGATCTCGATGCCGAGGAGCTCTCGATCCTCGCCGATGAAGACCTCTCCGGCGACGCGGAAATCGCGCCGCCGCTGCCCGATCTGACCCGGCGGCTGATGCTTGCGCGGCTGGTGCTGGCCTGGGGCAATGCCCGTGGCGAAAGCCTGAGCGCCGCCCAGGCGACACCACTGGCGGCGGCGCTGGCGCGCTTCCTCGACGAAGTCGAGACCGAAGGCTGCGATCTCGCCGCCCTCGCCGCTCTGGCGCCCGAGGAACATGCCAGGCACTGGCAGTTGGTGCTGCAATTTCTCGGCATCGTCACCGAGAGCTGGCCCCGGGTTTTGGCCGAGAGCGGCGCGATGGAGCCGGCAGCGCGGCGCAACGCCATTCTGCGCGCGCAGGCCGAGCTCTGGCGCAAGGCGCCGCCCAGCCTACCGGTGATCGCCGCCGGCATTACCGGCTCGGTCCCGGCGGTGGCCGAGCTCATCGCCATGGTGGCGACGATGCCGCAAGGCGCCGTGGTGCTGCCGGGATTCGATTCCGGCGGCGATGCCGAAAGCTGGCAGGCGATCGCGGAGGATCCCGCACACCCGCAGCATTTGTTGGCGCGGCTTTTGGCCAAGCTCGCTGTCGCGCCCAAGGACGTCAGGGATTGGCCGGCGCCTGGCTTCACCGAGTCGGCGGCACCGCGCGACAAGCTCATAGCCGAAGCGCTGCGCCCGGCTGCGCTGAGCGACCGCTGGGGCGCGCTGAAAGGCTTCGACAAATCGGCGCTCTCCGGCTTGCGCCGCATCGACTGTCCGGGGCCGCAGGAAGAGGCGGCGGTCATAGCACTTCTGATGCGCGAGCGCTTGGAGGAGCCGGGCAAGACCGCGGCGTTGGTGACGCCCGACCGCGAGCTGGCGCGCCGCGTCGCCGGCGAGCTGCGGCGCTGGGGCATCGAGATCGACGATTCCGCCGGCACGAAGCTGAGCCAGACGCCGCCCGGAGTGTTTCTGCGCCTGGTGCTGCAGGCGGTAGCCGAGGAGCTGGCGCCGCTGGCGCTGCTGGCGTTGCTCAAGCATCCGCTGGCGGCTTGCGGGATGGCGCCGGCCGAGACACGCGAGCTGGCGCGGCGGCTCGAGCTTGCGGCGCTGCGCGGGCCGCGCCCGGCGCCGGGCATCGCCGGGTTGACCGCCGCGCTCTCGGATCCCGTCCTGCAGAAATTTATTGCCGGCATCGGCCGCGCGCTCGATCCGTTGATCGCGGCGCTCGGCCACGACCGCATCGATCTTGCCGATCTCATCGCAGCACACATCCGCGCCACCGAAGCTATGGCGGCGACCGATGAAGCGGCGGGCGCCGAATCGCTGTGGCGCCAGACCGCCGGCGAGGTGGCCGCGACTTTTGTCAGCGGCTTGCGCGACGCGGCGCGCGATTTTCCGCAGCTTGCCGGTGCGGACTATCCGCCGCTGTTCGAATCATTGCTGGCGGGGCCGGTGGTGCGGCCGGCCTATGGCCGCCATCCACGTCTTTTCATCTGGGGCCTGCTCGAGGCGCGGCTGCAGCAGGCCGATCTCATGATCCTGGGCGGGCTCAACGAGGGAACCTGGCCGGCCCGCGTCGACAGCGATCCCTGGCTGTCGCGGCCGATGCGGGCGAAATTCGGCCTGCCGCCGCCCGAGCGGCGCATCGGCATGGCCGCGCATGATTTCGCCCAGTGTCTCGTAGCACCCCGCGTGGTGCTGACCCGGGCGACTCGAATCGGCGGCGCGCCCACCTTGCCGTCGCGCTTCCTGGCGCGGCTCGAGACCGTGCTGCGCGGGCTGAAGCTCGGCCATCTGCTCGAGGGCGATCAGGCCGAGGACGGCGCGCCGCTGATCTGGCAGCGCCTGATCGACGAGCCGGGCGTCCGCCATCCGGTGGCGCCGCCGGCGCCGCGCCCGCCGCTATCGGCGCGGCCGCGCCAGCTCTCGGTCACCGCGATCGAGACCTGGATCCGCGATCCCTATGCGATCTATGCGCGGCACGTTCTGCGGTTGCGCGCGCTCGATCCGCTCGATGCCGATCCCGGCCTGGCGCAGCGCGGCTCCTTCATCCATGCGGCGCTCGACAATTTCCTGCAGGAGTTTCCGCACGCGTTGCCGCCCGGCGCCGAGGCGCGCCTGCTGGAATTGGGCGAGGCGGCCTTCGGCGAGGCGCTGGCGCATCCCGACGTGCGCGCCTTCTGGTGGCCGCGCTTCGAGCGTATCGCCCAATGGCTGGTGGCGGAGGAGCGCGCGCGCCGCCCCTTGATTGCCGAAAGCCACGCCGAGATCGACGGCAAATTCGTGCTGTCGGGCAGGGCGGGCGATTTCACCCTGACCGGCAAGGCTGACCGCATCGACCGCTTCAAGGTGGGCGGCCTCGCCATCCTCGATTACAAGACCGGCCGCGTGCCCAGTGCGGGCGAGATTCGCGCCGGCTATGCGCCGCAGCTGCCGCTCGAGGCGATGATTGCAGCCGCAGGCGGCTTTCCCGGCATCGCCCCGGCGCCGGTCGAATCCTTGCTCTATTGGAAGCTGTCGGGCGGCGAGCCTGCCGGCGAGGAAAGCGCCGCCGCCCGAGGCGCCCCCGCGGTCGAGGCTCTGGCGCTGCGCGCGCGCGAGACGCTGGAGCGCCTCGTCGCCTCTTTTGACGATCCGACGACGCCCTATCTCTCCTGGCCGCAGCCGGGCCAGGCGCCGCGCTATTCCGACTATACCCATCTGGCGCGGGTGAAGGAGTGGCTGCTGGGCGCGGGGCCGATCGACACATGAGCGAGATCGCGCTGTCGCCACAACGCCGCGCTGCCCATACCGGCCGCTCGGTCTGGGTCGCCGCCTCGGCCGGCACCGGCAAGACGCGGGTGCTGACCGACCGCGTCGTGGCGCTGCTGCTGGCGGGCAGCGCACCGCAACGGATTCTCTGCCTCACCTTCACCAAGGCGGCGGCGGCGGAGATGGCGAACCGTATCAACGAGCGGCTGAGCCGCTGGGCGATTGCGGTGCCGCCCGATCTTCGCGGCGAGCTCAAGGAGCTCACCGGGGCCGATCCCGATGACGCGCTCTGCGCCCGGGCACGGCAGCTTTTCGCCCGCGTGCTCGATGCGCCAGGCGGCTTTCGCATCGAGACCATCCACGCCTTCTGCCAATCGCTGCTGAGGCGCTTTCCGATCGAGGCCGGCATCCCGCCGCATTTCCAGGTGATGGAGGAGCGCAGCGCCGAGGAGGCGATGGCGCAGGCGCGCGTCCAGGTGCTGACGGCGGCGCGCCAGGGTCATCCGGCGCTTGCCGGCGCGCTCGCCACGGTGACGCGCCTCGTGCACGAGGAAAGCTTCGCCGCGCTGATGCAGGAACTGGCGCAGAATCGCCCGCGTCTCGAAGCGGTGATGCGGCAAGGCCATGCGGCCTTCGTCGAGGATTTGCGTCAGCGCCTCGGCCTCAAGCCCGGCGAGACCCCGGCGAGCATCCTGCGCGACGCCTGCCAGCACGGTGCCTGCGACGAGAAGGCGCTGAAGCTTGCCGTCGAGATTCTGGCCGGCGGCTCGACCAACGACCGCAAATGCGCCGACAGCCTGGCGCGCTGGCTCGCGGATCCGGCGCAGCGCGAGGCGGACTTCGACGAATATTGCCTCGCCTATTTCACGCAAGAAGGCAGCGCGCGCAAGAACCTGCCGACCAAGGCGTTAGCCGCTGCCAATCCGAAACTGGTCGCCGCCCTCGCCGCCGAGATCGAGCGGCTTCAGACGATCCGCGCCAGGCGCGGCACGGCGCTGCTCGCCGAGGCGACGGCGGCGCTGCTGCTGCTCGGCGTCGCCGTGCTGCGCGCCTATGCCGCGCATAAATCGGCGCGCGCGCTGCTCGATTACGACGATCTGGTGCTGCGCGCCCGCGACCTGCTCAACCAGCCCGGCGTCGCGCCCTGGGTGCTCTACAAGCTCGATGGCGGCATCGACCACATCCTGGTCGATGAGGCGCAGGACACCAACCCCGAGCAATGGCAGGTTGTGGCGGCGCTGGCCGAGGAATTCTTTACCGGGCTCGGCGCGCGCGAACTCGCCCGCACAATCTTCGCGGTGGGCGACGTCAAGCAATCGATCTTCAGCTTCCAGCGCGCCGATCCGCGCGAATTCGTGCGCATGCGCGAGCACTTCCGCACCCGCATCGACGCAGCGAGATGGGATGCGGTCGCGCTGGAGGAATCCTTCCGCTCGGCGGCGGCGTTGCTGAAGGCGGTCGATCACACGTTCGCCGATGCGCGGGCGGCGGAGGGCGTCGCGGCCGAGGGCGAAACCATCCGGCACGTCGCCGCGCGCATCGGCATGGCCGGGCTGGTCGAGCTCTGGCCGCCGGTCGGGCCGGAGGCTGTCCCGCCGCTCGAGCCGTGGGACGCACCCCTATCCCAGGCCCAGGCGCAGCTGCCGCAGGCGCGCCTCGCCACCGCGATCGCCGCCACCATCAAGACCTGGCTCGACAAGGGCGAGAACCTTCCCGCGCGCGGCCGCGCCATCACCGCGGGCGACATCATGGTTCTGGTGCGCCGGCGCAGCGGATTTGTCGGCGCGCTGGTGCGTCAGCTGAAAGAGAGCGGCGTCGCCGTGGCCGGCGTCGACCGCATGCTGCTGGCCGATCAGCTCGCGGTCGAGGATATGGCGGCGCTCGGCCATTTCCTGCTGCTGCCCGAGGGCGATGACCTCACCCTCGCGACGGTGCTGAAGGGCCCGCTTTACGGGCTCAATGAGGACCAGCTCTACGCTCTGGCGTTCGAGCGCAAAGGCAGCCTCTGGTCCACCTTGCGCCGCCGCGCCGGCGAGGATCCGGTGTTCCGCGCCGCCGCCGAGGAGCTGCAATCGCTTCTGGCACGCGCCGATTTCATCCCGCCCTTCGAGCTTTTCACCGAGGTGCTCAATGCGCGCGGCGGGCGGCGCAAGATCCTGGCGCGGCTCGGGCCCGAGGCGGGCGATCCGCTCGACGAGCTGCTCGCCTCGGCCTTGGCCTATGAGCGCGATCACGGCGCCTCGCTGCAGGGATTCCTGCATTGGCTGGTGCTGGGCGACGCCGAGGTCAAGCGCGACCTCAACAATGAATCGGGGCGCGACGAGGTGCGCATCATCACCGTGCACGGCGCCAAGGGGCTGCAGGCGCCGGTGGTCTTCCTGCCCGACACGCTGCAGGTGCCACCGCCGCCCTCGAGGCTGCTGTGGAGCGCGGATGGGCTGCCGCTGTGGCGCGCCGCCGGCGGTGGGCCGCTCGCCGATGAGGCGCTGGCCGAGGCGAAGCGCCGGCGCAATGAGGAATATCGCCGCCTGCTCTATGTGGCGCTCACCCGCGCCGAGGACCGGCTCTATGTCTGCGGCTGGCATGGCCGCCAAACGCCGCGCGAGGGCAATTGGCACGCCCTCGTCGAGGCCGGGCTCAAAGCGGCAGGTGCAAAGCCGCTCGCCTTCGACGCCGCCAAGGTCATCGGCAAGGATGGCTGGGCGGGCGAGGGGCTGCAACTGGTGACGCCGCAGCAGGGCAATGCGGCGCCCGACCGCGTGCCGCGCGAACCCGATGCCGTGTCGAGCTTGCCGGGATGGATTCACCAGAAGCCGCCGCCGGAGCCCGCGCCGCCGAAGCCGCTAACGCCGTCGCGCCCGGCGCGGGCGGAGCCCGCCGCGCGCTCGCCCTTGGGCGACGACGATGGCGCCGGATTCCGCCGCGGTCTGCTCGTCCACCGCCTGCTGCAAAGTCTGCCGCTGGTGGCGTCGGATCGGCGCGACGCGGCGGCGCGGCGATTCCTGGCGCGGCCGGTGCACCGCCTGCCGGCGGCGGAGCAGGCGGAGATCGCCGGCGAGACGCTGGCGGTGCTGGCGCATCCGGGATTTGCCGCTTTGTTCGGGCCGGGCTCCGAGGCCGAGCTGCCGGTGGTCGGGCTTATCAAGGATCGCGCGATTTCCGGCCGCATCGATCGCCTTGTTGTCACGGAGACCGAAGTGCAGATCGTCGATTACAAGACGCTGCGCCCGGTGCCGGCGGACGAATCGCAAGTGCCCGAGGCCTATCTGGCGCAGCTCGCCGCTTATCGCCAGGCAATTGCGGCGATCTACCCCGGCAAGACGGTGCGCTGCGCCTTGCTGTGGACCGAAGGTCCGGCGCTGATGCCTATCAATGCGGCAACGCTGGACCGTTATGAATCATAGTTGCTTGACTGTTTTGCGCGCTCGCCTAAGCTTCGCGCCGTTCATCAGGAGCCAGGAATGAAACCGAACAAGGTCACCGATTCGTCTTTCGACACCGACGTGCTGCGCGCCCAGGGCCCGGTGCTGGTGGATTTCTGGGCGGAGTGGTGCGGGCCCTGCAAGATGATCGGGCCGTTCCTCGAGGACATCGCCGCCGAGATGGCCGGCAAGGTGACCGTCGCCAAGATCAACATCGACGAGAATCCGCAGACGCCGAGCAAATACGGCGTGCACGGCATCCCGACGCTGATGCTGTTCAAGAACGGCCAGGTCGCCGCGACCAAGATCGGCGCGCTGCCGAAATCGAAGTTGGTCGAGTGGGTGCAGTCGGTTCTCTAGACCGGCGACCCTCCTAGCCGTTCTCCGCCAGCACTTTTCCCGCGAGATAAAGCGAGCCGCAGATCAGCACGCGGCTGTGCGGCGTTACGACGGTCTTGACCGCGGTTGCGAGGCTGGGCTGCGCCGTCGCCGCGATGCCGGCGCGCCTCGCGGCCGTTGCGGCATTCTCGGCCGAAAGCGAATTGGCCTCGCCCGGTATCGTCACTGCCGCCAGGCTTTCGACATAGGGCTTGAGATTGGCGAGGAAAGCGCTCGCGTCATGGGTCGACAGCATGCCGAAGACCAGGTGTAGCGGGCGAGCCGCCCAGCCGGCGGCAAAGCGTGCCAATGCCTCGCTTCCGGCCGGGTTATGGGCGCCGTCGAGCCAGAGCTCGGTATCTCCCGGCAGGAGGTCGACCAGCGGCCCGCGATTGAGCCGCTGCAGCCGCGCCAGCCATTCAACCTGGCGCATGGCTTCCACCAGCGCCGCCGGGTCAAGCATGAAACCAGGCAGGCATTCCAGCGCCGCGATGGCGGCACCGGCATTGTCGAGCTGATGCCGCCCGGGCAGAGCGGGCGCGGGCAGATCGAAGCTCTTGCCGCCGCGATAGCCGAGGCCGCCCTCGTCGGTCGGCTCGACCCACCATTCCCGGCCGGCGCGATAGAGCGGCGCCTTCAATTCACCGGCGCGCGCCTCGATCACGGCCATTGCCTCGGCGGGTTGCGGGCCGATCACTGCCTTCCGGCCTGGCTTCAGGATTCCGGCCTTCTCGAAGGCGATCGCGGCGATGGTCTCGCCGAGGAAAGGCTGATGGTCGAGCGAGATCGGCGTGATCACGGTGACCGCCGGTTGGGCGATGAGATTGGTCGCATCGAAGCGCCCGCCGAGCCCGGTCTCCAGCAGCACCATATCTGCCGGCGCCCGCGCAAATGCCAGAAACGCAGCGGCGGTGGTGATCTCGAAAAAGGTGATCGGCAGCCCGGCATTGGCGCGCTCGCATTCCGCGAGCAGGGCGCTGAGCGCTGGTTCGTCAATGAGAGAGCCATTCAGCCGGATGCGCTCGTTGAAACCGACCAGATGGGGCGAGGTATAGGCGTGGACGCGTTTGCCGCTGGCCTCGAGGCAGGCGCGCAGGAAGGCGATGGTCGAGCCCTTGCCGTTGGTGCCGGCGACGTGGATGACGGGCGGCAGCTTGTTCTGCGGATCGCCCAGCGCCGCCAACAGCCGGACTACCCGATCGAGCGACAGGTCGATCAGTTTCGGATGGAGCGTCAGCAGACGCTCCAGAATCCGCGTGCTGGTCAGAAAGGCCGCTCCACCGGACGCGGCCCCGACAGCGCCTTGCGCGGCATGGTCTGGCCGCGCCGCACTAGTAGATCCAGGAGGCGCGCGACTGTCGCCTTGAGGTCGCGACGATGCACCACCATGTCGACCATGCCGTGCTCCAGCAGATATTCAGCGCGCTGGAAGCCCTCGGGAAGTTTCTCGCGGATGGTCTCCTCGATCACCCGGGCGCCGGCGAATCCCACCACCGCGCCGGGCTCGGCCAGCGTCACGTCGCCCAGCATGGCGAAGGAGGCGGAGACGCCGCCCGTCGTCGGATCGGTCAGGATGACGATGTAGGGCCGGTGCGCCTCCTTCACCATCTCGACCGCCAATGTCGTGCGCGGCAATTGCATGAGCGCCAGAATGCCCTCCTGCATGCGCGCCCCGCCCGATGAGGGAATCATGATCAGCGCCGCCTCCTGCAGCACGGCGAGCCGCGCCGCGGTCAGCACCGCCTCGCCGACCGCGACGCCCATCGAGCCGCCCATGAAGGCAAAATCGAAGGCGCAGATCACCGCGGCAACACCGCCGATGGTGCCATGCGCCACCGCCGCCGCGTCGCTGCGCGGGATCTTCGCGGCCTGCGCCTCTTTCAGCCGGTCGCTGTAGCGCTTGCGGTCGCGGAATTTGATCGGGTCGGCGATGGTTTTCGGCAGCTCGATCTGGGTGTAGCGCCCGTCGTCGAACATCATTCCGAGACGTTTCTCCGCCGCGATGCGCAGATGATGGCCGCAATTGGCGCAGACGTAGAGATTGGCCTCGAGCTCGCGGTGGAACAGCATCTGTCCGCAACCCGGGCATTTGTGCCAGAGATTGTCCGGGACCTCCTTCTTCGCGACGGCGGCGCGGATTTTGGGCAGCACGAAATTTGTCAGCCAATTCATGCGCTTACCATTACTTTGGATTTACCACGGGCGCGCCGAACGCCGTCAGCCAGCGCCTTGACGTCTTTCAATACGGCCGCGGCCAGGCCCGGCCGCGCGTTGCCTTTTTTGTCGAGCCGCGATGCCAGCCGCTCGACCAGCGCCGAGCCGACCACCGCCGCATCGGCTACGCGCGCCACGGCACCGGCTTGCTCCGGCGTACGGATGCCGAAGCCGACCGCGATCGGAAGCGCCGTGTGCCGCTTCAGCCGCGCCACCGCCTGCTCGATCGAGCCACGCGTTGCGGAGGTTGTGCCGGTGATTCCGGCGACCGCGACGTAATAGATAAACCCACCGCTGTTGCGCAAGACGGTGGGCAGGCGTCTGTCGTCGGTGGTCGGCGTGGCGAGGCGCACGAAATCGATCCCGGCGCGCCGCGCCGGCTCGCACAGCTCGTCATCGTGCTCGGGCGGTAGATCGACCACGATGATGCCGTCGGCGCCGGCGGATTTGGCGTCCTTGAGAAATTTCGGCACGCCATAGCGATAGATCGGATTGTAATAGCCCATCAGGATGACCGGCGTCGCATCGTCGCCCTTGCGGAAGCGGCGCAGCAGATCGAGCGTCTTCGAGAGGGTCATGCCGGATTTTAGCGCGCGCAGGCTCGCAGCCTGGATCGCCGGCCCATCGGCCATCGGATCGGAAAACGGCATGCCGATCTCGATCAGATCGGCGCCGGATTTCGGCAATTGGGCGAGAATTTTCTCGAAGCTGGCGCGGTCGGGATCGCCGCAGGTGAGATAGGTCACCAAGCCGGCGCGGCCCTCGCGGCGCAAAGCTTCAAAACGCGTGGCAATCCGGCTCACAGCCGGTCCCCAAGCGCGTCGGCCACGGTGAAGATGTCCTTATCGCCGCGGCCGGAGAGATTGATAACCATGAGATTCTCGGCCGGCAGTTTGGGCGCGCGCTTCATCGCCTCGGCGATGGCGTGCGCCGTCTCCAGTGCCGGGATGATGCCTTCGAGCCGGGTCAGCAGCTGAAAGGCGTCCAGCGCCTCTTGATCGCTCACCGGCACGTATTCGACGCGGCCTTGATCGAACAGCCAGGCATGTTCCGGGCCGATGCCGGGGTAATCGAGCCCGGCCGAGATCGAATGCGCGTCCTGGATTTGGCCGTCGGCATCCTGCAGCAGATATGTCCGGTTACCATGCAGCACGCCGGGCGAGCCGCCATTGAGCGAGGCGGCATGCTTGCCCGATTTGATGCCGTGCCCGGCCGCCTCGACGCCGATCATTTTGACGTCGGCATCGTCGAGGAAGGGGTAGAAGAGGCCTATGGCGTTGGAGCCGCCGCCGACGCAGGCGAGCAGCGTGTCGGGCAGCCTGCCCTCGGCCTGCATCATCTGGGCGCGGACTTCCTCGCCGATGATCTTCTGGAAATTGCGCACCATCTCGGGATAGGGATGCGGACCCGCCACCGTGCCGATCAGGTAGTAGGTCTCCTCGACATTGGCGACCCAATCGCGCAACGCTTCGTTCATCGCGTCCTTCAAGGTCGCGGTGCCCGAGGTGACCGGCCGCACCTCGGCGCCGAGCAGCTTCATGCGAAAGACATTGGGCTTCTGCCGCTCGATGTCGGTCGCACCCATATAGACGACGCAGGGCAGGTTGAAGAGGGCGCAGACCGTGGCGGTGGCGACGCCGTGCTGGCCGGCGCCGGTTTCGGCGATGATGCGGCGCTTGCCCATGCGCCGCGCCAGCAGGATTTGCCCCACCGTGTTGTTGATCTTGTGCGCTCCGGTGTGATTGAGATCCTCGCGCTTCAAATAAATTTTAGCGCCGCTGCCCTGCCGGGTCAGCCGCTCGGCGAAGAACAGCGGCGAGGGCCGGCCGACATAATGCTCGAGGTAATAGCGCAGCTCCGCCGCGAAGCCGGAATCGCGTTTCGCCGCCGCATAGGCGCGCTCGACCTCGAGCACCAGCGGCATGAGGGTCTCGGCGACAAAGCGGCCGCCGTAAATGCCGTATAGCCCGCGCTCATCGGGGCCGCCGCGGAAGGTGTTGGGGGCTGCCATCTCTCGGATAAGCCATAACCGCCTGGGAAGGCGCAAGTTTTAGCGCCAAACCCGGCGGTGCTCAAAGGCTCAAATCCGGCCGGCCTCGGCCAGGAAAGCGCGGATTTTGGCGATATCCTTGACGCCCGGGGCGCTCTCGACGCCCGACGAGACGTCGAGCACGGCGGCGCCCGAGACGCTCACCGCCTCGCCGAGATTGGAGGATTTGAGCCCGCCCGACAGCATCCAGGGCCGCGTCCAGCGTCGTGCCCTCAGGAGATTCCAATCGAAGGCGAGCGCGTTGCCGCCGGGCCGCGTCGCATCCTTTGGGGGCCGCGCGTCGAACATCAGCCAATCGGCGATGCCGGAATAGGCCGAGGCTTTTTGCACATCGGCTTCGGCGGCGACCTTGATCGCCTTCATCACGTTCTTGCCGAAACGGCTCTTGATCTCGGCGACCCGCGCCGGGGTTTCCTCGCCATGGAGCTGCAGCATGTCGAGCGGCGCCTTGGCCAGCACGCGCGCCAGGAACTCGTCGTCGGGATCGACGAAGACGCCCACGCGCGGAATGCCCGGCGGCACGGCTTTGACCAGCTTCGCCACCAACTCCGGATTCGCGTCGCGCGGGCTCGGCGGGTAGAACACGAATCCGAGGAATTTGGCGCCGCCCGCGATCGCAGCGGCGACGCTCTCGAGGGTCGAGAGGCCGCAGATCTTGACGGCAACGCTCATCGCCCGCCGATATCCACCAGCATGGCGCGGGCGGCGGATGCTGGGCTGGGCGAGCCAGTGATCGGCCTGCCGATGACGATGTAATCAGCGCCGGCGGCAATCGCGTCCTTCGGCCCCATCACGCGCTTCTGGTCGCCGAGCGCGAGGGAGCCGATGCGGATGCCCGGCACCACCAGCAGGAAATCGGGGCCGCAGGCCTGGCGCAGCGCCGCGGTCTCCAGCGGCGAGCAAATGACACCATCGAGACCCGATTCCTTGGCGAGCAATGCCAGGCGCTGTGCCTGTTCGGCCAGGGGCCCGCGCTGACCGATCAATTCGAGGTCGCGCTCGTCGAGGCTGGTCAGCACGGTGACGCCGAGGATCTTCGTCTTGCCCTTCGCCTCGGCCGCCGCCTTCATCATCGCCGCACCGCCGGCGCAATGCACCGTCAGCAGCAGCGGCTCCAGCGCCGCCGCCGCCTTGACCGCGCCCGCCACGGTGTTCGGAATATCGTGCAGCTTCAAATCGAGGAACAACGGCAGGCCCTGCGCGGTCTCCTTCACCACACGCGGCCCATTGGCGGTGAAGAATTCGAGGCCGAGCTTGATGCCGCCGACCGCGCTCTTGAGTGTGCGGACGAGATTCTTCGCCTTGGCCGGGTCGGCCTCGTCGATGGCGCAGAGGATGGGGTTGCGGTTGGGACTCATGATGCGCCCCCATTCTCCACCGCTTGGCGCGCCGCCGCTAGGCCTTCGCTGGCGCCGAGGCCACGTAGCATCGGGGCTTAGTCATGCGTGGCCGGCAGTGCGGCGGTGCCCGCGCGCAGACCCGCCATCTCGCGCTCCAGCATCTCGATCCGCCGCGCCTGCTGGCGCGCCTCGCGCCGCCGGCGCAGGCTGCTGATCCAGGCGGCGAAGCCGCCGATCAGGAAACCCACGAACAGCGCCACCAGCACGACCAGGAATAGCCACGTCTGCAGCTCGAAGGGCAACGGCCATAAGGTGACGGTGACTTCGGCGCGGTTCGATACCGCGAACACCACCAGCACCAGCGCGATTGGCGCGGTGACCAGCCAGTGGACCAGTTTCACGGAAGGGCCTTTACGGTTGCCGCTCGTTGAGCCGCTCGCGCAGCTCCTTGCCGGTCTTGAAGAACGGAATGTGCTTCTCGCCGACCTGCACGCTCGCGCCGGTCCTCGGGTTGCGCCCCATGCGGGCACCCCGGCGCTTCACTGAGAAGGCGCCGAAGCCGCGCAGCTCGACCCGGTCGCCGCGCGACAAGGCATTCGAGATCTCGTCGAAGACGGTGGCGACGATGCGTTCGACATCGCGCTGGTAGAGATGCGGATTGCGCTCGGCCAGCCGCTGGATTAGCTCGGATTTGGTCATGCGCAGCCCTTAGCCCCCCGGCTAGGATAACTTATTGAAAAGCGTGCCAAATCCAACCCTCACCGTCAAGGACGGCGGAGCGGGGCTCAGGCGTCGTCCTTCTCGTCCTTGTCGCCGCCCTTGCGGAGCGCGGCACCGAGGATGTCGCCCAGGCTGGCGCCGGAATCGGAGGAGCCGAATTCTGCCATTGCCTGCTTGTCTTCCTCGATCTCGCGCGCCTTGACCGACAGCGTCGCCTTGCGGCCACGCTCGATGCCGGTGATCTTGGCATCGATCTTCTCGCCGACCGCGAAACGGTCGGCGCGCTGCTCGGCGCGGTCGCGCGACAACTCGGCCTTGCGGATGAAACCGGGCAGGCCGCTCGCCAGCGTGACCTCGAGGCCGCTATCGGTGACCGCGGTGACGGTGCAGGTGACGACCTCGCCCTTCTTGAGGCCGGCGGACTGACCCTCGGCCGGATCGGCGGAGAGCTGCTTGACGCCGAGCGAGATACGCTCCTTCTCGCTGTCGATGTCGAGCACACGGACTTTCACCATGTCGCCCTTTTTGTAGTCTTTGATGGCCTCTTCGCCGGCCTTCTGCCAATCGAGATCGGAGAGGTGGACCATGCCGTCGATGTCGCCGGGCAATCCCACGAACATGCCGAATTCGGTGATGTTCTTGACCTCGCCCTCGATCTCGGTGTCGACCGGGTATTTCTCGCGGAAGGTCTCCCACGGATTGGCGAGGCACTGCTTCAGCCCGAGACTGATGCGGCGCTTCTGCGGATCGACGTCCAGCACCATGACCTCGACCTCTTGGCTGGTCGAGACGATCTTGCCGGGATGTACGTTCTTCTTGGTCCAGCTCATCTCCGAGACATGCACCAGCCCTTCGATGCCGGGCTCCAGCTCGACGAAGGCGCCGTAATCGGTGATGTTGGTGACACGGCCTTTGAACTTGGCGCTCGCCGGATATTTGAGCTCGACGCCCTCCCAAGGATCCGCCTCGAGCTGCTTCATGCCGAGGGAAATGCGCTGGGTCTCCGCGTTGAAGCGGATGACCTGCACCTTGACGGTCTGGCCGATATGCAGGGCCTCGGACGGATGGTTGATGCGCCGCCAGGCGATGTCGGTGACGTGAAGCAGCCCGTCGACGCCGCCCAGATCGACGAAGGCGCCGTAATCGGTGATGTTCTTGACGACGCCGGTGAGCACCTGGCCTTCCTTCAGCGAGGCGACCAGCTCGGAGCGCTGCTCGGCGCGGCTCTCCTCGAGCACGGCACGGCGCGAGACCACGATGTTGCCGCGCGCGCGGTCCATCTTCAGGATCTGGAAAGGCTGCGGCGAGCCCAGCAGCGGCGTGATGTCGCGCACTGGGCGGATATCGACTTGGCTGCCGGGCAGGAAGGCGACGGCGCCGGAGAGGTCGACGGTGAAGCCGCCCTTGACCCGGCCGAAGATGACGCCCTGCACGCGCTCGTTGGCCTGGAAATTCTTTTCAAGCAGCGTCCAGGATTCCTCGCGTCGCGCCTTTTCGCGCGACAGCTGGGCCTCGCCGTTCTTGCCTTCCATGCGCTCGAGGAAAACCTCGACCGTATCGCCAGCCTTGAGTTCGGGCGCCTTACCGGCGCCGCCGAATTCCTTCAAGGCGACGCGGCCCTCGGATTTGAGGCCGACATCGATCAGAACCATGTCGTTCTCGATCGCGATGACCTGGCCCTTGACGACGGTGCCCTCGAGGCCCGCCATGGTGCCTAGCGATTGATCGAGCATTGCCGCGAAGCTGTCCTTGGTATTGTCCTTCTGCGCGGCGGATTGACGAGCGGCCATTGAAACTCCAAAGCTTCCCCGGTTGCGACGAGCGCGCGGCATGGGGAAATGCCTCGCAATCGGCCGCCGTCAAGAACGGGCGCGGCGGCGAAAACCCGGTATCCAGCAGATAAAGCGCTTAGCCGAGCTTGCTGCCGATGAAATCAAGCGCCGCCCGGAAGGCGGCATCGGCATCGAGCGCGGTGGTATTGAGCGCGAAAGCATCGGCCGCGCGCGCCAAAGGCGCCGCTTGGCGCTGTCGGTCGCGCGCATCACGTTGCTTCATGTCCTGCAGGACGCGCTCGTATATAGCCGCGTCGCCGTCCGCCTGCAACTCTTTGAATCGCCTAGCGGCTCTGGCTTCCGGGCTGGCGGTGACGAAGAGCTTAACGGCGGCCTCGGGGCACACCACGGTGCCGATATCGCGCCCGTCCAGAACGGCGCCCTTGGCCGGGGACGGCGGGTTGCGGGCGAAATTGCGCTGGAAGGCAAGGAGGGCCGCCCGCACGCCCGAGATCGCCGCCACCTGGGAGGCGGCCTCGGCGACGCGCTCCTCCTTCAACCGCGGATCGGCGAGGTCGGCGGGGGTCAGCGTCTTGGCGGCGGCCTCGGCAGCAACCGGGTCGACTGGGTTGGCCTTGGCCTCAAGCACATTCAACGCCGTGGCGCGGTAGAGCAGGCCGGTATCGAGATGCGCGAAGCCGAAATGTTGGGCGAGACGCCGCGCCAGCGTGCCCTTGCCCGAGGCCGCCGGCCCGTCCACGGCAATAATCATGGCGCGACGATCACCGCTTCACCGCGCCGATGCGCGCGCCGAGCCCGTTCATCAAAGCGACGAAGCCAGGGAAGCTGGTGGATATTGTATCGGCGTCGTCGATTCTGACCGGCTTTTGCGCGGCGAGGCCGAGCACCAGGAAGGCCATGGCGATGCGGTGGTCGAGTTCGGCCGCGACAGTGGCACCGCCCTTGGGCGGGGTGCCCTTGCCCTCGACGCTGAGCGTGTCGCCATCGACCGTCACCTTGACGCCGCAAGCCTTGAGGCCGCGCGCGATGGCGGCGAGGCGGTCGCTCTCCTTGACGCGTAACTCGCCGAGGCCATGCATCGCCGTGCGGCCGTTGGCGAAGGAAGCCGCGACCGCCAGGATTGGGTATTCGTCGATCATGCTCGGCGCCCGCGCCGCCGGCACGTCGATGCCGCGCAGCGCCGAGGCCTTGACCGCCAGATCGGCAACCGGCTCGCCGCCCTCGATGCGCGGCTTGGTCAGGTCGATATGCGCACCCATCTCGCGCAGGGTCTCGAAGAGCCCGGCGCGCAGCCTGTTCATGCCGACGCCTTGAATGGCAATCGCCGAGCCGGGACGGATCAGGGCCGCCACGACCGGAAACGCGGCGGAAGACGGATCGCCCGGCACCGTCAGATCGGCGGCTTTGAGTTCGGGCTCGCCGGTCAGGGTGATGCGACGGCCGCTGCCGAATTCGATGGTTGTGATTCTGGCACCGAAGTGCCTCAACAGATTCTCGGTATGGTCGCGCGTCGCGACAGGCTCGATCACCGTGGTTTCGCCCGGCGCGTTCAACCCCGCCAGTAGCACCGCCGACTTTACTTGGGCCGAGGGCACCGGCACGGTATAGGTGATCGGCAGCGGGGCCGATGCTCCGATCACCGCCATCGGCAGTCTAAAGCCTTCGCGGGCGATGAAGCGGGCGCCGATGCGGGTCAGCGGCTCGGTAACTCGCGCCATCGGCCGGCGCGTCAGCGATTCATCGCCGGTAAAAAACGTCGTGAAGGGATGCGATGCCACCGCGCCCATCAGCATCCGCGCGCCGGTGCCGGAATTACCGAGATCGAGCACGCGGTCGGGCTCGCTCAATCCTCCGGTGCCGACGCCGTCGACGCTCCAGCCGCCGTCGCGCTCGCGCTTGATGCCGGCACCCAGCGCCCGGAGCGCCTCGGCCGTGCGCATGACGTCCTCGCCCTCGAGCAGGCCCTTGATCCGGGTGCGGCCGATGGCAAGCGCGCCCAGGATGAGCACGCGATGCGAGATCGATTTGTCGCCGGGGACGCGGCAGCGGCCGCGAAGTGGGCGCGATGAGCCGGAGGAAAGCGCGGTCAAAGGAGCTGCGAGCCTCGCCGTCAGGGCTGCGATATAGAACTGTCTTTAGCATAGCGGCGCGCGGCGCGCGACAAGCCGACACCGGTTCCCGGCAGGACCCATGATTTTGCTTTTGACAGCGGCCATGTTGCCGTGGCAAAGGCCCGCACGAGGACCGGATCATCCGGCCGAGGCGGAGGGCATGTTGACCAAGCCGGACTGGGGTTCCAAACGCATCTGCCCGAATTGCGGGACGCGCTATTACGACATGCAGCGCGATCCGATCACCTGTCCGAAATGCGGCGCCCCCTTCGATCTGGAGGCCCTGACCAAGACTAGCCGCAAGTCGCGCGCGGCCTCGGCGGTGGTGGCTGTGGTCGAGGAGGTCGTGCCCCCTCTGCCCGAGGAGGAGGAGCTCGCCGATCTGGCCGCCGAGCCCGATGGCGATGCCGCTATCAGCCCGGCGCCGGTTGCTCCTGGGGCCTTGCCAGCCGCTGCGGCGGTCGGTGGCGAGGAGCCGGTGGAAGGCGAGGAGGGCGCGGTCAAGGGCAAGGACGACGAGGAAGAGGAGGAAGTCATCGAGGACGCCTCCGAGCTCGGCGAGGACGAGGACGACATGGCCGAGGTGATTGAGAAGGTCGAAGACGACGACGAGCGCGGGTGAGCCTTGGCGGGCGTCCTTTGCGGCTCCAATCTAAACGCGGTAAAATGTTGTTTACGCTTGGTGCCCTAACCTCGGGCGCCCGGCAAAAAGGCGCGGGGTCATAGCTCAGTTGGGAGAGCGCTACAATGGCATTGTAGAGGTCGTCGGTTCGATTCCGACTGGCTCCACCAGATCAAGCAAGGGCTCGGCGGCTTCCGCCGGGCCCTTGACGCGTCCGGGCGGGCTCCGCCCGGCTCGTTGGGGAGCCGGGCTTGATTGGCGGGTGCCACGATCCCACATACAGCATCGGGCGGCGCCATCTCGGGCCGCATTCGGGCGCGCCGAAAATGGCGACCGGGAGACATTGCGATGAATTCGACGATCGAACGCTGGAAGCACATCTCGCCGCAGGAATTCGCCCATTGGGGCCTGCAGGAGATGGCCTATATCCGCCGCGTCGTCATCAATGACGCGCCCGCCTTCGAGGTTCGCGCCGCCGACGGCACGCCGATGGCGGTGATGCCCGACCTGCAAGTGGCCCGCGCAGCCGTGCGTCAGCACGATCTCGAGCCGCTCTCCGTCCATTAATTTCAGGCGATTGCCGTCTTAGGTGACCAGCCGCGCTGTCTCGGGCAGTCACGCCGCTACGCGGCATGACTTGCGGTGCGGTCGATCAGCAGCGCGTAGAGCGCGTCGGCGCGGTCGGTGCCGCGCAGCTTTTCGCAGATTGCGCGGTCGCGCAGCAGCCGCGACACCAGCGCCAACGCTTTGAGATGGTCACCGCTGGCGCCTTCCGGTGTCAGCAGCAGGAAGATCAGATCGACCGGCCGGCTATCCACCGCCTCGAAATCGACTGGTTTCTCCAGCCTGGCGAAAAAGCCCTTGGGTGCGGCCATCCCGGCGAGCCGGCCATGCGGCACGGCGACGCCGTTGCCGATGCCGGTCGAGCCCAGCCGCTCGCGCTCCATCAATATCTCGAACAGCCGCTTCTCGTCGCAGCCGAAATGGGGTGCCGCGCGCTTGGCCAATTCCTGCAGCGCCTGTTTCTTGTTGGCGCCGCGCAGCTTCGCTGCCACCGCCTGCGGCGAGAGCAGATCGGCGATCGCTATCGGCCGCGTGATTGGGCGTGCGTTCACAGTTCCATCGCCTTCTCGCGCCGGCGCTGCACCGAGGATGGGATGTGCATGGCCTCGCGGTATTTGGCGACGGTGCGGCGCGCGATATCGACGCCCTCCACGAGCAGCATCTCGACAATGCGGTCGTCCGACAGCACGTCGGCGGCTTCCATATCGATGAGCGAGCGGATGCGCGAGCGCACGGCTTCGGCGGAATGGGCTTCGCCGGAGGACGACGCGATCGACGAGGTGAAGAAATACTTGAGCTCGTAAATCCCGCGCGGCGTCAGCATGTACTTGTTGGTGGTAACCCGGCTCACGGTGCTTTCATGCATCGAGATGGCGGTGGCGATGTCGCGCAGCACTAGCGGCTTCAGGTGCTGCACGCCGTGGCGCAGAAACCCCTCCTGCTGGCGGACGATCTCGCGCGACACTTTGAGGATGGTGGTGGCGCGCTGATGCAGCGCCTTGATGAGCCAATTGGCCGATTGGAACCGCTCGGAGAGATATTCTTTCTCGGTCTTGTTCTTGGCCGCGCCCGAGACCTCGGCAAAATAGCGGTTGTTGACGAGGACGCGCGGCAAGGTGTCGGTGTTGAGCTCGACCGCCCAAGAGCCATCCGGCTGCGGCCGCAGGAAGACGTCGGGCACCACCGGCTCGGCTCGCGCCCGGTCGAAAGCGAGGCCGGGCTTCGGGTTCAGCGCCTTGATCTCGGCTACCATCTGCGCCAAATCGGCGGCGTCGACCCGGCACAGCCGCATGAGCTGGGCCGCGGCGCGATTGGCCAACAGGGGCAGGTTCTCGATCAAGGTTTGCATCGCCGGGTCGTAGCGGTCGCGATCCCTAAGCTGTAACGCCAAGCATTCGCTAAGGTTGCGGGCGAAGATGCCGGGTGGGTCGAAATGCTGCAGCAGCGCCAGCGTCTTCTCGATGCGGGATATGTCGCAGGCCAGCAACTCGGCAATCGTGGCGAGATCGCCGGTCAGGTAGCCGGCCTCGTCGACGAGATCGATCAGATGGCTGCCGATCAGCCGATCGGCGGGATCGAGCAGTTCGATGCCGAGCTGCTCCAGCAGATGCTCGCGCAGCGTCGGATCGCGCGCCAGCGTCTGGTCGAGGCCGGGAAGATCGTTGCCGGATTGCGCCGATGGTCCGGCGCCGCTCGGCGCCGGGCCGTGCGACGAATTCCAGGCATCGGGATCGCCGGCGTAATCCTGCTTGCCCTCGCCATCGGACCCCGCGACGTCGTTCCACATCTCGGACTGGGCGGTTTCGCTCTCGGTGCTGGGGGCTTCCGCGGCCTCCGCCGCCTCGTGCGGCGCCTCGGGCTCGGACGGCGATTCATCGCGCTCGAGCAGCGGATTCTGCTCGACCTCGGAATCGACATAGAGGGCAAGCTCGACGTTCGACAGCTGCAGCAGCTTGATCGCCTGTTGCAGTTGAGGCGTCATGACCAACGCCTGCGACTGCCGAAGATTGAGACTCTGGGTTAACGCCATGGCGAGGACTTAGAGGCTAAACCTTTCGCCGAGGTAAACGCGGCGCACGTTAACGTCGTTGACGATTTCGTCGGGCGCACCCTCCATCAGGACTTGGCCCTGATGCAGGATATAGGCGCGGTCGACGATCTCGAGCGTCTCGCGCACATTGTGGTCGGTGATCAAGACGCCGATGCCGCGATCCTTCAGATGCGCCACCAGATCGCGGATGTCGTTGACGGCGATCGGATCGATGCCGGCTAGCGGCTCGTCGAGCAGGATGAAATGCGGCCGCGTCGCCAGCGCCCGCGCGATCTCGACGCGGCGGCGCTCGCCGCCCGATAGCGCCATCGCCGGCGCACGGCGCAGATGGGTGATCGAGAATTCGGCAAGCAGCGCTTCGAGCATGGCCTCGCGCATCTCGGGCACCGGCTCGGCGACTTCCAAAACGGCGCGGATGTTTTGCTCGACGGTAAGGCCGCGGAAGATCGACGCCTCCTGCGGCAGATAGCCGATGCCGAGCCGCGCGCGGCGGTACATCGGCAGCTCGGTGATGTCCTCGCCGTCCAGCGTGATGGCGCCGACATCGGGCCGGATCAATCCGGTGATGATGTAGAAGCAGGTGGTCTTGCCAGCGCCGTTCGGCCCGAGCAATCCGACCGCCTCGCCTCGCTGCACCGAAACGCTGACGGCGCGCAGCACCGGCCGCTTCTTGAAGCTCTTGCCGAGATTATGCGCGGCAAGCCCGGCATTGGACGCGACCAGGCGCGGTGCGCTGTCGAGATGCGCATGGGGCGCGTGATCGATCGGGGGTTTCGCCATCGCGCGGCCCTATTGCCCCGGCCGTCCGGCGGCGGGGCCAAGCCGCTGGCTCGGCACCAGCAGGCCCTCGACGCGCGTCTTGGTGCCGGCCGATGCCGTCGCCTCGGGCGCCGCCGCCAAGACGCGGCTGACATTGTTCTGGGTGTCCACCACCGCGTACTGCCCCCGAAGCTCGTTGTCGCCCTTGGTCACGCTGACATGGCCGGTCATTGTCGCGATGCCGGTATCGAGATTATAGACCCCCTCGTCGCCATGCGCGATCTGATCCGCCGCCGCGACGATGACGTTGCCATAGCCGTTGATGCGGTGGATGCGCGCCGGCGCGTCGGCGGGCTTTTCCACCTCAGCGGAGAGCAGATCAGCACGCATGCGGCGTTCTCCGCGAACCGCCAGTGCGTTGCCGCGCGCCACCGCGATTTGTTTCTTGTCGTACCATTCGATGCTGTCGCGCGCGGTCACCCACTCGCCGGTGGTCTCGATCTTCAAATTCTTGCCGGTCAGCACCAGCAGGGCGTTGTCGACATCGTAGATCGCGTGATCGCCGGTCGCGGTTTGGGTGGGGCCGGTAAAATGCACATTGCCCTCGGCCTCGAGCCGATAGATCTCGGTCGCGGCACCGCCGCCCATCAGCGAGGAGGTGCCCGCAGCCGGCTTGGCGTCGGATGCAGCGGGCTTGGCGCTTTGGGCAGCACCTTGGTTGGCACCGGCCACCGGCCGGTAATAGGCCACCAAGGTGTCGGCGGTGACGGTCGATTGGCCGCGTGTCGCGCTGGCGTGGCCGCGCGCGATATAGACGTGGTTGCTTTGCTGCCACTCGATGCCCTGTTCCGCCTCGATGTGGATGGGCCGGTCATTGTCGACGCCGCTGCTGCCGCCAAGGCCCGGCGCCGGCACTTGGGCCGGGGCTTGGTTCTTCTGGGGGGGTTGCGCGCAGAGCGGGGCCGTGCCGAGAATCAGCGCGGCCAGGACGATGGCGGCCCGCGCGGCGCTCAATGCGGCGCCTTGTCCGAGGCCAGCTTGCTGGCCGGCGCCGTCTTGCCGGCATGGGGCGCCAGATCGAGCGTGGTATGGCCGGTGAAGATGATGACGTCGCCGCGATTCAAGATGCGCAGGCCTTCGGCGTTGACATGGCCGAAGGTGCCCTGACCCTCGACCGGGTCGTGGCTGACGGCGGTGCCTTGCGCCATGTCGATGCGCACGCTGTCGGAATGGATCTCGTTGCCGCGGTCCTGGTAGAGCTCGACATTGCCGTAGAGGTCCAAGAGCTGCGCCTGCGGCTGGTAGAGCCCGACATAGGCGGTGAGCTCGTTCCAATTGCCGGTGGAGGTCGTGAGGTCGGCCTTAGGGCCGTCGAGCGAGATGGCGTCGTCGGAGGATTTGGGCGCCTGATGCGCCACTTCGGCGGTAACGGTGAAGGGCCGGTTCTCGCGGTCGACGCCGGCGTAATGCGCGTCGACCATGCGCACCTCGCGCGCCTCGCTGGCGTCGATCTTGGGCGTCGCCGCGATGCGCAGCCCGTCGATCGCCGTCTGGATGCGCGGCCATACCGCGACCAGCAGCAGCAGCGCCAGCGCCGTTGCCGGCAGCACGCGTTTTGCCAGGCTGACGAAGCGGCTGTAGCGGCGGCGCACCATCGAGGGGCCGTTGCGGGTGATCGACAGCCGAGCCTCGGCGAAGGCGCGGTCAAGCGGGGTTTTCACGCCACACCCGCGCGCAGGCAGTCGTGGATATGTAGGATGCCGAGCGGCTTGCCGCTCTCGTCGACGACGAAGAGGCTGGTGATTGAATGCGCGTTCATCTCGGCGACCGCCTCGGCGGCGAGCGCCTGGGGCCGGATGGTCTTGGGCGCCGGGCTCATCACCTGGGCGACGGTGGCGCGCAGGAGCTTGTCGCCCATGTGGCGGCGCAGATCGCCGTCGGTGACGATGCCGGCGAGCTGGCCGTGCTCGTCGGTGATGCCGACGCAGCCGAAGCTCTTGGCGGTCATTGCCAGGATCGCCTCGGTCATCGCGGTGGAGAGCGGCACCAGGGGCAAGGCGTCGCCCTCGTGCATGATATCGGCCACCTTCAATAGCTTGCGGCCGAGCTGGCCGCCCGGATGGAGGCGGTGGAAGTCGTTGGAGGAGAAGCCCTTGCGCTCAAGCAGCGTCACCGCGAGCGCGTCGCCCAGCGCCATCATCATGGTGGTGGAGGTGGTGGGGGCGAGGCCCATCGAGCAGGCCTCGGCGGCGTCGGGCAGGCGCAGCGTCACGTCGGCGGCATCGCCCAAGGCGCTTTTCTCGCGTGAGGTGATGGCGATGACCGGCATGCGGAAGCGGCGCGCATGCGCCAAAATGTCGGCCAATTCGGCGGTGTCGCCGGAATTCGACAGCGCCAGCACCGCGTCGCCCTCTTCCAGCATGCCGAGATCGCCGTGGCTCGCCTCGGAGGGATGCACGAATTGGGCGGAGGTGCCGGTCGAGGCGAGGGTCGCGGCGATCTTGCGCGCGATATGGCCGCTCTTGCCGATGCCGGTCACCGTGACGCGGCCCTTGATCGCCGCCAGTTTTTCGATCGCGGTGGCGAAGGCGACATCGAGCCCGTCGGCCAGCGCCTCGAGCCCGGCGATTTCGGTCTTCAGCACGCGGCGCGCGGCGGCGATGTCGGGTGACTCGGTCTTCGCCATCTTGCTTTGATCGGTCCCGGTCGGTGCGGCATCGCGCGGGCGGAGATTTCCCCTCATCATCGCGGCACTATGCTCCCGCCATCCCTTGAAATCAACGCAACCGGCCGAAACCGGCACGGTCCTTGCTTTGCGTCAAGCAGGTCAAGCGCCAGGCAAGACCCAAAGGGTTAAATTTGGCTTAATGCTCGAAGAGGTCGGGGCCCGGGAAGCCCGCGAGGTCGAGCGCCGCGCGCACCGGGAGGAAAGTAAAGCAGGCCTGGGCCAGGGATGCTCGGCCCTCGCGCGCCAGCATGACGTCGAGCTTCGCCTTCAAGGCGTGGAGATGCTCCACGTCGGAGGCGGCGTAGCGCAGTTGCTCCTCGCTCAGCTTGTCGGCGCCCCAATCGGAGGATTGCTGTTGTTTCGAGATTTCGACGCCGAGCACGTCGCGGCAGAGATCCTTGAGACCATGCCGGTCGGTGAAGGTGCGCGCCAGCTTCGAGGCGACCTTGGTGCAATAGGCCGGTGCCGTGATGACGCCCAGATAACGCCGCAGCATGGCGATGTCGAAGCGGGCGAAGTGGAAGAGTTTCAGTACTTTCGGGTCGGTCAGCAGCGCCTTCAGGTTCGGCGCGTCATAGGACTCTGCCGCCAGCTGCACCAGATGCGCGGTGCCGTCGCCGGCCGAGAGCTGCACCAGGCAGAGCCGGTCGCGGCTGGGCTCGAGCCCCATGGTCTCGGTGTCGATGGCGACGGAATCGCCAAACGAGACTCCGGCCGGGAGATCGCCGCGATGCAGGTTGATCTTCATCGCCACACTTTCACCCGCGACCGGATCGTGGTGCCCAGGAGAAGACTCGAACTTCCAAGCCCTTTCGGGCACTAGAACCTGAATCTAGCGCGTCTACCAATTCCGCCACCTGGGCAATGCGAAAGTGACTTAGAGGCGGGCCTCCCTCCTGTCAATCAAACAGTTGCGCGGGTGCCGCGGCTTCGAGTGTAGTGAGGCGCGCACGGCAATAATTTGGGATCGCACATGCGGAATCGGCGGGTTGTGGTGATGGGCGCCTCGGGCTTCGTCGGGCGCTATGCGGTGCGCGATCTGGCCAAGGCGGGGGCGGTGATCTCGGTCCTGGGGCGCCACGCCGTCGCGGCGGGCTATCTCCGGCCGATGGGCGATGTCGGGCAGATCGCGGCGATCGATTGCGATATCCGCGACGAAAAGCGCCTGAGGCCCTTGATCGCCGGCGCCGATGCGGTGGTCAACGCGACCGGCATCCTGTTCGAGCGCGGCAGGCAGCGCTTTGGGGCAATCCATGAGGAGGGCCCGGCGCTGCTGGCGCGGCTCGCCGCCGAGGCGGGGGCCCGGCATTTCGTCCATATCTCGGCGCTGGGCGCCGATCCGGACTCGCCCTCGCTTTACGCGCGCAGCAAGGCCAAGGGCGAAGCGGCGGTGCGGCAGGCCTTTCCCGGCGCCGTCATCCTGCGGCCATCGCTGATCTTCGGGCCCGAGGACCAGTTCTTCAACCGCTTCGCAGCCTTGGCGCGCTTCCTGCCGGCGCTGCCGCTGATCGGCGGTGGCCAGACCCGCTTCCAGCCGGTCTATGTCGGCGATGTCGCAGCGGCGATCCTGGCCGCGCTGGAGAATCCGGCAACGGCTGGCCGCACCTACGATCTTGCCGGGCCCGAGACCTATACGCTGAAATCGTTGTTCCAGCTCATCCTCAAGGAGACCGGTCGCCGCCGCTGGCTCATGCCGGTGCCCTTCGGCCTCGCCGCCTTCCACGCGGCGCTGCACGATCTGCTGCCGCTGCCCAATCCTCTCATCACCCGCGATCAGGTGCGCATGTTGCGGCGCGACGCGGTGGCCGAGCCCGGCATGCCGGGGCTGAATGAGCTGGGCATCGCGCCGACCGCGCTCGTATTGCTGCTGCCGACCTATCTCGACCGCTATCGCCGGCCGCGCGATCTCGGCATTGCCGCGCAAACCTGAACCGCCGAGCCTTGATCGCACAGACCCTAGAACGACGAGCCCGGCTGCTTCAGGAAATGCTCCTCTTCCGGGGTCGAGTCCCGGCCGAGGACCTGGTTGCGGTGCGGGAAGCGCCCGAAGCGGGCGATGATGGCGCGGTGGCGCTCGGCGTAATCGACGAAATTCGCCTTGAAGGGCAACTCGGGCAGCGCTTTCGCCAGCGCCACGCTGCGCTCCTGATCGGCCAGGGCCTCGCTGTGCTCGAAGGGCAGATAGAAGAATTGGCGCCGCACCGGCACGACCGCCTGGTCATGGTTCTCCCGCAGCGCCCGATCGGCGACCTGCCGCGCATCGGCATCGCAGTCGAAGGCGCGCGGGCTGCCGCGGTAGAGGTTACGCGGGAGTTGGTCGAGCAGCAGCACCAAGGCAAGGCAGGAATTGGGCTCGACGATCCAGGATTCGAGTTCTCCGGCGGCGGCACGGCGCTGATCCGGGCCAAAACGCTCCCGCATCGCCTTATCGGAGACGGGATCCGCGACGAACCACCATTCGCGCGCGGTATCGAAATCGGGTTCGTCCGGCTTGCCGAACCAGACATCGAGTAGGGCCTGCGCGCGCGGATCGGTCATCGGCTGAGCTTAGCCCGGCCCGGACACCCGCGGATGGCGGCCATAAAACTAATATAGTACCAGAAAAAGACTACTTTATTAAGAACGGGGCGATAAACCCGCGAACAGGGAAGGTAGGACAGGGGCATGGTCATAAAAGGTAAAATAAGTTGACCTAAATTGGCCGAAGGGGCTATTTCTGGCGAGGTTCCGACCATGAGCGATCTGAAATGAAACTGCTGCTGCAATTCCCGGCGATCGGCAAGCGCATGCCGCCGAAGCGTGAACCCGATTCGCGCCGGCACGATTTCGGCGAAATCTACGGCGAGTTTGACGCCCAGCGCGCCGCCGAGCAGGCCAGCCGCTGCTCGCAATGCGGGATTCCCTTCTGCCAGATCCACTGTCCGCTCCAGAACAACATCCCGGATTGGCTGATGCTGACGGCGGAGGGACGCCTCGAAGAAGCCTACGAGGTCTCGTCGGCCACCAACAACATGCCGGAGATCTGCGGTCGCATCTGTCCGCAGGATCGTCTCTGCGAGGGCAATTGCGTCATCGAGAAGGGGTTCGATTCGGTCTCGATCGGCGCGGTCGAGAAATACATCACCGAAACTGCTTTCGCCCAAGGCTGGGTCAAGCCGGTGAAGCCGGTGCGCGAGCGGCCGCAATCGATCGCCATTATCGGCGCCGGCCCGGCCGGCATGGCGGCAGCCGAGGAACTCCGCCGCCGCGGCTACCAGGTGCATATCTATGACCGGCACGATCGCGTCGGCGGCCTGCTGGTCTACGGGATTCCCAATTTCAAATTGGAGAAGACGGTGGTGCAGCGCCGCCACGATCTCTTGGTGCAGGGTGGCATTCATTTCCATTTGAACGTCGCTATCGGCCGCGATGTCGCGTTGGCCGAGCTGCGCCAAAAGCACGACGCGGTGCTGATCGCCACCGGCGTCTACCGCGCCCGCGATCTCGATTGCCCCGGCATCGATCTCGGCAATGTCGAGCCGGCGCTCTCCTATCTCATTGCCTCCAACCGCAAGGGCCTGGGCGACGATGTGCCAGCCTACGACAGCGGCGATCTCAATGCCGCCGGCAAGCACGTCGTGGTGGTCGGCGGCGGCGACACGGCGATGGATTGCGTGCGCACCGCGGTGCGCCAAGGCGCCAAATCGGTCCGCTGCCTCTATCGCCGCGACCGTGCCAACATGCCGGGCTCGCAACGCGAGGTGAAACACGCCGAGGAGGAAGGCGTCGAATTCATCTGGCTTGCGGCACCCGAGGCAATTCTCGGCAAGGACAAGGTCGCCGCGGTCCGCGCTCAGCGCATGCATCTGGGTGTTGCCGATTCAACCGGCCGCCAGGCGCCGCAAATCCTGCCCGATAGCGGCTTCGAGCTGCCGGCCGATCTCGCGATCCTGGCGCTGGGTTTCGACCCCGAGAATCTGCCGGCAATCTTCAAGTCCGATGATCTCGCCGTGACGCGCTGGAACACACTCGAGATCGACCATCGCCGCATGATGACCAGCCTCGACGGCGTCTTCGCCGCCGGCGACATCGTGCGCGGCGCCTCGCTCGTGGTCTGGGCGGTACGCGACGGGCGCGACGCCGCGGCGCAGATTCATCGCTATCTCGAGGCCAAGGCCGTGCCGAAAGCGGCCGCGGAGTGAGCATGGCCGAGGATTTCGTCAAAACCTTCCGCGCCAACGCGGCCAAGCTCGAAGCCGCCGGGCTCTACGATCCGGCCGAGGAGCACGATTCCTGCGGCGTCGGCTTTGTCGCATCGCTCGACGGCAAGCCGCGGCGCGACGTGGTCGAGGCCGGCATCAACGCGCTGAAGGCGGTGTGGCATCGCGGCGCCGTCGATGCCGACGGCAAGACCGGCGATGGCGCCGGCATCCATGTCGAGATCCCGCAGGATTTCTTCCGTGCCCATCTTCGTGTCACCGGGATTGCCCCCGGGCCGGGCCAGCTCGCGGTTGGCCAGGTCTTCCTGCCGCGCACCGATCTCGACGGGCAGGAGCGTTGCCGCTCCATTGTCGAGGCGGAAATTCTCAATGCCGGCTTCGCCCTCCATGGCTGGCGCCAGGTGCCGCTCAATATCGAATTCATCGGCGAGAAGGCGAACGCGACGCGGCCCGAGATCGAGCAGATCGTCATCGACAACCGCCGCGGCCTCCACGAGGAGACCTTCGAGCTCGAGCTCTACATCATCCGCCGACGCATCGAAAAGCGCGTCATCGCCGAGCAGATCAAGGATTTCTACCTCTGCTCGCTGTCCTGCCGCTCGATCATCTACAAGGGCATGTTCCTCGCCGAGCAGCTGACGTCCTTTTATCCCGATCTGCTCGACCGGCGGTTCATCTCTCGCTTCGCGATCTATCATCAGCGCTATTCGACCAACACCTTCCCGACCTGGCCCTTGGCGCAGCCCTTCCGCATCCTCGCCCATAACGGCGAGATCAATACCCTGCGCGGCAACGTCAATTGGATGAAAAGTCACGAGACGCGTATGGCGGGCGGTGCCTTCGGCGAGGCCGCCGAGGAGTTGAAGCCGGTGATCCAAGCGGCGGGCTCGGATTCGGCGGCGCTCGACAACGTCTTCGAGCTCCTGGTGCGCGGCGGCCGCAGTCTTGCCGCGGTGAAGACCATGATGGTGCCCGAGGCCTGGTCCAAGGCCGACGCTATGCCGCAGACGCATCGCGACATGTACGGCTATTCCAATTCGGTGATGGAGCCGTGGGACGGGCCGGCGGCGCTGGCGCTGACCGATGGACGCTGGGTGCTGGGCGGCATGGACCGCAACGGTCTCAGACCGATGCGCTATGCCATCACCTCGACCGGGCTCATCGTCGCCGGATCGGAATCGGGCATGGTGCGGCTCGATGAATCGGTGATCGTCGAAAAAGGCCGGCTCGGTCCCGGCCAGATGATCGGCGTCGAGCTGGCGTCGGGCAAATTGCACCGCGACCGCGAGATCAAGGACATGCTGGCGGCGCGGCATCCCTATGCCGAATGGCTGAAGAACACCACGCCGCTCGACCGCCTGATCAAGCAAGGCGGTGAGGCGGCTACTCTCTCGCGTGAGGAATTGCGCCGGCGCCAGCTCGCCTTCGGTTGGAGCCTCGAGGATCTCGAATTGATTCTCCAGCCCATGGCCGAGGAGGGTAAGGAGGCGGTCGGCTCGATGGGCGACGACACGCCGCTGGCGGTGCTATCGAGCCAGGCCCGGCCGCTGCATCATTTCTTCCGGCAGAATTTCAGCCAGGTGACCAACCCGGCGATCGATTCCTTGCGCGAGAGCCGGGTGATGTCGCTGAAGACGCGGCTCGGCAATCTCGGCAACATCCTCGACGAGGATGCCAGCCAGTGCCGCCTGCTGCAGCTCGATTCACCGGTGCTGTCCAACGCCGAATTCGCCGCGATGCGCGATTACATGGGCGCCACCGCAGCCGAGATCGATTGCAGCTTCGATCCCCAGGCGGGCGAGGGGGCCTTGCGCGACGCCATTGCGCGCATCCGCACCGAGGCTGAAAACGCGGTGCGTGAGGGCTGCACCCATCTCATCCTGTCGGATTGGAACATGGATGCCGCGCGCGCGGCGATGCCAATGATTCTCGCCACCGGTGCCGTGCACTCGCATTTGGTGCGCCAGCAGCTCCGCACCTTCACCTCGCTCAACGTGCGCGCCGGCGAATGCCTCGACGTGCATAATTTCGCCGTGCTAATTGGCGTCGGCGCCACCACCGTCAACGCTTATCTCGCGCAGGAGACGATCTCCGACCGCCATCGCCGTGGCCTGTTTCCAAAGATGATGACGCTGGAGGCGGCGCTCGAGCGCTACAAGCGCGCGGCCAACGAGGGCCTGTTGAAGATCATGTCGAAGATGGGCATCTCGGTGATCTCGTCATATCGCGGCGCCTATAATTTCGAGGCGGTCGGGCTGTCGCGCACTCTGGTGGCCGAGTTCTTTCCGGGCATGACCTCGCGCATCTCCGGCATCGGCCTCGCCGGCATCCAGCAGCAGGCGCTGGGTTTGCATCGCCGCGCCTTCGCCGAGGAGTACGCGGCGCTGCCGGTCGGAGGCTTCTACCGGATGCGGGCCAATGGCGAGCAGCATGCCTTCGCGGGCGGGCTCGTCCACACGCTGCAAGAGGCGGTCGCCATCGATTCCTACGCGACGTTCAAGCGCTATAGCGAGGGCTTGCGCGCGCTGCCGCCGATCGCGCTGCGCGACCTGCTCGAATTGAAGCCGCAGCGTGCTGCCATCTCGACCGACGAGGTCGAATCGATCACCGAAATTCGCAAGCGCCTGGTCTCGCCCGGGATTTCGCTCGGCGCGCTCGGGCCCGAGGCGCATGAGAATCTCTCCATCGCGATGAACCGCATCGGCGCCAAATCCGACAGCGGCGAGGGCGGCGAGGATCCGGCGCGCTCAAAGCCGCGCGCCAACGGCGACAATGCCTCGTCGGCGATCAAGCAGATCGCCTCGGCGCGCTTCGGCGTCACCGCCGAATATCTCAACAACTGCCGCGAGATCGAGATCAAGATCGCGCAAGGCGCCAAGCCGGGGGAGGGCGGCCAGCTTCCCGGGTTCAAGGTCAACGCGATGATCGCCAGGCTGCGCCACGCGACTCCGGGGGTGACGCTGGTCTCGCCGCCGCCACATCACGACATCTATTCGATCGAGGATCTGGCGCAGCTCATCTACGATTTGAAGCAGATCAATCCGGAGGCGAGGGTCTGCGTCAAGCTGGTGGCGCGCTCGGGCATCGGCACCATCGCCGCCGGCGTCGCCAAGGCCAAGGCCGACGTCATCCTGATTTCCGGCCATAGCGGCGGCACCGGCGCCAGTCCGCAATCCTCGATCAAATACGCTGGCGTGCCGTGGGAGATGGGCCTCTCCGAGGCGCATCAGGTGTTGGTGCTAAACCGGCTCCGGCACCGGGTGCGCCTACGCGTCGATGGTGGCATCAAGACCGGGCGCGACGTCGTCATCGCCGCGATGCTTGGCGCCGAGGAATTCGGACTCGGCACCGCCTCCCTGGTGGCGATGGGCTGTATCCTGGTGCGCCAGTGCCATTCCAACACCTGCCCCGTGGGCATCTGCACCCAGGACGAAAAGCTGCGCGAAAAATTCACCGGCACGCCCGAGAAGGTGGTGAATTTGTTCTCCTTCGTCGCCGAGGAAGTGCGCGAGATCCTGGCCTATCTCGGCGTCCGGTCGCTGACCGAGATCATCGGCCGTACCGAGCTCTTGGCCCAGGTCAGCCGCGGCGGCACTCATCTTGACGATCTGGATTTGAATCCAATCCTGGCCCAGGCCGATGCCGGGGATTCGCCGCGCTATTGCACGCTTCAAGGCCGCAACGAGGTTCCCGACACGCTCGATGCGCAGATGGCGAAGGACGCCGAGGCGCTGTTCGCGCTTGGCGAGAAGATGCAATTGACCTACAACGTGCGCAACACGCACCGCGCCGTCGGCACCAGAATCTCCTCGATGGTAACGCGGCGCTTCGGCATGACCGGCCTCAAGCCCGGCCATATCACGCTGCGCCTCTCTGGCTCGGCCGGGCAGAGCCTCGGCGCCTTCGCGGTGCAGGGCATCAAGATCGAGGTCTTCGGCGACGCCAACGACTATGTCGGCAAGGGGCTGTGCGGCGGCACCATCGTGGTGCGCCCGGTGACCGGCAGCGCCTTGGTCTCGCAGCGCAACACCATCATCGGCAACACCGTGCTCTACGGCGCGACGGCCGGCCGCCTCTTCGCCGCGGGGCAAGCAGGCGAGCGCTTCGCCGTGCGGAATTCCGGCGCCGAGGCGGTGATCGAGGGGTGTGGGTCGAACGGTTGCGAGTATATGACCGGTGGCACCGTCGTGATCCTGGGCGGCATCGGCGATAATTTCGCTGCCGGCATGTATGGCGGCATGGCCTTCGTCTACGACCCCGAGGGCAGCTTTCCCGGCCGCGTCAATCCCGACACCGTGCTGTGGCAGCGCGTCGCGACGCCGCATTGGGAAAGCGTGCTGAAGGGCCTCGTTGAGGAGCATGCGCGCGAAACATCCTCGCGCTTCGCCGAGCAGATCCTGGTCGATTGGCGGCGCGCGCTGCCGCATTTCTGGCAGGTGGTGCCGAAGGAGATATCCGCGACCTTGGCGCAGCCCTTGAGCCCGACCGTCGCCGAGGCCGGCGACGATTGAGCCGCGCGTGGCGCGATGCTAGCCTCGCGCCCATGGCGACGGGGGGGGATCGATGGAGGGCGCGTTTAATTATGCCGGCTTCTGGTGGCGCTTCGTCGCGGCGCTGCTCGACCTGCTCATCATCTGGGTGGCGTCTTTCGCCGTCGGCGTATTCTTCGACCCGTTCGGGATCGGCGCCTTTAGGATTGATCCCTTCGGCAGCGATAATTTCGGCGGCATATTCTATGTCGCCTACAACGTCGATGCCGATTTGCTCGGCCTCGGCAACGTCGTCGCCATCTGGCTTTATTTCGCGCTGCAGGAAAGCTCGTCGCGCCAGGCGACGATCGGCAAGCGCTGCTGCGGTATCGTCGTGACCGACCTCAACGGCAACCGCATCTCCTTCGGCCGTGCCACTGGCCGCTATTTTGGCAAGTTCATCTCGTCGCTGACGCTGATGATCGGCTACATGATGGCCGGCTGGACGCGCCGCAAGCAGGCGTTGCACGACATCATGGCCGAATGCCTGGTGCTGCGCCGCAAGCCCGAAATCATCATGCTGCCGGCCGGCGGCGGCGCGACGACCTAGCGTTTCGCGCCGCGCGGCTGTCGCGCCAGCATGCGGCGCTGTATCATGCGGCCATGCGCCTCCTCTATCACCTCTGGCTCTCGCCCACCTCGCGCAAGATCAGGATTGTGCTCGCCGAAAAGGGCCTCGACTTCACCCTGAAGGTCGAGAAGGTGTGGGAGCGGCGGCCCGAATTCCTCGCCCTCAACCCGGCGGGCGAGGTGCCGGTGCTGATCGAGCCCGACGGCACGGTGCTGGCCGAGGCCTCCGCCATCGCCGAATTCCTCGACGAGGTCTATCGCGACAAGCTTTTGCTCGGATTGAACCCGGTCGACCGCGCCGAGGTGCGCCGGCTCGATGCTTGGTTCGACGGCAAGCTCAACCGCGAGGTGAGCGAGGGCCTGCTTAACGAGAAGATCATGAAGCGCTTCCTTGGATTCGGCACCCCGGATTCGGCGGTGCTGCGCGCGGCATCGGCCAATCTCAATTATCACCTCGACTACATCAGCCAGCTCGCCGAGCGGCGGCGCTGGCTCGCCGGCGATCATTTCTCGCTCGCCGACGTGACCGCCGCGGCGCATCTCTCGGCGCTCGATTATCTGGGCGACGTGCCGTGGGATGCGCATGAGCCGGCCAAGGAATGGTATGCGCGGGTCAAGTCGCGGCCGTCCTTCCGGATTATCCTCACTGATCACATTCCCGGCGCGCCACCACCCAAGCACTACGCCGATCTCGACTTTTAGGCGCGCCGGACTTGGACCTTTAATTCTTAGAGGGCTGATCCGTCATCAGCCGCACCGCCTCCGGGCTCTCGTTCATATGCGCAAGGTTGTTGCGCGCATCGTCGGCGGCGGTGGAGGCGGGTTCGAGCCGTACCACCTTATCCCAATCGGCGCGCGCCGCTTTAAGGTTGCCTTGCAGGCGCAGAATATTTCCGCGCTCGAGCAAGCCGGCGGCGTCGTTGGGTGACAGTCTCAGGGCGTGCTCGATGTCAGCCAAGCCGAGCTCGAGCCCGTCGGCGCCGCCAGCGTTGCGATAGGCCGAGGCGCGGTAGATCAGCGCCGCGACATCGTTGGGTGCGGCGTCGAGCGCGCGGTTGAGATCGTCGATCGCGTCCCAATACTGCCCGGCCGCGGCAAAGGCCTCGGACCGGTCGATCAGCAGATCGGGATTGCGCGGCGAGAAGCTGAGGCCGGCGTCGAAATCGGCCTTCGCCTTGGCGGTATCGTTGGCGAGAAGCCACGCTTGGCCCGCCTGCTCGAGGCTCGCGGCGCGCAGCTCAGGGGTCTGGATCATCATCGCCCCGGCCAGCGCTTCGAGCCGCCGCGCCGCCTCGTCGTAGCGCTTGAGGCCGATCAGCGCCACCGCGGCGCAATGCTCGGCGGGAAAGCCGCCGCCTGATTCGTGCCAAGCCTCGGCGCGGTTCAACGCGGCTTGCGGGCTTGTGGCGACCTCGGCTAGGCAGCTGTCGTATTGCGAGGAGGCATCGAGGGGCGATGAGAGCTTCGGGCTGGGCGATGCCGCGGCCAGGATCGCGGCCGCGAACGGCAGCAGGGCCGCGATCCGTCTATTCGCCGGCGAGCGGGGCATGATGCTCATCGAGCGGCGCGCCATGCGCGCCCGCAACGGCGGGCTGCGCATCCTTGGCCTCATCGCGGGAGAACATCGTGCGCGCCTTTTCGAGGTAGAGGAAAATGACCGGCGTGATGAAGAGGGTCAGCGACTGCGAGACGATGAGGCCGCCGACCACGGCGAGACCCAGCGGCCGGCGCAGCTCGGCGCCCGAGCCGGTGCCGAGCGCGATCGGCAATCCGCCCATGATCGCCGCCATGGTGGTCATCATGATGGGACGGAAGCGCAGCAGGCAGGCCTCGAAGATCGCCTGATCGGCCGACACATGGCCGACGCGTTGTCGCTCCAGCGCGAAGTCGATCATCATGATCGCGTTCTTCTTGACGATGCCGATCAGCATGACGATGCCGATGATCGCGATGACGCTCAAATCCTGGTGGAACAGCATCAGCGTACCGAGCGCGCCGAGACCGGCAGCGGGCAGGCCCGACAGAATGGTGATCGGGTGGATGTAGCTTTCGTAGAGAATGCCGAGCACGATGTAGATCACCACGATGGCGGCGGCCAGCAACAGCCCCTGGCCTTTCAGCGCGTCCTGGAAGACTTGGGCGTTGCCCTGGAAGCCGGTATTGACCGTGACCGGCAGATTAACCTCGCGCTCGAGCTGGGCGATCCCCTGCACCGCGGTGCCGAGCGACACGCCCGGCGCCAGGTTGAAGGCGATGGTCACCGAGGGCAGCTGGCCCTGATGGTTCACCGTCACCGGGCCGACGCCCGAGCTGAGCTTGGCGATGGCGGCTAAGGGCACCGAGGCGCCGCTGCTGCTCTTGAGATATATCCGCGACAGGTCCTCGGGCGATTGTTGATAGGCCTTGTCGAGCTCGAGGATCACCTCGTAGTCGTTGGACGGCTCATAGATGGTCGAGATCTGCCGCGAGCCGAAGGCGCTGTAGAAGGTGTTGCGGATCTGATCCATCGTGATGCCAAGTAGCCCCGCCTTGTCGAGATCGATATCGATCACCGCTTGGCGGTTTAGGAGTTGCAGGTCGGAGTTGACGTCCTGGAAGCCAGGCGCTCCGGCGATGCGCGCTTGCATGGTCTGGGCGTATTTATAGAGCTCGTCGGTGTCGGCATCCTGCAGCGTGTATTGATAGGCGCTTTTCGCCAGGCGGCCGCCGAGCTGGATGTTCTGCAGGCTCTGCATGAAGGTGTTCATGCCGGGCACCTGCGCCAGCTTGGGCCGCAGCTCCTGGATCACCTGATCGGCATCGAGGCGACGCTCATTGCGTGGCTTCAGCTGGATGAAGAGCCGGCCGTTGTTCAACGCCGGGCTGAATCCGGTGGCACCCACGAAGGAGTTGACGTCGGAGACGTTGGGATCGTCCTTGATGATCTGCGCCGCCATCTTCTGGTGATCGGCCATCGATTGGAACGAGGCGTCCTGCGGCCCTTCGGTGAAAGCGAAGATCTGGCCGGTATCCTCGCTCGGGAAGAAGCCCTTCGGGATCGTGACGAAGAGCACGCCGCTGGCGATGACGCAGAGAATGGTGACCATCAGGGTCGCGAAGCGGTAGATCATCACGCGGCGCAGGCCCCATTCATAGCCGTCGCGCAGCTTGTCGAAGGCCGCCTCGGAATATTTGAGCAGGAAGAATTGCTGGTCGCCGTGCTTGGGCGGCTTCAAGAGGCGCGAGCACAGCATCGGCGTCAGCGTCAGCGACACCAATCCCGAAATCAGGATGGTCATGCTGATGGTGACGGCAAATTCGCGGAAGACGCGGCCCACGACGCCGCCCATGAACAGCACGGGAATGAACACCGCGACGAGAGACAGGGTGATCGATATGATGGTGAAGCCGATCTCGCGCGAACCGCGGAAGGCGGCATCCATCACTCGCTCGCCGTTCTCGACGTGGCGCACGATGTTCTCGAGCATGACGATGGCGTCGTCGACGACGAAGCCGACCGACAACGTCAGCGCCAGCAGCGACAGATTGTCGATGCTGTAACCCAGCACATACATGCCGGCGAAGGTGCCGATCACCGACACCGGCAGCGCCAGGGCCGGGATGATCGTGGCGGTGACGTTGCGCAGGAAGAGGAAAATCACCAGCACCACCAGGCAGGCGGTGAGGATCAGGGTGAACTGCACGTCGTCGACCGAACTGCGGATCGACACCGAGCGATCACTCAGCACCGAGAGCTTCACCGCGGCCGGCAACTCCGCCTCGAACACCGGCAGCAGCGCCCTGACACCGTCGACCACCTGGACGGTGTTGGCGTCGGGTTGGCGCTGGATTGCCAGGATGATCGAGCGCTGGCCGTTATACCAGCCGGCAACCTGGTCGTTCTCGACGCCGTCGACGACCTTGGCGACATCCGAGACGCGCACCGGGGCGCCGTCACGGTAAGCTACGATGATCGGCGCGAAATCGGCGGCTTTGTTGAACTGGTTGCGCATCTGCAGCGTGAAGCTCTGATTGGGCCCCATCAGCGTGCCGGCCGGCGTATCGGAATTGGCCGCGGCGACGGCGTTCTGCAGATCGAGGAGGGTCAGGCCTTTTGCGGCCAGTGCTTCAGGATTGGCCTGGACGC
>Ga0182015_10000237_pt1 | contig 79984 bp, 72 predicted proteins | sample 712P3MmetaG_FD_120478 | JGI IMG/M metagenome (GOLD analysis project Ga0182015, IMG submission 120478) | Permafrost microbial communities from Stordalen Mire, Sweden - 712P3M metaG | ecosystem: Environmental > Terrestrial > Soil > Wetlands > Permafrost | place: Sweden: Stordalen | collected...
CACGGAAGTTAAGCCCCGCAGGGCCGATGGTACTGCACGCGCCAAGTGTGTGGGAGCGTAGGTCGTTGCCGGCATAAATAAAGGCCAGTCTGAGAAATCAGATTGGCCTTTTCCTTTTTGCGCGTACGGTGGACGGCTCAGGGCTGCCACTGAGGGGGACCATCGCCGTAAGCGTTCGGAGTAGGCCGTATTGACAATGTGTGTGAGTCGTTCCAAGTGTCCACGAAGGAAGGATGTGGACACTTTCGAATTTAGGAAAGCCCTGGGCGGGGCAGATTAATTAATTTTGTCGGTGTAAATATCTTCAGTGAGCGCGTTGTCGATGGCTTGGTCGAGACGGGCGAGCAACTGGGCCAAGGTTTCGTCCTGGCGGCGGACCAGCATGGCCAGGCTATTATGTCCGTCGGTGGCCACAGCGACGCAGCCGACCGGATCTAGCACGCCGACGGTGATCTCGCCATTCGTAATCGGGTCCGCAATGTTTGGCAGGGACAACGAAACAATGGCGGAGTTATCTGTGACCGCCTTCCGGTCTAGGCTGCGGGTTGGCTTGCGACCGCCAGGCTTACGGCGATGTTCCAAGGCAGTAACTCCTCGATGCGGGTGATGGGGTGGTCGGCGATGCGCGACAACACCTCGCGTAAATAGGCTTCCGGGTCCAGGCCGCTAATTTTGGCCGAACCGATCAAGCTGTAGATGGCAGCCGCACGCTCTCCTCCAGTATCTGGTCCCGCAAACAAATAATTCTTCCGCCCCAAGGCGACCATACGCAGAGCGCGTTCCGCCGCGTTGTTGTCGATCTCGATATGTCCATCGTTCGAATAACGCAGCAACGCATCCCAGCGGGAGAGGGCGTAGCGGATCGCCGCCGTCGTATCCGACTTGCGCGAAAGCTTGGGGAGCGTCGCCTCAAACCACTGTCGCAGAGATTCGAGCAACGGTCGGGCACGGGCGTTGCGAACTCGTTGTCGTTCTTCCGCTGGCCGTCCGCGAATCTCTTTCTCGATTCCGTACAGGGCTGCGATTTGCTCCAGCGCTTCGCTTGCCATCGGCGATGCGTGCGCCTCTTGCAGATCGAAGAACTTGCGCCGCACATGCGCCCAGCACGCCGCTTCCTGGATGCGGCCGGTTTCGTAGAGTTGATTGAATCCGGCGTAGGCATCGGCTTGCAGCGTTCCGCGAAACTCGCGCAGATGCCGCTCAGGATGTTCTCCCTTACTGTCGGGTGAGTAGGCAAACCACACGGCCGGGGGAGTCCGATTTTGGCGGCCACGGTCTCCGCGGCCAGGTCGCTCTCGTCGATGTCGTACTCGCGCAGCTCATAGCGAATCCCAAGCTGATCGTGCAGGCGAACTGCGTTGGTTTTGTGCGGCATTGAAGAATTGTAATTTCCGGCGGCTGCGCGGTTACTTCGACTTCTCCCCTTCAGCTTTTTCGGCTTCGGCCAGGAAGGCCTTCAGATCCTCGATATCTTCGGAGAGCATTTCGGTGAAGGATGCCGTTGCCGACTTGCGGGTCCTTGGTGACGACCGTGGCCATCACGAGGAGCGTGCTGTTGGCCTGAAGCTTGAGTTCGAGGTCGGTGCCGATGGGAAAGGGAGAGAAGCTCTCGATGTAACAGCCGTGCAGGCTGAGGTCGGCGGTAGCGGTGCGAAGGGGAACGTCGTTGCCCTCGAGATAAATCTCAACGGGCGCCTTCACTTTGAAGCGGGGATCACTGCGTCGCTCTGGGGGTGGAGGCATCTCGTGCAAGTCTCCGGCGGAGGACCGCCCAGCTTTGGACGGTCAGGAGTATAGCAGGTGAACATGAGCGTCTTCCAGTTGGGGAATCCGCGATAACACTTTTCTCTGCCGACGCGGTATCTCATCATGTGTGAGGGAGTCTATCGCTCAAAGTTATGGAAAGAAATCACGAAACGGCTGGCGAGCGACGGAGGTGTTGGCGGCAGATGGTGCACGCGCCGGCGTTTGCCAGTTTCGATGGCGTGACAGGAGGCATGATCTTGGACTTGAGTGAAGAAGGGATGTCGATGCAGACGGGACCCAGCGATCCGCACTCTCTGGAGAGGGAACGACGCGTGAAGCTGAAGCTCGATCTTTCCGAGCCGGAGGCGCACTTCGAGACTACGGGATACATTGCGTGGGCCGATGCGCTGGGCCGTGCGGGCGTGCGCTTCTCGGGTTTGCCGGAGGATGGGCGGCGACGGTTGAACGATTGGCTGACGCTGAATGCGGGCACGCCCAGCCATATCGCACCGAAAGTTGCGTTGGGCAGGATGGCTTGGCCTGCGGGAGCGAAGTCGGCGGAAAGCGTGGATGGAAATCCCATGACGGTGAGTTTGGAAGCGGAAACCTGGACGGCTGCGAGAAATGGGGATGGAGGGTCGGCGTCGGCGACGGTGCAATATGAATTCAGCTCGCTGGGGACGGATCTCACGGCCGCGTTGCGGCTGATTGGAGAGCGGGCGCGGTCGCTGACGCGGGGGACGAGTGCGGCGATTGCGCTTGCACATAAAGGTGTGGTGATGTGCCGGGCGAGCATTGGCGAAAAAGCTCCGGCACTGGGGACGCGGCTGGATGTGAACTCGGGGCTTTCGGGAGAGTGCTTTCGTGCGGGAAAAACTTTGCGCTGCGATGATGCGGAGAATGATCCGCGCGTGGATTTGGAGAGTTGCCGGAGGCTGGGCGTGCGATCGATCCTGGCGGCGCCAGTTCGCTATGAGCGCGATACCGTGGGGTTGCTAATCGTCCTCGCGACGGAACCGTTCAATTTTGATGAAGGCGATGTCGCCGTGGTGGAAAGCCTGGCGCACACGGTGATTGTGAGCATGAGGCAGGCGGAGTGGGGCAAGAGCGGGTAGGGTTTCTTGGCGGCAAGTGCCGGCTGGCGCGCTAAAGTCAAAATCACGATCAAAGTCAAAATCAAAGGCAGCGGACAAGAGTGTCCGGTCCACATGCACACGAAAAGGCCACGTTCTGAGAATGAACGTGGCCTTTGTTTGTGAATCATGCTGCTTGTTGTTGCTGATAGGCGGGGACGAAGGACTGAGCGACGAAGGTTTCGTAAGGCGTTGGAGTAGTGTTGCGCGGGGTGCGAGGTTCGAGAGTGCGCATGTGTCCGGAGTTGAGCGCGGCGGCCATTTCGAGGATGAGGCCGGCGACGTTGTCGGACATTCCCATCTGAACGAAGGCGGTGCGAAGCTGATCGTCGGACGCTTGGACATAACCGAGTTTTGGTTTGCCGATGGCGTTGCCGATGATGGTGGCTGCCTCAATATAGTTAAGATCGCGCTGGCCGTGGAGTTCCTGGGTTTGTTTGCCGCGGAAGAGCAGCTCCGAAAGAGCATCGGCGGCTGCGGCTCCAATGTCGCGAGTGGCGATCATCGGCAACTTAAGATCGGGACGAACGGGTCCGACGGCGGAGCCCATCATGCGAATGACACGGGCTTGCGGCAGAGTGTTTTCCATGAAGTATCCGGCGCGCAAGTGAAGAACGTTGGCCGCGTCGATCTGGTTGAGCTTCTGTTCGAGATTGTGAAGGCCGACTACAGGACCGGTTCCGGAGGACTTATCAGCTCCGAAGCTGCTCAGAGAAACAATGTGTTTGACTCCCGCTTTCCGCAGGGCGACGGCGATGGCGTCGCTGGTGCGATCCTGAAGGGTGCGATAGTCGGTGCTGGAGGGGTTGGGCGGAACCATGACGTAGGCGGAATCCGCGTCCTGGAAAGCTTTGGTGAGGGCCGATGCGTCGGTGAGATCGGCGATGAAAATCTCTGCGCCATTAGCCGCGAGAGGTTGCAGGTGAGTCGCGTTTCTGCCGACGGCGCGAACTTTCTGACCGCGGCCTAGAAGAGTCTTCGCTACTACGTGTCCGGTGTTGCCGCTTGCTCCGAGAATGACGTGCATAGAGGCCTCCATTCTAAAATTGGATGCTAGCCGATTGCGGTTGGGTTCTACGCAGAAGGACACGTGGTGGTGGCGTGCTTTTGGCGGACAGCAATCTTCGTCCCGAAGCCGTATGGAAGGCTGCCGCGCTTCCGGTATAAATAAAGACAGGGTTTGACCGCACAAGGGGAAGAGGAATGTCGATCGAAGGCGGAAATGGCGCCAGGATCACCGCGGTAATTCTGGATTACGGCGAGGTGCTTTGTCATCGGGCATCAGATGAGGAATTCAATCGTCTGGCGAAAGTATTCGGCACCGAGGAGAAAGCATTTCGGGCGCTGTGGGAGAAGAACCGGGGCGCATTCGACCGTGGAGATATGACGGCGGAAGCCTATTGGACCGCGATGGCGAAGGACACCGGCGCGGGAATCGATGCCGAGCAACTGCATCAGGTGTGCAAGTGGGACATTGAGATGTGGGCAAGTGTGAATGCGCAGATGGTGGCGTGGCTGGGGCAACTCCGGCGCGCTGCGATCAAGACAGGACTTCTCTCGAATATGCATCCGGCGATGATTTCGCATCTTCGCGAGAATTTTGACTGGCTGGATCTGTTCGACGTCAAGACGTTCTCCGCGGAAGTGCGCTTGATCAAGCCGGATCGCGCCATCTATGAACACACTCTGCGCGGACTTGGGGCTAAACCTGAGGAGACGCTATTTGTGGACGACCGGGAGGTCAATGTGCGCGCGGCGCGCGAGCTTGGGATTCACGCCGTGCGCTTTCAATCGATGGAGCAACTGCGCGGTGAACTGGAGGCAATGGGATTTCCCGTATTGCCGGTGGTTCAAGAACGGAAGTAAGGGAAAGCCAAAGCAAAAGCAAAAGTCAAAGGGCGGACAGGAGTGTCCGCCCACGCAATTTACTGAGCTGGCGTTTCTGTAGGTTGGGCGTTGGTTTTGACTTCGGCGCTGACTTCGGGGGTTACAACCGGATTGATCTTCACCGTGGCCATGATTTTCTCCAGGCGCTGGAAGACTTCATCGCGGTTGACTGGCTTGGTGGACTCCGTTGTCGGCGAAGAGGTGGGTTCGGTGGTTGCGACTTTCAGAGCGAATTCGTAGCAGGCTCCGTTCTGGAAGACGTGATAGTACTTCGACACTTCTTCGCGAGGGCCGTTGCTGGTTTGGCCACCGGAACTGGTTTTCGCGGACTGGAGCTCCATGTCACCGATCATCAATTTCGAAATCCGCGGAGTCGCCAGTTGTGCCGTGGCTTGAACCGTGGAATCGGCTGAGGCTGCGGGGTTTGGCTGCGGCACGGAGAATTCGCCGCACTGATCGGCAGTGAGAGTTTTGTTCACGCTGACGTTGAAGAAGGCCGAGGCTAGAGCCGAGTTGGGATAGGTGGAGTCAGGCAGAGAGACGGCTGCGAGGGTGACTCCGCCGGGCTGCACGAAGTCCATGGGAATAGGACCAGAGGAAACAAGTTCGGTGGCGGCATCGCCAGTCTTGAGCGCGTACTTGCGCGGATATTGGAAAGAGAATCCGGAAGTTTTGTCGGCGTAGGTTAAGGTTGCCGGAGCTTTGTGGACGATTTTTTTGTGCACGGGCTTGGCGGCGGCCTGCTGCACCGGCACCGGGGCCGGCGTGGAACTGGTTGTGATGGGCGGCGTGGGTTGAGCGATTGGAGTTTCGTTAGTGGAGCTTACGGGTTTGGGTTTATCGCGGGAGCATCCGACGGCTACGGAACCAACGATCAGGAGCGCGGCGAAGATCAGCGTGCTGGTGTTGTCGAGATTCTTCTTGAAATTCTTTTTGCCCCAGGCAACGGAATTGAAAGTGGATGGGGCCGTGCGAAACAGGTTGATACGGGTCATGGTTGGTCACCTCCTGCTGCAGAGCAGCGAGTAGGGAGAGTGCATGGAATGGGCCAAGAGGCGGGCTATTGATTTTACGGGGGTTAGAGCGAGGTGCGGGGGCTGATGACGTGGTGAAGGGGACACTGTGTGGGGCGCGGGACACGCTAGACGTCGTCTAGCGGTTGTGAAAAAGCATTTTTTTCGGGGCATTTGACCCCAGCGGCTGAAGCCGGCACTGAAAAGATCCAGCTATCAACGCCGAGGCGCTGCGCCACCAAAAATCGAAGCTCGCGATCCGAAGCAAATGCGGGATCGAGTTTTCACGCCGACCGCTGGTTTAGTTCATGCTATTTCTGATTTCGCGCCTCGGCTTCGGCTAGCCAGCCACGGCGTAACTTTTCGGGAGGGATGCCGGATAAGTAGGGTTTGATATCGAGTATCGGTGTGCCGTGCAGCATGTCGACGCCGCGGACGTGCAGGTCGGCGCCTTCGCGGCGAAGCAGTTCGACGATAGTCAGGCCGATCGGGTTGGGACGGCGCGGAGATCGCGTGGCGAAGACACCGTGCGGGCGATTGTCGGAAGGCGGGGTGCCAAGCAGGTCGAAGCCCTGGGAGCGGTCGAACTCCCAGAGGACGACGAGATGCGAGAAGCCTTCGATGTCGGTGAGGCCGGGCTCGAACTCGGGCTTGAGGTTGAGGACGCCATCGGCCTCGTGCTTTGCGCCGAGGCCTTTGGGAATCTCGTTGGTATTTTTGTAGGGGCTGGTTACAAATCCAAGTGGCCGCGAGGTGAACATAGGGCGAGTGCCTCCGTGTCCATATTAACGTCGAGGGAAACGACGGCCTCAGGGTGGGCGCTTTATGCGGCGGCAATGCGGCGGATCAGGTCTTCTTGTTCCGATTTGCTTTCGGCGCCGATGGTGAAGGCGTCGAGTATGCCGAGGGATAGGGCGTAGTTGATCGCTTCATCCTGGCGATGGGCAAGATCACCCTGACCAAGAATCTTCATGCCGATCACGGCTTTGCCGGCGGCCTTCATCTCGCGCAGGACGCTGGCGACGGTTTGAGGGTCGGCGTCCATGTGCGAGCCGATGGGATTGATGCGGGCGAAATCCACTTCGACCCAGGGCGACTTCGCCGCGGCGCGTAGAGCTTCGATGCTGTGGCAGGAGCAGCCGTGAGCGCGAATGATTCCCTTCTGCTTGGCCTCGGAGAAGACATCCATCACGCCGCGGTAACGTTCGGTCCAATCGGGTTCGGTGACGCAGTGCATGAGGCAGATATCGAGGTAGTCGGTGCCGAGCTCGCGGCGGAAGCGGTCGAGATCGGCGCGGGCGGTGGCGGGGTCGCGGGCCCAGGTTTTTGTGAGTATGGTGACTTTGTTGCGTTGCACATGCTTGAGCGCCTCGGCAACGTGAGGATGACTTCCGTAGGAATCGGCGGCGTCGAAGAAACGGAGGCCGTGATCGTAACCATTGAGCAGAAGGTCGGAAAGTCCTTTCAGGCCGAGCGCGGTTTGATTCGAATGATGACCGGAGCCGACCGTGCCGGTGCCCATGGCGAGGCGGCTGGTTTTGATGCCGGTGCTGCCGAGGGTGACGGTGTCGGAGGCGGAGAACTTGGCGGGAAGCTGCTGGGTGGCGAAAGCGTTGAGTATTTTTTTCGATGTGAGCCAGGTGGCTCCGAGGGCGGTGGTGGAACGAATGAGGAATTCGCGGCGGTGCATAGAATGCTCCTGTTCGAGGGCGCGCTTGATATGAGAGTACACCCAAACGCTTATCGCAGAGAACGCGGAGAACGGCCGCGGAGGGCGCCGAGACAACCCCGACATTTATTCGAATTGTTTGCGGAAGGCGGCGAGTTGCTGATGTATTTCTGAGACTTCCCTTCTTAATTCCAGGACTTCGTTTTCCAGATGGGATAGGCGATCGACGGCGGGAGAAATGGCGTGGTCCAACGCGCGTGAGGGCACGCCCCCCACGTCGGCGGCCGGAGGAGCGTCTCCGGATAGGAGTTGCATGTAGCGCGATTCTTTGGTGCCGGGCTGGCGCGGTAGCACGGCGACCAGAGGGGGCTCTCGCTGGCTGAGGCGGTCAAGGGTGGAAATGACGTCGTCGAGAGCTTCGAAGCGATACATGCGCTCGGTGCGGCCGCGGAGTTCGCCGGGAGTTTGCGGGCCGCGGAGTAGAAGCACACAGAGGACTGCGATCTCGCGGCGATCGAAATTGAAGACTTCCTGCAGGCGGTGTTCGTATTTGGTCACACGGCTGTCGGCGCCACTGCCGGGTCCGGCAAGGCGTTTTTCCTGCAGCGTGGCGAGCGCGTGGCTGACGGCATCTTCATCGATAGTCACCCCCGGGTCGCGATTATTTTTTTGATTGCAGGCGTTGACCAGGGCGTTCAGCGATAGAGGGTAGTAATCGGGAGTGGTGATGTCTTTTTCGATGAGCGATCCGAGAACGCGCACTTCGATGTCAGTGAGGAGATCCACGAGGTGGATTGTACTGCAGCGGCGCGATGCGATGGACAAGGTATGCTAGTGGCGGCGCGAGGTGAAAACGATTGGCTGGGAGTGATATGGGGAATCTGCCGCTGGCTGCGGGGCTGATGACGCACGGTTTCAAGTGGCTGCTGAACTTCCTGAAGCCGATTGCGATTGTTGGGCTCGTGACTTATTTGCAGATCAGGTTTCCGGGGATATGGACATCGCTGGGGCTGGCGGGGATCGAACGGTTCGGGAATAAAATCGCGAACCGAAAGGGGCTCTGCGTTTTTCTTGTCGGGCTGTCGCTGTTTGTGATTCGAGGTGCGGGCGCGCTTCTTCTTGGCGTGCCGTTGCCGCGTTACCACGATGAATTCAGTTATCTTCTGGCGGCCGATACGTTCGCGCACGGACGGTTGACCAATCCTCCGCATCCGATGTGGGTACATTTCGAGACCTTCCATGTGATCTGGCACCCGACGTATATGTCGATGTATCCACCGGGACAGGGGCTGATCCTGGCGGTGGGCGAGGTGTTGGGAAATCCGTGGATCGGGCAATTGCTGGCGTCGGCGCTGATGTGCGCGGCGATTTGCTGGATGCTGCAGGGTTGGATTCCGGCGCGCTGGGCGTCGCTGGGCGGAGTGCTGGTGGTGGTGCGGCTTGGGTGGTTGAGTTATTTCACGAATGGATATTGGAGCGCGTGTTTGCCGGCGGTGGGAGGGGCGCTGATTCTTGGAGCTTCGCCGAGAATCGGGGCGCGAAAACGGTATGCGGCGATTATGGCGTTCGGATTATTTATCCTCGCCAACACTCGTCCGTACGAAGGATTTTTGTTGGGCTTGGGCGTAGCGATCGCTTTGCTGGCTTGGATGCTCGGCAAGAACGGGCCTCCGGCGCGGGTTTCGCTGGCGAGGATTGTATTGCCACTAGTGGTGACGCTGGCGCCTCTTGCGGCGTGGACGGGTTATTACTACTACAGAGTTACGGGAAACCCTTTCCGCATGGCATATGACGTGAACCGCACGACCTACGCAATGGGCCGTTATTTTATATGGCAAAAGCCATGGGCGCAGAAAACGTACCATCACGCCAGGATGCAAGCGAAATATGAGCAGGAGCTCAAAGAGGCAGATGAGAATCAGACGCTGCGTGGATTTCTCCGGCGTGGGGGAGAAAAAGCTTATTCATTTTGGCATGTCTATCTGATTGCGCCCTTGCCGTTTGTGCTGATCGCGCTGCCGTGCGCGGCGCGTGACCGGCGTCTGCGAGTGCCGTGGATGATTCTTGGAATCTTTGTGATGGGGCTGGCGGTTGAGGTGTGGTTCCTGCCACATTATTTTGCGCCGGCGGCGGCGTTGCTCTATTTGTTTTTGACGCAGTGCATGCGGCATCTGCGATGGCTTCGGTGGCGCGAGCGTCCGGTGGGACTGGCTTTTGTGCGGGCCGTTTCCCTGATTTATGTCGCGACGGTGGTGTTGCGCATCGGGATGGCGGTGGCGCATGTGCATCCGGAAAAAGAGTGGCAGCCCGGAGAGATGGAGCGGGCGGCCATTGTGAAGGAGCTCGATGCGAGGCCGGGAAAAGATGTGGTGCTCGTGAAGTATGCGCCGGATTTTGATCTCGACCGCGAATGGGTATTCAACGGTGCGGATATTGATGGGCAAAAAATTGTTTGGGCGCGCGACATGGGGCCGGAGAAAAATCAGGAGCTCCGGGATTACTATCGCGGGCGGAAATTCTGGCTGGTGCAGGCGGATGGGGAGGCGCGGCTGGAACCGTATCAGGAGCGGCAGTAGCGGGGTCCGAGTTGATCAGCGCGCCCTCGGAAAGGCAATAAGTCAACCTTTTGACGGAGGCCAGCGGTGATTACAGCGCCAGCAGTTGGCGGACAAGAGTGTCCGCCCCACACGAACCCACGCGGTTTCTCTAAAAGAGGGCTGTGGGGCGGCGCTTCCAGGGTTTGCCTTTTTCCTGGGAAACTTTTTCTACGTCGTTGACGTAGGCTCCGACCTGGGTGAGCAGATGATGCAGGTCGTTGCCGAGGCTGAAGAAGGTGAATCCTTTTTCCAGGAATTCGCCGACGCGCGGGGTGCCGAACAGGAACAGGCCGAGGATGACGTTATTCTTGCGGGCATGTTCGACTAATTTTGTCGTGGCGGCATCGAGTTCGGGCGAAGTATACATGTGGGGGAACTCGTATTTGTTGTAGAGGCCCATGGACATGCAGAGATCATTCTGACCGAGGAAGAGAATGTCGACGCCGGGGACGGCGGCGATCTCGGCGATGTTTTCGATGCAGGAGGCGGTCTCGACTTGCAGAGCGATGATGCCTTCTTTATTGAAATTTCCGGCGTAGCCGAGGAGTCCAGCCTTGTTCATCGAGCGCTGAGGAAAATAAACGGAGCGCGTGCCGACAGTGGGATACTTGGTGCAACTGATGGCCTGGCGGGCTTCTTCGGCGGTGTTGATGTAGGGGATGAGGACGCCGTCGGCGCCGAGATCGAGAGCTTGCTGGATGCCGGGGCGGTCGTCGTATCCGCCGACGCGGACGATCGACTTGGCGCCGCCGCTGGCGATGGCGCAGAGCATCGACGAAAGTTTCTCGTGGTCCATGGGGCCGTGCTGGGTATCGACGAGCAGCCAGTCGTAGCCGCTATGCGCGAGTTGCTCGGCGACGGTGGGACTGTGCGAGTTGAGGAACAGGCCGAGCTTGGGCGTGCCTTGATGCAACTGCTTTTTGAATTCGGAGCCGCTCAGTGCGGGTTCGGGCATGCGAAATTTCTCCAGAAGAGCAAAGTTGAATTGTGTAGTGTAACGCAAAGGAGCCGGGAATACGGCGGATGCGGAAGTGAATTTATTGTGAAGGTATGACCTGGGGACACGGGCTTGCTGAATTGATATAGTCTTGCGAGGAACATTCGTGGTCACGCGTGGGTGCATGGAGCGACTATGCGGATCTTACTGAATTGGGTTTTGAGTGCGCTGGCGGTGTGGATCGTGTCGCAGGTGGTACACGGAATTTCCGTGAGCGGGATCAAGGGGGCGTTGATCGCGGCGCTCGTCATCGGCTTCATCAATGCGACCATCGGCGCGTTGTTGAAGATCTTGACGTTTCCTTTGACCCTGGTGACGCTCGGGTTGTTCTGGTTTGTGATCAACGCGCTGATGCTCGAGCTCGCGTCTGCGCTGCTTTCGCCGAGTTTTCAGGTGCGGGGATTCTTTGCGGCGTTTGTGGGCGCGATCGTGCTGAGCCTGGTGAATATGTCGCTGAAATGGCTGGTGTATCCGGCGGCGGAGCGGCGCTAGCGGCGGACCCAGGGGCTGAAGCCCACATCATTTGACGCTTTTGCGCGGCGCTGAAAGCGCCGCTCTTCCACGGCACTGTGTGCTTTCGGGGTTTTTTAGCGGCGTGCGGAGGCATGCCTTTTCAAAGAGGCATGGCGGGTTTTTCGTAGCACGCCCATCCTAAGAGATTTTTCTAGGCTTTCGCTTTGCGCGGCTTTAGAGATTCCCAATCTTCGTTGGTGAGGGCTCGGCCGAGGTTGCTGAATTCTCCGGCGCCTTGCAGAAATTCTCCGCCGTCCATGCGGATGACTTCGCCGTTGATGTAGGCTGAGCCGTCGCATACCAGAAATGCGGCGAGATTCGCCAACTCTTCCGTGGTGCCGAAGCGGTGTAGCGGGTTGCGATCGAGTGCGAGGGCTTCGAGTTCGGGGCGCGGCATCAGGCGAGAGAATGCCCCTTGCGTGGGAATGGGGCCGGGTGCGATAGCGTTCATGCGGATTCCGCGATTGCCCCACTCGACGGCGAGACTGCGGGTGAGGGCTTCGACTCCGGCTTTTGAGATGGCGGAGGGAACCACGTAGGCGGAGCCGACTGGAGCGTAGGTTGCCGAGATGCTTAGCACAGTTCCAGGCTGAGCGGCTTTGAGCCAGCGACGTCCGCAGGCCATGGTGGCGTGGAGCGTGCCGAGGAGCACGATGCCGATGACGGATTCAAAGGCGCGCGGAGAGAGTTCTTCGGTGCGGGCGATGAAATTTCCCGCCGCGTTGTTGACGAGGATATCGAGGGGATCCTCTTTCCAGATGGAATCGATCATGGCTTCGACGGCGTCGAGATTGCGGACGTCGCAGGGGACAGCATGGATGGTGCCCTCGGTGGCGGCGGCAAGTTCGGCGGCGGTTTGCTCGAGCACATCTTCGCGGCGGCCGCAAATGTGGACAGTAGCTCCGAGGTCGAGAAAGCGGTGAGCCATGGCTTTGCCGAGTCCGGTGCCGCCGCCGGTGATGAGAATGCGCTTGTCGCGGAGAAGATCTTTGCGAAACATGGGAGCTTGCCTCGATTCTGATATCAGAAAACAGCAGGTTCCTCACCGGGGTTGCGCCCGGTTCGGAATGACAAAATTACGGTGGGTCGCACGCGACGCGGAAGCCGTAATCGGCATACTGAAATTCGGGAGGGATGCTGGAGCGGGCGGAGCAGCGGGAGGCTTTCACGTGATGGCGCCACGATCCGCCGCGGGAGGCTTTGCGCTGGCCGATTCCTGAGCGCCCTTCGGGGCCGCGGGGATTGCGCTCGGGAGAGGTGGCGTAGTAGTTGGGATCGTACCAGTCGCTGCACCACTCGTGCACGTTGTCGCACATGTTGTAGAGGCCGGACGTGTTGGGAGCGTAGCGGGCGACGGGCTCGGGGCCGGTTTGCCAGCGCGTGGCGTAGTCGGGGAGAGATCGCGGCGGATCGTTGCCCCAGGGGAAATCCTGTTGCTCGAGGCCGCCACGGGCGGCGCTTTCCCATTCGGCTTCCGTGGGAAGACGGTAGGCGCGGGCGGTCTGTGTGGATAGCCATCGGCGGTAATGGTCTGCGTCGAACCAGGAGACGCCGGCGACGGGCTGATCGGAACCGCTAAAATTCTTGTCGGTCCAGAACGGCGGAGGGTGCGATCCGGTGGAGCGAAGGAAATGTGCGTAGTCGGCGTTGGTGACTTGAGTGGTGGCGAGCTGGTAGGCGTCAACCCAGACGCGGTGGATGGGGCGTTCGCAATCCTGACCGGAGGCGGAGCCCATGAGGAACCAGGCTCCGGGGATTGAAACCAGACGGGGCTCGATGCAGGTCGCGGGGTCGGATTGAAAGTGCGAATGGGCTGCCGACATGGTTTTCGCTGGGATGTTCCGGACTAGAGTCTAACAGCGGGGACGGAGGGTTGTGATGGCGAAGCAAAAGCCGCGGTTCAAAGTGAAGATTGCGGGAAGAGAGGCAGGCGCGGTGGCCGCGATCACGCCGCCGGTGGATGTCCCGGAATTCTTTGGGACACGTACGCGGGTGCCGGTACGGGGAACGATTAACGGTTTTCCATTTCGCTCGTCACTGATGCCGATGGGCGGTTGCCACATGATGCCGGTGAACCAGACTTTACGCAACGGGGCTGAAGTGCAGCCGGAGACACCGTCGAAGTGGTGATGGAGCGGGATGTGGAAAAGCGCACGGTGGAGGCGCCGGCGGTGTTGAAGAAAGCGTTGGCGAAAAACAAAGTGGCGAAGGCAAACTGGGGAAAGATGGCGTTTACACATAAGAAGGAGATGGCGGTTTGGATCGAAGGAGCAAAGCAGGAAGAGACGCGGGCGCGGCGATTGGCGAAGGTTATGCAGGTGCTGGAGAAGGGGACGAAGTGGACGGGGTGAGGGTTTTTTCCGCAGGGGCTTAGCCCGCTTGCAGTCAGGCCAGTCTAATCGCAGCGCTGAAGCGCTGCGCCACCCAAAGACAAGCAACTAATGGCCGCGCAACCTGCAGACGATTGCGACGATGTCGTTTTCCTGGAAGAGGCGGATGGCGGCGATGCCGGCTGCTCCGGCCTGCAGGCAGGATTCGGCATTCTGCAAAGTGACCCCTCCGAGGGCGAGGACGGGGATTTTGGCGCGACAGGCTTGGCGGAGAGCGTCGAGGCCTTTCGGGCTGGTTCCGGGGGCATCTTTTTTTTCGAAGACGGGGGCGAAGAGGGCCATGTTCGCGCCGCTGGCTGCGGCTTGGACGACTTCTTCTGGGGAGTGACAGGAGATGGAGATCCGGGGTTCTCGGATCGCGGTTGAATGCTTCCAAACTGCGCGGACATCGGCGGGCGAAACATCCTGGGCGGGGAGATGAACTCCGGCGGCGGATGCGGCGAGGGCGACATCGGTGCGAGAGTTGATGAGGAGAGCAGTTCTGAGTCGAAGGATGATGCCGGCTGCTTCGCGGGCTAACGACTCGAGGTCGCGGGTGCAGAGATCTTTTTCGCGCAGCTGAATGTAATTGACTCCAGCACTGGCGGCTTCGGCGATTTTGTCGAGGAGACGGAGGCGGCGAGCGCGTTCATCGCCGGGGAAGGCGGTGCGGTCGGTGATGTAGTAGAGGAGCGCGCTTTCGGGCATCAGGTTTCGGCTCTAGTTTAGAGCAAAGAAGATGAGGCAAGTACCTCAGGGGCTAAAGCCCAGACCTGGTGTGATGCTGATATCGCAGCGCTGAAGCGCTGCGCCACCCAAAAGCATAAGCCTGGACCACTCCGAATCAAAGCCGACACCACCTGGAAATCAAAACTTGCAGCGAGCTGGAGACATATGGCGTCGAGCTGCGCTCGACGGACAGCCGAGGGCGGCTGTCCCCACATGCTACGGTCTCGTCTTCGCGATTTCGGGGAGGACTTCTTGTTCTTTTTCTTTCTTGGGAGGGCCGCCGAGGTGGTATTCGGTAAGGCCGTCGCGGAGGAAAGTGAAGGCGTCTTCCGGAGAGTCGACGAACTTGAATAAATTCAGGTCTTGCGGAGAGACAGTGCCGGCGTCGACGAAGGCCTGGAAGTTCATGATGCGATGCCAGTATTCGCTGCCGTAGATGACGACGAGAATTTTCTTGGCAAGTTTGTCGGTCTGCGCGAGGGTGAGAATTTCGAAGAGTTCGTCGATGGTGCCGAAGCCGCCGGGAAAAATCACCAGCGCTTTGGCGAGATAGGCGAACCAGAACTTGCGCATGAAGAAATAGTGGAACTCGAAGTTGAGCGAAGGCGTGATGTATTGGTTGGGATTCTGCTCGAAGGGCAGATTGATGTTGAGGCCGATGGTTTTGCCTCCGGCCTCGTGGGCACCGAGGTTGGCGGCTTCCATGACGCCGGGACCACCGCCGGTGGTGACGACGAAGCGGTGGCGGCGGGCGGGAATCTGAATGGACCACTCGGTAAGAAGAAAAGCCAGGCGTCGCGCGTCCTCGTAGTAGCGGGCCATGTCGACGGCGGCGCGGGCGCGCTTGAGGCTGTCTTGATGCTCCGGGGAGTTCGCTGCGTTTTTTTCCATGGCAGAGAGATTGCTCTTGGCCGCATCGCCTCCCTGGAAGCGGGCGGAGCCGAAAAAGACGACGGTGTCCTGAATCTGCTCGCGGCGAAAGCGCGAGAGCGGTTCCTGGTACTCTGCGAGGATGCGAAGAATGCGTCCGTCGGGACTGTTGATGAAGGGTTGATTCTCGTAGGCCAGAGGGGCGGGTTTAAGTTTATCGACCATGTAGGAGACTCAGTTCTGAGATCCGGCATTCATACGTTTCTCTATTCGTGGAAGCATTAGCGAAGGCCCACAGTCCCTCGGATTATTGACGATCGTGGTAGTGGAGGGCTTCCCAGAAGCCGATCCAAATGTCGAGCAAACCCAGTCCACTACACAAGCCACGAAAAAATCCGGTTGAAACCAAGATACGAAGCCAGGGGTAGGAAAGCAAAAGTGAGTTGTCGGTCCACTCGGGGGTCCAGGGCAAAATCACGAGCAGAACGCCGGCAACGGCACTAATCAGGACGAATAGGAAGACCGAGGTGCGATGCAGCCAGAGTTGCAGGCCGGACTGTGCCGAAGGGGCAGGGACGGGTTTAGATTCGAGGAGGCCGGTGATGGTTTCGCCCTGCACGGGGGAAGAGTGGGCAGGCACAGGACCGCTTTCGATGGGCAGCTTGGGATCAGTGGTCACCGGATGCTCCGCTGTGGCAGGTACAAAAGCGCGCGAAAAGACTCCACGTGGGCCGGAAGCAAAGAATAAGGGACAAAACCCATCGGGCTATTCTACGACTTCAGGGGCTTGATGCGCTCGGCGACGTCGCGATAATCGATGTTGCGGCCATAGACTTCCATGTAGTGCTTGAGAGCGGAGGGCTTATCGCCGGCGGTCTCGTAGGCAGACGCGACTTCGTAATGCAGGGCTGTTCGGGTGTCTTCGTCAATGCTTGGGGCGGTCAGAGCTTTTTGATACCAGCGAATGGCGGCCTCGGGAACGCCCTTGTCGAGGAAGCACTGAGCCAGCCAGGTATAAGTTTGCATGACTTGCGGGAAAGGGTGTCCGCGATCGACGGCCTGGCAGGTCTTCTGCAACTCGCCAATGGCTTCATCGAGCAGGCCCATTTCGCGGAAGGCGATGCCGAGGTTGTAATGGGTTTCCGGATCTTCTTCAGCGGCGGAGGAGCCGGCTTCCAGATCTTGTTTGAGCTCGCCGAACATTTCCGCGAGATCGACGCCAGCATCCTCACCGAAGGGGGAAGACTTGGCGGCGGCCGGTGCACCGGGAATGATTGAAGGAACTTGTGGAACGGGAACAGCGGCGGCGGCAGACTGATGCGGCGTCGAGGCCGATCCTTGCGATGAGATTGCCGGAGTGCCGGAAGATGCCCCGGCGGCTGCGGCGCTGGCGGCCACAGGAACGCTGGCTGGCGGAACCGGCGCAGGCGGCGCGGGCCATTGCTGCGCGGGCGCGGCTGCAACCGGCGGCTTGGTTTGGAGTTCGGGCTGAGGCGCAGACTCAGGCAGTGGAGCATCCTTGAGGAAGTCATCACCCAAGGAAGCTTCGAGATCGGCGACGAACTCACCCATGACCTCGGTTTGTTTCACGCCGAAGGTTGTGGGCTTGGCCTTGCCGATTGGCTCAAGTTCTGGCTGAGCGCTGGGCTCTGGGGTTTCCGCCGAAGCGGTTTCGAGAGCCGGTTCGGCTTCATGCGAGACCGTTGTTGGAAGGAAATTCTCGCCCAGAGAAGACTCAAGATCGGAAACGAATTCCTGGAGGACACCGCGTGCCGGCTCGATAGGACGTTCGACCACTGGAGGCTCGTCTGGAACAAGGTCGGTGTAGAGAGGAGCCGGAGCTTCTTCTTGCGCAACTGGAGCAGGTGGCTCGGGAGCAATTTCTTCGACGGCAACCGGCTCTTCCGCAGCAGCCGCGGGAATGTCATCCACGGTGAGTTCAGAGACAGAATCGACCGCGGACAACTCCTCCGCTGCGGGAGCGTGTTGTGAGGCGGTCTCCATTTCAGACCGGATCGCATTGAGTGTGGCTTCGTCATCGGTGACAGCCTGAAGCTTTTCGAAGGCCGCCGACGCCTGCTCGGGCATACCGTGATCGAGATAGAAACGGATCTCTTCGATGGCCTCGGCTATCTTCTCGGGGTCCAGTTTTGGCGCTGCGGCGTGGCCAATCGTAACTTCATGATCGGCCGCGGCATCGGGGACCTCGATTTCCGCGGCTTCCGCAGCGGGCTCGTCGGCTTCAATGGTGAGGGCGTCATCCCACTCGGAGGAAAGATCGATCTCCGCAGTGGGCTCGGGTTCAGGCGAATGTGCGGCCGCCGTGACTGGCTGGTTGTCCTCATCAATGCTCTGGTCGGACTCCGGATCGGCGACGACGGAGAATTCCAGTTCTTCCGAGGACTCGGCTGGAGCCGCGGGCCAAGGGGCCGAGGCAGCTTCGACGGGAATTTCTTCTGGAACTGGTTCTTCCAGAGCAGGCAGGTCGATAACGGATCCGGTGGAAGCGGAAGTTGCCGAACGCTCCTCGTAACGATCGGCGAGTTCGCCATAGCGGGTAGCTTCTTCGGGATATCCGGCTTCGGAGTATACGCTCTGCAGAGTGCGGCAGCAGACGCCAGATTCGGCGAAACGCGCGGCGCGGGTGTGCAGGGCGGCGAGGCGCTGGTTCAGGCGGAGATCGCTTGGCGCCTGGGGCAGAGCCGCCATCAACGGCCCCAGAGCCTTGGCCGGCATATTGTAAGAGATGAAAAGTTCCGCGTCGGTGAGAGCGGAGCGTACGGCGAGAGCAACCGCGTCAGAATAATGTTGGTGGACGGAAGGAGAAGTAGCTTCCAGTTCATCGACGACGACGGCAGCTTCTTCGGCGGTAATGAGCTTTTCGGCGGAAGGTCCACCGAGCTGGCTGACCACCTGCTGGTAATGGTTCATGTGCAGGGGATTACCGGGCTCCATGGTGGCGAGTTTTTGATAAAGATCGCGAGCGCGCGGCAGATCGCCAGACTGGACGGAAGCGTGAGCCAACAACTCGATGACTTCGGTGAGGTGGGTGGATTCTCCAGCTTTTTGAAGCAGTTCAAGAAGCTTTTCGAGCGAGGCGGGATTGTCACGCACATGCCCGATGATGGAGTGCAGGTTCTTTAAAACTTTATCGGAATCTTCAGCGAGCAGACGATCGGCGTGCTGGTCGTAAACCTGGAGCGCGTTCTCGTACTGGCCGGCCTGCATGAGAGCATCGGCAAAGGTGGAGATCGATGGCAGGTCATTGTGGACGGTAAGAAGTTTGCTGGCGAGAGTGCCGGCATCGGACAGGCGCCCGCTCTTCAGATAGGCCTTGAGCAGATCGCGCAGGCCATCGGGATTGGAATCGAGGTCCGAAACTTTTTGCAGAGATTCGATGGCGGCTTCGGCGTCACCGGCCTCGAGCAGATTGCGTCCCTGCATGAGCAGCGCGTAGCTGTTGCCAGGGTCGAGGGTGAGCATGCGCTGCAGAACTTCTTCGGCGCCGCTGAGCGAGCCTTTCGAACGCAAGGTTTCGGCGGCGGCGGAGAAAATCTGCCAGGCGTCATTTTTCTTGCCCACGCGAACATACACTTCCGCCAGGCGCACGCGCATGTTGGTATTTTCCGGATCCATTTCCAGAATCTTCTGGAAGATGCGGACGGCATTGTCGAGTTCATTGGCCTTCAGGAATTCTTCGGCGACCTGCAGATACTGGGCACGGGCGTCATTGAAGAGTCCCTGCTGGGTGTAAAGTTCGGCCAGCTTCAGCACGCTCTCGAGCGAAGGCTTGAGCTTGCTGATTTTCTTGTACATGGCGATGGCCTTGACCGTGAAGCCTTGCGTGGCATAGGCATCGCCTACGGTCTTGAAGCACTCGGTGGCCTTGTCGGCCTCGCCGAGGCGAGAGTAGAGGTCGCCGATCGTGTTGGTGACGGTGAGGTCCTTGGGATCGGCCTTGATGACTTTTTCGTATTCAGCAATGGCGTTTTGAATTTTGCCCTGCTGGACATACTTCTCCGCAGCGTTGAGAACCTTCTGTTTGTTGAACCCGAAACCGAACGCCATAAGGTTACGAACTCCAGCCCCTGGTGTGCACTGACAAAGCTTGCACTGAAAACCTATCCACTGAGAACCTGATGACTGCTCCTGGGAGTGCAACCCGGAGGAACGTCACGTGGCCAAACTCCATTTTCCGAGATGGCCAGTTGGAACAAGAGCAATTGTACGGCTGGGCGGGTGGATACGCATGGTTACCAAGGGTTACCAAAAGGGAGTGTACGAAAGGGTTACCAAGGCAATCAGGGGTGGAACGGGCGGTTACGACCGGAATCGACCCTCGTTGAAACAGTTTCGGCCTTAGTACAAATGCGCTATGGGGTGGCAACGCGCTACCGTGTAATCTTTCGCGCTACGAAGCTGGAGAGAAATGTTGACGAGAGGCAGAGGCATCTATGACTTGGATTAAAACCGTACCGCTGTCGGAAGTAGATGAGAAGCTGCGGCGGGCGATGGAGGGGCAGCGGGCGCTGTATCCGGTGGAGTATGCCACACCGGTGCATCCGGACGAGTCGGGCGGGTCGACGATCGTCGGATCACACACGCTGATTCCGGAGGCGCTCTATCATGCGTTCGGAACCTTTGGGGCCCTGATGTCGCCGGAGTTGCCGTTGAGCCGGCGGCAGCATGAAATGATTGCGACCATGGTCTCGGTGACCAACCGGTGCGTGTATTGAATCGAGTCGCACGCAGAGTTTCTGCGTAGGGTGACGTTGGACCGGGAGTTGGTGGAGGCGCTGGAGACGGATTACACGACCGCGCCTATCACGCCGCAGGAGCAGGTGATGGTGGATTATGTGGTCAAGCTGACCAAGGATGCGACAAAGGTCTGGAAGGACGATATTGAGGGGTTGCGGGCGGTGGGATTTGACGATCGCGGGATTCTGCAGATCACGCTGATTGCGTCGTGGTTTAACTATATTAATCGGGTGGCGGATGCGCTGGGGGTGGGGAGAGAGTGAAGGCTCGGGGACGTTCACAAGAATCCGAGGGCCTTGGCCAGAGTCAGAAGGCCTCCCATCAGGCACAGCATATGCAGAAGAGTCAGCGCCGTTCCGTTGCCCTTTGTGCAAATGCCCCACACGCCCCGACCGCACCATGCTGTTCCAATCAGCAGATTCACTCCTGATGGGCTGACGCCGAAAGCTGTCAGCCGTCTTGGCAGCCTCCGGTCAATCAGGCACACGCTAAGGAAAAGTAAGGCCCAGACACTGAGCACAGTAAGCTATGCGAGTGGAATGGGCTCGCGCCACCACTTCGTTCGTCGCTTTCTCGCCAAGTTCGCAGCTCTGAACGGGTCTGGCATTTCTTGGCTATTGTAATGAGTGCTCCAAGAACGCGTTAGAGAGCATCTGGGATGTGCGATTGTTCCCTTCTGCTACTAAACTTGCCTAGAGGCAAGGCTTCGGTTTTATTTCTCTGCCACCTCTACTCTTCACCCCATGGCTGAATCGTTGGCAGAGTTTTTCCTGGCGAATTTTCAGGCGCACCGCGACGAGCGTGCCTACGGGCAGCGGCGTGGATACCGGATGGAGTGGTTTACCTACGGGCAGGTTCTCGAGATGGCGTTTTGGTTTTGCCGGGAGCTGGAGGCGCAGGGGATTGGCCAGGGCGACCGGGTGATGCTGTGGGGCGAGAACTGCGCGGAGTGGGTTGCGGCCTTCTTCGGATGCGTGATGCGCGGTGCGGTTGTGGTCCCGATGGATGATGGCGCTTCCGCCGATTTTGCGACGCAGGTTTCGAGACAGGTGGAGGCCGAGCTCTGGGTTTGTTCGCGGAGCCACGCGGGTGAGGCTGGCACGGTCCCTCAATTAGTTCTCGAGGAGTTGTCGAGGAGCAGTCGGGATGGTTATCCATCGACAGCGGCCTTTTCGGATGCAGCGATCGGGAGCGACGACACGCTGCAAATCGTATTTACCTCCGGGACGACCGCTGAGCCTAAGGGCGTGGTGATTACTCATGGCAATGTGCTGGCGAACATCGCTCCGCTGGAGCGGGAGATGCAGCGGTATTTGAAGTATGAGCGCTGGGTGCATCCGGTGCGATTCTTGAATTTGCTTCCACTCAGTCACGTGTTCGGGCAATTCTTGGGAATGTTTTTGCCCCCGGTGCTGGGCGGGACCGTGATTTTTCAGGAGGAGTTAAAACCGTCGGAGATTGTGAGCACGATACGTCGGGAGCGCGTGTCGGTGTTAGTGACTGTGCCGAGAGTCTTGCAGTCGCTGAAGCAGAAAATCGAGCGCGATCTGGAAGATGCTGGGAAGATCGAGGATTTTCGTCGGGGATTTCGCACATCCGAAGGGAAACACTTCCTGCGACGCTGGTGGATTTTCCGCGACATTCATCGGCAGTTTGGGTGGAAGTTCTGGGCGTTCATTTCTGGCGGCGCGGTGCTGGACGCCGAGACCGAGGAATTTTGGGGACGGCTGGGATATGCGGCGATACAGGGTTATGGACTGACGGAGACGACATCGCTGATCAGCGTGAACCATCCGTTCAAGTTGGGGAAGGGGTCGATCGGGAAGGTGCTGCCTGGGCGGGAAATAAAACTGGCGGAGGACGGCGAGATTTTGATCCGTGGCGGCGGGGTGGCGTCGGGATATTGGGGAGCTGGTCAGTCGAAGGCAGTTGCCAACGAAGATGGTTGGTATCGCACCGGAGATGTGGGCGCGCTCGATGAGGCCGGTAACCTTTATTTCAAAGGCCGCAAGAAAGAAGTGATCGTTACTTCGGCCGGGCTGAATATTTATCCGGAAGATTTGGAGGCGGCGTTGCGGCGGCAGCCTGAGGTGAAAGATTGTGTGGTGGTAGGAATTGAGCGCGGAGGGAATGCAGAACCGTGTGCGGTGTTGATTCTGCGAGACGATGCCCGCGCGCAGGAAGTCGTGGAGCGCGCGAATCAGGCGCTAGCGGAATTTCAACGAATGCGGATGTGGGTTCAGTGGCCGCAGGGTGATTTCCCGCGCACCAGCACGCAGAAGCCGCGGCGGAATGTGCTTGCGGAATTCGCGGCGAGACAGATTCTACAGCCGGGGGAGAAAGAAAGTAAGAGTGACAATCCCGTGACGGAATTGATTGGGCGCATTACGGGACGAAGCGCAACGGGGGCGAATCCTGAAGCAAAGCTCGACGCGGATCTCGGATTAAGTTCGCTGGACCGTGTGGAACTGATTAGCGCGCTGGAAGATCGCTATCAAGTGGATTTGAGCGAGACTCGCTTCAGCGCGGCGCGTACCGTCGGCGATATAGAAAAGATGTTGAGCGGTGAGCGACGGCCGCGGGCGGAATATCACTATCCAGCTTGGGCGTTGCGGTGGCCAGTAACTTGGCTGCGAGGGCTGGCACAGTACTTATTAATGATGCCAGCCGTGATGCTGCTGGGCTGGCCGCGGATCGAAGGGCGGGAAAATCTGCGAGGAGTGAATGGACCGTTGCTGGTGGTCTGCAATCATATTGACGATGTGGATGTGGGGTTTGTGCAGACGGGCCTGCCAGCTCGGTTGAGGAATCGGATAGCAACGGCGACAGGCGGCGAGGCGCTGGAGAAGCTGTACTCGCCTGCTGTTGACAGAAGTTTCTTCGGGAAAATCTACGACCGGATTCAGTGGGTGCTGGGAGTTTCTCTGCTGAATCTGTTTCCGCTGCCGCGCGAGGCCGGGTTCCGGCAAAGCTTTGCTTATGCGGGTCAGGTCGTGGATCGCGGGTATAGTGTGCTGGTTTTCCCTGAGGGTCGACATACGCTGGATGGGAAGATGAATCCGTTTCGCGCGGGGATTGGGCTGCTGGCGAAAAATCTGGATATTCCTGTGCTACCGCTAAGGATTGTGGGATTGTTTGAAATCAAGCAGGCTGGCAAGAAGTTTGCGCGGCCGTGGAAGATTGGGGTTCGAATTGGGCGGCCGATGCGGTTTGCGGCAGACAGCGATCCGGCGAGGGTCGCGCGGGAGCTCCAGAACGCGGTGGAAGCCTTATAGCTGAGCGCTGTTTTGGTAACAGTGTTCTGCAGCGGCTAAAGCCGGGATTGATTTTGGACGCTTTACGCGGCGCTGAAGCGCCGCCCTTCCACGGTGCTGCATGTCTCCGCAATCCCTCACACTTCCGAGGTAGTGTGAGCCGCCCATTCTCTTACCCTTGTTACGAATCATTAATGGTTCAGCAAAATAGCTAGAGAGCAGCGAACCCTATTCTTCATCCGTATTGCTCTCTTCCTGGTGAGGGTCCGACTCGATCTTTACTTCCGGCAGATTTGCGCCACCGAGAGCGCGGTTGAGAGCCGGGAGATCGATGGTGCGGAGGGCGTTCCAACGTTTCATCATATCGGAGACTTCGTGTTCGATGGTGGCGGCTGCCTCTGATTGCGAGGCCGTGGGTTCGGCATCGACCTGCCATATTTGTCCGTACAGAATCGCAACCTGGCCGTTCACCTGGCTGAGAGTGGGTTCGCTGGTGGGCGATGCGGCGAAACCTCCCGGCGCTCCCAGCAAGGCTGTGAATTTGTTCTGGAATGCCTGAACCGAATCGCGAACCGGGCCGCTGGCTTGCTGGCTCACTTTTTGCAGCGGTTCGCGAATTGATCCTGCTTGTAGTACGGCTTGTGAAGCCTCGCTCAACAGCGACGCCAGACGGGTTTCAAGCTGGAACTTTTTCTCTAAGCCGGCGGTGGAGGCTTTTACGCGAGGGTCGAGCTTCAAGGTAAAGGACGCGGTATAACTCTTGCCGTTTGCGGTAAGCCGCGCGGTATACGTGCCGGGCAAAGCGGTGGGACCGAGCGGCAGACGAGGCGTATCGTCCGGAATCGCGGCGATGGGATATTCATGGTGCGTAGCCTCTGGCGCGGGATAGTGCAGATCCCAAACCCAGCGGTGCATCCCGGCGTCGGAAGGCAGAGAACGGAATGGACGCAGCCAGTAGAGGGGGATGAGTTGGTTCTTCAGCTCTTCTTCTGTGACCGGTGGTTTATCGGTACCGGAAAATCTGCGAACGAGTTGGCCGTGAGCGTCTAGGATTTCGAGAATGACAGGAGTCGACGCGGCGTGCGCCAGATAGTAGTCGATCACTACGCCGTCGGGGGGATTGGAGGCGAAAGGCTCGTCGGGCGGAAGCGGCGTGTCGGTGTAGGTGTCGCGCTGGATGCGGAAGGCGGGAGCCGGAGTAAAGAAGTGCGCATCGGCGCTACCACCCAGGTTGGCTACTTCGCGCAGCGGGGCCATGTCATCCAGAATCCAGAAGGAGCGGCCGTGGGTGCCGACGATGAGATCATCGTCGTGAATCCAAAGATCGCGCATGGAGGTGTGCGGCAGATTCAGTTGCAAAGATTGCCAGTGGTCGCCATCGTCGAATGAAACCCAGACCGAGTTCTCCGTTCCGGCGAATAGCAAGCCTTTGCGCGCGGGATCTTCGCGGACGGTGTCGACGGGGCCGAAGTCGGGGAGACCGACGGTGATGAGGGTCCAAGTCTTGCCGCCATCGTGAGTGCGATAGATATAAGGACGCTCGTCGTTGATGCGGAAGCGGCTGACGGACGCGTAAGCGGTATCGTCATCGAAGTGCGAGGCGCTGATCTGCGTGACCTTGCTCCAGGGAGTCAGCTCTCTTGGAGTGATGTCATTCCACTTCTTGCCGCCGTCGCGGGTCTGCCAGATCAGGCCGTCGTCAGTGCCGGCCCACAGCGTGTTGATGGTTTTGAATGAGGGCGCAAGCGCGTAGATAACGCCGCGCTGCTTGTCGGCGCCTTTGGGGACGAGAATGCCGACGCTGGCTGGAATTCCGGGATTTTCGCGAGTGAGGTCGGGGCTGATGGTCTGCCAGGAGTTGCCGCCGTCGGTCGTTTTGAAGAGCACGTTGCTGGCAAAGTAAAGAGTGTGCGGGTCGAGAGGCGAGAACATCGTGGGCTCGGTGCGGTCGGTACGATATTTCGAGTTACGAAGCGGGATCGGAGTGATGTTCTGCACCTGGCCGGTGGACCAGTGAAACTTCGTGACTTCGCTTCGGCCGCCGCCATAAATAATGTCCGGGTCAAGGGGATCGGGGGCGACGTAGCCATATTCGATCACGCCAACGGGATGCCAGTCGCGGGAGGTGAGGGCGCCATCGTTGCCGCGGCTGGAAATGCAGACGGAGCCGCTCTCCTGCTGGCCGCCGCAGACGCGATAGGGGAAAGTTGGAGCTACCGAGACGTGATAAATCTGAGCGGTGGGCTGGTTGTACCAGGAACTCCAGGAGGCTCCGTCGTTGACGGTGACGAGTGCGCCTTGATCGCTGACGAGAAGAATAATGTTTGGGTCGTTGGGATTGATCCAGAGATTCTGATAGTCGTCGCCGCCGGGAGCACCACGGAAGCCGAACCAGGTTTTGCCGCCGTCGGTGGACTTCATGGTTACGGTACTGGCGCTGTAGACGATATCGGCATTCTTCGAATCGACTCGGGGAATGGGAAGGTCGCCGCCGCCGATACGGCCAGAGGGGCGGGGATCGTCGGTTGCCTTGGACCAGCTTTCTCCTGCGTCGTCAGAACGATAAACGGCGAGTGCACCCGAGGCCATGCCGAGCGTGGCATAAAGGCGGCGCGGATCACTGGGAGCGATCGCAACATAGATTTGCGATAGATCCTTCGGCAGGCCGTTCGTCAAAGGATTCCATGTGTTCCCGCCATCGCTGGACTTGAATAATCCGCCGCCGGTTCCATTGACTTCATTGCCGTCTTCCCACGGGCCTTCGCGAACCTCCCACATCGAAGCGTAGACGAGATCGGGATTCGAGGGATCGATCTCGACGTCGGAGGCGCCGGTATTCTCGTCTTTGTAAATGACTTTTTGCCACGACTGGCCGCCATCGGTGGAACGGAAGAGGCCGCGCTCTTCATTGGGACCGTAAGGATGGCCGAGCACGGCAGCGAAAACCCGATTGGGATCGCGAGGGTCGATCGCAAGAGCAGGAATTTGCTGGCCATCGCGCAGGCCGAGATGAGTCCAGGTTTTTCCTGCATCTGTCGATTTGTAAATCCCGTTACCAACAGAGAGGTCGGGGCGATGCAGGCCCTCGCCGCTCGCCACATAAATAATGTTGGGATTGGAGGGAGCGACGGCGATGGCGCCGATCGATTGAGTGGATTCTTGGTCGAAGATGGGAGTCCAGGTGCGGCCGTAATCGTCGGACTTCCAGACGCCGCCGTTGACCTGGCCCATGTAAAAGACATTCGGCTGGGTGGGAACACCGGTGGCGGCGCGGGTGCGACCGCCGCGGAACGGGCCAATCATTCGCCAATGCAGCTCCTGATAAGTGTTCTCGGGAATCTGCTGCGCGCTGCTGGACGCGAGCGGCAGGAATACTGAGATGCAAATCATCAGACGTAGAACCACTTGCGGCATGGTCACTTGGGCCCCCCAGACACCAAAAGCCAAACCAGACAGCATAAACTAAATTCGCGAATGGAGGTGCGGCAGGCGCACTAATGAATCTCGCGCAAGCTTTGATTCAGGTCGCCGCCTTTCGGTGCTGGAGTTCCTCCGGACTGACTGGCGACCCACGCGCCGACTCGGTTGGCGGTTTCGTTGATTTGATCCAGAGACGCTCTCCGAAGATATCCGTGCACCAGGGCCGCGGTGAAGGCGTCGCCCGCGCCGACGGTGTCGGCGACCTTCACTCTGAAGCCGGGATGCTCCGCGCGTTGGTCAGCGGAAACCAGCAGGCTGCCGTTTGTGGCGCGAGTAATGCAAGCCAGCTTCAGATCGTAGGAAGAGAGCAAGCAGCGCGCCGAATCCTCTTCTCCGAGATGTTCCAATTCCAACAAGCGCATGACCCGGGGAAGTTCTTCATGATTGAGTTTGACGATGGTTGCCAGCTTCATCGATTCCGCCACCACGCGCGCGTTAAAGAATTTCTGCCGGAGATTGATGTCGCAAACCCGCACCGCACTTGGCTGAGCGGCAAGGAGAAACCTGCGCATGGTGGTACAACTGTGCTCTGATCGTTGTGCCAGAGTGCCGTAGCAAACCGCATCGGCCCGTTGGGCTAGGTCCTGCCACTGCGGTGTCCAGTCAAAAAAATCCCACGCCACAGGCTGGGCGATTTCGAAGCCAGCCTGCCCGTCACGAGCCACCTCGACCTTCACGGTCCCGGTAGGATGGTCGGCGTCCTGCTGAATAAATTCGGTCGAAAGGCCGAGCTCGCCGAGACGACAAATCGCCTCCGCTCCCAAATCATCGTGACCCAAGCGGCTGGCGGGAATTCCTTCATCGCCGAGCAAGGAGGTGATATAAGCGAAGTTGGCGGGAGCTCCACCTAACTTTTTCCCTTCGGGGAAAAGGTCCCACAGCAATTCGCCCAAACCTACGACTGTGTTTTTCTTGCTCACCATGAAAGTTTCGCCAGCACGGCCGGAGGTTGCAGGAACCAACAAAGTGGATGAGAATCGTGACGCACGGGTTGAGGTTGTCGCATAGTGACAGGCCTCGAAGCAAAATCAGTCAACGTCAAAGGTCGCAATCGCCATGATCCATTCCATTCAAATCAAGAGCTGGGTGAAGATACTCACGCTCGTTCTGGTGCTGGCTTCCCAGGATAGCGCAAGTTTGCCCTTTGGGGCGTGGCGCCGTGTGTCCGAAGCCCCGGTAATTTCGCCACAGGGAGACGGATGGGAATCGGCAGGCACCTTCAATCCTTCTGTGGTGGTGCGCGACGGGAAGATCATTATGCTTTACCGGGCCCAGGACAAGGGCGGGACTTCACGGCTGGGATACGCAGAGAGCTCGGATGGTGTCCACTTCACAAGGCGGAGCGAGCCGGTATTTTCGCCGGAGAAAGATTATGAAAAAGATGGGGGCGTGGAAGACCCGCGGCTGGTGCAGTTCGGCGACACCTACTATCTGACTTACACCGGCTACAACAAGAAAGATGCGCAACTGTGTCTGGCGACTTCGAAGGATCTCATCCACTGGGAGCGAAAGGGCGTGATCCTTCCGGCTTACAAGGGGCGCTGGAACATTCGCTGGACGAAATCCGGAGCGATTGTGCCGGAAAAGATTGGCGGCAAGTACTGGATGTATTTTCTGGGGACGGCTAAAGACAATAATGACCAAGTCGGGTTGGCTACTTCGACGGACCTGCTGCACTGGGCCGAAGCGACCGATGGCCCGGTGTTACCAGTGCGTGCGGGAAAGTTTGACTCGCGCGTAGCCGAGCCCGGCCCTGCGCCAATCCTAACGCCGAAAGGCATTGTCCTTATTTATAACGGAGCCGATGACAAGCTGGTATACCGGACCGGTGTAGCGTTGTTTGACCGGAACGATCCGCGTGTATTGATCAGGCGGACGGACACTCCGATTTTTGCTCCCGAGAAAGAATGGGAGAAGGTTGGGCAGGTGCCGAATGTGGTGTTCGTGGAAGGAATGGTGCGCCAGGGAGAGCGGTATCTGTTTTACTACGGCGGGGCGGATACGAACGTCGGCGTAGCCGAGGCGCCGGCCGTCCGCCGTCCCCTAACCGCTGGACGCGGCTGAGGCGTGTTCTCGCGAAGCACTTGGCAGAACCGCTTAGCTAACTAAGCTAAGCTAGCTATGGTCTTACATGCTGCTGATTCTGATATAGCGCCGCAAATCGGGGAGCGCGTTGAGGAAAATAAATCCCGCGTACACCAAGCCCGCTGCTCCCACCACCGTAGTGGCCACCTGGAAGGCCGACATAACTGTTTTCATAAGGCTCCTTCGGAATCGAGACCAAACTAGGATGTGCTACCGATTCAAAAGGAAGCTTTCGATATTTGTTTTTTGGCCCTATCTTCGAAGTTGCTGAATTTCGGACTCAGGTATTCCAACCTTTTGCCCGGGAGACGGCTTCGTTCCATCGCGCGCGCAGTTCGTTCACTTGAGAGCGTGGCATGCGGGGCTCGAATCGGCGTTGGCCCTGCGAGCCAGAAAATGCCTCTATCTCTTTCCAGAATCCAACGCCCAGACCGGCCAGAAACGCGGCGCCCAGCGCGGTGGTCTCGGTCATCGCAGCACGCACCACGGGTACGCCGAGAACGTCGGCCTGAAATTGCATGAGACTGTCGTTGGCGGACGCGCCGCCATCCACGCGCAGCTCAAAGAGCGGAGTGTGGGTGTCAGTCTGGACGGCGTCCATGAGATCCGCCACCTGGTAGACGATGCTTTCCACGGCGGCTCGCGCGATGTGACCTGCCGTGCTGCCACGGGTGAGACCAAAAATTGCGCCGCGGGCGTAGGAATCCCAATGCGGGGCGCCGAGGCCCACGAAGGCGGGCACGAAATAGACTCCGCCATTGTCGGGAACGGAACTGGCCAGGGCTTCCACGTCCGATGACTTGCGAATGATCCCGAGGCCATCACGCAGCCACTGTACCACCGCTCCAGCCACGAACACGCTGCCTTCGAGGGCGTAGTTGGTCGTATCGCCGATTCGCCAGGCTACCGTTGTGAGCAGGCGATTCGTCGACGCGACGGCACGATCGCCTGTGCTCTGTAACAGGAAACATCCCGTGCCGTAAGTGTTCTTGGTAAGGCCGGGAGTAGTGCATCGTTGGCCAAACAACGCTGCCTGCTGGTCGCCCGCAATTCCTGCAATGCGAATGCCGCTGAGACCAGGGACCGAACTCACTTCTGCGTAAACTTCGCTGGAGGGACGGACTCCCGGCAACATTGAGTCAGGGACGCCGAAGAGATCAAGCAATTCGCCGTCCCAGGTTCCAGAATGCAGATTGAAAAGCATGGTGCGGGAGGCGTTGCTGGCGTCGGTGATGTGCACACGGCCGCCGGTCAGTTTCCACAGCAGCCAACTATCAACCGTGCCGAAGGCCAACCGGCCGGCGGTGGCTAGTTTTCTTGCGGCGGGAACGTTTTCCAGAATCCAGGAAATCTTGCTGCCTGAGAAGTAGGCGTCGATGAGTAGGCCGGTTCGTTGCTGTATCACACTCTCGCGACCCTGAGCTTTCAGGCTTTCACAAAATGGGGCGGTACGGCGATCCTGCCAGACAATCGCGTTGCAGATGGCTTTGCCGGTGGTGCGATCCCACACAATCGTTGTTTCTCGCTGGTTGGTAATGCCGATGGCGGCGACGTCGCTGGGCTGTGCGCCGGCCTGAGCTAAAGCTTCCAGGGCGACTGCAATTTGCGATGCTGCGATTTCTTCAGGATCGTGCTCGACCCATCCGGGCTGGGGGAAAATCTGTGTGAACTCGCGCTGGGCCACGGCCCGGACGGAGCCTTCGTGATCAAACAAGAGGGCTCGCGAACTGGTTGTGCCCTGGTCGAGAGAAAGAATGTAAGGCAAAAGGCCTCCTGCTTCTTGCAAACCTTGAATTAAGACGACGGCTGCAATGCGCGCAGAAATCGTCGAATGACAAAATCGTAAACGGCCGCGCCGACCAGTCCTCCGAGCAGCGGCGCGGCCACCGGAACCCACCACACTCGAGGTCCATCCGTGAGTCCATTGTTTCTGAATCCGGCCACAGCGGTGAAAAGACGCGGGCCAAAATCACGAGCCGGATTGATTGCATATCCGTGCATGCCGCCGAAGCTCATGCCGATGGCAACCACTACTAATCCGATCATCGCCGGAGCGAGATTGGCGCCCGGAGGGACGTTGAGTTCGTCGGTGATGGCCAGCACCATCAGCAGCAACAGAGCGGTGCCGATCACTTGATCCAGGAATCCTGCCTGTGGCCAAGCTGGAAAGGCGGGAAAGGTTGTGAAGATGCCGGCGGTTTTTTCCAGTTGAGGGTCGAACTGGCGGAAGGCCGGCAGATAGTTTCGGTATACCAGGGCGGCCGCTAGAAATGCTCCTGCGGTTTGCGCGATGGAATAGGGCAGGACCTTGCGCCAGGGAAAACCGCGGAATACCGCGACCGTGAGCGTGACCGCAGGGTTGAGATGGCCTCCAGAGACTTTTCCCGCGACGTAGATTCCCATGGTGACCGCGAGCCCCCAACCAAGGGTGATATTGGTGTAGCCTCCGTGCGCGGTTGGGTTTGAGGGAAACAGAACCACCATGGCGACCACACCGTTGCCGAAGAGAATCAGAACGAAAGTTCCAAGGAATTCGGCAATCAGTTCGGCAAGCAGTGTGGGTTTCTTGCTCATCACGCGTGCTCCTCTGCTGGCCCGCGGCAGCAGCCGTCCGAGCCGCGAGTAGTCTAGCAAGGATTTCAGAGCGTCCTCCCGTCTTTCGCGAGCCGGAACCTTCGGGGCCACCGCGATCGCGTGTCCTCGCGGGTTACCGGAAGAGTCAGCGCAGGCGTGATTTGGTCTTGACAGGCGTGGCCCAGCCTGTAAGATAAGAGAATATTTATTCATCATTATGAATAAATATTCATAATGAATAAGGTGTTACGCCAGAGAGCGGTTTTGGAGGCACTTCGGCAAGGGCCGGTTGCCAACCAGGAAGATCTGCAGCGGGCGTTGCGCAAGCGGGGATTCAAGGTGGGGCAGGCAACGTTGTCGCGGGATATTCGGGACCTGAATTTGAGCAAGACGGGCAGTGGCTACACGTTGCCACAAGGGGAAGGTGCTGCCGGTCTGGCGCTGCCCCCGGTACAGCGGCTGGTTCGCGAGTTTGTGCTGGACGTGCGGTCCGCGCAGAACCTGCTGGTGGTGAAGACCATCATTGGCAGCGCGCAGCCGGTGGCGGCGGCGTTGGATGAGCAGGAATGGGAGGAGTTGGTGGGAACGATTGCGGGAGACGATACGATCCTGATTGTTTGTCCCGACAAGGACGGCGCGAAGAGGGTGGCCCTCCGGATCGAGGAGATGCTCGGCTGATGGTAGCAAAGCTTAAAACCGCGGTGCTTGGCGCCAGTGGCTACTCCGGGCTGGAGTTGGCGCGCATCCTCGAGCGCCATCCGCGGTTGGAAAAGCCGGTTTTGCTGCGGCGCGAGGGCAGTGATGGCGCGACCGATTTGGCGGAGATTTTTCCAGAACTCTCGGGCAACGGAGGCTATCCGCTGCGATCGCTTTCGTGGGCGGAACTGAAGCGTCAGGGCGTGCAGTTGCTTTTTCTGGCGACGCCGCATGAAGCGTCGCGGTCGCTTGTGCCGGAGGCGATAGCGCAGGGACTGCGCGTGATCGATCTGAGCGGGGCTTGGCGGCTGAAGCAGGCGCAGCATCGGGCCCTCTACTCGTTTCAGGATCTTGACGCCGTCACAGCCGCGGAATTGACCGAGAGGGCAGTCTACGGCTTGCCGGAGTTGAACAGCGACCGGATCGCCTCGGCGCAGCTGGTGGCGAATCCTGGATGCTATGCGACGTCGGTGATTCTGGCTCTGGCGCCGCTGCTTAAGGCGAAGCTCATAGATCGGAGCCGTGGAATTATTTCGGATTCGAAATCGGGCGTGTCTGGAGCTGGCAAGGCGCCGACGTCGCGTACTCATTTCGTTTCGGTGGCCGACAATCTTTCCGCCTATTCCGTGTTCAATCATCGGCATCTGGGAGAGATGGTGGAGCAATTGGAACTGGACGATGCGGAGTTAACCTTCACACCGCATCTGCTGCCCATTCCGCGCGGGATTTTGTCGACCATCTACGTTCACCTGAGCCGGGCAATGAGGCCGGCGGAAGTGGAATCTTGTCTGCGTGATTTTTATGCGGGCAAACATTGGGTGCGGGTATTTGCGACGCCGAAGCTGCCGCAGTTGAAGTTTTCGCTGCACACGAATTACTGCGATCTCGGTTTTTGTCTGGCGGAGGATGGGCAGCGGCTGGTGCTGGTTTCGTGCGTGGACAACCTGCTGAAAGGTGCGGCCGGACAAGCCGTGCAGAACCTGAATTTGATGTACGAGTGGGAAGAGCGGGAGGGTTTGCAGTGACGATCGTGGTGAAAATTGGCGGCGCGGCGATCGAGGATGCTGCGATGCTGCGGAAGTGCGCTCAAGCCATTGCGGAGTTGGCCCAGGACGGGCATCGCGTAGCCGTCATTCACGGCGGCGGCAGCGCTCTGACTCGCATGCTGGAGCGACTGGGAAAGAAGAGCGAGTTTGTGAACGGGCTACGGATCAGCGATGCGGAGACCCGGGATACGGCGCTGATGGTATTGGGCGGGATCATCAACAAAAAGCTGGTGGCGGCGATTCAGGCAGCGGGTATGCCGGCGATTGGATTCTGCGGTGGCGATGGCATGACCTTTCGCGCGCGAAAGAAGTTTGTTCATGGACGAGACCTGGGATTTGTAGGCGAGATCTGTTTCGCGGAGCCGTGCTGGATTGAGGCACTGTGGCGGCAAGGAGGAATTCCCGTGATGGCGTCGCTGGCGCTAGGAGCCGATGGCGAGTACTACAACGTGAACGCAGATGAAATGGCGGCATCCTGCGCCGCGGCTTGCCACGCCGACACTTTGATTTTTCTCACCGACGTGCCCGGAGTAAGAGATGCGGCAGGCAGCGTGATGCCGTGGCTGACCACGAAACAGGCGGCAGAGCTGGCGGCGAATTCGATCATCAGCGGCGGCATGTTGCCCAAGCTGCAAGCGTGCGGGCTGGCTCTGAAACAGGGCGTGGGACGAGTAAGAATCCTGCCGGCGAATGAGGTCGAGGTGCTGCCACAGTTTTATCTGACGAAGCTTTCGTGCGGTACGGAGGTGACGTACTCGTGAGCCCCTCAGTCGCTGCTCGATACAAATTGCAACCGGCGGATACGCGGGTGCAGAAGAAGGAGTCAAAGTTGAATAGTCAAGCGCAGGCAAGGACGGCGGCCGCTCCGACGAATGCGCCGCAAGCTTTCTGGTGTCCGGATCTGGTGTCGACGTGCGATCTGGGGCCTGCTGGGGTAAACGCGGTTTTGAATCTTGCGGGAATTATGAAGGCGCGCCCCGGCGATTTTCACAAGGCGCTCACTGGCAAGCAGATGGTGATGTTCTTCGAGAAAGCTTCTCTGCGAACCCGGCTGACTTTCGAGGCGGGCATGACCGGGCTGGGCGGTTTGGCAATGTTCGTCGACCAAACGCAGGAACGCCTGGGTGCCCGCGAGATCTTGAGCGACGTGGCGCACAACCTGGAGCGGTGGGTGGACGTGATTGTGCTGCGCACCTTTTCGCAGGAGACCGTCGAGGGCATGGCACAGCACGCGCGTGTACCGGTGATCAATGCGCTCAGCGACTTGGAGCATCCGTGCCAGGCGCTGGCGGACTATTTCACGTTGATGGAGCGCTTCGGAGATGTGAAGAACCGTTGCCTGGCGTATGTCGGCGATGGAAATAATGTGGCGCATTCGCTGCTGCTTACGTGTGCCTGCCTGGGATCGTCGATACGAATCGCGACTCCGGCGGGCTACGAGCCGAATCCGCAGATTGTAGCTGCGGCGCGCGAAATTGCCAGCGAGACTGGTGCCGAAATTCAATTGCTGACCGATCCGCATGAAGCGGTTGCCGGAGCCGACGCGATTTACACCGATGCCTGGGTCAGCATGGGTCAGGAGCCGGAAACAGATGAGCGAGCGCGGATTTTTCCGCCGTATCAGGTAAATGAAGAACTCATGGCAGAAGCCGCGCCTGATGCGGTGTTCATGCATTGTCTCCCGGCTCATCGCGGGTTGGAAGTGACGGACGCGGTCATGGATTCCGAGTCGTCTCTGATTTTCGACCAGGCGGAAAATCGCCTGCATGTACAGAAGGCCATTCTTTATTTGCTACTGGGCGGCGGTGATCGTCTGCCCGCAAGGAGCGCTCATGCCTGAAAAAATTGTTCTTGCTTATTCCGGAGGGCTCGATACCTCCATCATCATTCCGTGGCTCAAGGAAAATTACTCGTACCACGTGATCGCGATGGTCGGCGACGTGGGCCAGGGCGATGACATCGAAGCCGTGGTCGAGAAGGCTTACGCCACGGGCGCAACCAAGGTGGTGGTGGAGGATCTCCGCGAGGAATTCTTGACTGGATACGTTTTCCCAGCCCTGCGCGCAGGCGCGGTGTACGAGCACAAATATCTGCTCGGCACATCGCTGGCCCGCCCGGTGATTGCCAAGCATCAGGTCGAAGTTGCTTTGCGCGAGGGAGCAACGGCGGTGGCGCATGGCTGCACAGGAAAGGGCAACGATCAGGTTCGTTTCGAGCTGACCTACCAGGCGCTCGCGCCGGAGTTGAAAGTGCTTGCGCCGTGGCGGGAGTGGACGCTGAAATCACGGGAAGACTGCCTCGATTACGCGGAGCAGCACGGCATCCCGGTGGAGGCGAGCCGCGCAAAAATTCACAGCCGAGATCGCAACCTTTGGCACATCAGCCACGAAGGCGGAGAACTGGAGGATGCAGCGAATGCGCCGTTGCCGACCACGTGGCAGATGACGCGCTCGCCCCAGGAAGCGCCGGACAAAGACGAGCAGGTAACGATCAGCTTCGAGAAAGGAACCCCGGTCGCGGTCGGTGGGATGAAGCTTGATCCGGTGTCGCTGGTCGAGTTGCTGAATGAAATCGGCGGGCGCAACGCCGTGGGCCGCGTGGACTTGGTGGAGAACCGCTTGGTGGGAATCAAGTCGCGCGGATGTTACGAAACGCCCGGTGGAACCTTGCTGATCGCGGCGCATCGCGAACTGGAAGCGTTGTGCCTGGAGCGTGAAGTGGCACACTTCAAGCAGCACGTAGGTTTGAAATATGCGGAGCTGGTTTACTTCGGATTATGGTTCACGCCGCTGCGTGAGGCTTTGGACGCGTTCGTTGCCAGCACACAGACGGAAATGACCGGCAGCGCGACGCTGTCTTTGTATAAGGGAAATGTTTCCGTGGTGAGCCGCCAGTCCGAGCACTCGCTCTACCGCACCGACCTTTCTTCGTTTACCATGGGCGACAGTTACGACCAGAAAGATGCGGCGGGCTTCATCCGCATCCTCGGGCTGCCGTCGCGCACCCGCGCGCGCGCACGTCAGGAGGTTGCACGATGAAGATGTGGTCGGGCCGGTTCCGGCAGCCGCTGGATCCGCAATTCGAGCGCTGGCAGAGGTCTTTTGACTTCGACCGTCGGCTGCTCAACTACGAGCTGGCGGCCAGCGCAGCGCACGCTCGCGCACTGAAAAATGCAGATGTTCTATCCGCGGACGAACTCATCAGCATTCTGGAAGGGCTGCAGCAGATTGGCGAAATGGCTGCCGTTGCCAACGGACTTGTCCAAGACGACGAAGCTGAGGACGTGCATCACTTCGTGGAGAAGCAGTTGGCCGCGCGGATCGGAGAAGTCGGATACAAACTGCACAGCGGTCGCAGCCGCAACGAGCAGATCGCCACCGACCTGCGTCTTTATGTGCGTGCGGCGATCGACGAGATGCGAAAAGAACTGGCCGAGGTCTGCGGAGCGTTCACCGATCGCGCCGAACAAGCCGGCAATGAAGCGATGCCGGCTTACACGCATTTGCAGCACGCTGAGCCCGTATTAGTGGCGCATTGGCTGCTGGCTTATGTGGAGATGTTTTTGCGCGATGCCGAGCGGCTGGCTGATTGCCGCAAGCGATTGAATGTTTGTCCGCTGGGATCGGGTGCAGTCGCGGGTGCGACTCTGGCGCTTGACCGTGCTTTCATGGCGGCGGAACTCGACTTCGCTGGTCCCACAGCGAACAGCATCGACACTACCAGCGATCGCGATTTCGTTCTTGAGTTCGTCAATGTGCTTTCGCTGTTGAGCCTGCATTTGAGCCGATGGGCGGAGGAGATGATTATTTTTTCCTCGCAGGAATTTGGCTTTGTACAGTTGCCGGAGGCTTATTCGACGGGCAGCAGCGCCATGCCGCAGAAGAAGAATCCTGATCTTCTGGAACTGGTGCGGGGCAAGACCGGTCGTGTCATCGGGAGCGCAACGGCTTTGATGGTGACGCTGAAAGGCTTGCCGCTGGCTTACAACAAGGACTTGCAGGAGACGCAGGAGTCGCTGTTTGATGCCGCGGATACGGCGCTAGGGTTGTTGCCGCTGGTCGCCGGTTTTATGAGGGCAGTTGAGCTCGACCATTCGCGGATGAACAAGGCGGCGCAGTCGGGATTCATGAACGCCTGGGCGGCCGCAACTTATCTGGCAAGCCGTGGCGTGCCTTCGCGGCTTGCGCATGAACAGATCGGCAAAGCGGTGAAGCTGTGCCTGGAAAAAAATTGTGAGCTTCAGGATCTGTCGCTCGACGATTTGTGTGGCCTGCACTCTGCATTCGACGAGAGCTTTTATGACTGCTTGAAGCCGGCGGCGGTATTGGCGATCCACGATGTAGGTGGCGGCACTGCGCCCGCCAGAGTGCGGCAAGGGATTGCGGCCGCGAAAAAGAAAATCAACTCCCTGCGCGAGGAGGTCCATGCGCACGCGTAAAGCCATTTTGCCGGATGCTCAGCACATCCACGATCTGATCTCTGCCTATTCGAGCGACGGTACTTTGCTGCCCCGCACGCTGGCAGAGATTTGCGAGAACGTCCGAGATTTTGTCGTTCTGGAAGAAGACGGCCGCATCATCGGGTGCGGTGCGCTGCATCTTTATGGCACGCACCTGGCTGAGATTCGCTCGATCACCGTTGCACCTCGAACCCAGGGCAAGGGCGGAGGTAGCCGGCTGATGAAAGCTCTGGTCGCGGAAGCGAAACGGCACCGTGTGGATTGCGTCTGCCTGTTCACGCGAGCCCCCGAGTTTTTTGCGCGCCAGGGATTCCAGATCGCGCAGCGAGAAGATCTTCCCGACAAAATCTACAAGGACTGCCACGTCTGTCCCAGATTTCACCAGTGCGATGAGGTCGCAATGGTGCGCGGCAAGCTCCCCACCTTCGCCATCCTTCCCGAACCGGCGAACTGGCTGGTGAAGCTGCAGGATATATCCGGCAACGTCGTGTGATTCGCTCGCGGAATCATTTTTCCGGACAGAGAAATGCCGAGGCTGCCCTCCGGTGCTATGATGCCGAGCGGAACCTACAATTATGTCGATCAGTGCGCCGAGCAGTTCCACCGCGGTTTCTCCTGAGTCGTCGTCTTCCTACACCATGGCGCTGGCGGTTGTGACCACGTTATTTTTCATGTGGGGCTTTCTGACTTGTCTCAATGACATTCTGGTCCCTCACCTGAAGCCAATTTTCGATCTCAATTACAAAGAGATCATGCTCATTCAGTTTGCCTTCTTTGGAGCGTATTTTCTTTTCTCCATACCTTCGGCAAAAATCATTGACTGGGTTGGCTATCAGCGATCGATGGTGTTGGGTTTGCTGACGATGGGCGTGGGCGCGTTTCTTTTCGTTCCGGCGGCCAGTGTTCCGTCGTATCCGTTGTTCCTGATTGCGTTGATCGTGCTTGCGGCCGGGATCACGTGTTTGCAGGTCGCGGCCAATCCTTATGTGACGGTGCTGGGCAAGCCCCAAACGGCTTCCAGTCGACTGAATCTCACGCAGGCTTTCAATTCACTGGGGACTTTTCTGGCACCCTTTTTTGGTGGTCTGCTGATTCTGAGCGCTGCACCGAAATCAATGGAGGAAATCCGCGCCATGGCGCCGGATGCGCTGCAGGCCTATCGTCTGCATGAAGCGGCGACGGTGAAGATGCCTTACGTAGGATTGGGGATCGCGCTGGTGGTGCTGGCGATCGCCATCGGCAGCTTCAGGTTGCCGAAGATTCCCCAGGCACAGCACAAAGTCGGCGAAAAAGTGAATGACTCCATCTGGAGGCATTGGAATCTGATCTTTGGCGCGGTCGCTATTTTCGTATACGTCGGCGCCGAAGTTTCCATTGGGAGCTTTCTGGTGAACTATTTTACGCAGCCAGAGATCGGCGGCCTGACCGAAAAGGTGGCGGCTAGTTTCGTTGCTTTTTACTGGGGCGGAGCCATGGTGGGGCGTTTCATCGGATCCGGGTTGTTGCAAAAAATGAAGACCGGACAACTGCTTGGCATTTGTGCAGTGTGCGCTGCGGCGCTCGTTGGCATTTCCATGCTCAGCACCGGGCACTTTGCCATGTGGAGCATCATCCTGGTCGGGTTCTTCAACTCCATCATGTTCCCGAGCATCTTCACTCTGGGCGTAGCGGAACTGGGCCCGCTTACGGGCGACGGGTCAGGAATCATGATCATGGCGATTGTTGGGGGAGCAATTATTCCGCTGGCGCAAGGTGCGATAGCCGACAGGGTCGGCATTCATCACGCCTTCTTTCTTCCTGTGATCTGCTATCTGTATATTCTGTTTTTCGCGCTAAGCGGTTCGAAGCCGAACAGCGAACGGCATGCCCGGGGCTAGATGGACGAGCCCGGGGAGCGACTTCAAATAGATATACCTATGAGTCGGATCGCTGTTCGAACAGGCGAGATCAGGCGTTAAACCTGTACTGAAATCAACTCCGGGGTGCAGCGGGAGTTCTGCATCAACTTGACCGCATCTTCCGCAGTGAATCGGCCCATGGCGAGCGCCAGCTTTTTGTTGGTGGTGGTCTGGATGGGGCTGCGGTCGATCCGCAGAACGTATTCGGCGGCACGCGCACCGCCGCGATTTACCTTTACGAGGAACTTTGTGTTTTTCATGGGCTCCCTTTTTGGCTCAGGATGCGAAATGCGGAACAGCAACCGGGGATAAACTTAAAATATCCCTAGTTAAGATCGAGCTAGCGTCGCCTGCCTACAGAGCTGGCTGAGTGCGATAAAGCTATGATAGGGCCGGTCTTACTTCTGAATAGCCAAAAGAATTAAGAGGAGATAAGTACTGAATTCATTTTAGGCTCGAAGGTGGTGTTTGTCAATTAGTAAAGCTCTCACGGTTGCACTACCTGAATCGCCTGGGGATGGACCTGCTGATCTTTGATTTCGCCGGCGTCCCAACCGCCACCGAGAGCTTTCACAAGATATACGGAACTGACCATCTGCTGGCCGAGTAACTGGGTCTCCAGGCGTTCGCTGGTTAACAGAGTGGTCTGCGCAGTGATGACGTCGAGGTAACTGGTGACGCCGCCGATATAGCGATGGTTGGCGATGGCAAGAGCCCGGCGCGCATCCTCGACCGCCGCGCCTTGCGTGGTGAGAGCCTGGGAAAGCGTGCTCAGATTGCTGAGGCCGTCCTCCACCTGCTGGAAGGCGGTCAGCACGGACTGGCGGTAGTTGGCTACCGACTGGTCATACGCTGCGCGAGCTGCGGCCAGATTGGCGCGGCTGCGCCCTCCTTCGAAAATGGGTTGCAAAGCGTCCGCACCGAGCGACCAGAAGAGACTGGGAGCGTTCAACAGTGGCGCGAGTTCAACGCTCTGCCATCCTCCAGAACCGCTCAGCGTGATGTTCGGATAGAAGGCCGTGCGGGCGATGCCCACCTGCGCGTTCTGGTAAGCCATTTGACGTTCGGCGGTGGAAATATCAGGCCGGCGCTGCAGAACTTCCGAAGGCACGCCGAGCGGGACGGGCGGAGGAGTAGCCTGCAACGGCGCCACGCGGACCGCCAGGCTGGAGGCCGATTGTCCCAGCAGCACCGCGATCGCATGCTCATATTGCGCTCGCGACTGTTGCACCAGGGCAAGCTGCGATAAAGTCGAATCGAGCAGAGCCGCTTGCTGCGCCACTTCGAGTCCGCTGGCAATGCCGCCGTTGTGACGGTTGTTTACCAAATCCAGGCCCCTGCGTTGATAGCCTACCGACTCCTGCACCACGTTGAATTCGGCATCCAGTTCGCGCAAAGAAAAGTAGTCGGCGGCGAGCTCAGCGGTGAGTACCAGCTGCACGTTTTGAAGATCAGCGGCCGTGGATTGGAGGGTCGCATTCGCAGCTTCCACGTTATGGCGCACGCGGCCGAAGAGATCAGGCTCATAGTTAATGTTGAACGGAATCGTGTAGACGCTTTGGGTGTACGGAGGAACCGGTTGCGCCACGCCATTGATAATCGTGGGCTGCTCGCCGTTCAGGGGGCGGTTGCCGGAGCCGCGTTCGCGTACTGCTGACGGGTCCGCGGAAAGCTGCGGGAAAAAATCGGCAGTGGCGACGCGCGCCAAGGAGCGAGCCTGATTCAACCGATCGCGGGCGGCCTCGAGGGACTGGTTGGCCTGGAGCAACTCCTGTTCGAAGGTGTTGAGATCGGCGTCGTTATAGATTTTCCACCACTCGCCCTTGGGGATCGCGTCCTTGGGAGCGGCTTGCTCCCAAGGCGGTTGCGTCTTCCACGCATCCGGAGTTGGGACTGGAGCCGGAGGGCGGCTGTAACGCGGACCGACCGTGCATCCCGCAGCAAGGCCCAGCAGAACAAGAGCGGCCAAAAATGCGGCTCGGTTCACGCCGCGCCACCTGTCTGTTGGCTTTGCGTTTGGCCCGGCTGCTGCTGAGGTTGCGCCACGTTGACCTGCTGCCCATCTTCAAGAGAATCGGGCGGGTTGACGACGATCCGGTCCGTGGGCGCGACACCACCCAGAATTTCTAACGTGGTGCCGTAATCGCGGCCGATATTGATGGCGCGCAACTGCACTTTGTTGTCCGGACCGATAACAGCGACTTGCGCGCCCTGAGCGCGAAACAGCATGGTGTTCACCGGAACCGTGACCTTGTTTACGTTGGAGCCGACGGCGAAGTGCACCTCTCCAAACGAACCCGGCAGCAAACGGCCATCCTTGTTGGGCACATCGACTTCTGTGAGCAGGGTGCGAGTGTTCGTATCAATCGCTTCCGCCGTTCGCGCCACCGTGGCCACAAACGTTTGTCCGGGAAATTCCTGCAAGGTGACAAAGGTTTTGGCGCCGACCTTGATGTATGGAGCGTAGGCCTGCGGGACGCTGGTATAAACCCGCAGAGGATCGACACGGGCAATGTCAAACAACTCGCGGCCCGCGGCCTGAGCACCGGCATTGATCAGCGCGCCAGGATCAACGTTGCGTTTGGTGAGCACGCCGGTGAATGGGGCGTAGACTTCCTTGAAGCCTTCGAGCTGTTCCAGGCGGCGGACGTTCGCGTCGGCCGCGGCCAGGTTGGCCTGGGCTTGCTTGTATCCACTTGTGTTCTGGTCGGCTTCCTGAGCGGAGACGGAGTCCGTCTGGAGAAGGTTTTGCCAGCGATCGGCGGTGATTTTTGCCAGCTCCATCTGAGCGACAATTTGCTGACGCGCGGCCCGCGTTTGATTCAATTCCTGATCAACCTCGGGCGTATCGATCTTGGCCAGCAACTCGCCTTTGGTTACGCGGCTCCCGATATCCTTGTACCAACGGACCAAGTAGCCGTTGGTGCGAGCGTAGATGGGAGATTCTTCATAGGCCAGCAGCGAGCCAGGCAGAATCAAATCTTCGTCAGGTTTTTCCGCCTGGGGATTCACTACCGCGACGGTGGGCACGGTCTCGCGCTCGGTTTCATTGGCCAGAGCGCGCTCGTGACTCATGCGCGCCAACATGGTGAAGCCTCCGGCCGCCAGCAGAACCAGCAGCAATATTCCTACAATCGTCAAAGCCTTGCGCGGAGGTGCCGGGGCAAGATCCGGCGGCGCTTGAATCGCCGCCGGCTGGTGGCGCGAATGCTGCCGGATGGCTTCGATCTCCTCGTCACGCTGGGCTTGAGCACCTAGAGCATGATGCTCTTCGCCGCTTTGGCCTTGCTGAGCACTGGCGTCCGGTGAGGGCTGCTGCTCATCCCCCGGTTGATCCGACTTGCTTTCTGCACTCATTCTCGACTCCGATTCTCACGAAACTCTAAAACTGCTGCTCCCGTGCCAGCTTCGCTTCCCGGCGGCCATGGAAGATGGCGAACACGCTGGGCACGAAAAACAAGGTGGCAAGCGTGGCAAACAGTAACCCGCCGATCACGGCTCGCCCCAGCGGCGCGTTCTGCTCGCCGCCTTCGCCCAATCCGAGCGCCATGGGTACCATACCGATGATCATGGCCAGCGCCGTCATCAGCACGGGACGCATACGCGTATATCCCGCTGATACCGCGGCCCGAACCGCAGGGATTCCTTCGTCCATCTGTTCTCGCGCGAAACTTACCATCAGGATGGAGTTGGCGGTTGCCACGCCCATGCACATCACCGCTCCCGTGAGCGAAGGGACACTCAACGTGGTACGCGTCAGCAACAGGAGCCAGCAGATTCCCGCCAACGCTCCCGGCAAGGCGGCGATGATGATGAAGGGATCAAGCCAGGACTGAAAATTAATGACGATGAGCAAATAGACCAGAAGAATCGCGCCCACCAGTCCCACGCCCAGGCCGATAAACGACGAGCGCATGGTGGCCACCTGGCCGCGCACCACAATCTGAGTTCCTCGCGGCAGATGGCCGTTGAAAGTTTGGAGTATTTTATTGGTGTCCGCGGCCACGGCTCCCAGATCGCGATCCTGTGTGCTGGCGTAGACATCGATGACCGGCGCCACGTTCCAGTGGTTGACCGTAGCGGCCCGCGACACCGGATACAACTGCACCAGATTGCTCAGCAACTGTGGTCCCTGTTGCGAAGTTACCGGGATGGTCATGAGGTCTTGCATGTTGGTCATGCGGTATTGGGGCGACTGCACCGCCATCTGATAGGTAACTTCGTTTTTCGGGTTCAGCCAAAAATTTGGCGAAGTCTGGAAGCTGCCGCTCAGTGAGACCAGCACGCTCTGGGCTACGTCTCGCGCGGTGAGGCCAACCTGCGTGACCCGGGTGCGATCAATATCCATGTGCAGCGTGGGCAGGGAGAGCAACTGTTGGACGTGGACATCGGCGGCGCCGGGAATGTGCCGGATTTTGTTGGCAATTTGCTGCGCGATGGCATAGCTGCTTTGCATGTCCGTGCCGACGATCTGCACGTCAATGGGCGCGGGCAAACCAAAATTCAGAATCTGCGTGACGATGTCAGCGGGCTGGAAAAAGAATTCCACCCCGGGGAAGCGCTGCGGCAACACTTCCCGCAAGTGCCTGGTAAGCCCGGCGGTGGGAGGATGATGCTCCGGGTCCAGTGCGATGAGAATCTCGGCATCGCTGCTGCCGATGGTTCCGTTGGAACTGTAGGACTGGTTGATGCCTGAGTTGGGCAAACCGATGTTATCGAGCACGGTTTGCAATTGGCCCTTGGGAATCTCCTGGCGCAGCACGCTTTCAATTTGGTCGCAGAGACGGGCGGTTTCCTCCACACGCAAACCGGGGCGAGCTCGCACATGCAGGCGCAAGAGGCCGGCATCCACTTGCGGGAAGAAGTCTTCTCCCAGGAAGAAAAACAGTCCGAGCGAGAGCAGGCAAAAAGCCAGAAAGCAAGTCACGAAGATACCGCGATGCTCCAGCGTGGTTTCCAGCAAGCTCTCGTAGCCTCGCCGGAAGTCTTCGAACTTGCGTTCGAAGCCGCGCTGAAAGCGGCCCAGGAACGATTTCGGGGCGTCGGCGCGATGCTCATGCCCTTGCATGATGTACATCACCAAAGTTGGAATCAGGGTTCGCGATAGGAGATAACTGGCCAGCATCGCGAAGCTCACAGCCTCGGCCAGCGGCACGAACAAGAATTTTGCCACGCCCGTCAAAAAGAACATGGGCACAAAGACGATGCAGATGCTGAGCGTAGAGACAAAGGCCGGTACGGCGATTTGTTGCGCGCCGTCGAGGATGGCCTGCTTCATTTCCTTGCCCATGGCCAGGTTGCGCTCGATGTTTTCGATTTCCACGGTGGCGTCATCGACCAGGATGCCGACGGCGAGCGCCAGTCCTCCCAACGTCATGATGTTGATGGTTTGCCCGATCGCGCCTAGCAAGATGATCGAAACAAAGATGGAGAGAGGAATGGAGATGGAAATGACGATTGTGGGGCGCCAATCTCCCAGAAAGATGAGGATCATGACGGCGGTAAGAGCGGCTGCGATCAAACCCTCGCGCAGAACGCCCTCAATCGACGCGCGCACGAACAGGGACTGGTCAAACAGAGAAGTGATCTTCAGGGCCGGTGGCAACGCCTGCGCCGCCTGGGCAACTATATTCTTGACTCCTGCCACAATCTGCAACGTGGACGCGTTGCCATTCTTGTAGATCGACATCAATGCGCCGCGGTTACCGTCCGCCCGCACGATGTTTGTCTGAGGGGAAAACCCATCGCGAATATGCGCGACGTCCCGCATGTAGAGTGTGGAACCGTTGACCGTCTTCACCGGCAAGTCGTTTAACTCCGCGATGGTCTGCGGCGTCCCGTTCATCTCGACGTTGTATTCCAGTGAACCCATCTTGACGGTGCCGGTAGGGAGAACCAGGTTCTGCGCGTTGACTGCATTGACGATGTCATTGGGCTGGAGTCCGTAAGATTGCAGCTTCGGTAAATCCAGGTCCACCTGAATCTGACGAATCTTGCCACCATAAGGATAGGGAGTAGCGGCTCCCGGCACTGTGGCCAGGTAATTACGCAGGAAGTTCTGCCCCAGATCGAAGAGTTGTTGTTCCGGCAAAGTCTTACTGCTCAGTCCAAGCTGAATGATGGGGGTGGTGGAGGCACTATAGGAAATGATCAACGGGGGCGTGGTACCGACGGGCAGACTACGCACTGTGGTTTGCCCGATGGCGGTAATTTGCGCGATAGCTCCCTGTACATTCGTCCCCGGGCGGAAGAAAACTTTAATGACACCCAAGCCATAGACCGACTGCGACTCCATGTGCTCGATGTCATTGACCGTGGTGGTAATGCTGCGTTCGGAGTTGGCTACGATGCGGTCGGCCATGTCTTGCGGCGACATGCCCGAGTAGAACCAAACCACAGAGACTACCGGAATATCGATATTCGGGAAGATATCCGTGGGCGTCCGCAAAATCGTGATCGGCGTCAGGAGGATGATGACGAGCGCCATCACGATAAAGGTGTAGGGACGTCTTAGGGCTAAAGCAACAATCCACATCGGCTAGGCACCAGAGTCAAAGGCAAGTATTAAAGAAGAAAGGATTCCTGCATGGACGCAAAATGAACCCTCGATTCGCTTTAGATTCGATACTATCCGTATTGGATTCTAAAGCCCGAACACGATTATATATGATAGGGTAAGGCCATGCGCCAGAAGCCTGCGGCTCAAGAGTGCGGTCACCCGGAGAGAAAAAAGCGGCCTCCGGGACGTCCGCGGAGTGAACAGGCCCGCTTGGCGATCCTGCGCAGCACGTTGAAACTGCTGGCGGAAAAGGGTTTTTCGGAGCTGACCATCGAGTCGGTGGCGGACCATGCTGGCGTAGGCAAGGCAACGGTTTATCGCTGGTGGCCGGACAAGGCCGCTCTTATCGCCGACGCCTTTGCCGGTAGTACGAAACGCAAACTTCACTTTCCCGATACTGGCTCGGTGCGCACGGACATGAGCCAGCAAATGCGTCAGCTGATAAAGATTTTTCGCAGCCGCCGCGGGCGCATTGTTTCCGCCATTCTTGCCGCCGGCCAGACCGATCGAGGCGTCATCGCAGCCTTCCGCGAGCGCTTCATGATGCCCCGCCGCCAGGAAGCCTACGCCACGCTTCGGCGCGGAATCCTGCGCGGCCAACTGCCTAAGAAGATTGACATGGATCTGCTTCTCGATTCTCTCTACGGCCCAATCTACATGCGATTTCTGATTCGTCACGATAGTTTGACGCCTGAATTCGTCGAAGGTCTTTGCGAATTAACCTTAGGCGGATGTCTTCCCCATGCAAACTCGCAGCGCCGCCAAGTCCGTCCGGCTTAGTGAGGGATTCCAGTTTGTGCATCCGCTTGGCCCACTCAGAATGCTATAAGCTTCTCTGCTACACGTAATGGAGAGGTTGAAGATGGCATCACGCAACGTGGTTTTCTGGGAAGTTGATACACAGGCGGATTTCATGTTGCCCGGCGGTAAGCTTTACGTGCCCGGAACCGAACGTTTGCTTCCGAATATTCGTAGGCTTACGGATGCTGCGCGCCAGGGCCGAGTCTTTCTCGTGTCGCATGGGTGCTACCACACGAAAGACGATCCTGAGTTCCAGACCTTTCCACCGCATTGCATCAAAGGCACGGCGGGTTCGGCATTCGTCCCGGAGGCGCTGACCGATAAGGTTGTCACGGTGCCGAACGAGTTCACGGCGGAGTTGCCAAGGGACCTTTCGCCCTACCAGCAGATTCTGCTGGAAAAACAAACGCTCGACATTTTTGAGAGCCGGCACGCCGGGAAACTCGTGGAGCGATTCGGGGATGATGTGGAATTCGTGGTTTTTGGCGTGGTCACGGAATACTGTGTTCGCCTCGCGGCCAAGGGATTACTGGACCGTGGTCGCCGCGTCTCTGTGGTTCAGGATGCGATCGAAACCCTGAAGGCGGAAGATGGGCAACGAACCGTCACAGAACTGCAGGCGCTTGGGGCGCGATTTGTCACTACCGCGGAAGCTCTCGCGCTGCTAGATCGTTAAATTATTTGGAAGTAGCCGGGTTGCAATTGGTGCGTGGTTTATAATCCGGCCCACTCATGAACCTGACTTCTGGCACAAAATTGGGACCGTACGAAATCGTCAGCCTGCTGGGCGCGGGAGGCATGGGCGAGGTGTATCGCGCCCGAGACTCCCGTTTGAAGCGGGAAGTGGCGATCAAGGTTTTGCCGCAAGCGCTTTCTCTGGACGCTGACCGGCTGCGACGTTTCGAACAAGAGGCGCTGGCCACTGCGGCTCTGAATCATCCCAACATTCTGGCGGTGTTCGACATTGGCACGAACGAGGGGGCGCCATATGTCGTATCGGAACTCCTCGAAGGAGAAACGCTGCGGGAGCGGCTGCGTAGCGGGGCGATTGCTGTGCGCAAGACTTTGGACTATGCCCTGCAAATCGCGCATGGACTGGCCGCGGCTCACGCCAAAGGCATCATCCATCGCGACCTGAAGCCGGAGAATTTATTCCTCACAAAAGATGGCCGGGTCAAGATTCTGGATTTCGGTTTGGCCAAGCTGACCCAGACGGAACCTGGTGTCCACACTTCACTCCCCACCATGACGCAAGCCACGGAAGCGGGCCTGGTGATGGGCACCGCGGGTTATATGTCGCCTGAGCAGGTGCGCGGCGCTGCCGTGGACCCACGCTCGGACATTTTCAGCTTTGGGGCGATTCTCTACGAGATGATTTCCGGCAAGCGCGCCTTTCATCGCGAGACTGCCGCGGATACGATGAGCGCCATCCTGAAGGAAGATCCCGCGGACTTAAGCGAGACGAATCGCAATGTTTCTCCGGCGCTGGAGCGCATCGTGCAGCACTGCCTGGAAAAAAATCCCGAGCAGCGTTTCCATTCCGCCAGCGATATCGCGTTTGATCTGGAACATCTGACTGGAGTTTCCGGCACCAGCACCAGGGTACCGGCGGTGGCAACGGTGCCGCCTCGGAGCAGGCTGTTGCTCCCGATCGCGGGAGCGGCGGCAATCGCGCTGGCGATGCTTAGCCTCGGTTGGTGGCTGGGCCGAGGCAGCGGCACTGCGCCGCAAGCCGAATATAAGCAGATCACGTTTCGCACCGGGACCATCGGAAACGCCCGCTTCACGCCCGACGGCAGCATCGTTTACAGCGCGGCGTGGGACGGCGGCGAAAGCGAGCTCTATCTGGCTCGAACGGACGATCCCGGCTCCCGCGAGCTGGGACTGAAAGATGCGGAGCTGCTTTCGATCTCCAAGAACGGGGAGTTGGCGGTTCGGCTCAAGACGGTAATTTTGCCTGGATATGCGCGAACCGGAACGCTGGCGCGGGTTCCGCTGAGCGGAGGCACCCCGCGGGAGGTTTTGGAGAATTTGCAGGACGCGGACTGGGACGCGAACGGCGAGAACATGGCTGTGGTTCGCTATGTTCCGGAGAACAGCCATTGGCGTCTGGAATATCCCATTGGCAAGGTGCTGCTCGACAGCATTACCTGGATTAGCACTCCGAAGATCTCTCCGGACGGCAAATGGGTGGCGTTTGCCGACCATGAGAACACGGGAGGAGACGACGAGGGTTCGGTCGCGGTGATTGGCGCCGACGGCAAGCAGAAGGAGAAGAAGCTTTCTTCAGGGTGGGAATCTCTGGAAGGGATTCTATGGTCGCCGACAGGGGACGAGGTCTGGTTCACATCAACCGGCAGCGGAAGTGGCGACAATCCACGTGCGGTAAGTCTTTCGGGCAAGCTGCGGAACATTACAAACGTGCCCGGAGGGATGTGGCTGGAAGATCTGCGGAACGGAACGACGTTGGCCGTAACGCATCACCAACGGATCGGGATTCGCGGCGTCGCGCCAGGTGGCAAAGAGGAGCGGGAACTGGGGTGGTTTGGCTGGTCGCTTCTGGCGGATTTGAGCCGGGATGGGCACAAGATCCTGTTCACGGAGGCAGGCGATGGGGGCGGACCGAACTATACCGTGTTTCTGCGGGACACCGATGGATCGCCGCCGGTGCGGATTGGCGAAGGCGATGCCATGTCTATCTCGCCGGACGGAAAATGGGCGATCACGAAACCGCCTAAGGGAGGGCCGCTGAATCTGGTGCCAACCGGAGCGGGGGAAACAAAGAAAATTACTCACGATGCCATTACTTACGATGCGGTGTCCTGGCTTCCGGACGGCAAGCGATTGCTGGCGAGCGGGATTGAAAGCGGGCACGGAGTGCGAGACTACATTATTGACTTGGCGAGCGGCGACGCGAAAGCCATCACCCCGGAAGGGGTTGCCGGCGTGCACCTGTCGCCAGATGGCAGGAGCGCGGCGGTTTTGGGGGCCGATGGGAAGTGGGGAGTTTGGCCGTTGGAGGGGAACGGCATTCGTCCGATTCCGGGGCTTGACTCGGTCTACTATGTGACCGGTTGGTCGGCAGATGGGGGATCGTTGTACGCCATCTCTGGTCGCGCGAATGAGAAGACGACGGTGAAGGTTTACAGAGTGAATGTCGTGACTGGAAAAATGGACTTGTGGAAGACCTTTGGAGAAGGAACGTCCGCGGGAACCAGGAACATTGGTGGGATTCGGGTTTCCAGCGATGGGAATGCATACGCATACATCTACGTGGTAACGCTTTCGCAGGCGTATGTAGTGACGGGATTGAAGTAGGACGGACCCGCGTAGATTAGCCTGCGAGAATTTCAATCGCTCGCGCCGCCTCGGGCGAAAGCATCAGAGCACAGGTGGCCAAATCCAGCTTCATGTGCTCAGCGTTGGAAGTGCCGGTCAGTGACAGCATTCCCACCGCGCGGGCGAATGCAAAAATAACCTGGGCCGGAGTGACGTTCTCTCGCGCGGCGAGGCCGGTGACCACGGGATGGTTCACTACGTCCACATTCACAGTCAACAGCGAAAATCCCTGATAGATGATCTTGTGCTCGCGGCAGAATAATCGCATATCGCGATCCCATCCCAAGCGGGCGTAGCAGCGGTTTTGCACGAAGGCGGGAACCTCTGCGTGGATGACGGCCATTTGCTCAAGATGCCGCAGGGAAATATTGCTCACGCCGAGCAGGCGCGCGCGGCCGGCATCGCGCTCCTTCCTCATCGCTTCCCAGACTTCGGCGTCGGCATCGGTCCAGCCATAGCCGGAAGAAGGCCCATGCAGCACATAGCTTTCGACGTAGTCAGTGCCGAGATGGTCGAGCGAACTGGCGAGCGACTGCGCCACCTGGACCGAGAGGCTGGCTGCGGGGTCGTAGGGGAGGCGGTGGTCCTGGCCCGGCCGATATGTGAATTTCGTCTGCAGAAAAAGCTCAGGGCGCGTCACCACGCCCGCACGATAAGCGGCGGCCAATCCCTGACCGACTCCCTCTTCGAAGTAATGCCGCCGCTGATTGGCAGTATCGATGCCGCGAAAACCCGCGCGCAGCGCCAGTTCAACGAGGGCCGGGGTGCGTTCTTCTTTCCAGGCCGTGCCGTAGAGAAAATCAGGAATGGGCGGGTGGGACGATGGCATGAGGGTTATTCTGCCATGAGCGCGAGGCAGCCGTTGGTCACAGCCGCGGCCGACGGCCTGTATAATCCCCGGTTTGATTCGAGGGAGTGATCGCGATGCCGCCGGAAATAGTCGGCTACCAGTCAATCCAGAAGATCGGCACAGAGCAGATTTCGTACTACGATCGGGGCGAAGGAGCTCCCGCGGTTTTGATCCACGGAATGTTGGGAGACTTTCTTGATTGGGAGCCTGTGCTGGAACCGCTTGCGGCATCCCATCGCGTGATCGCCATCGACCTTCCCGGATTTGGAGGCTCCAGCAAGCCGCGGCGTGAATATTCCCCGGAGTATTTTGTTTCGACTCTGCATGAGTTTTTTCAGAAGCTTGAGTTGAGGGAATTCATTCTGGCGGGGAACTCTTTTGGTGGCCAGATCGCGATACTCTACGCGCTGCCGTATCCCTCCTCCGTTGCGAACTTGCTGCTCCTAAACAGCGGGGGCTTCGGGAAGCATACGGAAGAGGAAAAAGCGCTGATCGAGCCTCGCTTCAGCGAATCCGTCCTGGCAGCTCTAAATCCGGCGATCAATGTGCTGCTGTTCGGTGGCGTCTTCACGAAAACTTCTGAGACAAGTGTTCGTTATTTGGCCAAACAAAATGACAAACTGCGCCGGGCCGACTATTCCGCCTATGCCTACGCAGCGGCGCAGAGCATTCGTCTTTCGTTATCGAGTTATCTCGCAGATCGGCTTCCTGAGTTGCAGTGTCCCCCGCTTCTAATCTGGGGCGAAAAAGATCAGGTGCTCCCGGTCGCCCAGGCGGAACTTGCGCTCACGCAGCCGCGAAATGGACGGCTTAAGACCATTCCTAGCAATGGCCACGTACCGCAGCTGGAATGCCCGCCGGAGTTCTTACGAAACGTCGAACCATTCTTATCCTCTACGAATCCGCAACCGTAATCCCGGCAATCACTTAACAGGCTGCTGAACAGCATCGAGTTAGAACCAGAGGTCACAAGAACACCGGAAATCAGCCCGTTCGACATCATCAACCGATGAACAACAGAAAGAAAAACACGCTGCGAATCAATTTTTCAGCAGCCTGTTAAGGCGTCGGGCGGGGTGCGAGCCCGCGACTCCTTGCGCGGCAAAGAGCCAACGGTTGCTTCCTGCCAGCTGCTGAGCCGATGCGGTCCATGCAAAATTTGGTTGACAAGGCAGAAGTAGCCGTTATAAAAAACGATCGTTCATTTTTATTAAACGGGCCCAAGAGCGGCCATGCCCAAACTTCGACTCCAAGACGTCGAGCGCAATCAGAAGAAGATCGAAGACGCCGCCCTCCGTGTGTTCACCCGCCTTGGTTTTCACGGCACATCGGTGAGGGACATTGCGAAAGAAGCCGGCGTCTCCATCGGAAATCTCTACAACTACTACCGCACCAAGGAAGAAATTTTCACCAGCATTATCGGGCGCTACGAAACCCACATGGAAAAGCTCCGGCGCAAGGCGTTAGGGCCGGTGCAGGGAGTGTTCGATGCCGCCGAGTTGCAGCGGATGGCGCATGTGATTCGGGAGATTGTTTACGACAATCCCGATTATTGGCGGCTGATGTATATCGACATCACCGAATTCGGCAACCAGCATTTTGCGGGGACGTTCCGCTCCTTGGCGAAGAACATGCAGGCGCGGCTGGGGCCACAGCTGGAGGCTTCCACGCGCAGCGGAGTATGGAACAAGGGCATCGATCCAGCACTCGCGTTCACTGCGATCTATCTGCAGTTATTTACTTACTTTCTTGTGGAAAAACTTTTTGGCGGGAAGCAGCACCTGGGCATGTCGGACGACCGCGCCGTCGAGCAATTGATCAAGATGGCGACGGAGGGTTTGTGGCGTCGGGGGGGAAAGACGAAGCGCGATCCGGCGTTGGCTGGTGGATATTGGCTATGTGGGAAACCGAGGCGATCACCTGCTTAACCTTTACAATTTCAATCAGGGCCTGTTGCCTTCCCCGGCTCCTTACACTATCGATGGCTTCTCCACGAACAAGGAGCTTTTTGGATTCAACCAAGTTCAGGCGGAAGCGACCTCCGAATACAATTCCTTGCAGGCCAGTCTGACCAAGCACTTCAGCCATGGACTGCAGTTCCTGGCTTCCTACACTTATTCGCGCTCCATCGACAATGCTTCTGCGAACAATAATGTCGGAGCAGAGAGTGAGATTGCGGCGTTGCCGGGTGACCAGCAAAATTTAAACACCCAGATTGGGCCGTCGGATTTCGACCGCACCCATCGCTTCGTATTTAGCGGGGTGTATGACCTTCCGAAGTTGTATCGCGGCGATTCGCACTTCGCAAAAGCCCTGGGGAACGATTGGGAGACGAACGGAGTGGTTACTCTGCAGACCGGGCTGCCTTATTCCGTAATCTGTTCGGACGGTTCGTCGCTGAACCACCGGGGCGATCTGCTGCCGGGAGTGCCGACGGTGACTTCGTCTGGTTCCACGGTTTCGCGACTTGGAGATTACTTCAACACGGCAGCTCTTGGTCCCTGCACGGAGCTCAGCAATGTCGCACCGTTCGGGACGTCTTCGCGCAATTCCCTTCGGGGATCCGGGCAGAAGAATATTGATTTTAGTTTGGTAAAGTTTTTCCCGGTCACAGAAAAGTCGAAAGTCGAATTTCGCGCGGAATTCTTCAACATCTTTGACTTTGTGAATTTCGCGCAGCCGAACAACAATGCATTCGTTCCAGCAACTTTTGGGACTATTACGGCGACCAGCGCCGGGCCGCGTATGATCCAGTTCGCTTTAAAATACAGTTTCTAGACTTTATGCGACTGCGAGGAAAAGTAGCGCTGATTACCGGCGGTCTGAAGGGGCTGGGACGAGAAGCCGCGCTCGTCTTTGCTCGCGAAGGAGCGAGGGTTGCTGTATGCGATCTGCCGCCGGAGGGCGGCGAGTTGATGGCGGCAATTCAAGCGCAGGGTGGAGAAGCGTTTTACTCCTCCGCGGATGTAGCGCAACTGTCGCAAGTGGAAGCCATGGTTGCGGCGGTGCTCCAGAGGTTCGGCGGAATCGATATCCTGATCAACAATGCCGGAATCACGCGTGACGCCACTTTGCTTAAGATGACTCCGGAACAATGGAACCAGGTGATTGCGGTGAATCTCAGCGGCGTGTTTCACTGCACCAAGGCGGTGGCCTGGCACATGGTCGAGCGCGGCAAGGGAAAAATCATTAACACCTCATCGATCGTCGGAATCTCGGGAAATTTCGGGCAGACCAATTATGCCGCCACGAAAGCTGGCTTGATCGGAATGACCAAGACCTGGGCGCGGGAACTGGGACCGAAAGGGATTACGGTGAATGCCGTCGCTCCCGGCTTTATCGCGACTGAAATGGTGAAGAAGATGCCGGAGAAGGTGCTGCAAGGAATGCGCGAGCGCACTCCCATGCGGCGACTGGGCGAGCCTCGGGATGTGGCGAACGCCTATTTGTTTCTGGCCTCGGACGAAGCCGATTTCATCAACGGAGCCGTGCTCCGTGTGGACGGCGGATTGACGTTGTAGTCTCGATCCGCCCAAGGGGATCCGCAAGCAAGAGAATTTCATCATGCCGCGATATGCCACGATTGTTTCCACCGGCAGCTATCTGCCGGAGATTGAAATCAGCAACGACCTGCTGCGCAAGCGATTTTCCAGCGACCCCGAAAAAATCGACAAGCTGGAAGCCTCCACGGGGATCCTGAAGCGCTGGTACGCTCCCGATAGTTGGGCCACTTCAGACTTGGCCGTGCCTGCGGCGCGGCAGGCTCTGGAGCGCGCGGGACGCAAGCCGGAGGATGTGGACTTGATTATCCTCGGGACCGATTCTCCGGATTTCATCACGCCGGCGACCTCAGTGGTTTTGCAGCATAAGCTCGGCGCGAGGAATGCAGGCACGTTCGACGTGGGATGCGCGTGCGCTTCGTTCCCCACGGGTCTGGCCGCCGCCGCCGGTTTGGTTGCCACCAATGCGTCGTTGCGAACTGTGCTGGTGGTTGGCGCTTATCTGATGCATCGGCTGGCGGATGCGAATGATCCGGCCATCTTCTTTTATGGGGATGGCGCTTGCGCGGCCGTGCTTGAACCCTCGGATCGTGCCGGTTTCATCGTCTCCGCGATGCAGGCGGACGGCTCTTACCATCGCAATTGGGGAATTTATTCGGGAGGCACAGCGGAGCCGGCCAGCGAATCTTCCGTGCGAGAAGGTAAAACCAAAGTGCAGTTTATCGAGCGTTATTCTCCGGAAATCAATGAGCCGGGATGGCCCAGCCTCACGCGCCGCCTCGCTCGGGATGGCGGCTTTGCCCTCAATGACGTGGACCTTTTCATTTTCACTCAAGTGCGCAAGGCAACCATCGAGAAAGTCATGGCCGATCTTGGCGTTCCCTTCGAGCGGGCGCATACCATCATGGAAGAGTGCGGATATGCGGGCTCGGCCTGCGTTGGCATGGCTCTGCATGATGCCATCGCGAAAGGCAAACTCCATTCTGGCGGGCGGGTTGTGCTGGTGGGATCCGGCGTGGGATACAACCAGGCGGGCGTCGCTTTCCGTATGCCTTAGTTTCGACGTTCACGATCCAACCTTCATGGTCCAATCTTCATGACCCACGGCGATGTTCTCGGAGAGCGTGCGCGTCTCAGTCCGGAGCGCACTGCTCTCATTTGCGTTCCCACCGAGCAGCACTTCACCTACCGCGAACTCAATGACCGAGCCGTCCGTTGCGCGCGGATGTGGCTCGACGAATGCGGCTTCGTAAAGGGCGACCGGGTCGGCATTCTCGCCAAGAACCGCGTGGAGTTCCTCGACGCATTCTTCGCCGCAGGGAAGAGCGGAATTATTCTGGTGCCGCTGAACTCCCGCCTCACTCCGGCCGAGCTTGGCGTGGTTCTGAAAGACAGCGGGCTGAGGGCCCTGCTATATGACGGCGAGCTGGTGGCCAAGGTTCGACAACTCAAGCGCGACCATTCTCTTAAACATTGGATTGCGCTGGACCATCAAGCGTATGCGCCAATGGACTCCTCCGACCTGGACTACGCAGCTTGCATCGCCAAAATCGACTCTTCCGGTTTGCTTGCGCAGCCTTGCGACCCTGAAGATATTTATTGCCTTCTTTATACCAGCGGCACTACGGGCAATCCGAAAGGGGTGATGATTCCTCACCGCATGGTGACCTGGAACGGCTACAACACTGCCGTCTGCTGGCAGTTGCGCGAGGATGACATTAGTCCCGTGTTCACTCCGCTCTATCACGCAGGTGGTCTCGCCGCTTTCCTTGTCCCCATCTTCGTTGCCGGAGGCACGATCGTTCTTCATCGCGAGTTCGATGTGCACGAAGTTTGGAAGTCCATCACGCAGCAGAAGTGCACAGTCGTTCTTGGCGTGCCCACCATTTACAAGATGCTGCTCGAAGTGTCTGAATTCGATGAGGCTGACTTACGTAACGTTCGCTGGTTCATCAGTGGCGGGGCTCCTCTACCCGTGGATCTGATCGAAGCGTATCGCACGCGCGGCGTGATTCTGAAGCAGGGCTATGGCCTCACGGAAGTGGGCGTGAATTGTTTTTCCATGTCTCCGGACGAGGCCATTCTGAAGCAGGGCTCGATTGGCAAGCCGATGATGTTCACTCAGGCGCGGCTGGTTGATCCTGAAGGCAAGGAGGTTCCGAAGGATCAAGTGGGAGAGCTGTGTTTGCTTGGTCCGCATGTGTGCAAGGGCTATTGGAATAATCCGACGGCCACCGCGGCTGCACTTGATCGCGATGGGTGGTTTCACACTGGCGACATGGCCCGCTGCGATGATGAAGGATTTTTCTACATCGTGGGCCGATCGAAAGACATGTTCATTAGCGGCGGCGTGAATGTTTATCCGGTGGAGATTGAGGCTGAATTGCTGCGGTGTCCGGCCGTGCGCGATGCCGCCGTCATCGGCGCGTCCGACCCGAAATGGGGTGAAGTGGGAGTGGCCTTTGTGGTCCCCTCCAGCTCTACGATTCCTTCCGCCGACGAACTGAGAAGCTTCCTAGCCGATAAACTCGCCAGGTATAAACTCCCGCGAGATTTCATTTTTGTGGATGCTCTGCCGCGCACAGCGTACGGCAAAGTGGTGAAAGCAGAATTAAGGGAATCGTACGAACGCCGAAGCGGCAAAGATTCTCCGGCGACGTAATCCGTTTCGCGAATCATCTCTAAATGCAAAACCGGGGACGGTTGTCCGTCCCCGGTTTTGCGTTTCTGCTGCGAGAATTATTGCGCTTGTTCGTCCAGCTCCACGCCATCGCCGGCGTGAACGTCTTCCATGGCGAAGACGATCATTCCAGTTGCCGTGGTTGGCGTAGTTCCGATGACCACGATCTCACCTACGGCGCGCCGCGGCAGATCGCGCACGTGAATCACCGGGCCTTTCGACTTGGTGAGCATATTCGGATCGACGGACGGCTGCTTCATTTGGGTGTCTTCACTGATCGCGGCCTTGAAGGAAAGCGAGTCTACGGGATCGTGCAGGTCGGCTTCATAGCTGCGTACGGCGCGGAAATAGTCGCCCACCTTCACGCCCTGGTTCGCTCCCAGGTTCATGTAGACCTTCTGTCCGGTGCCCAACTCTGAATCAAAATCTCTTCCCATCACGATCCGGCCGGAAACCTTGCTGCCCGTGGGCAGGAAGCGATCGAAGCGCAGGGGCGGATGAAACGCCACCATGGATTTCTCGGCAAATGGAATCGCGGTGTCTCCCGGATTGATCGGGTCACACGTGTATTCGATGTGGGCGATCGCAGCCTTGCTGCGAACGTCGACGATGCGCACGCGGCCCACTTCCTCGTAGGGCTGGCCCGTGGACTTCAGCAGCTTGCGTTGTCCGGGGTACATTTCGTACTCATTCACGTCGCGCAGAGCGCGAATGATCTCGTACTGCGCGCCGAGCGTGTATCCTGTGCCTTGCAAATAAATGGTGTCGCCGCGAACGAACTTGGTGTCGGTGGGAGTTTCCAGGCCACCGGCCACGAAGTTGGCGTCGGGCAGGGTTTGGCGGTTGATGAAACCAGCGCAGTAAACATCTGCGTAAGTAGGCATTTGCACCCGCTGCACGGGGAAATTGGCGGTGGTCTGAATGGTACCTTGCGGCGTGGTCGCGCTTGCTGGATTCGTGTCGGCTGCCGACTGAGCCCAGGTGGCGGTTGCTGCCAGCAGCAATAAAATCCCTATTTTCTTCATGTTACCTCCGAGAACAGGCACCCTCGGGTACCCTTCCCCCAGTCAAATGCCTTGGAAGCATTGCTCCAAGTGGAAGGTAACAAGGGGGTAAGAGGGGGTCAAGGTTACGAGGGTGTCAGTCGGGACGCGAAAAGGAGTTTTTTCCGGGGAAATGTGAATCCCTGTTGCATCTGGAATTCGACCCCTGTAAGATTCGCGCCGAACCTATTGCTTTAATCCGAACCTGTTGATTCAAGATGATTTCTGCTGCTAAAAGCTACCCGCCCCGCCTGTTGCCCCTGCGGCTGCCGCGGGTTTGCGTTGCCGTGGCTGCCTCCGAACCCAACGAACTAGTGGAGAAAGCTGAAGGCCTGATTCGCGATAACCCTTTTCTGGAGTTCAGGTTAGACTATATTTCAAAGCCCGCTCTGGCTCTGCCCAAGATCAAACATTTTCTCGAGATTCACTCCGGCATTACGGTGATCGCCACTTGCCGGCGTTTGGCCAGTGGAGGCAAGTTCCGAGGGTCGATCGCGTCACAACTCGACATCCTGGCCAAAGCTGCGGCGGCAGGTTGCCAACTCCTCGACGTAGAACTGCAGACCGCCCAGAAATGCAAGCCGGAGCAATTGCAGAAGCTGCGCACCCGGGCCGCTTTGATTCTTTCTTTCCACGACTTCCGAGGTACCAAGAAACTCGACGGGACTCTAGAAAAGATGCGGCAATTTCCCGCCGACTTCTACAAAGTGGTCAGCACCGCGACCACGCTCTCCGACAACGTTTCCATGATCCAGTTTCTGGGGCGCGAAAGCGACAATCATTCCATCATTGGCGTCTGCATGGGGGAACAAGGGATCATTAGCCGAGTGCTGGGAGTCCGCGCCGGCAGCGTATTTTCCTTCGCCGCCGTGAGTCCCGGAGAAGAAACCGCTCCCGGACAAGTCAGCGCGCAGGAGTTGCGCAGCGTTTATCGCATCGAGCAGCTTGATGTCGCCACGCGTGCTTATGGTGTTGCCGGAGATCCGGTCATCCATTCGCTCTCCCCCGCCATCATGAATGCGGCGTTTCGGCGCGAAAACGTCAATGCCGTCTACCTGGCGCTGCACGCCAAGACTCTCAAGGACCTGCTCACCTGTGTGCGCGAGATTCCCATCCACGGCCTCAGCATCACCATGCCGTACAAGGAAGCCATTCTTCCCTTCCTCGATAACACCGATTCGCATACCACCAAGATTGGAGCCTGCAACACAGTCGTCCGCGCGCAGGACGGCAAACTCTACGGCTTCAACACGGACACTTCCGGAGTGGTGCGCCCGCTGGAACGCCGGCTCAGTACGTTGCAGGATGCAAAAATCCTCGTGCTGGGTGCGGGAGGCGCGGCGCGGGCTGCCGTCTTTGGACTGAAGGAACGCGGGGCGGAGGTCTTCATTCTGAATCGCAGCGCGGCCCCGGCGCAAAAGCTCGCTCGCCGAGCCCGGGCGCGTTCGTTGAAACGCGCCGACCTGAAGAAATATGTCTTCGATGTGATCATCAATGCCACGCCGGTCGGCATGGGCAATACCCGCGAGACTCCGCTGCAGGAAAAAGAGATCAACGCCCGCTATGTCTTCGACATGATCTACGACCCTGCCGAAACGCGGCTGCTGCAACTGGCAAAACAGCGAGGCGCGCAGACCATTCCCGGCATTGAAATGTTCGTTCACCAGGCGGCTAGGCAGTTCGAGATTTGGACAGGGAAACCCGCACCTCAGGACGACATGCTCCAGGTTGTAACGCTAGCCCTGCAGGAGCGTGCTAATCGCGCTGCCGCCGCTGCCGAGGCAAAGAAGAAGTAGACGGCGATACCGATGTAGAGGGCAATCGCGCCTTGCTGGACCCCACATCATTGCGCCAAAAGCCACAAAGCCGGGCTGGTTGGCCCGGCTTGCTCTTTCGTGGAACTGGGTTCGACAGTATTGTTTTGTCAGCCGCCCCAGAATGTCAAAATCTTTGTTTCCCGCCGGACCAACGGTCCGGAAGACGCAATTCTTACATCACCAGCGCGAGATTCTCCAGTTCGTGCTGCAGTACCGGCAGAGCGCACCCGGCCATCTCAACGCGGCCAGCTGCATCGAGGGCCGCTTTGGGCGAAACACCGTAGCCGCGCCCCATCAGGAAAACCTGCAACAGTTCGGCGGCCTCGTAGGAATCGATCATGCCGCCCTGCAGCAGGTCGCTGCGCAAGGCTGCCAACTCGGTCGCCGTGAATCTGTCTTTATCGTTATTGATTCTTTCCGTTGTCATCGCATTTTCAAGCATGGCCGTCATCACCTCCGACTCCGACCTAACTACCACATTTGCCTATTAGACTCATCGGCACCCGCTCAAGTTGCATGCAATTCAGGTGCCGCGGCTGCCGTCTTATTTCATATACGTATGGCAAGCCGGTTTAGATGCATAAACCCCTCTATCCATGGGAAGTTGCGGGCAAGCTAACAGAGCTCCCCACACAAGGTAAGGTGTCGTTGGTACTCCCCTGCGTCCCAAAACTGACACAGAGTGTCATTTCGGTCGGGAATTTGGACAGTCAGCTTCCTTCATCTGCCGCTTGGGAAATCGAGAAACTCGAAGATACACGCGGAGAGGTTTCAGGTGTGTGAAATCGGTATGAAAGTTTGAGATCACACCCATGCACCAAGGTGATGCAACGGGTGGGATCGTAGCCGCACCGGCCTTCATTTGGTCAGCGGCCTGAATCAGGCATTCTCGATGATCGCCTCGTCCACAAGCATGATGGGAATGTCGTCCTTGACGGCATAAACCCGGTGGCACTGCGTGCACTTCAGGCTCTCTGGATTCCGACGATATTCCAGCGCCTGTTTGCAAGCCGGGCAGACCAGAATCTCCAGCAACTCCTGTGCAATCATGGACCGCATTGTACGCCACAATTCACCACTAGGTTGCACGAGTGCCGAGCGCCGAGCGCCGAGCGCCGGGTACCGAGTTGCGGGAGGTTTCTCTCGGTACGCGGTACTCGCAACTCTCTGGATCGCGCCCATTGGGATAGAATCTCAACGGAATTAAAATTATGTCTGCCCGAATCCTCGACGGTGTCAGTATCGCGAACGAAATCCGCAGTGAAGTGGCCGCGGAAGTGAAGAAAATGGCCACCGCCGGGTTTCGTCCTGGCTTGGCGGTTGTCCTGGTGGGCCACAACCCCGCTTCGGAGATCTACGTTCGCGGCAAGGTGAAGGCTTGCGAGGAGGTTGGCATCTACAGCGAACAGCATACTCCGGCTGAAACTTCCACCACCTCCGACCTGCTCAACCTGGTCAACGATCTGAACCGGCGCGATGAGATAGACGGCATTCTGGTGCAGTTGCCATTGCCCACCCAGGTAGATTCGAAAGAGGTGCTGATGGCCGTCGATCCGGCGAAGGATGTCGACGGCTTCCATCCCGTCAGCGTAGGTTTTCTCTCGACTCAGCGCCCGGGGCTCGTCCCCTGCACGCCGGCCGGAGTCATCGAGATTCTGAAGCGAAGCCACATTCCCATCGCCGGGCAGGAAGCCGTGGTCGTGGGACGTAGCGACATCGTGGGCAAGCCCGCTGCCATGCTGCTGATCAATGCCAACGCCACGGTTACCGTCTGTCATTCGAAGACGCGCGATCTCCCGGCGGTCTGCCGCCGCGCCGACATTCTGGTACCCGCAATCGGCCGCGCTGGCATGATCACACGCGATTTCGTGAAGCCCGGGGCCACCGTGATTGACGTCGGCATGAATAAGGTCACGGATCCCGCCGAGTTTCAACGCCTGTTCGCCGGCAATGCGAAGCGGGAACAAAATTTTCGGACGAAAGGATCCACCCTGGTCGGCGATGTCCATCCCGAAGTCGCAGAAGTCGCCGGAGCCCTGACACCGGTTCCTGGCGGCGTCGGTCCCTTGACCATTGCCATGCTGATGTATAACACGGTGAAGGCCGCGAAAATGCGTCGCGGCGATCGCGTGCGGGAGCTCACCCGCGCCTGAAAACCAATTCCACCGCCGAGACCGCCGAGAAAGGGATTTCAAGATCTTATGTTCTCGGTGTTCTCCGCGAACTCGGCGGTAAGTTTGTGTGAGACCTTTATGCTGAAAGTCGGCCTCACCGGAGGTCTCGCGTCGGGCAAATCGGTTGTGGGCGAGATGTTCGTCGCGTGCGGCGCCTATCTCGTCCAGGCGGACCGCATTGCGCACGAGTTGATGCGCCCCGGCCAGCCCGTTTACAACGAAGTGCTGCGCCACTTCGGTGGGGCAATTCTCAATCCCGACCTCAGCGTCAACCGCGCGAAACTTGCGGAATCTGCTTTTGGTTCAAGCACTTCATCCGCACCGGCAACGAGTTCCGTATCTTCCTCCACAATCCCATCCCGGGTTGAGGAATTGAACCGCATTGTGCATCCCGCGGTAATTCGCAGCCAGGAAGAGTGGATGGAACAGATCGGAAGCCAGGATCCGAATGCCGTCGCCATCGTGGAGGCTGCGCTCATTCTCGAGGCGGGTGCCGCGAAGCGCTTCGACCGCCTGATCGTCGTGACCTGCCAGGATGAGCAACGCGTAGCCCGCTTCGCCGCCCGGCAGAAGTTGAGCATCGACGCCGCCCGCAAAGAAGTCGCCCGCCGCATGGCCGCGCAACTGCCTGAAGAAGAAAAGACCAAGGCCGCCAACTACGTGATTGACAATTCCGGCTCGCTCGATCAAACGCGCGAGCGGGTTCGCCATATCTGGCAGGACCTGCGCGGGGAAGTTACCGCTCAGCGCTAGTTATCTGACCGCGCGAGTCACTGACTCATGGTTAACGGCGGCTACAGCATTCACTGTATACAGCGAGTTCGTTCTGCGTCCGTATTATAAGTAGCTGCGTTTGAACCGCTTTCTTTGGTCGTCCGGTCGCTGCAGGTCACGGTTAGCCCTCCTCCGGGTGAATCCAGACACACAGAACGGCCCGGTCGTGTTTTCGATAGGATGAGTCTGCGAAGCTAATTATGCGGGTGCTAATCGTCGATGACCACGAAGTCGTTCGCCGGGGCGTCCGCTCCCTCATTCTGAGCCAATCCAACTACGAAGTTTGTGGCGAAGCGGTTGACGGGCAGGACGCGCTTGAAAAAGCCCGGCAGCTCAATCCTGACGTGATCGTCATGGATGTCAGCATGCCCAAACTGAATGGTTTGGAGGCCACCCATCTCATCCGTGCCGCGCTTCCGGATTCCGAAGTGCTCATTCTCAGTCAGCACGAATCTCCCGAGATGATCCGCCAGGCTGCCAAGGCGGGCGCTCGCGGATATGTGGTGAAGTCCTCCATCGCTAGAGACTTGCTGGTTGCCCTGGGCACGGTCAGCCGGCACCAGCCCTATTTTGACCCAACCGTGACCCAAGTTGACCAAGCTCCTCATATTGATTCTCAGGAGATCCTGCAACGCAGTTCCGCATTGGAGCAGGCACTGCGCGATAGTGAGGAGCTTTATCGATCCACTTTCGAACTCGCGGACCTGGGAGTGGCACATCAGAGCCCCGACGGTCGCTGGCTGCAGGTGAACGACAAGGTATGCGAGATCGTCCGTTACAGCCGAGACGAATTGCTGAAGATGAAATTCCAGGACATCACTTACCCGGATGACCTCGAAGCCGAACTTACACAACTGGAGAAGATGACCGCCGGACTCGCCGACACGTATGCGGGCGAGAAGCGGTACATCCGCAAAGACGGTTCGGTAGTGTGGGTTAGTTTGCGGGTTTCCACGGTTCGTGGGCCGGACCGCCGAGTGAAGCGTTTCATCGTGGTCGTTGAAGATATCACCGGGCGTAGAGAGGCTGAGCAAGCGAGGTATCGGCTGGCTGCGATCGTGGAATCGTCCGACGACGCCATCGTATCCAAGAACCTCAATGGGATCATCGCCAGCTGGAATGCTGGGGCTCAGCGTATTTTCGGATTTACCCCCGAAGAAGCAGTGGGACAACCGATCACGATCATCATCCCTCCTGAGCTGCAGGACGAAGAAAAGCAAATCATAAAACGGCTGCGGAATGGCGAACGCATCGAGCACTACGAAACCATCCGCGTGACCAAGTCGGGCAAAAAGCTCAACATTTCTCTCACTGTTTCGCCGGTGAAAGATTCGGCGGCCCGGATTGTGGGGGCTTCGAAGATTGCTCGTGACATTACCGAGAGCAAGCGCATCGAGCAGGCGCTCAGGGAAGGCGAAGCCCGGCTGCGAGCCGCGTTCAGCCAAACCTATTCGTTTCTGGTGCTGCTGAGCTCGGATGGAACGATTATCGAGGCGAATCGGGCGGCCTTCGAAGCCGCGGGGCTCAAGCGGGAAGAGGCAATCGGCCTCAAGTTTTGGGAACTCTGGTGGTCCCGTTTGCCCGATGAGGCGGAAACTCTGAAAGAAAGCGTGACTCGAGCCGTGCGCGGCGAGTTGGTCCAGGAAGAATGCTACTACTGCCTGGCAGATGGAACTCTTCGATTTGCCCATCGAACTCTTAGTCCGGTTCTGGATGATGAAGGAGATCTGCTCATGATCGTCGCCACCGGATTGGACATCACCGAGCAGAAGGAACTGCGCGAAAAACTGGAGGCGCGCGTCAAGCTGCGCACTCAGGAGCTTGAGGAAAAAAACGCAGTCCTTCTGGAGCAAGCCGAAACTGTTCGCGAGCTTTCTGGCCGGCTGCTGCGCGCCCAAGACGAGGAACGTCGCCGCATTGCCCGCGATCTACATGACAGCTCGGGACAGATCCTGGTCGCGGTGCAGATGAACCTGACGCCGATCGAAGAGGAAGCGCGGAAGATGAACGCTGATTTCGCGAAAGGCATCCAGGAAAGCATCGATCTCGTGGAGCAGTTATCCAAAGAATTGCGCGCCGTTTCCTATTTGCTTCATCCTCCGCTGCTGGACGAAGCCGGCCTGCCCTCGGCGCTACGGTGGTATGTGGAAGGCTTTGCCGAGCGCAGCAAAATCGACGTTCGGCTCGAATTGCCGACAGACCTCGGCCGTCTTCCGCGGGAAATGGAGATGACGATGTTCCGCATCGTGCAGGAATGTCTCACCAACATTCATCGCCACTCCGGCAGCAAGGAGGCGAACATCCGCGTGGCTCGCTCCGCGGACGAAGTTTGTCTTCAGATTCAGGATAAGGGCCGAGGCATGCCGGTTTCGAACCACGGAGGCTCTTCCTCGAAGCTTGTACGAGCCGGCATCGGAATTCAGGGCATGCGCGAAAGAGTGAAGCAACTTGGCGGCCGCGTTGAAATCCAATCAAACGAAAACGGCACTGCGGTGACCGCCAGCTTGCCGCTCGTTGCACCTGTATCAAGATAGCCTGCGGTTTCGCAGCTACGTAATTTTATCGCTCCGAAAATTCACAGGCAATAGGCAGAGAGACCTCGGCGTGCCTGCGGGCGGAAGATTGTTTAGAATCAGATCAGGACCTTCTACTCCGCTCACTCCAGTCTGGTCCTCGTGCAGCAAGGTTGCACTTATGAGACTCATACGGCCCGCAATGCTCGCGCTGCTGATCGCCGGCGCGTTCTTCTACTTCACCACCTGGCGTTCAAACTCGCACCTGAGCCTTCTTCATCCCACGGATTGGTTACGTCCTCCCACGCAGGTTGAGATTACGGAAGCTTCCGGGAACGAGGGCCTCGACAGCGAAGAGCAGAACAATATTCTCGTCTATCGCAAGAACATTCCGTCGGTGGTGAACGTCACTTCGCGCGCCATGACATTCGATTTCTTCTATGGTCTCCAACCTCAGGAGGGACAAGGCTCGGGCTTTATCATCGACAAGGACGGGCACATTCTCACTAACTATCACGTGGTCGCCGATGCCCGCCAGGTGGAAGTCACGCTGCACAATCGCAAGAAATACAAGGCGACGGTCGTGGGCACCGATCCGGCGCACGATCTGGCTGTGATTCAGATCAAGGCGCCCGACCTGGTTCCTGCGGTGCTGGGCGAGTCGCGTAACTTGCAAGTCGGACAAAAGGTTTACGCCATCGGCAATCCGTTTGGTCTGGCGGGAACGATGACGCGCGGAATCGTCAGTTCGATCCGTCCGGTACGCGAGCCGAACGGCGCGACCATTGACGAAGCCATTCAAACCGATGCCGCCATCAACCCGGGCAACTCGGGCGGTCCGCTCTTGAACTGGCACGGCGAAGTGATTGGTATTAACACCATGATTCTGTCGAGCGTCGGTCAGAATGCAGGCATCGGCTTCGCCATTCCGATCAACACGGCCAAGGCCGTCCTCAACGATCTGATGACGCTCGGCCGAGTGCGGCGGCCGGCTCTGGGAGTACGCACGATTCCCATAAGCGCCGAACTCGCCGATGAAATGGGATTGCCCGTGGATTACGGTTTGCTGATCGTACAAGCCATCCCGGGCGGCTCTGCCGACCAGGCCGGCCTCCGCGGCGGCACCGAACGCGCCTATCTGGGGAACATTCCGATCATGTTAGGGGGAGATCTGATCGTTGCGATCGACGGCGAAAAAGTTGAGGACGAGCAGGACCTGTCACAAATGATGAACAATCACCGCGCTGGTGACACGGTGAAGATAACGATCTACCGCAACAAGAAAAAATTGGATGTGAGCGTTTCGCTGGGCGAAGCCCGGGAACAGGTGTGAAGATAGATAGTCTGTTTATCCGTGTCGCGAGAAATTGCGCAGAGGGTGCCGAACCCGGTATGCTGCTTTCCTGCCTATGACTGCCGTTCGTTAAGTCCGCAACTTGCAACTTTGAACGACAGCACGCGGAAGTGTGCGCTTCGTTCTTGCCCTTCATTGTGGTTTCAATCCAGAAAGGATTTTCGACATGCAATTCGTGGATAAGGCATTGGCGCGCCGTTTTGAGGCGTGCGAAGAGATGCCGCAGGTTCTGTACGCGCGGGCGTTTCAGAAGATGCGGCCCGAGATTGGAGCTGCAGAAGAAGAAATCTGTGGCGGGCACATGATATTCGCAGGCCTGGGATCGCCCATTGGCCGGGCGACTGGCTTGGGCTTGGGCCGATCCTTTACAGCAGAGGATCTGGATCGGATCGAGAGATTCTATCGTTCGCATAACGCGCCATCGCAAGTGGATCTTTGTCCGCTGCACGATCCGGTTGTGTTTGAGATGTTCAAGGAGCGTGGCTATGGCATCGCCGAGTTGAACAATGTGCTTTACCGGCGGCTGGACCCGAAGGAGAAGCTTCGTGATGCTCCCGCGGGTTGTGAGATTCGGCGTGGGCGTCCTGATGAGGCACGGGAATTAGGCGGCATCGTGGAGAGTGCATTCTTTCCTGATGGTGCACCGCAAGCATTCCGGGACCTGTTAACGCCGCTCTACCAGATGGAGGGTGCGGTGACGTTTGCGGCCAGTGTCGAAGGCAAAAGAGTGGCTTGCGGAGCGGGGCTGGTTATTCCGGAGCACAGAATATTCGCGGTGTGCGGAGCCGGAACGGCCGCAGAGTTTCGCGGCCGTGGGCTGCAGACTGCCTTGCTGTGCGTGCGCCTGGCAGCAGCGGCCGAAGCTGGATGTGAGTACGCGGTTGTGGTGACGAATGGCGGCTCGTCTTCGCAACGCAACTGCGAGCGGCTGGGCTTTCGCGTGGCTTACAGCAAGGTGACAGTTATCAAGGAGGTGGAATCAGGGGGGCCATCCGGCGACGTCTGAGGCGGAGGCACATCAGATTCCTCGTCACTCTCGCCGCGCTTGGGGCGCGGCTGCGAGTGACTCGGAATGACAAGCTGTTTTGACGACTCTGAGGTGGAAGTCCTCATCACGCGGCAATCTCGGAGAGGAACTCTTCGATCTCGCTCGCTTCTTTGTCGTTGAGGCAGAGATCGCCGGCGCGCATTACGCCTTCAGCCTGCTTCGCATTGCGAGCTCCGACGATCGCTCCGGTGACAGCGGGATTGTGCAGGGTCCATGCAATGCCGACTTCGCCGACCGTACGATTGTGACGTTTGGCGATTTCTCGCAAGCGATCGACCAACTCCAGATTGCGCGAAAGACTTGGTTCCGTGAAATCAGGATGGCCTCTTCGCCAGTCGTCTTGCGGCAGCCTGGCGGCGCGCTCGCGGGTCATAGCGCCGGTGAGCAGGCCGGAATTCATTGGAGAATAAACAATGACGCCGATGCCCTCGTGCAAGCAGTAGGGCAGAATCTCGTCTTCGATCTCGCGGTGTATTAGGGAATACTGGGGTTGCAGCGAAGTTACGGGAGCGAGGGCTTTCGCGCGCTTCAGTTGTTTTACGGTGAAGTTGGAAACACCGATCCAGCGTACTTTGCCTTCGCGTTTAAGCTCGGCCAGTGTGGACCAGCCTTCTTCGAGCGCAGGCGAGTCGGGGTCGGGAGGCCAGTGAATCTGGTAGAGGTCAATCACATCGACAGAAAGACGACGGAGGCTATCTTCGATTTCGCCGCGGATCGAATCGGCGCTCAATACTTTCTGCACCTGGCCATTGGCTTCCCAGCGCAGACCGCATTTGGTAAAGATATATGGTTTCGGGCCTTGCCAGCTCTTGATCGCACGCCCGACAACTTCCTCGGAGTGTCCCAAGCCGTAAACGGCGGCGGTATCGATCCAGTTGACGCCAAGCTCGAGCGCGCGATGAATGGCGGCGATGGAGTCGTTGTCGTCCTGCGATCCCCAGGCGAACTGCCAGCCGGAACCGCCGACGGCCCAGGCTCCGTAGCCGACGGGAGTAATCTGCAGATCAGAGTTGCCAAGTTTGCGGGTTTGCATTTCAAATCTCCTTAGTAAAGTTGGATTTGAGGCTGGGTCGATGCGATTCAGAATTCAAAGGCTATGAATGTGGATGCGATTCGCGAATTTTGTCTGGCTTTTCCTGCGGCTACGGAGAATCTACAGTGGGGAGACGAGCTTTGCTTCAAAGTTGGCGGGAAGATCTTTTTGATGCTTGGCCTGGACAATCCGCGGCTTTGCTTTAAATGTACGCCGGACAGTTTTGCGGAACTGATTGAGCGTGAAGATGTTCGTCCAGCGCCATACGTAGGGCGCTACAAGTGGGTGATGCTTGACCGAATGGACGCATTGCGATGGGATGAGCTGAGAGAGTTGATTCGGACGTCGTATGAGATGGTGGCAGCGAATGCGCCGAAAGGAAACCGACCATCATCTGCACGTAAGAAGTCTGCAAGTCAGAATAGGAAAGGGTCTGCGCGATCCTCGGGCCGCCAACGCAAGGGCTGACGAGTTCGCCGATCCGGTGAACAACGCGTGCCACCCAGGGATTTGACTCTGCTTGCCGCCGTCGGCTAGCCTCAAGAGTCCGCCCATTCCCGGATACTTCGATCTGATGCGATTTCGGCACAAATTATTGATTTTGCTGCTGATGGCGGGTGCCTCGGTGTGCGGGGTGCCACGCAGTTTTGGTTCTACGCAGCCTGTGCACGCGCAGCATGGAATCGTGGTCAGCGTTCACGAGTTGGCCTCGCGGGCGGGAGTCGAGATCATGCAGGCCGGCGGCAATGCGATCGATGCAGCGGTGGCTACGGGATTCGCGTTGGCGGTGGTGCATCCGGCGGCGGGAAATCTGGGCGGCGGTGGATTCATGCTGATTCGCATGGCCGATGGCAGCACGCATTTTCTCGACTATCGCGAGAAAGCTCCGGCAGCAGCAAAGGCCGACATGTATCTGGATGCCAAGGGCAATGTGATCGAAAACGCCAGCGAGATTGGATATAAGTCGATTGGCGTGCCCGGATCGGTCGCGGGTATGGTCTACGCCCAGCAGAAATTTGGGAAGCTGACGCTAAAACAGGTGATGGCTCCGGCAATCCAGCTGGCGCGCGAAGGTTATGCGCTGAGCTGGAGCGAAGCGCGCGATCTGCATGATAAGTATTTGAGCCAGTTTGAGGAGTCGCGGCGAATCTTCCAACGAGATGGCAACTATTACCAGCCGGGAGAGATTTTCCGGCAGCCGGATTTGGCGCGTACGCTGGAGCGGATCGCGGCGAAGCCGGATGATTTTTATCACGGACGGTTGGCGCAGGAGCTGGCGGCTGCCATGCAAAAGGGTGCAGGCCTGATCACCGCGGACGATCTGGCACACTACGAGGTGAAGGAGCGCGAGCCGATTCGTGGCACTTACCGCGGGTACGAAGTGATCAGCGCACCGCCGCCGTCATCGGGTGGAACCGTCCTGATCGAATCGTTGAATATTCTAGAAGGATACGACTTGGGAAGGCTTGGGGACCGGTCCGCGGAATCGATTCATTTCACGACGGAGGCCTTTCGGCGGGCATTCTTTGATCGTGCGGAATTCCTGGGAGATCCAGACTTCGCGAAGCTTCCGGTGGCACAACTCATCGACAAAAAATACGCTGCGGCGTGGCGCGATTCGATTGACGACGTTCATGCCACGACCAGCAAGGGTTTAAAGCGGCCTGCCATTTTCAGCGAGCTGGAGCGGTATGCGGCGGCGCATCCGCAACCGCTGGCGAATCATGAGTCGCCGCACACCACTCACTATTCGGTGGTGGATACGGCGGGGAATGCGGTCGCGGTGACAACCACGATCAATGATTGGTTTGGATCAAGGGTGACGGCGGATGGGTTGGGATTTCTAATGAACGACGAGATGGATGACTTCTCCGCGAAGCCCGGTGTGCCGAATGCCGATGGATTGATTCAGGGCGCGGCGAATGCCATTGGGCCAGGAAAACGGCCGCTGTCGTCGATGACGCCGACCGTCGTGGTGCATGATGGAAAAACCTTTCTGGTCTTAGGCTCGCCTGGGAGTTCGAAGATTATTACTACCGTGGCGAATGTGCTGATGGGGGTTGTGGATTACGGGATGAATATCCAGGAAGCGGTGGACGCTCCGCGGTTTCATAATCAGTGGCTGCCGGACGTATTGAACGTGGAGCAATAGTTTTCGCCGGATACGGTAAGCGTGTTGCAGAAGATGGGATATAACGTGGAGTTCGGTCTGCACGACGGTGGCGACGTTTCTCCTTATTGGAGTGATGCGCAGTGCATTGCAATCGACCCGAAGACCGGCGAGCGACTGGGCGCCAGCGACTACCGGAGTAATGGGAAAGCGGTGGGCTACTAGGAACCGAAATTATCGAACAAGGATTCGGCATGGTGAAGGCAGTCTCAACTTATTTGTACGTGAAGGAGCGGCTGCATCCCGGAATTTTGGATGGGCTGACCCGCAGCGGAGTGGAGGCAATTGAAATCTTCGCGGCGCGGCAGCATCTTGACTATGCCAACCGTAAGGCTCACGTCAAAGAAATTGCGGAGTGGTTTCGAGGGAGCGGAGTGCCGCTGAACTCCGTGCATTCCCCGCTTTATGCGGATTATGAATGGGGACGCGCGGGAGCGCCCCCGGTGAATATCGCATCCACCGATCGCGCCGGGCTGGTAGAGGCAATGGATGAAGTGAAGCGGGCGCTGGAGATCGCGGAACAGATTCCATTTCGTTTTCTGGTACAGCACTTAGGGTTGCCCAATGAAAGCTTCAGCGAGAAGAAATTCGAATCGGCGATGACCGGGATCGAGCATTTGCGAGCCTTCGCCAAGCCGCTGGGCGTACGCCTTCTGCTGGAAAACATTCCGAACGAGCTTTCCACGCCGGAGAGATTGGTGGAGATGATTCATGCCGCCCACTTTGACGACGTGGGGATTTGCTTCGATTTCGGCCACGCGCACATGATGAGTTCGGTGAGCGAGGCTTTCGCGATCCTGCGGACGCAGATTTGTTCCACGCACGTTCATGACAATGCCAAGGTTCAGGATTCTCACTTATGGCCGGGACAGGGGACGATCGACTGGAAGGAAGCGATGGAATTGTTGCGATCCGCTCCGCAAACACCGCCCCTGATGCTGGAACTCGGCGAGGATGAAAAGTTGAATCCGCTGGAAAGGCTGAGGGAGACCTTCGAGAAGCTGGAAACGGCTTAAGCCGTTCACCGCCGAGGGCGCAGAGAACGCCGAGGGAGAGACGGTCAAATTTGTTTATTCTCTCGGCGGCCTCCGCGTGCTCGGCGGCAACTGAGTCTCAAAACTATGTCATCACCTGTAGCTACGATTGCTGAAGTTGGGAAGCACGAGGGGCAGTCAGTCACTTTGCGGGGCTGGCTTTACAACTTGCGCGAGAGTGGGAAGCTCTTGTTTCCGCAGTTTCGCGACGGCTCGGGCGTGATTCAGGGAGTAGTGCCGAAGAACGCCGTCACGCCGGAAGTGTTCGAGGCGATCAAGACGCTGACGCAGGAGTCGAGCGTGATTGTCGAGGGCAAGGTGCGGGCGGACAAGCGGGCGCCAGGCGGCTACGAACTGGATGTGATGACCGTGCAGGTAGTGCAGCGCGTGCCGGAGTCCGATCCGTATCCGATTACTCCGAAAGAACACGGTACTGAATTCTTGATGGAGCACCGGCATCTGTGGGTGCGGTCGCAGCGGCAGGCCTCGATTCTGAGGGTGCGAGCGGAGATCGTGAAAGCGGTGCGCGATTTCTTTGACGAGCGCGGCTTCATACTCACTGATCCTCCTATTCTCACTCCAGCGGCTTGTGAAGGAACGAGCACGCTTTTCCCGGTTGATTATTTTGAGGAGCAGGCATACCTCACTCAGTCCGGCCAGCTTTACATTGAAGCCACGGCGATGGCGCTGGGCAAGGTGTATTCGTTCGGTCCAACGTTTCGGGCGGAGAAATCGAAGACGCGGCGTCACCTCACCGAATTCTGGATGGTCGAACCCGAGATTGCCTACGCGGAACTTGACGATCTGATGGATCTCGCCGAAGCGTTTATCAGTTTTGTAGTCAAGCGTTGCCTGGAGCGAAGGCGCGTGGACTTGCAGGCCATTGGGCGCGACATTTCCAAGCTGGAAACAATTGAGCCGCCCTTCCCGCGCATCAGTTATGACGATGCCGTGAAGAATCTGCAGGAGGGTCACGCAAAAGGCGCGCTGGAAGCGAAGTTCGAGTGGGGCGGCGATCTGGGTTCGCCGGACGAAACCTATCTGTCGGCGCAGTTCGACAAGCCGGTGATGGTGCATCGGTATCCGGCGAAGGTAAAAGCTTTCTACATGGAACCCGATCCGCAGCGTCCGGAGCTGGCGCTCTGCGTGGATGTGCTGGCGCCGGAAGGTTATGGCGAAATCATTGGCGGCTCGCAGCGCATGGCTTCGCACGAATTACTCGTGCAGCGCATTCACGAACACGGTTTGCCGAAGGAGGCATTCAGGTGGTATCTGGATTTGCGCAAGTACGGGAGCGTACCCCACAGCGGATTCGGCATGGGCATTGAGCGGGCTGTGGCGTGGATCTGCGGCTTGGAGCATGTGCGGGAAACGATTCCGTTCCCGAGGATGCTGCACCGGCTCTACCCTTGAAGAATTGGGTAATTGGGCAATTGAGTAATCGTGCACTTGAAGAACCGCAGAACCCACTCTTCGGTTTTCAATTTGCCAAATTACCCGATTGGCCAATCGCAAAATCCTATGACTACAACCATCAGCGCCACCAACATTGCTCCCAAGAAGATTCGCGTGATCGGTGTGCCGCTGGATCTGGGGCAGTCCCGGCGCGGCGTCGATATGGGTCCTTCGGCCGTGCGCGTGGCGGGACTGGAAGCGCGGTTGGAGGCGCTGGGACATGAAGTGGAAGATGGCGGCAACATTGCCGTTGCTATCCCGGAGCAGAAAAAAGAGGGCGACACACACGCCAAGTATCTGAAGGAAATCACGGCGACGTGCACCAAGCATGCGGAACTGGTGGTAAAGACGCTCGAAGCCGGGAAAATTCCGCTGGCGCTAGGCGGGGATCATTCGATGGCGGCGGGCACGGTTTCTGGCGTTGCGGAATTTTATCGCCGTCAAAACCAGCGCATCGGGCTGATCTGGATCGATGCACACACTGACATTAATACGCCTGAGAGTTCGCCCAGCGGCAATGTGCACGGGATGCCGCTGGCGGCGCTGCTGGGGCTGGGTCCGGCAGAGTTGTCGAACATCTTCGATTTTTCTCCGAAGGTCAAGCCGGAGAACTGCGTACTGGTAGGGGTGCGCGACATCGACGCGATCGAAAAAGAACATGTGCGCCGCGCCGGCATCGGCGTTTTCACCATGCGCGACATCGATGAGCGCGGCATGCGTACGGTGATGGAGGAAGCGCTGCGCATGGCGGGACGCGGAACGGCCGGCTATCATATTTCACTTGATATGGATTGGATCGATCCCGAGGACGCGCCGGGAGTGGGTACTCCGGTGCGCGGCGGCGCTACGTACCGCGAAGCTCATCTGGCGATGGAAATCATTGCGGATCACGGACGCATGCTGAGCTTCGAGATCGTCGAAGTGAATCCTGTGATCGACGAGCACAATCAAACGGCGGATCTGGCGGTGGAGTTGGCGCTGTCGGCGTTTGGAAAAAAGATTCTGTAGGAATTCCGGTTAAGCCGAGGGTGACCATGAACATCCGTCTTCGATCTGTGCTTCTTGCAGCGCTAATTGCGGTTTCGCCCTTTGCCGTTTCGCAAAATCAGCCCGCACTTCCGCCGGAAAAGGTGGCGGTTGTTTTCGGACAGAACATTCATTACTACGAAGCTGGTCAGGGGCCGGTGGTGATCCTCTTGCACGGGCTGGGCGCGGTCAAGGAAGTCTGGTTCGCGAGCTTTGGCGCACTTGCTCCCAAGTATCACGTTTACGCGCTCGACCAGATTGGCTTTGGCCATTCCGACAAGCCGCTGCTGGAATACAAGATTGCAACCTTCGTGGACTTTCTCCAGGGATTCATGCAGGCGCAGAACATCAGTAAAGCGACGCTGGTGGGAAACTCGCTGGGAGGTTGGATCGCGATTGATTTTAGCGTGCAACACCCGGGGATGGTGGAAAAACTCGTGCTGGTGGATTCCGCGGGCCTATCATCAATGCAGATGCCCGCTGTCGACTTGAACGCGTCTTCTTTAGCGGGAATGCGAGCGGTGCTCGAGTCAATTTTCTACAACAAGAATTTCGTGACTGACCAATCCGTAATGCAAGTCTTCACCGACCATGTGCGCAACAACGATGCGTATACCATCCAGCGCACGCTCGCCGGTCTCGCGACTCTCCAGTTTGAAGACGCAAAACTGGCTTCCATTCACTTGCCCACGTTAGTCGTGTGGGGGCGACAGGACGAATTAATTCCGGTAGCAAGCGCAGAGAAGCTTCGCGGCGGCATTTCAGGGGCGAAGCTGGTGGTGTTTGAAGCTTGCGGCCATGTACCACAGATTGAAAAGCCAGCGGAATTCAGTCAGGCGCTGCTGGAGTTTTTGGGCAAATAGCTCGGCGCCGCCCATGTAGGTACCTGCGGTGAATTGACGCAGAACTTCCTCGCGTCGAGACTGAACCATTATGAAAAAGCTTCGAGTCGGAATTCTTTTTGGCGGGCGCAGCGGAGAGCATGAAGTCTCGCTGCTCTCCGCTGCGTCGGTTTTGCAAGCTATCGATAAAGATAAATATGAAGTCGTGCCGATCGGCATCACCAAGGATGGCCACTGGCTGACGGCTGCTGACGCCGAGAACCTGCTGCAGGGTAAGCTGATCATCGAGCCCCGCCACCTGCGTGCGGGCGACCCTGAAACGACGCAAGCCGCGGCGGTCTTGGCGCAGGGCGAAGCGGTGGTGGTGCCTCCGGAGCCTGTTCACCGCCAAAGTGGGTTGGTGCCATTTCAAACGGAGGCGGCTCTCACGCGGCGCGCCAGCGATCGCGCCATCAACGTAGATGTGATTTTCCCTGTTCTGCATGGCACATTCGGCGAGGACGGAACGATTCAAGGGTTGCTCGAACTGGCTGACATCGCCTATGTAGGTGCGGGTGTGCTGGGGTCGGCCGCGGGCATGGACAAGGACATTATGAAATCCCTATTTATTGCCGCCGGGATTCCGATCGTGAAGCACGTTACGATCCTGCGCAATGCATGGGAGAAAGAGCCCAAGAAAGTTCAGAAGTTTGTAGAGAGCAAGTTGAAGTATCCGGTTTTTGTGAAGCCGGCAAATCTAGGGTCGTCGGTGGGAATCAGCAAGGCGCACGATCGAAAGGAACTTGGTCCGGCCATTGAGGAAGCGGCGAAATTCGACCGTAAAATTGTCATCGAGCAAGGGGTGGGCGGTAGGAAAAATAAGGCGCGCGAGATCGAGTGCTCAGTGCTCGGCAACGACGAGCCGATAGCCTCACTGCCCGGTGAGATTGTCCCGGTAAAAGAGTTCTACGACTATAACGCCAAGTATCTTGATGAAGGGTCCGAGCTGATTATTCCGGCGAAGCTCACCAAAGCGGAAACGAAGAAAGTTCAGGAACTGGCCATACGATCATTCAAAGCCGTGGATTGCTCCGGGCTGGCACGCGTCGATTTTCTGATGGATCCGCAGACGCGCAAGATTTATCTGAACGAGATCAACACCATGCCGGGCTTCACGGCCATCAGCATGTATCCCAAGCTGTGGGCGGCTTCGGGATTGGAGTATGCGGACCTTATTGACAGACTGATTCAGTTCGGTCTGGAGCGGCACGCCGATAAAAAGCGGAATCAGTACAGCCGCTAAGGCTGCCACTCCACCTGCATTCCCACGTTACGGCGACACTACCAGAGGCAGCTCGATGAAGCTGGCCTGGCCCGGTGAGTGATAGACGCGCTGAGCGGCTTTGCGGTAGTCGTCCGGCTTTGCCCAGAAAATGTTGGGGACGAAAGTCTGCGGATTGCGATCGTATAGCGGGAACCAGCTGGATTGAACCTGCACCATGATGCGGTGCCCGGGCAAGAAAACGTGGTTGGCCGTGGGAAGGTTGATGCGATAGAGCAGCGGCTTGTCCGGAGCAATGGGCTTGGGGGTCTCCAGGCTCTCGCGATAGCGGCCGCGGAAGATGTCGGCGGAGATCATTAGCTGATAGCCTCCCATGGCGTCCTCGCCGGCCACTTCGTCGGGATACACGTCGATCAACTTGACCACCCAGTCGGAGTCGGTGCCGCTGGTCGAGGCCACGAGATTGGCGACTGGCTGTCCGCTGATCTTCATCGGAGAGGTCAAGACGTCGGAACTGAACACTACGACATCTGGACGGCCGGAAGCCTCGCGCTGATCGTCGACCAGCCACAGGGCCCATGTAAAGCGACCGCCGTATCCCATGGGCTGGATGGGGCGCGCGCGAAAAGGTACGGGTTTGGCGGGGTCAGAAATATACTCGTCGAACGCGGCTTCGCCAGTCTTTGGCGGGGCCAGGCTCAGCTTTAGACCGGCGGTTAGATAAAGAGGCGTCGGTTGCAAGGTGCAGCCGCTCGCGCAGCCAGCTGGCCATGTGGGTAACCGACGCCAGGTGTTGGTTCCGGTTTCAAAAGCGGTGACGGGTGCGATGTCGGCCTTAGGCGGGCCGTCTTTAAGATATTTGTCCAGGAAAGGCCGAAGAATTTCCTGCCGGAAATAGAGTCCGGTGTCGCTGTAAAATTTTATGGCTCCGAGTGAGCTGCCATCGCCAATCTCTTGGCCGTGATGCCATGGGCCCAGCACAAGAAACAATTTATCGTTGTCCGCGTCTCTTGCTTTAAGCGCTTTATAGACTGCGGGCGCGCCGTAAATATCCTCCTGATCCCACAGGCTGTCGACCAGCATGGTGGGGACTTTCAGAGGTTGAGCGGCGAGAATTCGATCCATCGCTTGTTCTTGCCACCAGGAATCGTAACTCGGATGATCGAGAAGTTTGCGCCAGAAGCCGGCTTGTTCGAGCCCATGACGACGGCCAAGTTCGCCGGCTGACACGGCTTGCATGAAAACGTCGTAATCGTCGAAGTGGTCGGTCCACCATTTTTCGTCGCTCCCGCGCGTGGCCTCCTGATCGTAGATGTAGCCCATGTTCTGTTCGCGGAAGGCGCCGTTGTGGAACCAGTCATCGCCCATCCATCCATCGACCATGGGATTCATGGGCACGGCAACTTTTAAAGCCGGATGCGGATTGACCAGCCCCATCAAAGTGGTGAAGCCGTCATAGGAAATTCCGAGGATGCCAACTTTGCCGTTACACTCGGGCACATTTCTTACCAGCCAATCGATCGTGTCATAGGTGTCGGTGGAGTGATCGACGGGGGTGGGATTCAGCGCACCATGCAGCGGGCGGTTCATGACGTAGTCGCCTTCGGAACCATACTTTCCGCGAACGTCTTGCACCACGCGAATGTAGCCGCCTTCGACGATCACGTGGGTTGCATTGTCATAGCCGCTCAGGATGGGGCCGAGATGCGCACTTGCGGCGTGGCTGGTTTGCGCGGTGGCGCTGTAAGGTGTGCGGGTAAGCAGGATCGGCGCATTCTTTGCGCCTTTGGGCAGAACGATGACGGTGTGCAGTCGCACGCCGTCGCGCATCGGGATCATCACATCGCGCTTAACGTAATCAAAGCTCGAGGTGACCGGCGTGAATGTGTCGGGCGTCTCGCTGGGCAGATCGGAGGATGAGGCACGTCCTGCGCTCTGGGCGGAACAGGGTGTAACGAATAAGAGTACGCCGAAAACAACGGCGAGGACAAGTGTTTCACGGAGCCGAAAAATCGTAGACCACGAATGCTCTTCCCAGAATCCAAAACGGTTTCCCATGCTCACCTCGCGAATGAAGAGTGTACCGATGGTAAGCGTTTGGAACAACTGGCGTAGTTATAGCGAACGCAGAAGTTCAAGGAGAAAGAAGATGGATGCGGTAAATTCTGATCACCTATTCGTAATCACCGGGGGACCGGGTTCGGGAAAGAGTACGCTGATTGAAGCGCTTGCGGGACAAGGCATCTGCACCATGCCGGAGGCCGGGCGGGCAATCATTCAGGATCAGGTGGCGATTGGCGGCGAGGCTCTGCCTTGGTCGGATCGGCGCGCGTTCGCCGAGCTGATGCTCTGCTGGGAAATGCGGTCGTATCGGGCGGCGCTGAGGCTAAGTGGCCCCGTGATTTTCGATCGCGGCGTGCCCGATGTACTCGGCTACCTGCATTTGAGCAACCTGCCCATCCCTATCCCATGTAGAGCGGGCGGTGCAGATATTTCGCTATCATCCCCAAGCGTTTATCGCGCCGCCTTGGCGTGAGATCTTCGGGTTCGATGCGGAACGGAAGCAAACCTTCCAGGAAGCGGAAGCGACGTACGAAGTGATGAGAGAGACTTACTCCGGATTGGGCTACGACCTTGTTCCGCTCCCTTTAGGGTCGATTCAGGAGCGTGTGCGGTTCGTCTTAGCGGCGATCGACAGAATTATGTGACTTAGGGTTTCGAGCGTTAGGGTGAAATTTGGATTGCGTGACATGAGTCTTGACGAACCTTTATCCGCTGTGTAGCATCGTAGAGACAAGTCTTCCCTTCGGGGCAGACCGGAATTTCATGCAGAGTGGCTGAGGGACGAGCCCTGTGACGCCACGGCAACCGGATCGGGATCATATATCTCGACCGCCAGGTGCCAACTCCCGCCCGGAAACGGGGAACATGAGATTCG
>Ga0182015_10000238_pt1 | contig 79791 bp, 71 predicted proteins | sample 712P3MmetaG_FD_120478 | JGI IMG/M metagenome (GOLD analysis project Ga0182015, IMG submission 120478) | Permafrost microbial communities from Stordalen Mire, Sweden - 712P3M metaG | ecosystem: Environmental > Terrestrial > Soil > Wetlands > Permafrost | place: Sweden: Stordalen | collected...
AGAAACCAGAATGCTCCGTTCGCCTCGAGCCTCCAACAGAGCGGACAACGCATCCCCCACGCCGCCACTGTCGGCAAAGATCAGCCAGCTTGCCCCATTCGCTGGCGCGGACAGTTTTCCCTCTGCGCGCTCTTTGGGTTTCCACTGGAACTCATACAACCAGTCGTCGAGGTCATCGACAGGCGCACGCTGCGTGCCTTCGCCCAGATATTCAAAGCGAAGTCCCAGAATCTCGACCATGACGCGTCCTGCTTCATCGAGGAGCTGTACTTCTCCCGTTGTGGCATGCGCCTCGCGACGCCGCACCCGGGTGTGACTCCATAAGTGACGGCCCGGACGACTGTGAACCCGGAATTGGTCGATGCGAGTCGGCAGGTAGATTCCTTGTCGGCCGTTTTCAGTTGCTTCCGCCGCCACCGCAGCCCCGAGAACCTGCAATCCGGCATCGAGAATTGCCGGGTGAATTTGAAATCCATTAAATTCTGCCTCTGACCCATCCGGCACCTGCACCTCACCCAATACATCTCCATTGTTCCGGCACAACTGCGCAATGCTCTGAAAGAAAGGACCGTAGTGGACGCCGCTTTCGCGGAGTCTCCGATAATAATCCTGGCCGGAGACCCTCTCTGTGCATCGAGTTCGAATCTCCGCGAGCGTCTCCTGCCCCGGATCCAGATTGATGATGCCGTCGTCCTGTTCAGGACAGACCTTGCCGACCGCATGCAGCGTCCATGATTTGTCGGAGCGCTCTACGCCTCCCGGGCAACTGTAGATGTGAAAGGATGCCGCTCCCTCCGCGGCCTGACTGAGGATCACCTGAATCGTGTGGGTTCCGCCCTCGGGCAAGAAAAGCGCCTTGCGAAACTCGATATCCTTCAGCGCCACAGGTTGCGTTCCGAAGACTTCAATCGCGGCAGCCAGTGCCATCTCCACATAGGCCGAGGCGGGGAGCACGGCGCCGCCGTGGATGCGGTGGTCATCCAGATAAGGCCGGGAATTCTTGTCCAGTGTGGTTTGCCAGAAGTGAGTTTCTGCAGGATGCGCCGATAGGAAATGCCGACCCAACAGAGGATGGCTCCCTACCTCGTTTCGGGAGAGTTGGTCCCCGCGAGAGTCGGTGTCTCCCGTTGAGGGCTCAAACCAGCAACGCTCCCGTTGCCACGGATAGAGCGGTAGTGGAACGCACCGGCCTGCGGCCGGATAGATCAGGTTCCAGTCGACCGGGTATCCCAAAGTGTAAAGCGCACCCAGCGATCCGAGCAGGACCATGTGTTCATCTTCCTCACGCCGCAGAGAAGGCAGCACAGCGCCTTCCTGGCCGAAGTCATGAAACCCTTGCTGAATTGCGCTGAGCAGAGTCGGGTGCGGGCTGATCTCCAGGAAGATGTCGTGTCCATCTTCCATCAGGCGCTGAACCGCACTCGAGAAGTGCACCGGCTCTCGCATGTTCCTCGCCCAATAGAGCGAATCGAATTCAGACCCGTGGCTGACTTGGCCGGTCACCGTTGAATAGATCGGCACGAATTCAGGCCGCGGCTGTACCCCTTCCAAAGCCTCCAGTAAGTCGGCGCGCAACGGCTCCATCTGGGGGCTGTGCGAGGCAAAATCGACCTTTACCATGCGGCAGAAAATGTCGCGACTCTGCAACTGATCCACAATGGCGCCCAGCGCGGCTGGATCGCCGGACAATACCGTCGACGTGGGGCCATTGCTGACCGCGATCGACACACGGCCTTCGGAGCCGACTAGGACGTGTCGAGCTTCCTCCATGGAAAGTTCCACCGCCGCCATGGCCCCTTGCCCAATGGTGCGCTTGAACAACCGGCTCCGATGACAGATAACCCGGACGGCATCGTCGAAGCTCAGCGCACCGGCGACGTACGCGGCCGCGACCTCTCCCAAACTATGGCCCACCACCGCCTGCGGCTCGATACCCCACGAGCGCCACAAGGCTGCCAGGGCGACTTGGATTGCAAACAGGGCCGGCTGGATAACATCGACTTCGTTCAACCGCGACTGGGCGGCATCGAAGGCCTTGAACTCTGCGAGCAAGGACCAATCTCCGTACGGCCGCATCGCCAGATCGCAGCGTTCAATGACCTCCCGAAAAACGCCTTCTTGCTCCAAGAGCCGCCGCCCCATGCCAAACCATTGGCCACCCTGCCCAGGAAATACAAAAACAAGTTTTCGCCGGCGACTGGAAAGCGTGCGGCCAGACGACAAGCCGGGACGAGCCTCGCCTCGCAAGAAAGCCTCCAGGGTCTCCGACAGTTGTGCTGGCGAATTGCCAGTAACGGCGAGACGGTGCTCGTGGTGACTGAGCCGCACGCTGGCTGTGTAACAGACATCCGGCAACGACCTCAAGGACTCCGACGCGACCAGGAAGTTTTGGTAGGCGCGAGCGAGAGTTCGGAGGGCCTCCGGACTACGTGCCGACATCGGGAGGAGGTGTGCTCCGATTTTTCGTTTTGCATCCGGCATTCCTGGAATGGCTGTGGGCGCCTCTTCCAGAACCACATGAGCATTGGTGCCGCCGAAGCCGAATGAGCTGACTCCCGCCAACGCTGGACCGGACTTCGCAGGCCATGGACTCAGGGTCGTTTGTACTCGCAGAGGTAGCTCGCCAAAAGGAATATGCGGGTTGGGCTTTTCAAAGTGCAGGCTCGGCGGGATCTCCCGATGCCGGAGCGCCAGCGCCACCTTGATCAAGCCCGCAATACCGGCGGCGGCCTCGAGGTGGCCCAAATTGGTCTTGACAGACCCCAAGGCGCAAAGCCGTTCCGGTGGACGTTCGAGGCCAAGCACTGCGCCCAGCGCTTTCGCCTCGATCGGGTCGCCCAACAATGTGCCCGTGCCATGGGCCTCGACGTATTGAACCTTGTCGGGCGAGATGCCGGCTTGCCGGTAGGCTTCTCGCAGGACCGCCTCTTGGGCCAACGGATTCGGCGCCATGAGTCCGTTGCTCCGTCCGTCCTGGTTCACGGCGCTGCCCCGAATGACGGCGTAAATCGGATCACCGTCTGCCCGGGCTTTCGAGAGGAGCTTTAGCACGATGATACCGGCACCCTCACTGCGAACGTAGCCGTTGGCCCGGGCATCGAACGCTTTGCAGCGCCCATCCGGCGCCATGGCTCCGGCTTTGGTGAAACCGATCGCGATCGCCGGCGACAGAATCAGGTTCACGCCTCCGGCCAGAGCCAGCGTGGACTCGTGGTTCCGCAGGCTGCAGCAGGCCAAGTGGACGGCGACGAGTGACGAGGAACAGGCCGTGTCGATGGCGAGACTCGGCCCGCGGAAATCGAACACGTAGGAAATTCGGTTGGCGGCGATGCTCATAGCGTTGCCGGTGCCGGCGTAGGCATCAATGCGCTCGAGATCATTCCACTGCAGTCGGCCGTAATCGTTGGTCGCGATGCCGATGAAAACGCCGGCCTGTTTGCCGACCAGGCGCTCGGGCACCTGCCCCGCGTCCTGTAGCGCTTCCCAACTGACTTCCAGTAAGAGGCGCTGCTGGGGGTCCATGTGCGACGCCTCGCGAGGCGAGATGCCAAAGAAATTGTAATCGAATTGATCCACTTGTTCCAGAAAGCCGCCCCAGCGAGTGTTCATTTTGCCCGGGATCGTCGGGTCTGGGTCGTAGAACGCATGCTGGTCGAAGCGATCCGCGGGAACCTCGCGGATGGCATCCACTCCGTCTCGCAGCAACCGCCAGAATGCTGCCGGGTCGTTCGCGCCCGGAAACCGGCAGCCGGTGCCGATAATGGCGATCGGTTCGTTTTTCACCGCTCGATCCTGGGCAGCCTTGGTCGCTGATTCCGACACGTCCGTTGATCCTGCCAAATGCCGGGCGAGAGTCTCGATAGTGGAATACTCATAGACCAAAGCTGGAGAAAGTTTCTGTCCCAACCACTCGGCGAGTTCACCGGCCAGGGAGACAGCCTCCGTTGACCCGAGTCCGTAGCTGGCAAAGGGCTCCCGGATATCGATCTCGTGAGACTCGATGCTCAGGCGCTCGGAAAGTTTGGAGACTAACCAGACCTGGATGGCTTCTGCGTTGGGAGGATTCTCAGCCATCGCTCACTCCTCACCGAACCTTTCCAGAGTGCCCTTCAGAAAACTGGCTTGGCAAGCGTGGCGCTGCACCTTGCCGCTGGTGGTCATGGGAATGCACCCCGCCCGGAGCAGCACTACGGTGTGTACTCGCACATCGTGCTCATCGGCCACCGCCCTCCGAATGGCCCGGACCACTAGCTCGACATACAGCGGCACATGCCCGTTTCGATGAGCGCGCACCTCTCCATCCGGCGGGTTGCGAAGCACCGGCTGGTACCGGGGCTCGACTTCGGCGGCGATGATCAGTTGTTCTTCGCCGATGCCATCGACCGAAAACGCCGCGCAGCAAGCCGGTCGTAAGGCCGGGTGACTCTGCTCCACCGTCGATTCAATATCCTGAGGGTAAAGCTTGCGACCACTGATAATGATCAGATCCTTCAGGCGGCCGGTGACAAACAGCTCGCCATCTTTCATAAATCCCAAATCCTGGGTGCGGAGAAAGGGACCCTCCCCGGTATCTTTCAGATAGGCCCGGCAAACGCTTTCTGTGCCCTCGCGCCGGTTCCAATACCCCTGAGTCACGCTTGGGCCGGACACCCAGATTTCGCCCACTTCATCTGGCGCACAAGCGGTCAACAATTCAGGATGAACAATGACAATCCTGGTATCGCGCAGGGCGTGGCCACTGCCGACAACTGTCCGCACATTCTGGTGTTGGGCGCAGGCCTCCACGACGCGGTTCTGTTCAAACGCTTCCACTTGAATCGTTCGGAGCATCTGGTCTTTTAAAGAACCGCCGGAAACCAGCAGGGTGGCTTCGGCGAGTCCATAACACGGATGGAAGGCGCTGGGCCGGAAACCACACGAGGCAAAGGCCGCCGCAAAGTGTTTCATGGTGTCGGCGCGAACTGGCTCTGCGCCGTTGTAAGCCACATCCCAACTACTGAGGTCGAGAGTTTTGCTTTGTTCGGGAGTAATTCTGCGGGTGCACAAGTCATAGGCGAAATTGGGGCCGCCGCTAACCGTGGCTTTGTAGTGCGAAATGGCCTGGAGCCACCGAATTGGCCGCATAAGAAAGGATACCGGCGGCATCAGGTAGCACGGACGCCCCTTGTACAGGGGTTGGATAATCCCATTCGTTAGTCCCATGTCGTGGAAGGCGGGCAGCCAGGTGACGGTGACACTGTCCCGGATGAGCGCGAAGACGCGGTTAATATAAGCCGAATTGTGGACGAGGTTCCCGTGACTGATGACGACGCCCTTCGGATCCGCGGTGGAGCCGGAAGTATATTGGAGCAACGCCACAGTGTTGGCGGTCACGGCAGGGTCTCGCCATTCGTGCACCAGGCTGCCGGTAATCGTGTCGGTGGCCAACCAACGCGCCTTCTGCAACTCGGGAGCTTGCGTGAACAGATCCTCAGTGCTGGAAAGAATCGCTGAGGTGGTGAGCACAAGCGAAGGCTGAGCATCGCTGATGATTGCCCGAAGCCTGGGGAGGGTTCGCTGTGGCTTAGCCGGATTGGGCGGAGGTAGAGGGACAGCAATCACCCCGGCATATAGACAACCAAAAAAAGCGGCGATGAACTCAAGACCTGCCGGATAAAGCAACAACGCACGATCCCCAGCTGCTTGGTAGCTTTGGAGCAGCGCCCCAATACTCCGGGCTTGGCAGTCCAAAGCCGCATAGGTCAGATGATCACCTTCTGCTTCTCCATCGACCAGATAGGTGTAGCCTCGCTGTTCAGGCTGCTGAAGCGTTCGCCCTCGCAGAATTTCGATGAGCGTGGAGAATTCCACGATTGGATCAGTAAAGTCCTTCTTCATCGGTTCTGTCCCGACCGTTGTGCAAATCGATTTGGCGTCACCTCCTGACAAGAGAATGATCGTGAGCCTTTCGCTGAGAATCTATTCCATGAGAACGGAGCTCTTGGCAGGGACATCCGTTCCAGTGGAATTGCCCAACGTGGGAATGGCAGTAACCCGATAGTCCTTGTATTCAATCGTGAGCAAGGCACTGCCTCCCAGACGAGTGTTGCTGGTGCTGCGATTCCCCACTCTCAAATGGCCACTCTTGCACTTTCGAGCTATGACTTTTGCCGAATTCCAGCAGTGACCATGACGATTCCGCCCACCAACGCTAGCCCGCCGAGTATCGGGGAAATATACACGTGCTCATGTTTTTCGGCAGTGGCGTGGATCGGCCCGACATCAAGAACTTTCTCCTGATGGGTATAGTTGAAACCCTGGTAGACAAGGGCAAAACCGCCCAAAGCAATAAGGAGAATTCCACCCCAAATTAGAGGTTTCATGGCGATCGCTCCGGCGGCTACCCCGTGCCTCTCCGACCCTGAATCAAGTTAATGACGAAGATGGCCAGAGCCACGAGAAGAAGGACATGAATGAATCCTCCGAGGGTATAAGACGTCATTATACCTAAGGAGCCAAAGGGCGAACAATATAACGATAATTGTCCAAAGCATTGTCGCTCCGATCTCACAAGAGGCCCGTACTTACAGCGTTTCTGCCGCACCCGGAGAGATTGTCTTCGAATGGTTCCGGGCAAAACTCATATTTGGCAGCGTGAAACGAGATGGCTGTTCACTTGAGTACACATTGGCAGACTGCTCGGATATTGGATGCGGTGATAAGACCCTAAGCGAATGGTTTTCTCAGACGGTCCCACTCGAAGGTACCTTTCATGCCTGCCGATCAACTGCGGAATTAAACCGTTGGTTCGAAGATGCCCGAAGGTTCGTCGGTCGGCTTGCCATCCGCGCCGCGAAATTTGATCCGAAGCCGACTTTGCTTTTCGGGCAGCAAAAAGAAACACAACGATGGAATCGAAGCACCGAGAAAACGAGGGGCCTTTAAGGGGGCGATAAGGATTCCTCTGCGCTTAGCGTTACCCACCATTTCTTCTAAGTCCTTGGAATTCCGACTGGTTATTGTTTTCGATCCCCACTGCCCCTACCAAGACTTCCACAAACGAAACGGTTTAACCTTACTTTCCTGTGGTGTGAAGCCGCGCAAAAACGAAGTCACGTGACTTCGAGAATGAATCGCAGAGTCCTTGCGAGGCTCACGGACGATGAGGAGACGGCTTCCTTTCGCCGTGAGCAGCAGGTGGCCTTTCTCGTTCTTGAAGCGCATCCGAAAGTGCCCGTAGTGGGTAACGCCAAGAACGGTGGACAGTGACAGTGGCGGCGGCCACGTCACCGACTTTTTCTCGATCGGCCTAGTTCCCCTGATGTTTGCTTCCCGCACATACGGCTTGTGCCATGTGCGAGTGGATTTCACTTTGACCGAACCCGAGTCAGGAGATTTGCTCGTCCGCGCGCACGTTTACAACTTGATGGTTGGCCACGTCGTTCTTCAGGTTCCCTCGTGGCATCCGCAACCACCGCACGAGGGGAAAACTATTCGCTTCAAAGCTCTCGACGGGCCGTGGGACCAGTTGACGATCCAAACCTGGTTGGCACACCCTCTGAAGAGGGGAGGATTCGCATTCCTGTAGACTGAGAGGCCCTTCTCACTACCTAGTTTCGCCCTTCTTGCGCCGCCGAATTGCTGCACAATCGCTACTCAACAGTGCTACCACCGGAGTGACCCATAGTCAATTACTGAGGCTATCATGACATTACTATTGCTATATATGATGTCCTATGATATACTATGAATGATAATGGTTCAGAAGAAACCGAAGGAAGAACTCGACAGGGGAACGACAAGCGTCAGCGTGCGGCTCGATGACGAACTTATCGCATGGCTCGACCAGACTGCCGCTGAGGAGAACCGCAGCCGTGCGAATCTCATCGAAACGCTGTTGAAGCAGGCTCGGGCAGCACGGGCGGGGGTGAAACAATGAAGAGTTTGACTCGGGACGAATTAGATCGGCTGCTGCGTGCCGCAAGAGCACACTCAGAACGTGACCATCTCCTCATCCTGACAGCGTATTCGCATGGATTGCGTGCGTCTGAAGTCATCAACCTGACCGACCAGAACATCCGTGACGGCTTCCTGACCGTTCAACGATTGAAGGGTTCAATGCGGACATGCCAACCGCTCGTGCGGTCAGCTGACCCGCTGTACGACGAGTCGCCATTAGAGAAGATGACGGGCCGACTGTTCCCGGTGTCCAGAACTACGTTCTGGCGAATCGTCCAACGTGCAGGCAGGGCTGCGGGACTGCCACAACATCTTCTTCACCCCCATTGTTTGAAGCACTCAATCGGGATGCACACGATAAAAACAGCAGGCATTGAGAACGTCCGCCAGTATCTCGGGCACCGCAGTATGGCCAGCACGGGAGCATATCTACGAGTGGATGACGATGCTGCTAGCAAAGCGATAGCAGCGGCGATGAGTAATCAAGCGTTCCCCGTGGGGATTTTATGAATCTAGAGATCAGGACAACGTACCAGATCGTTTCGAACGAGAAAAAGTGCGAAGTTTACGCCACGGCAAACGGTAGAACAATCGGCTGTGTGTTTGTGGGCAGCGAGCAAGCGGCAAAGCAGTTCGTCGGTCAAAAAATCGGTGGGCTTACGCTTGTACACGGTCGGCTTGTCGCTACGAAGATCGAGATCAAACACGAAGAGACTCAAAGAATGCGATTTCTAAAAAAGTTGGCGGCGAAATGAAATATCAAGGGGATAGTCGCAAGATGGACCCGAACGTCTCCCCGACCGAATCCGTCATGCGGCACTACGGCGTGCCGCTGACTCGGGGGAACTTTTTGGTCTTTGGCGGATTCGAGGGTGAGCCCGATGCAGAGCAGGAATCAGAAATACCTCTCCGATTTCGGCTTTGCGAAAGGTGCTGGGTTTATCCGTGCCAGTGTACGATCCCTGGCGTTGCAGAGGTCTGTGAGTGTGATCCGTGCTCGGCACGGAGAAACTGCTCGTGAGATGACGTGGTAATTCGTGACTGCAGTACCATCCCAAGCAACGAAGCAACGACAAATCCACTACCCAGTTCCCGTTTGTGACCTTCCTCGTCGTGGGTTTCTATGAGGACCATTCCAGGACTATAACGCGCTCGGTGGGCCAAGACTAAAGGGTAAGAATAGCCTTGCAATGTACGCGCTATTTCTCCACTGGCCGATAGCTCGCTAGTGTGGCCTGTTGGCTCTTTTCCCATGCCGCGAAGTTCTCTCGTTGCTGTGTGTCAGCTATAAATTTCATCAAGCGACTGCTTGCAACGAAGCTTAGACGGTAGAGTTGTGCCTTGTATTGTTCTCCATGGCTGGGATCGGTATTCAGGTAGCAAACCGATAGCTTTTCTTCTCGGGACACCACATCCTCAATTGGACTTTGAGCGAGCGCAGTTGGTCCGTACAGCGTGGTGTATTCAGAGTTGTACGAGTCCAATTCCTGAGTGATTGTCTGCAAATCTGAGCGGCACTGCTTTACGGCCCCCGTTTGACCGCACCCCAAACAGAGCAACAAAGCCGCTATACTTGTCAAAACGCCAAGAACTTTCATAAAATCCCGAACTTCAATTCAAACACTCGCGCTCTCCCGCCCCAAGTAACTAACGTCCTGCCTTTCCATCTGCCCGCAAGAACAACCACGTCCGTGCCATCCCCCACCCGAGTGGGCAAGGATCATCTCAAGTGGTCCTACCGCTGGGAGGAAAAGTGAAAAATGAAAGCACCACGGCTAACTTAACGATGGTGAGACAATTGCGCCATGGATGCTTGGCTGCGGCCCGAAACAGCTTCTAAAGGCGCGTCGTTCCGATTTCGCCTCGTCCACAACCCGTTGTATGCAACGCCCATGACCGAGAGCGCCGCTCGTGAAGCAATGCACGGCGCGAAGCGTGAATACCCTGAGTATGCTTGGGCAATGGAAGTTGGGTTTAATAATGGAGAATTCTTCGTACACACGGGTACAAACAAAAATAAAAGCCCGATTCGTGGTCGGGCCGAGGCGGCATCGATTAGAGCATGAGCTAGTTCCGCCGCAACCTGCGAATCCTGGGAGAGAAATTAACTTCGAGACACTTCGGGCACGGGCACCTTACGTTGGTTTGGTTCGGAGTTGTTAGGCGTCAAAGGGCGGCGCGACTTCTTCGATGGGGTAGCACTTGACGCAGATTGGGAGTGGCATTTGCCAAGTCTGCCCTTCGAAGAAAAACGTACGATTTAAATTTCCCAATTCTATCCCGCATACAGTGCAAGACTTTGGTGGTCGAAGAAACGCTGACGGTGTTTAGAAATTCGATGAATGCCTTTGGAAACGAGATTTTCGCTGATCTGACATCCTCATCCGCCTGACTTTGAGTGACCCCCGTTGCTCGTAATGTGCCTGACGTAGCAATCCTCGTGAATGGCCTTGCCGTTTTCATCGGCGGTCAAATCTGTCTGCAAATCTACTGGCCTTCCGCAGAGGACGCAGGACACCTCTGGAAAGGTGCGGCCATCCATAAATGCCTTCTGGGGAGGGCCACAGAGATAGGGTAGCCTTTTAGCGAGTTGAGGACTGAGCAACATTGATCAGGCAGGCGAGTGCTGTACTGAGACTCTATTTTCACACTCTGTTTACAGGCGGAGGTTGCAAGAGGTGCTAAGCCGCCACCCCGAAGTACCTGTCCCCATGAGACTCAACGAGAGATTGGAACCCCAGCGTTACGAGCAAAGATTGCAAGAGATTCGCAAGGAACGGAAGGCTGAAATGGGACAAGTAGAACGATTGTCCGCACTCCTCGCCAAGAAAGTTAGTTCCGCCAAAGCCACAGGACTACGAGAGAGGATTGCTTAGTTTGTCCGTTTCCGTACAGGCTTCTTTGCGCGGTTAGGTTGTTGTTCATTCCGAATGTAAGACAGTCCGCGTTTTAACTCAGCGGCGAGATCCGTGCTTTCGGTCGCGACATGCACAGGCTTGCCCGATTCTTTTCCGAGCCAAGCGTTCAATTGATCGGGCGAAGTGGTCACGAATCGCCCTTGCTTGATGACAGGCATCCCTTCCGATGCCCATCGCTGAACAACCGAGGGCGGCTCACCCAAGAAGTCGGAAATCTGTTTCCAGCCCTTCAGTATCTCGGATTGAGTTTTTGCATTCTGTTTCGCACGTTTCGCCATAGTGACCGCCCGAGTTTTTAGGACGAAAACAAGCACTTCTGACTCTCGATGAGTTCCACGGGCGTTGAGCACGCTTCATCGTCATTCGCGACATGATTGACCCGACTGCTTACGGGATAGGCCCGCATTAGCCGAGCGTCAAACGGCTTCAACATGTCCGACACTACCCTGACATCGTGCATCCCTGGATCGAGCCACAGGTCGTAGCTGTCTGGATCGAGAATAACGGGCATCCGGTCATGGACAGGTGAAGTTACAGCATTTGGGCTCGTTGTCAGGATTGAGCAAGTATCCACCGTGTTGCCGCCTGCGTCCCTCCAGCGATCCCAGATACCCGCAAACGCAAACAACGTCCCCTCGTTGACCTCAAAGCAATAGGGCTGCTTGCTCTTGCCCGCTTTCTGCCACTCGTAAAACCCATTCGCGGGAATCAGGCACCGCCGAAGTTTCAGCGCATCGCGGAATGCAGGCTTCGTAGCCGCTGTCTCCGATCTTGCGTTAATCATGCCAGCAGAGCCCGACGAATCTTTGGCCCACCAGGGGATGAGTCCCCAACGGGCTAGCCACAATTCGCGACGGGGTTCCTTCGGGTTCTGGCGAATGATTGGGACGGGCTGAGTCGGGGCGACGTTGTATCGAGGTATCCAGTCCTCGTCCCCTCCGCAGTCGAAATACTCTTCGACAAGCTGTTTTCGCCGTGATAGTCGATAGCGCCCGCACATTCTTCCCTCGATCTTGCCTGTGATTGTGTTAGCTACCTTTTGGACCGGCTCTGAATCCCCACTGTTTGAGATGGTGGGAGATTAATTGTTCTGCTTGCTCGGTGAACCGATCAACCAACGCTCTCGTGCGACCCATGGCATCGCCTAGCACCTGAAAGAATTCTTCGCTGTCTTCCGGAATACCGGCGACAATCTTCGCGGCGATCTCATCCGCAAACGGATAATACAAATCCTCTCTTCTCGTTCCCCGGCCTTCCACGAAGAGACACCCGTCAGACGCAGTATGCTTGAGCACATCGGCGAAACGATCTGGAAAGAAGTGGAACACCGTCCAATTTTGAGCCGGGTCAAGATGATCCCGTTCAATTATTTTCGCTGTCTTGTCTTTCAAAACAAGGCGAAGACCGTTTTGGAACGCGGGATCGTCCATGAAAGGTTTGTTCATTGCTTTCAGAAGTCTCAGGCATTCATACATAATTGCCGATCCGAAGAGATACGAGTTAAGCCGACCGCATCGCGCTTCCGGTGAGTCTCCGGTTCCCGCACTGAGCATTGCGCAATGCACAAACCGAAGGGCATTGACAGCGCGTGCAAGGGCAACAATATGAGCAAACCTCTCATCGGTCAGGCATTTCTCCAAGGTAGCCCTACCGCATACGACTTCCCAGTCTGCGATTCCAGGTCGTTGTTTGATCTTCTCCGGCACTTGATGCTTTCTCCAAAAGGCAAGAGTTGAGGCGATATATCCGACTGTACAACCGGCCAAGAAAGCAATGAGAGTCGTGCTCATTGAAGTATAGGGCTACTTTTCGGCAAACACTTTGTCGATCTTCTCCATTATCGCCTCTGCCCATTGAACTGACGCGGCTATCAGCTTGTCCGTCCGTGGGCTTCCCTGTGGGCCTCCGAACAGATCATCAGCGGTTTGCATGTGCAGACTGGCAAGAATAGCTGCCATGATGCCGATCACGCGCTTGCGTCCCTCGTCCATGCCAAGAGATATTACACTCTTCGCCTTATATTCGCTATAATAGTGGCGAAAATCGAGGTTCTCAAACGTGGCTTTTCGCTTCAAGAACTCTCCACCCGCAAATGCGGACGATTTCGAGCGATTATGTCTGAGACTGCTGAAAGCACATTGGAACCTCCCCACTCTTGAGCTTTATGGGCGACGGGGGGAGAGGCAACACGGAGTTGACATTATTGATATCAGCGGCTCGGAGGCGCTGCGGGCCGCGCAGTGCAAGCTCTATGACCAGCGCGACACACTCCCGCCCGCTGAAATACAAGCAGAAGTAAATGCTGCCAAAGAGTTCCCTTTTCCACTGAGCATATATGCAATCTGCACGACCGCAAAAGTCTCTACCCAGGCTCAAAACGCCATACTCTTGATAAACCAAGAGCACCGTCAGAAACGCTTATTTGCCGTCGAACTTTTCACGTGGGATCGACTGGACGAGCTTCTTGAAGAGTTCACGACTATACGCGATCAGGAGTACGGGACTCTTAGCGGAGAAATTGCGCGACAGGTTCAAGGTGGCATAGCGGACATAAAACTCCGTTTGACCGATCTTGGGACTCAAGGGGCATCGACAGCTCAAGAATCTGCGGATGGATTGCACCAGGAGATTGATGAAGCACGCGATCTACTTCGCAATGGTCAAGCACAGACGGCCAGACTCTTGCTTCAGCGCCTTCGGACGAGAAAATGGGAACAGATGGGGCCTCGTCATCGTTATCGCGTGCTTGCAAATATCGGTGCCGCTTACCTGGCTGAGCGGGATTCTCCGCTCGCAGCTCAGTTCTTTCTTGAGGCAGCGACCCTCCAACCCGAAGAATCTCAGGCCGCAGAGAACGAGGCACTCGCCTATTTCATCTCAATGCCCAGTGATAAGGCGTTCGAGGCAATAACACAGGTTCGAGAAAAATTCCCGCACGCGTCTCGAATAAATGCCTATTGGATTACGACCGCCCCGCCCACGGACACACGAACCCAAATCGAGCAGCGGTTGACCGCCGCCGACCTTGCGACGCCAGAGGTAACAACGGCACTTGCGAGTCGCGCTCTCGCTGAATGTGAATTTGACGTAAGCGAGGAGCTGGCAGCTCGGGCTATAGAGCAGCGGCCAGAATGGTCATTTCCCCAATTCTTAAAAGCACGTGCGTTCACGCTTCGCGTCATCGAGTCCGACTCTCTGTCACCCTCGGCCAAGATCAAGGAGTTCCGCGCTGTCTTAGACCCCCTTACGAAAGCGATTGATGCTGCGGTCAAAGAGCATGACTTTACCACGCAAACGCTTTGCCTTCTCGAACGATTCCAAATGCACTTGATTTTGAATGAGATGTCTGAAGCGGAGACCGATGTACTCAGTGCCAAGTTGGTTTCGCCCGACGATATCGCTGTAAAACGCGCTATCGCGGAATTAAGTCTGAAGAAGAATGATCCCGATAGGGCAATTTCAGAGCTGCGTGACATCAACATTCAGGATCGCTCCGATGTAGCCTTACTTCTTTCTGAGGCCCTCCGCAAGCGCGGTACGCAAGCTGACATCGCGGAGGCAATCGACCTTCTGAAAAAGCTGGTTGATTCTCCTAATCGGGCTGTACCTGGAGGTCGGGAGTACATGGCGAGTGCTCTACTACAGTTGCTTTCGCAGGCACAACGGTGGCAAGAGTCCGAGCAAGTGTGCGATAGCTTGCTCGCTCGGGGTGCCAGTCCCGCACTTGTATCGGCTTTTAGGGCAAGGACCAAGCATCTACAAGACTCGTTGGACGAGGCGAATCGTCTCGCGAAAGAGGCCGCCTCTCTCCTTTCGGACACCGCCCCCCATGCCGAAGTGCATTGGGTCGCGCAAATACTCTCTGAACTCGGACGCCACGTGGAGGCGCTTCCGCTATGGCAACGCATTGCCTCCAGAACGGAGCTAACCGACTACACAAGAGGCCTCCTAGATTGTGCGCAGCGCCTCGGGAGAGACGATCTAATTCTCGACACCTGTTCTGCACTACGCGGAAGCGGTGTCTTTGATCGCGACCTCATCTTTTGTGAGGCGGGCACACTAGAGCAATACGATGTGAACGGAGCTATCGCGGCGCTCAAGAATTACCTAGAAAAGCGTCCCGATGACAAGATCGTGAGGTTGCGGCTTTCAATTATCGGCACCAATTGGAATCGACCTGAGATTGTCGATGGACGCCCGAGCGTCATGCCAGTCGTGACTGAGGTGGATGTACATAATGGGCGGGCGGCAGTCCAGGTAATGAAACTGGGTGGTTATCCAGATGACGCCCTGGCTTATGCTTACGACTTATTGCGACTTCACTTTAGCGATTCAGATGCCCATCGCGCATACACGTTCAACCTTCTCCCTTTTGAACCCCGCCCTACGGTGCCTGAGTTCGCGGAGGTCAAGGCGGGTTGCGCGGTGTGCTACGTGGAAGAGTACGAAACCCAAGAGAACTGGATGATCATCGAGGACGCGCCCGATCCCGAGATTTCACGCCTGGAATACGGCCCCGACCATCCTCTGTCACGGGGGATGATGGGAAGGAAAGTCGGGGAGAGAGTGATTCTATCGGCCAGCAGCTTGGGGGAACGAGCAGCAACAATCCGAGCAATTACAAGCAAATACGTGTTTCGTTTTCAGGACTCAATGCGGAATTGGCAGATTCGATTTCCAAACGTTCCTGGGCTCGAATCGTTCAAAGTGTTGCGGACAAACAAAGAGGGCAAGGAGGAGTTTGATCCTTCCCCGATGATTCTGTCGCTTGAACGAAGAGCAGGCAATCTTCAACGACTGAAAGATCTCTACGTCTCCACTCCGATGGCGATCCATATGCTCGGCTCGGCTCTTGGAAAAGGTACGATCCAGACAACCCTGTATTTGGCGCAACAAGATGACGTGGGGGTTTCCTGTTGCTCAGGAACGGCGGACGAACGGAACAATGCTCTCGGTGCTTTAGATATATCAGGTACGTGGATTATCGAACCGTCAGCACTGGCGACAATCTTCCTTCTAGACCTAGAGGATGACCTCTCAAGTTTGCCTGTGAACCTAGTGATCTCACAAGGCACAGTTGCCGACTTCGATGAGATGTTGGAGGAGGACACGCGTTTTCAAGGCGAAGGCGGTGTCTTGGTCAAGCATGGTGCTGGGATCGCCCTTATCCCTCAAACGGCGGCTGAGCGAGCCGAGCGAGTACGGTCGTTTACCGCTCGTATCAACAAGGTGAAGTCAGTCAGCAGCGTCCTCGGATGTGTTGAATTAGCAAAGCTCGATAAGCAACGCCGAGATGTCACGATCAAAGCGCTCGGAGAAGGCGGTGCTGAGAGCATTATTTTGGCGGCAAAGCCTGGTCATTTGCTCTGGACGGATGATTGTCGTCTCGGGGGATTTGCCAGAACCGAACATGGCGTCAAGTCAGCCTGGACTCAAGTCGTGCTCCAGTGGGCCGCGCTGCATGGGTACATCTCTGAACAAAAATTCTTCAAGAGTTCTGCGCGGCTGATTGGATTCGGGTATTCATTTACTAGTCCAAGCCTTCCCGTTCTCATCGCGGCTGCCGAAATCGCTGATTGGGACCGATCCCGTTGGCCGTTCTCTCAAGCCCTCAATCAACTAGGGACCGAATCAATTCAACTCCGAGAAGCCGCTTCATTGACCGTTTCGTTCTTGGAAAGAGTGTATCGGGAAAGCATCTTGGACGAACGAAGGCGAGCGATTACGCTAGCACTCATGGACAAACTCGGTGACCGCTCGGGCGGTCCTTCGATAGTTCAGGAGATCAAGAAAGCGGTGCCCATTGCATTTGGCCTCAACGCACTTGGGGCGGCTGCCGCTGTATCGACCATTGGTGCTTGGCTCAAGAGTCGGACGATTCGCACTATCGATTGAGACCTCGTAACGAATACTCAAAGGTAGCAGCGGTCAGGCTCGTTATGTTCAGGGGGGATGATCTTGGTTGGGACAAGCAGAGCCGCACGGGACGGGCGTTTTCGAGTCAGAACCGCGATAACGGCTTTTATTCCCACGCACTTGGGTCTGGCGATTTCCGTGAAGCCGCTGCGATTTATAAGGACTGGTATGTCGAACCTCTTTTCGACTATCTGGACGAGACTCTAGATGACGCCAACATCGTTCTCGCGTTGCTCATGCGTTACAAGCAAAAAGTTGAGTGTTATCGAAAGAGTGATGTACTGAAGTTGTACGAGGATGATACTACAAGAGGTGAAACGAACCTGAAGTGGCACATGTTCGAGTTTCTCTTCGACCAAGGATTGCCCTTTCACATCGAGCCAACTTCGGCAACAGGAGAGCCTGATATCGTCTTCCTCAATGGCACAGACCACCCTTTTGCTGGTGAGGTCAAAATCTTCGACCCTGAGGGCGGCAAAGGAGCAACTGACATCAAAAAAGGTTTCTCTCAAACTTACCGATACTGTCTGGATTACAACGAACCCTTGGGGTATTTGATTGTATTCAATGTGTCGAAGAAACAGTTGAGCGTCAAGATTCCATCGAAACCTGATGGCATTCCACGATTTGAACTCAACCACAAGACTGTCTTTTTCGTTGTCATCAATCTCTACAGCAAGGGAACGGCAAGCACCCTCGGGATTGCAGAAACAGTCACAATTACGGAAGCTGAACTGGTACGCGAGGTCGAAGAAAGTACACAAGCGAACAGTTGAGTACGCTTCGAGCGAAGATTGAGAAGTTGAAATGACGTGCTCGGGGCTCTGCGTTTACCTGTGAGTGCAGGACGCCTGATTCAGTGGACGATGAGATGAACGTGCAGGAAGGGACATCACTTAATGAAAAACGTATTTATAACACTCGCAAAGGATCTTCGTTTCAAGGTAGGTCATGATAGCCGTACCGACACTACGCTTTTCTTGGGCCGATTTTGTGGATGCTCTGAACAACCTTCAGAGTGAAGGAACCATCATAGTAATCCCCGCGACAAACGAGGTCCTAAAGCGACTCGACGAAGAGATCTATTTATGCCAACCAAATCGAGAGACAGCGAAATCACCCGCGACAAATCCGAACTGTACCTAGGCCTGTGGTGGTCGTGTCTCAATATTACTGATCGGGGTGTGTTCCGCATCGAGACCTTCTCTGGTTTGACTGCTCGCGAAGCGGAACAGAAGGCCGTACGACGGCTTAATGAGTTGTTAGAAAGCGGGAATGGTTATCGGTCACGGGATGAGAGTGAATTTAAATTGAAAGAAATTGGATTGTAAGCACTGGCGACTCAGGAATTCCTCCCCTGAGTATATCCCTCGGACTAGTCATCCGAGGGAGTCGCCATAAAAGGAAAAGCCCCCAGGCGAAGATTGGCCTGTAGCCTAGACGTCTTCTTCGTCCTCATCTACCCAGACCATATCCGCCCACCGGTCTGCAGGGACGTAGGTCATCGCCCTTGCCCGCCGTGCAATCCGTTCAAGCGTCCTGCGTGCGTCCATACCGTGCTGATTGGCGACAGTTGCTAGGTCACGGATGAGGTCATCTTCATCCTGTGGTTTGGGGGTGCCCGATTTCGCTGGTAACGCCCTTAGTGCGGGTGGTGCAATATCAACGGTGATACGCCCCCCGTGTTCAATAGCCCATCGTTCAACGACTGTCCTGGGGATTCTCAGCACCCGATATCGCCGTCGCTTTGGCGTCTCGGCAGTTCCTATGTCAACGACGCCCTTGACTCTAGCGAATCGCCTCATGACCGTGTCGGGAGAGACTTGGAGCAATGCGGCGACCTGTGCGACGGTCAGGAGTTCACTCATAAAGACATCACCAAACCCTTACAGGCAATTTTGCGAGTCGGTTCTTCATCCGCTTTGAGACGAGGTCAGCGTAATGCCTCTCACAGACGGCAACAGTATCACCTAGCATGCTTGCAACCTCGGTCATTGAACAGCCCGCACCTAGCCAGAAGTCCACAGCGGTATCTCTAAACCGATGTGAGAGGTTGCCCCGAATCCATAGACCTGCGTCCTGCATTAACTGCTTCAAGTCATCTTGCCACTTGCCTACTGCTGATGTCACCGCAACCCGTCCATCCCAGAAAAGATATCGCTCGCCTGCGATGGACAGCAGTTCAGTAACGAGAGAGGGGTCTAGTCTTTGAAGAACTGGGCGACCTGTTTTCTGCCGTTCAATGCGAAGCCATCCATCACGCAGGCTCGCCCGTTCAAGTTGCACCGTGTCACGGATTGCCAAACCTGTTGCTACCATGCAATGGATTAACGCCGTCATCTTATGGGGTTCAAGGAATGTCTTCGGAACTTGTGCGAGCAGATGCTTCAACTCCTGTTCGGTAAACGGTTGCGGCTTTAGCCGCTCCTTGTCGATTTTTGATAGGCGGATGGTTTTCAGTGCCGAAAGCAAGTCAGGCAGGTTTTGCTTACAGCACGAACGGAGAAAACCACGGAGATTCTGCTGGCCTTTTTGCCGAGTCACACCCGACTTCCAAGTCCATGATGAACGATATTCGATGACATCTGTTGTTGTGATTTCAGCAGGGAAGAATTTAGAACGGTCGTTCATGAATTCGCGGAAGCGGGTGAGTTGTAAGCGGAGTTTGTCGAGCCTTCGGGGGCTCAACCCTTCACTCGTCTTGCCCGACAGGAAAGTCTCAACCGCCTGTTCGATAGTCGGCTGATCGGTTTCACGACGGATGATGATGCCCTTCTTGCCCGTATCGAATTGACGCTGAAGTTCAGCAGCATTTTCCTCGGCGACTGACCAAGTTCGGGTGCTAGCGGATCTGCGGTGCTGCTTGCCTGCCAGGGAATAGCGAAACCACTTCGGGCATTGGCACCCACGGTAGAACTCACCACGATGCAGGGAGGGACACGAAAGTTTGTGTCGGACATAAACACTGACCACAGATCGAGGTGTCAACATTGGCTTAGGCGGGAGAGGGCTGGCGGTTCAGACACCGTCATTAGCGGGTTTCACGGACGTAATGGCCGTTCCCGCCAGCACACCCATTTAAGCACATCGTTTAACACATAGTCAAGTAGTAGGAGAATCGGAATCGTCAAAACCCCAATGTTTATGCTGGTAAAACGCATATGAAAGAACTGGCGGAGAGAGTGGGATTCGAACCCACGTTACCCTTTCGAGTAAACACGCTTTCCAAGCGTGCGCCTTCAGCCACTCGGCCATCTCTCCAGCGAAAATCTGCGAACGGAGTATTTCGAGAAGTGCCTTTTCCGAAATCGGCAACGGTTGCGCGTCTCGGCTTGATCATTCTATGGGTCATGGCCGCAACAGCGCAAATCGGAAAATCGCAGATAGCAGAACGTGCTGGTTGCAGTCAGGGATTTTTTGGAGCGTGAGGAACCTCGTCCTGGCCAGCTGATGCCACAGAAACAATCCCACCGAAAGAAGTTATATTCGCTCCGATGGAGCGTCGACCATTTCTTGCAAACGCGCTTCGTGGCAGTCGAAACCGGCGCTTCATGCGGAACTTCACGTTGCGACGGTACATCCGAAACCGGCATCCGCATGCCGAATTTAGCTCGGCAAGATTTCCTTTAGCGCCAACTCGATCCTATCGACTTCTTCGCGGATCACTCGGATGGATTGTTGGTTCTTCGCGGGGTGCGCCAACGGAGTGATTCCTTCCACGGCGCCTCGTATGTGATGATTCCGAGCCCAAATGAAGTTAAGCCGCGCCCTCCTCTGTTTACGATTTCTGTAAACGCCGCCGACGAACTTGGTGGCGAGCCACGCAAATACGAAGCCAAATAACAGTTCCACCGGAATACGGTCGGTGATGCCGTCAAACTCTGAGAACAAGAGTCGATATACCGCTTCTCCCATTCCGAATGATGCAAACAATACTGTGGCTCCGAACAAATACACTTTCAGCCACTCGATCGGTTGAAACTGTATCGACTCGTCTCTTTCCTCACGCGTGCGGACAAGGTTGATCATGCTTCCCCCCCAAATGTAGCCGCTCACGACGTCACAATCTGCGGCGCCTCTCGGTGAAATGATAACTTGAAATTGCCCAAGCGGGTTGGACCTTTTCTCGGCCCGAATTTGGGCCGCGGCTGAGGTACAATTGCGGTCATTCGCTTCGCCTCTGGGTTCAAGCCGCGCCTGCGGATTGGTGCGAAGCATTTGAGGACTGGGGTTTTTTCATGAACGTCCTGTTGCTCTCTATGCCGGATTCCTTCGAGCACATGCCCCCGGCTGCGATTCGCATGCCTAATGGTGCTCTCACGTCGCTGGCGGGGAACGTCGATTTCCACCATCGAGTGGCCGTCGCTGACTTAATCCTGGTTCACCGTCAAGTGCGCGAGACTGTGACCAGATTGGTCGGCGAGCTTAATCCTGAAGTTGTCGGACTCTCCATCATGACCTTTCAGCGTCGGACTGCGGCGCGCATTATCGAACTGGTGCGCTCTCTCCGGACGGGCGTGAAGATCGTCGTTGGCGGATACGATCCTAGCCTTGCCCCCGAAGCTTACGAGGACATGGACGTGGATTATCTTGTGCGCAGCGAAGGGGAAGTGACTTTCCGCGAATTGTTGTGCGCGATCGAGCAGGGCTGCGGGTTCGAACGGATCTGTGGTCTTTCCTACCGCAACGGCGAAAGCTGGGTGCACAACCCAGGCCGGCCGCCGCACCGTCTCGAAGACAAGGAAATCCGATTGCCGAACCGCAATGCGCGCGTGCTGAAGGGATACACGTTGCTCGGCCGCCAGGCGGATGTGATCGAGACCTCGCGCGGCTGCACCTACGATTGCAGTTTCTGCTCCATCATCGAAATGCGCGGCCGCAACTTCCACACTTACTCGTTCGACCGCGTGCTGGCCGACATTCGCGACGCCCGCGATCACGGCGCTCGAACCATTTTCCTCGTCGACGACAACATTACGCTGAACGTGAAACGCTTCGAGGCATTGTGCGAGGCCATCATTGCCGCTGGGTTGCACAAGCTTGATTACTTCGTTCAGGCCATGACCTCCGCCATTGCCAACCACGGCGAAACGCTTGCCCCGTTGATGCGGCGAGCTGGGTTCCGCTACGTTTTTCTGGGCATCGAGAACATCCTGGAAGGCGACCTGGAATTTCTGCGGGCCTCCGCGAAAAACACAGAGCGATCGAACGGTCACGAAACGGGCAATGCCACTCGCAAGGCCATCGATTATCTGCACCGTAATCAGATGTATGTGGTCGGCGGGTTAATCGTGGGCAGTCCGGGAGATACGCGCGAGGCGATCGAAGCGAATCTCGAATTTGCCCGACGCTACGTGGATTGGCCCTATATTCAGCACCCCACCCCTTACCCGCGAACGCCCATGACCAAAGACTTCCGCGATCAGGGGTTGATCATGAATGAGCGGCTCGAAGAATACGACGGCACGACGGCCGTTGTGCGCACCGAGCACCTGCCGGCCGAAGAGGTGGAATTCATGCGCTGGAGAGCTGAGCGCTGGATGAAGGTGCACCACATTCCCGTTGCACTGAAGCACGATCCGGGATTTGTCCTCTTTCAGGGATGGAAGATGCTGCTTCACACCTTCCGCGGGAGTTCGATCCGCTCTGCCCTGGGACTGGAGAGTGAAAAGAAAGTGTTTGAGAGGTATAGAGCGATTCGGCGGGCCGAGCGCGAGTACGTGTAAGACCCCACCAACCCCGGGCGCACTCTCTCCGGAACTAATGCCCGAACTTCGGGTTTACAATAAATAGCGGTTCTTCGTCGAGCCGGGTGCGAGAGCAACCTCCGGCCGTTTGGATGGTAAAGTTAACCCCGGAGCGCGCCTGTGGGCTACTGAGAGGGAAGATGACACTCCAAACGTTCACGCCGGCATCGCGCACTCCGATTCTTTCTCTGTTTGCATTGGCACTGGTGTTTTTGTTGTTGCCAGTGGGGCGAGGTGAGCTGTTCGCGCAGCAGGCGCCGGACAGCGGACAATACGCTCCGGACAATGGACAATACGCACCGGATAACGGACAGCACGCTCCGGACCAGCAATCCCCCAATCAACAATCAGGTTATGGACAGCCGGGCTACGCGCGGCCACAATCTTACGGACAACAGTCTTATCCGCAACAACCGTACTCAGCGCCCGGCCAGATGAATCCGCAGCAGAATTACGGGCAGGCGCAGCCGCTCAATACGCAGGATCTTCAGCAATTGGTAGCGCCGATTGCTCTTTATCCGGACACGCTGGTGGCGCAGGTGCTGACCGCGTCCACTTATCCCGCGCAAGTGGCGGATGCCGACCGTTGGCGGGCGCAAGGCTACGCGTCTTCTGAACAGATTGCCGCAGGAGCCAATGCGCAGCCCTGGGATCCGAGCGTGAAGGCGCTGACGGCATTTCCGCAAGTGCTGGCGCAGATGAATTACAACCTGCAGTGGACCACCGAACTGGGCAATGCTTACTACAACCAGCCGCAAGATGTACTCGACGCGGTGCAGGTGATGCGCCAGCGAGCGCAGGCCGCCGGAAATCTGCGAAGTACTCCGCAAGAAACGGTGAACTACGATCAGGGGAACATCGTGCTGGCACCGGTGAATCCGGAGGTTGTTTATGTGCCGGTCTATAACCCGTGGGCTGTCTACGGGCAGCCGATCTCGCCGTATCCAGGATTTTCGCTGCTGGGCGCGCTGGGCTCGTTTATCGGTTCATCTTTCGGGCCACTGGCCGTGCGATTTGGCTTAGGCATCGCGACCACCGCCTTCATGCATACGCCATTCGGATTGCTGGCGTGGGGATTGGACTGGCTGGCTCACTCTGTGCTCTTCCATGGCTCGAACTATTATTCGCGTAGCACCACGGTGGCCGATTGGGGCTTGCCACACGGCGGCCCGCGTGCCTTTTCGCATGGTGGATGGGGTTCTGCGCGCCCATATAACTCTTACCGGACGCCGGGCGGTTATGGCCGGCCGAGCGGTGGATACAGCGGGCGCGCGCAGGGATTTGCTCGAACGCCAGATAGAGATATGCAGGCGCGGAACCGGCCGGAAGGATACAGCCGCGGTTACCAGACACCGAGAAACGGGTACGCCGGGTCGTCACGAGAGCCCTACAACGGTTACCGACCAGCAGTTGGACGTTCGCAGCAATATGCGCGTTCAGGCTACGGGTCCAATTCTTATAACCGATCCGCAGAGAGCTACGGCAGGGCAGGCGCAGGCTACGGTAGTTCGATGCGGTCCCATCGCGCTCCGGCCGAAAGCTTTCAACGCAGCGGTTTCGGCAAGCAGTCTTTTGGCAAGCAGGAGCGCTCAGGAGGCAAACATCTATTTGGCGGTGGCCACGCGCCGAAGAACTTTGGTGGCGGGAAGAGTTTCGGCCACGGACACTCGGGCGGAGGAGGGCATTTTGGCGGTCACTCCGGGGGACACTCCGGCGGCAAACATCGCCACTGAGGCGACAGTTGCTTAGCTGAGGTCAGTCCGAGTTCGAGCGACGTTGTTTGAGTTTAGCGGATGGGTGTAGACGGTGCTTCGCCGATCGGCTTTCCTCTCCAGAAACGATTCCAGTTTTCCGCGGACGTAAAAGTTCGTGGCTGCATGCGATCGATGTAAAGAGCTCCGTGCAAATGATCGATCTCGTGTTGCAGAATCCGCGCGTACCATCCCGATGCCTCAACTGATCGTTGCTCTCCCTGCTCGTCCAAATACTCCACGTGGATAATCCGGGCGCGCGGAACTACCGCCGAGAACCCCGCGACGCTGAGACAACCTTCGTAAAAACTGACCTTGTCATTTTCCTGGAAAGTGATCTCGGGGTCGATGATCACGTGGAAGGGAACAGGCCGCCGATCCTTCTCCGCAAGTTCCTGGGGCGGAAGATCCTGCAACGTTTCTTCTCGATCCTCGATTACGGCAATTTGCAGAGAAAGCCCAACCTGGGGTGCGGCCAATCCGACTCCAGGGGCGTCCCGCATGGTTTCTTTCATGTCGAGGATCAGCCTTTGGATTTCGTCTCCCAATATTTCTTGGCGGGTTAACGGACGCGCGGTCTGACGCAAAACCGGCTCTCCTGCCTGCACGATCTTTAATCGCATAATCTACGCGATAAATCCACAAAAGTCCTGAGGCGCTCTTCCAATCGGTGAGGATCCGCGAACGCTGACTTCGTGGTTTATTCACCCTCACCCGCGACAACCTGTCCCACCGGCTTATCTTGCTTTCTCACGATCTCGCCCAGCAGAAACAAGTCGGTGAGCAGGGCCCGGAGATGGATGGAAGCGTTCAGATTATCAATTAATTGGGAACTGATCGCGGGTTGCGCCAGAACCAGTTCAATGGCGGCAAGAGAATCGCGAGCGTCGCGATCAAGTACTGCAAAGAAAGCCGAGTATTTGTCGGCCGGCTCGAGTTCATCTTCCTTAATCGCCCGTGCGCAAATTTCTGACAGCCCCGTCAAAGCTTTCACGGCGCTAGCCAGAAGCTCCCGCATTTGTCCGGCGGACTTGCTTCCCTTGTCGGTGGGCAGCCCTTGGGCAGCATACGCCAGCAGGAACTCGTAGCATTCTTCCACCGCATCACAACGGCTCGCAATTTCAGCCAGCATCTGTTAGCCCTCGGTCTTCTACTCGACTGGGCGTCGATGACGACGATGTCTCGACTACCCAGCGCTCGGGATCGTGCTCCTTCAAAACGAAGTCTCGGTCCATCCACCCGAAGATCATCGATTTTGTGATCGGTTGCTTTTCGGGTCGGAGGCCCATGTAAACATGCATCATGACCAGCGCAATCAGTCCCACACCGGCCAGTCCGTGCAGCACATACATCAGGCCCCAGGTCATGTCACCAAACAAATAAGGATTCCGTGGAAAAAAGATCGTGCGAACGCGAAACATCATGAACACGCCGGTAAGGATCACCGACAAACCACACAAGATGATTACGCCATGGAAGAGTTTGTTCTCCAGCGGATACTTGGCAAACTTTCGCGGCGGCGGCGCGGACATTCCGAAAAACCGGCGGATTCTCTTCCAGGCGTCTTCTACATCCGTTTTATCAGGCCAGATTGACCAGAAGTCCAACCAGAACGATGCATGGAAAATGTGAAAAACGATGGAAACCGTCAACACCGCGCCAGCGATCCAATGATAAGTGACCCAGGGAAATTGAACTCCCAACTTCGGAAGGAAGGCGGTAAACAGAAGCGTGAACATCGACGCTGCCATGATCCAATGAAACAGCCGCGCGACTAGCGAATGCCGGGGAACGTGCTTGGGGATCCTGGCGACAATTTCTGGGGAAGCAGTGCTAGCAAATTCTCTTTCCTCGGCGAAGAATCTCAACCAGGTCGCGTGGACGATCAAGAAGAGCAATCCCGCAATTGCAGCAACCCAGATTAAGAACCATGCAATATGGATCGGGACCTTCTGTCCCCATGGACTGATGGCCCACTCTAGGAAGTCCACGTTGCCTCCTCCACTCCGCTGATCGCGCGTTTCACCAGATTCCTCATGAGCGGGATCTTGTAGGCATTGAACTGCAGTGGGATCGCACCCTGCACCGCCAGTTTTCCCGCCATTTGCCCAGTCGTAGCGTTTCGCGGCTTGCCACGAACTGCGTCTTCGACAGCCTTTAACCGTAGGGGGCGTGCGGCGGCGCCGTTCACAGCGATTCGGCTGCGCTCAATTGTCTCCCCGGACGTTACCATGGCCGAGGCCACATTCATCAGCGGAAAGTCCCAAACATTCCGGTCGCGGATTTTTTCAAAATAGAATTGCGTGCCCGCCCACGTCGAAGGAATACGAATGGCGGTAAGCAAGTCCCCAGGCTGCAATATATGGAGCCGCGTGATGTCGATGTCAGGGCCGATGAAGTAATCCTCCGCGTCCACCACACGCTCACCCTTAGGCGTGCTCACGACAAACTTGGCGTCGAGCGCAATCAGCGCCGGAGCCGAATCCGAGGGATTCACGGCAACGCAGCGGTCTGCGTGCAAAATCGCGTGCTCGCGATTGCGGCCTACTGGGGTATCGGCATAGCAGATGTTGCCGCCGGCGCGGTAGCACGGCCAACCACCCCGGTAATACCAGCATCGCGTATCTTGCGAAACATTGCCGCCAATGGTTCCCTGGTTACGGATTTGCGGCGAAGCCACCAGTTCCGCGGCCTGTGCCAGCAGCCCATACTTCTGTTGAATGATCGGATGATTTACGACTTCCGTGAGTGTGGTCATCGCACCGATCTCGATGCCGTCAGCGGTTGTGTGAACTCCTCGCAGCTCTTCGATCCCGCTCAGATCGACTACAACCTTCGGTTTCCGGATTCGATCCTTGAGCCAGTCGAAGCTGTCGAGCCCTCCGGCCAGCACCCAGGCATCGCTGCCATGCTGGGCGAGAAGCTTCTGCGCATCGGCAACAGAAGTTGGCTGCAGCAGGTCGAACGCGGGCATTACGTCTCGGATCACAGCCATAACGAACCTCAAATCTCTTTCATGTAGGCCATCGTCAAATGTGAGCCATTAAGGGATGCTGCATCGGGCGGCCAGCTTCGAACGATGTCAGAATCGTATCGGCGTTGACTGGGGCGCGCTGAAAAATCTCGTCACCAAGCGCATCCGAGAGCGCATTCAAAATTGAGGCGCATCCGCCGGCAACCGGCGGCTCGCCCACGCCGCGAGCGCCTACCGGCGTTTCCGGATCCGGAATATCCAGCGCCGTCCATTGCATGTCAACCGGCACATCGAGGATCGTCGGCGGTTTGCTCTGGTAGAAACGCTTGGAAACCATCTGGCCGTAGTGCGGGTCGAACACCCATTTCTGCCCGATCGCATGGCCGATGCCCAGCGTCGAGCGGCCGAGAATTTGGCCCCCCAGCGCGCGAGGATGAATCACCGTCCCAACATCGGCGGAGGCGAGAAAATCCACGACGTAGTACTTGCCGGTTTCGACGTCGACTTCAATCTCGGCGAAACTGGCAACGTAGGAAAAGGTCGACCCGTCGCGCGGATAGTTATCTTTAGCCGCTGCCACCAGGCCCTGGCCTGCCAACGCTGCGACCGAGGCCTTGGTCAATTTGTGGACGTCGGCCGGTGGCTCGTGGCCATCGTAGACGCCTCCCAGTTCAATCGCGTATTTGGCAGCTTGGGCCAGACTCATGCCCGCGCCACCGCCCTTGCGGAATACGCGCTCGTTTGCGACTTCGTACTGCTCTGGCTTGCCCCCGAGCTTCTTGGCCGCGATTTCCTGAAGTTTCTTTTTTGCGTCCATCGCGGTCGCATACGCGGCACGCGTCATCGCGTGAGTGGTTTGGCTGCCGCCAGAGACGCAGGTGAAGGGAAGATTCTTTGTCGTGTTGCCCCACACGACTTCGCATGTTTCCCACGGCACGCCGAGAACTTCTGCGCCCGCACGGTGAACATCGATCACCGACTCGGTTCCCAAGTTGCCTATGCCAGAGTGGAAGCTGATCCGGCCATCCGGCCTGATGATGAGCAGACCGTCGAATCCAATCGTGCCGCCAACGTAGCAGCTCAGAGACACGCCCACGCCGCGAACCTTCGTGCCTATCCTCTTAGGAGTGCGCGCAACCCGCTCGCTCCATCGAAATTGCTCTGCGCCGCGATCGAGCGCCTCTTTGAGAAATGCGCTGGTGGCATACTGCCGCTTGCCTTGTATCGCTGGTCCGAACGGCGCCTTGCCCTCGGGGCAGTTGATGCGGCGAATCGCTACCTGGTCAACTCCCAGCTTGCGCGCGGCTTTCGCGATGATCGGCTCCACGATCACGATGCCTTGCAGACCGCCCGGAGAACTCTGGGCGCTGCGCGGTGGCGTATTCGTCAGGACCGTTACCCCACGCCAGCGCATGGCTTGTGGCTGATACAACAAAGAGACGATGCGGCCCGACGAAGGAGCATCACCCACGGCCTCGTACGGGCCGTTGTCGCAAATAACGAACATGTCGAGGGCCGTGATGCGTCCCTCTTTGGAAAAGCCGACTTTCATGCGTCCCTGAAAACTAGGGCGCGCGCGTCCGATGAAAGTTTCCTCCTCGCGGCTGATCCGCATCATTACCGGAGTGTTCGTTTTCTTGGAGAGAAGCGCAGCTATGATCATCGATACGCCGCCAGTGATCTTGCTGCCGAATCCCCCTCCGGTGTATTCGCTGATGAACACAACATTTTCCGGACTGATGTTCAACCAGCGCGCGATGGCCGGCAGCGTTTGCGCGGTGCTCTGCGTGCCAGTGTGAATATAGACTTTGCCGTTCTGCCAATATGCCATCGCACTGCGGGTTTCGAGCGTCTGGTGGCTGGTGTCGGGAGTTACAAACGTCTCGTCAAGAACGAGTGTAGCATTCTTGAAGCCGGAATCAAGATCGCCGTACGTCCATTCGTCGGGCGTCTTGCCCATCGGAAGACGGCCTTTGTCGAGCTCTGCGAAGTCTTCTTTCGTCCACTTGAGCTCTGTCACCACAGGTGCACCGGGACTCTGTGTCGAGCCGGTTGCTGGAGGCCGAGTCCAGATGTTGCCGTCCGTTCGCGGATTAGGACCGCCCGGTCGCAGCGTGTCGAGCGGATCGGTCACGAAGGGAAGAGCTTCAAAATCAATCTCAATCTTTTCGATCGCTTCCGCGGCGGTGAGTTCATCGACCGCGGCCACTGCAAGAATCGGCTCACCCTCGTAGACCGGCTCATTGGTGAGGCCTCGCTCGCCCCATTTGCTGGCCTTGATCACGGTTCCGTTATCCGTGAGAGTGTCGGCCGGAGCAGGAAGATCGTTCGCTGTGAGCATGGCTTTCACGCCAGGCATGGCGAGCGCTTCCTCCGCGTGGATGTGCTTGACCCGCGCATGCGGCATTGGACTGAGCAGCAGTTTGCAGAACAACATACCGTCCGCGCGAAAGTCCTCCGCATACTTCGCTTGCCCAGTAACCTTCGCGTAGAGATCCGGGGTCGCGTAATTTGTGCCGATCAGCTTGTAGCCGGCCCCGTACTGGCGCTCAGTAGTCTTAGTGGTCTCGACAACCTTTCTGTTATCCAAGCTTGGACCTCCGCGAGTTCTCGGCACCGCGCATCAGCGCGGTCAAAATCTTGTCGTAATCCTGGCATCGGCACAGGCATCCCGAGACGCCGTTGGCCAGCTCCAGGCGCGTGGGATTGGGATTGGTTTTAAGGAATCCAACCGCCGTCATAATGAAACCAGGCATACAAAAGGCGCACTGGAATCCCTGCTCGTCGATGACACCCTGCTGAACTGGATGCAAAGTCCCATCAGCGCCCGCCAGGCCTTCGATCGTCAGAACTTTCCGGCCGCGCACGGTGTGGGTGAGCACGGAACACGAATAGTGTGGAATGTCGTCGAGGAGAACGGTACAGGATCCGCATTCAGCACGGTCGCATCCCAGCTTGGTGCCGGTGAGGCCGAGCTTATAGCGCAGCGTCGATGCCAGTGTCTCTTGCTTCATGACGTCGACACGCCTCTGCTGCCCATTGACATTGAGAGAAATCAGTCGCTCGCCTACGCCAGCGGTCAACTGCTGGGCGTGTGCGAGAGGGGAGGCGCGAAATAGATAGCCCATGGAGGAAACTGCTACGCCGCTAGTGATGACGCCCTTTATGAAGTTTCGCCGGGAAACAGCCTTCGGTTCGTCTTCAATCACCTTGGTATTTGCCTTCTCGGTCATACCAGATCACTTCCTATCTCGTGCAAGCCCACTGGTGGATCGCGCCGGAAGAAAACCGTACGGGTCCCACGTTTAACTATTTTGATTATCAGAATAATACTCGGATTCGAAAGTTTCGGATCTTCTCGAGCAGGAGGAACACACCAGGAGCGCTCCAGTTTTGTCTGCACATCCGGAGTCCTACGGCAGGTTTGGAAGCAGTGACCTCAAATGACTCACGATAGTAGTTGAGGCCCGTCTTCCGCTATCCCTAGGAGAAAGTCGAGCTAGCGGCCTTGGATCGAAGGGCGAGGACTGAGCGATTGGTTGCCAGCAGTTTCAGAATCGTATCCCGGTCCAGAGGTTTGGAGAACAAGTATCCCTGGGCACGTTCGCAGACGGTATAGACGTCGAATAGCAATACAAGGGCAGCAAGACCGCGAACCCACTCCCTCCGGTTCAACGCATAAACTCTATCGTTGGTCAGATGAAACCCAGGGAAAGTCAGCGAGAGAATGACGAAGGTCAAGACCAGGGTAACGGCAAATCCTCACCGCCACCACTCCCGAATCTCGACTTGGCGCACGCGGACTAGGACGCTCTCGGTACTCGCGGGTTGACGTTGATTATTCACGTGTCCGTTGAGCGTTCAATTCGCACCGTCGCGTCCGGCCGGCACGCGCCCAATTATCTGCGGCGGTGCCCGCGGCCCCAACGACAGGGAGGACGTACCGAACGCGCGGGCCCCTGAGGTCTTAGAGCATTCTCATGGCCAACAACCCGTGCGGCAAAATGCACGGAAAACAAACCTAGACGGCGAGTCTCAGGAACTAAGTGTCCAGAATCTGGAATGTGGTCCAGATTCCGAACGCGAGGATTCATCGTAATCCGCAAGGAATTGCAGGACGAGCCGTGTTCAGAAGGGAATCGGTAACTAGCTGGCGCTACGCACTTTCGCCGCGTTTCTCAAGCTTCATCCTGGACAGCAGTTGGTAGATGGTTGCACGGCCAACCCCGAGAATTTCAGCCGCTCGAGCCTTATTACCTCCCACCCGCTCCAGCACGCGCATGACATGACGCCTTGAAATCTCTTCGAGAGAAAAGAAGGCCTCATCTGCAGGCGATTGGCTGCTGGACTGCGCTTGGATTCTTTCGGGCAGGTCGCCAACGTCAAGGAACTTGCCATCCGCCATCATGCAAGCATTCCCGATCACACTCTCAAGCTCCCTGATGTTTCCCGGCCACGGATAGGCGGCCATTCGGGTCTGTGCTCTCCTGGTCAGGCCCGCGATGGGTTTCTCATATTCCTTTGCAAACTTTTCAAGAAAAAATCTCTGAAGAAGTGGCAAATCCTCACGTCGATCAGCAAGCGGAGGTAAATCGATTTCCACCACGGCCAGCCGGTAATAAAGATCCTCGCGAAACTTTCCTTCGCGCACCATGGTCCGCAGGTCGCGATTTGCGGCCGCGATGACGCGCAGATCCACTTCCCGCGAAACAGACGCGCCCACTCGTCGAACTCTGTGGTCTTGCAATACCCGGAGCAATTTTGCCTGGGCCCCGGGTGAAAGCTCCCCAATCTCATCCAGGAAGATCACGCCACCATCCGCGCTCTCAAACAAGCCGGCCTTGTCGTGACTCGCACCAGTGAAAGCGCCCTTCACGTACCCAAAAAGTTCACTCTCGACGAGGCTTTCGACCAGGGCGGAACAATTACAGGCTACAAAGCGATCCGGCAGGGCAGGGCTGAGCTCGTGCAGGCCCTTCGCTACCAGTTCCTTGCCCGTCCCGGTCGCACCCGTGATGAGCGCAGTTCTGAAATGGGGAGCAACCCGCCGCATCTTCGCAAAGACCTCAAGCATGAGCGGGCTTCGGCTTACGATCCCTTTAAATTGACAGGCTTGGATCAACTCATGTTCCAGACTCAACATCTTTTGGCGTATCTCGGCTTCTGCCAAGAGGCTGGATATCCGGATGCGCAGCCTCTGAAAATCAATCGGCCTTGTCAGGTAGTCGCAAGCACCCTTCTGAATTGCCTCGACCGCAGAATCGGCCGAGTAATGATCAGCCACCAGGATCACGTTCACCGACGGATCCGTCCGGACCATGCGTTCCAGCAAATCCATCGCGGCGGCCTCAGGCACGTTCAGATCAAGCACAACGTTTCTTGGTCGTGCTTGGAGAAAGAGTTCGAAGCCGGAGTCCGGGTCACCAGCGGTCAGTATTTCCATTCCATCCGGGGAAAATGTCTCAATAATCAATCCCCGGTTCCGTGGATCATCTTCGATCGCCAACAGCTTGAACTCGCTCAGCTTACTCATCAGGCCCTGCCCGACCCTCCGGACTTCTTCCCGTTTGATCTTGACTTACTTGCGCCTGCGTTGCATGTACTCACTACCATCGTTGCATGTACTCACTACCATTAGATGCGCACGAACGCAAGAAGTCCAGTTCTCTCTGGTTGTAAATACAGTTCAGAGAATGTGTTACGCAATTTTTCGCAGCTACAAATCATCGAACGCCGGACAAGAAGGGCAAACTATAAGCCGGCCGCGACGTTGCAATCGCGCGGTTGGTCATTTTGTTACGAAATCCGAACAGGTCGAGAAAAAACAGATGACAAGCGCATCTGGGCACATCCGGCAGGAATAAAACACAAACGCTCGTTGCCCGCACCGAAACTGTCTACTGTACAGACACTATTCCAGAACCCATACCGTGCGTAGCCTATCCAGGCTATGCCTCAGTTGGATAAGTGAAAGACCGCACTAGATCTTATGCACGTTCATCCTTTTGGCCGTTAACGTGCCATAGTGTTTGGGTAGTCCTATGAAAGAACATGTTCAACTCGATGGCCTTCTCCTCACCAATGACACCAAAGTTCAGTCTGTAATGAATCAGATTCTGGAGAGCTTTGCCATCGATACCGAGGTTTGCGGCGAACTGGACTCTGCCCTGGACGCAGTCACTCATCGCAGGCTTGACGCCGTGATTGTGGACTGGGACGGCACCTTCGATCCCACTCGGATCGTAAGAGCAGCGCGCAAGTCATCCCCGAATAGCAACTCGACGATCGTCGCCATGGTCAATGGGCAGTCAGAGACGCACGCTCTTCTGGTGGGGGCGAACTTCATGATTCACAAGCCCACAGACATCGAACATGCTCGGCGATGCATGCGGGCTGCGTATGGAACCATGCTGCAAAATCGAAGACGCGCCGCTCGCGTTCCGGTGGACATATCGGTAGTAGCAAGAGTCGGCGAGGTCGGAGAAATCCATGCCAGAATCAGCGACCTCAGCGTTGGCGGATTGGCCCTACTCTGCAACCAGCCGTTGCAAGAAAATCGAGAGGTGTTAACGCAGTTCTCTCTTCCCGGTAACAGTGGCGTGATTCATGCGACCGGGAAGGTTGTAAATGCCAATGCCACAGGGCGGGCTGGGGTGCGTTTTTCGTTTATTCCAGAAGAAGATCGCAATTTGCTGGAGAATTGGTTGGCAATCGAGTTGGCTAAATTGGAGAAAGCCGAGATGCCTACCGACGAGGCTAGGAACGAAGGAAAGTAAGAGAAGGCGTCTTCGCTCCTTAGAAGGCGAAGATGGTCAATCCACTTGACGGGCCAGGCCATGGCTCCCAGCGGAGTTTGTGAGCAGGAGATCGTAGGCAAGAATCGACAAGTAAACTGAAAGCGCAGAAACACCGCTTGGCCTCGGGCGGATTTTTTGGCATCACTCGGAACGTGGAACCAGCATAACTTCTGTAATCAGGCTATTACACTCATCGACCCCTTCAACGAGTGAAATGGCGATTTCGTCAACCAATCGATTGATCCACGAACGAAAATAACTGCGAGAACCCTCAGATTGCAACGGGACTTGCCGATTGAGAAGGTTGTCGAAGGCTTCGATTGACATTGGGGGTAGGGCAACATGACGGACATCGCAAACATTTTCTCTTTGCTTGGTGAGGCAACAGCAATGCAACGCAGAACTCTCGCGCGGATCGTTCTCTCCTTAACATCGGCAGTATTGTCGACCCAAGTATCTCCGGCCCAGCAGTACCCGACCCCAGTAGCCGTGAACAGTGCCGTCACACGGACTCCCCGCGCTTACCAGAACTACGCTGCTCCGCTCACATTTGAGGTGAATCAGGGTCAGAGTGCCCCCCAGGTCAAGTTTCTGTCCCGGGGCCAGGGATACAAGGCTTTTCTCACTGCTGGTGGCATCGTGCTTTCTTTGCGTCCGAACCAACCGGTACCCGTGAAATCGGCGAGCAACGCGACTGCTTCCAGCAAGTCACATCTGCCTAATACGATATTGCAATTCAGGCTAATCGGGGCAGCCCAAAATCCGGCAATTCTAGGAGAAGGCCCATTGCCCGGCCGGGTCAATTACTTTATCGGTCGAGATCCTGCCAAGTGGCACACCAATATTCCGACCTATACCAGTGTTCGGTATAGGAATGTGTACCCGGGAATTGATCTGGTTTACTACGGAAGCCATCAGCAATTGGAGTACGACCTTGCCGTTGCGCCGGGAGCCGATCCAAGCCGGATTCAATTCGAAATCACCGGAGCCAGTCACACTGAACTAGATGCGGAGGGGAATTTGGTGCTGCAGACCAGCAGCGGAGAACTCCATTTCCAAAGTCCCGTGATTTATCAGGAAGCGAGCGGAGTGCGCGTGCCCGTATCTGGTTCCTACGTGATGAATGATTCGACGCACATCGCATTCCATGTTGCGCAGTATGATGCCAGCAAGCCGTTGGTCTTCGATCCGGTGCTGGTGTACTCGACTTACTTAGGGGGAAGCGGCGACGATCAACCTTCCGGCATCGCCGTAGATAGTACAGGCAGTGTTTATCTGGCGGGCTCTACTGACTCAACCGACTTTCCTTTAGCTACTCCAGGATCGCTTTCATCTACTTCTACGCACGTGTTTGTCGCGAAACTCGATCCCACCGGGTCCAACCTCGTGTATGCGGACTATATCGGCGGCAACAATGAGGACGAGGGCTATGCACTGGCGTTGGATAGCGCCAATGAGGTGTATGTTACGGGCAGCACAGCTTCGAGCGATTTCCCGCTGGTGAATCCCTATCAGGGGACCTATCCAGGATCGTTCAATGGTTTTCTGACGAAAGTGTCCGCTGACGGCTCTTCGCTCTTGTATTCCACCTACCTCGGAGGAAACGGTTCAGATCAGCCTGCCAGCATCGCGATCGACAGCTTAGGAAGCGTCTTGGTCGCCGGAAGTACAACATCCAAGAACTTTCCTGTGGCCAACGCCTATCAGGCAACAGCAAACTCTAATGGAGGCGGGGTATTTGGCAACTATGGCTTCTTAACCAAGTTCAGTCCCGATGGATCGTATCTGGTCTACTCCACCTATCTGGCTGGTAATTCCAACGTGGCTTACAACTGCGACGGTACTCCCTGTTGGTCGTCCCCTTACAGCGCGATCAACGGAATCGCCGTGGACAGCAACGGCAATGCCTACGCTGCTGGCATCACCAATACCTACAATTTTCCTACTACGTCCGGCGCATATCTCACAAACGACTCTACGCAACAAAACAGCATCGTGGGATTTGCCGGCAAGTTCAGTAGCTCGGGAGTCTTGGATTACTCCACATACTTTTATGAATCCAGCGGCATTCTGACCGGCATCAAAGCGATTGCGGTGGATGGCTCTGGCTCCGCGTATATCACGGGGTCGGCTTTCAGTGATGGGACGTTTCCCATTACGTCCACGAGCATCTGCGACCCTGGCACTTCCGGATATGCCTGTGACTACGCCTTCGTGACCAAGTTCGATCCCACGGGTTCGACGTTGTTGTACTCGACGTTCCTTGGGCCGAACAATAACGCCAGCCCGCAGGCCATCGCACTTGATGCCCACGATGACGCTTATGTCTTAGCCTCGACGTCTGTCTTAGCCTCGACGCCTATCTTCGACATGGTCAACGGCATCGAGCCCTACAGCAACGGAAGCGATCTGCTGCTGGTGGAAATTGATCCCACGGCCAGTACAGAGTTGCTTGCCACCTACTTGGGGGGGAGCGCAGATGAATCCTCCGCCGGAATCGCGATTGACTCTACCGGCTCGCTCTACGTTGCAGGCTCCACCGATTCCAGCGACCTCCCAGTCACGCAGGGATCCTTCCAGAGTGTGCTCGGTGGAGGCATCGACGCCTTTGTGATGAAGATCGGACCAAGCTCGGCACCGTCCGTGACCCTCAGCCCGTATTCTCTGCAGTACTCCTCGCAGGCAGTAAACTCGACCAGCGCGGCGCAAACAGTTCTGCTTCGTAACATGGGGAGTTCCGCACTGGCAATTTCGTCGATCACGGCGAGCGGAGACTTTGCGGAGTCGGATAATTGCAGCACTAGCGTATCGGCTGCCGGCAGCTGTACCTTGTCTGTGACCTTTACCCCGACGGCGGCGGGAACTCGCTTGGGTTCGATCTCGATTCGGGATGATGCGGCGGGATCACCCCATGTCATCAATCTCAGCGGCATCGGCTTGGGGCCGGTTGCGGCCCCGAGCCCCGGCAGCCTGACTTTTTCCGCTCAGATAATGCAAACTTCCAGTGCGGCGCAGGCCGTGACGCTCACCAACACCGGCAATGCGACCATGAACGTCGGTACGATTCAGATCACGGGAGACTACGCTCAGACCAATAATTGTCCAACGACTCTGACCGCGAACTCCAGTTGCAGCATCAATGTCACGTTCACACCTATCGCTTCCGGCACTCGCAGCGGAGCTCTCACCGTCACTGACAACGTTCAGGGCAGTCCGCAGGTTGTGAATCTTACCGGAACCGGTTCCGATTTCAGCTTGGCTAGCTCTCCAAGCAGCAACACAGTCAAGCCTGGCTCCGCAGCAAACTACACGCTGACTGTCTCGCACGTTGGCGGATCCTTTGGCAATGCCGTCAAACTGACCTGCAGCGGGATGCCAGCACAAACCTCTTGTAGCTTATCGCCCAGTGCTGTAACTCCAGCCGCCAGCTCCGCCCCCTCCACGTTGACCATTACGTCGACCGCAACTGTTTCGCAGGTGGCCCCGAAGGCTTCGCGAGGTGCCCCGATCTATGCGGTTTGGATTCAGTTACAAACGATTGGTTTGTTTGGAGTTGTGGTAGTCGCGTCGAAGAGCTCGAGTAGGAAGATGCGCGGGTGTGTCCTTGCGATTCTGTTGACTATGGCTTTACTCCTCATGACTGGGTGCGCCGGAGGAACGGGCATCGGCCCGACGCGTCAAACCGGTACCACACCTGGAACGTACACTATAACCGTCACAGGCTCTTCCGGCAATCTGCAACATGCTCTGCCCGTGACTCTCATTGTTCAGTGAGTATCGTTGAGTGAGCATCATTCAGTGAGAATCATTGGAAGCAGTGATCCACTAGTTGCACTCGATCATGTTCTGAGTTACTCCCTCCAAGCTCACAAGAGAGTTCGCGACCAAAGGAAAACTCCAGAATCGGCTGTGATGCTTACGCATGTAGTAAGCCGCAAAAATGGACCCTGCGCTCTTCGCCGACGCAACAGCGTACGCGCGCCCCACCGTCGGATGAGTTCCATAGAGGTACGCAGACTGAACCTCCATATTGCAGACGCCCTTCTTGCCAGCGAGCCAGTTCTCACGAGCAAATAACGTGGTGTAAGAATCGGCAAAAGTACTGGCCGAAGAGACAAAAGCCAGCCCCAAGAACGTCTTATTAATGGTATGACCTTCCGCAATTCTGGACGAAGCTGATACCGTGGGCGTGATCATCGGGGCGCTCGTCCGCATGATGGCACTGGGAGCTTCGGGAAGCTCCGCCGCCGGGGAGATCGTAGCCAGCGCCATCGCCACAAGTGCGCCGAGCACGATCGACTTCAAAAGTGTCCTGACGTTGAACGCCACCGTTGCGACTCGCGGGCGAGCTGTTTGGTTTTTATGATTACGTGAGTTCATGTCCTGAAGACTACGTCCCGACTCTAAAGCGCACAATCGTAACATGGTAATGGGAAGTAATAGACGCTAGTAACCTCTGGTAATGACCCGTCTGGGCTACTGGTGTTTACGTTCGCCCCGTATTTCACCCTAAACGTAGACGTCGATTGCGGAAGATAGGATGTTCAGACGGCAACTCTTATGATTGATACTGCTCCAAAATTGTGCGGTTCCACCGAAGGCATGGAGAAGATGTGGTCATTCTGCTGATGGGAGTGTCGGGGACGGGGAAGACAACCGTCGGACACCTGCTGGCGTCTGAGCTAGGCTGGGACTTCGCGGATGGAGACGATTACCATCCGGCTGCGAATGTGGAGAAAATGCGGAACGGAATCCCGCTCACCGATGCCGACCGCGACCCTTGGCTGGAGGCTCTACGCCAGCTGATCGCCGCTTGGATTGACCCGGGAGAGAACGCAGTGCTGGCCTGTTCGGCCTTAAAGCGCAGGTATCGAGATAGGTTACGGATCTCGCCAGAAGTTCATCTGGTTTATCTTCGGGGGACGCCGGAGTTGCTGCAGCAGCGGTTGCGCGCGCGGCACGGACATTTCATGACAGAAAGAATGCTCAACAGCCAACTGGAGACGCTCGAAGAGCCCGAACAGTCGGAGCACGTGTTGGTTGTCGATGTCGATCAGTCACCCGGGCAAATTGTGGCGGAAATCCGTGCGAATTTGCCGCCGACGGAAACGTGGACCCAACACTAGTTGCAGCGAAAGCTTGTCGCACTCACCGTTTGACCGCACTCTCCACCAGCGATTCCTCTGGCACCGACTTCAACCGGCTCAGAGCCGCAACCGGCCGAGCGAAGGGTATCGGACTGTCCTTGCTATAGGCGCGCAGTAGGTGATACGTAATGAGCAATTGCGTGAGGGCGAGGGGATCGCTATGCCGCACCTCGCTGCCGTCGTTGTAATCGCCGAACTGATCGGCGCGCAGCGGCCGCAGATCGGGCAGGTGTTTCCAGATGGCTTGTTCGAGTTGAGCGGTCTGTTCCCGGCTCACGCTGCCGTCCACTTCAAGAAATTCCACAGGACGCCCGCAATCCCGGCCGAGCGCAAGACGAATCCCAGCAGGCTGGCCGTTCTTGTGGTTTACCAGATAAGTAAGGTCGGGATGGGGAATGGTTGGGCGCAAGACCAGATGAACGTTCAAGTGGCCGTCTGCCTGATCGGATCCCACACCGCTCTCCGGATGAAAACGCACGACAATGTCTGCGAATTCACGCTGGGGACGGATGAAGTCCCGGGAATCCGGCTCGCGCCGTTCCATTTCCGCCAACACTTGCTCGGGCACATAACCGCGTTTGGCCGTGTCCCGCTTGATCTTCCACAACTGTCGCATATCCTCGGGAGGATCGAGAAACACTTTGACATCGTAAAATTGCCGCATCGCGGCGGTGTGAAATCCGAGCAATCCTTCAACAATCACGAACTCGCGGGGTTCCACGTACTCGGGCCGCACCAGCGATCCGGTGCTGTGGTCATAGACCGGTTTCAGCATGGCTTGCCCGTAATGAGCCCGCTCCAGGTGCAACTCCAGAATGTCGAGAAAGTTGCAGTCAGGATGCAGCGGAGTGATGTTCAGCCGCGCGCGCTCCGTGCGGTCGTATTTGTGATAGTCATCGGCACACACGTGGGTCACGCGGTCGGCACTAAGGAGACGAGTCAGACCGCGCGTGATGGTGGTTTTGCCGGCAGCGCTGTCGCCTACAATGCCGAGCAGGATGGGTCTTCTTTTCATTGGGTCTCCTTGCTTCGCAACGGCTGTATGCCGCCTGCAAGTCCTGCCTCGACGTCTCCTTCAAGCCCGCCTTGAAACACACGACTCTGACGCACGTCACTAGCGGCAATCCGAGCCAGTTGCTCTTTCCCGATGCGCCCGCCTTCACGGACCAGGCGGCTGGCTTGACGCAGCTTGATTCGGTCGATCGCGTTGCGCACGCTGCGGGCGTTGGCAAATTGTGGCTGCTTCATGCGCAATTTCAGGTAATCCACAAATGCTTCTCGCGCTTCATCGTCAAAACTGTAATTCTGCTCACGCAACATTGTCTCGGCGATTGTTGCCAGTTCGTGCAAACTGTAATCGGGAAAATCGATGTGGTGCGCCACGCGCGATCGGAAGCCAGGATTGTATTGGAAGAAGGTTGCCATTCGATCCTGATATCCCGCTAAGATGACGACCAAATCTTCTCGCTGATTCTCCATCGCCTGCAAAAGCATCTCGACCGCTTCCTGACCGTAGTCGCGTTCGTTCTCAGGCCGGTACAGGTAATAGGCTTCGTCAATAAACAGCACTCCTCCCATCGCCTTTTTCAGAATTTCTTTCGTCTTGGGAGCCGTGTGGCCAACATATTGGCCCACCAGATCGTCGCGGGTAGCGACCACTAGATGCCCGCGGCGAAGATAGCCCAGGTGATGCAGAATCTTCGCCATTCGCATCGCAACAGTCGTCTTGCCCGTGCCGGGATGTCCGGTAAACGACATATGCAGCGTCGGGCGCTCGTTGGAGAGCCCAACTTTTTCGCGCAGACGACTGACCAGCAGCAGCGCTGCCACGCGCCGTATGTAGCTCTTCACCGGTGTGAGCCCAACCAGTTCACGATCGAGTTCATCCAAAAGTCCGTCGAGATTCGAATCGCGATGGGCCGCGCCAATGTCTACGAAGCTCTCCTGAGGCTCTGGCAGCGTTGTCTCGACGACGGAATCTGTATCCAGTTTGTGCATGGCATTTTCCGCGATCTAGTTCGCTGACCGGTTCCTCGATCGAATCGTGTACTGAATGCGGCGATCCTGCGCTTCTGTGCGTTCCAAAACAAAGCCGGGCTCATCCTCGGGGCGCTGCACAATGAAACTCAGCATCGTGGTTTGCCGGCCCTTGGTTCGGTCGTAGCCATTCAGTTTGATGTAATGGTCGGGAAAGGCCTTGCGGCATGCCTCGAGTTGTTCCATGGCAACGTTCAGATCCTGGAGATCGAACATCGGAAGCCCAAACATTTCCCAATATGAGTTTCGCGGGTGAGGATCGTCCGTGTGCTCGATCGAGAACGCCCAGCCATTATCGAAGCAGTAACCAACCTGTGCTTTGATCTGGTCTTCCGTGAAGTCGGGCAAGTAAGAAAACGTTCCTTGTGTGATGCGCATAGATCCCTCTCTGTAGCAAGCGCCACGCGGCGCGGCTTATGCAACGGTGACCGTGCCGACTGCATCCGGCACGTCGGTTGACTCGAAGTCATAAGTGACGTCCTTCCAGATATCCAGTGCCTTCCGCAGTTCCGGAGACCAGCGGGCAGCCTTGTTCAGAATTTCCGGCCCCTCGTTGAGCAAGTCGCGACCTTCGTTGCGAGCCTGGATTATCACCTCCGTGGCCACGCGATTTGCCGTTGCGCCTTGGGCGATCCCATCCGGATGCCCGATTGTTCCGCCGCCGAATTGCAGCACGACATCCTCGCCAAGAAGGTGCAGCAACTGATGCATCTGCCCTGCGTGAATGCCACCGGAGGCGACCGGCATGACCGCCGGCAACGACGCCCAGTCCTGCTCGAAATACAATCCTTGAGATAGATCGGCATCGATCTTGTTCGAACGCAAGGTGCTGTAGTAGCCCCGAATCGCGTTAGGATCACCCTCCAGCTTGCCGACTACAGTGCCTGCGTGAATGTGGTCCACTCCAGCGAGCCGCATCCATTTGGCGATCACGCGAAAATTGACGCCATGCGTCTTCTGCCGCGTGTAAGTTCCGTGACCAGCGCGGTGCAGGTGCAGTATGACCCCGTTGCGGCGCGCCCATTTGGCCATCGATTGAATCGCGGTATAGCCGATGGTGAGGTCGATCATCACGATAACCGTCCCGAGATCCTTGGCGAAATCCGCGCGCTCATACATTTCTTCCATGGTTCCGGCAGTCACGTTCAGATAATGTCCTTTGATCTCGCCGGTCGCAGCCGTGGCACGGTTTACCGCCTCCATGCAGAACAGGAATCGATCGCGCCAGCGCATGAAGGGCTGGCTGTTGATGTTCTCGTCGTCTTTGGTGAAGTCCAGTCCGCCACGCAGCGCTTCATATACCACGCGGCCATAGTTCCGGGCGGAAAGACCGAGCTTCGGTTTCACCGTGGCGCCCAGCAGCGGACGCCCGAATTTGTTGAGATATTCCCGCTCCATCACGATTCCGTGAGCGGGCCCCTGAAAGGTTTTCGCGTAGTGCGGAGGAATCCGCATATCTTCCAGGCGCAGCGACTTAAGCGCCTTGAAACCGAACACGTTCCCGATGATCGAAGAAGTCAGGTTGGCAATCGAGCCCTCTTCGAATAGATCGATGTCGTAGGCGATGTAAGCAATATACTGATCCGTGCCCGGTACCGGATCGACCCGGTAGCACTTCGCCTGATAGTTTTCGTAAGGAGTCAGTCGATCCGTCCAAACCACGGTCCATGTTGCTGTTGAAGACTCCCCCGCCACTGCCGCCGCAGCTTCGATAGGGTCCACGCCCGCTTGCGGCACCAGACGGAACGCGCACAAAATGTCGGTGGCCTTCGGATCGTAATCGGCGTCGTAATAACCCATTTCCGCGTAGGGTGTGATGCCTGCGGCCCAGCGGCTCTTTTTCTTGCCGGAGTTGTTGTTCCCAACCATTTCCGTCTCCCTATAAAAAATCAGTTAAGTGCTCTGCGACCGTGCCGCTGGTGCAAATCGTGAGTATTTGAGTTCACCGAAGCGGGGCGTGCGTAACCAGACTCAAGCCGGGCTGGTTGGCCCGGCCGCATCTTCGCTAGGACTTCTTCGCGATGGCTGGCTTTCGAAATCGTTCCGGATGGTTCGCCGGGCTGTTATCGCCTGCACAATGATCAAGGCAATTGCTATTCCAATGTCCCTTCGATCCCTGCAATAGCGGACACAGAGTTCTTAAGTGTCGGTGTTTCTTTCGGTTGGGGCCTAGTTGTGAGAAGTGAGAAGAGGAAGGTGAGCATCATTGAAGTCGCCCACGCGAGACATATTTATCTCAGTGGGTGAAATCGATAGTGTCGTGTAAGTTGTTTAAACATAACTGTTTAACGGCAATCAATGACATAGGGACAATGTCGTCTCATCAGTGAGTCATTTTGGTCTCGCACCCCGTGACGAACGGTGCGCTACCTTGTGCTTGGCCAGCAGACGGTGGAAGGAACGCCGCGGAATTTTTGCCAAAGCCGCCGCCCTAGACACGTTTCCGTCGGCTTTCAACAAATAGCTGGTCAAGGCTTCCCGCTCGAACTGCTCGATCGCGCGCGCCTTGCTCGGCATGAACCCCATCTGCGGTTTGAACGATACTAAATCCTGAACATGAAGCGGGAGATGTTCGGCCTCCACGGTTGCAGAGGAGGTTAAAACAACAGCTCGCTCGATGATGTTTTCCAGTTCCCGAAGATTGCCCGGCCACGAGTAGTTCTTCAACAGCGCGAGCGCTTGTGGTGCGATACTCTCGACTTTCTTGTTGACCTTGGCTCGGGCTCGCAACAGGAAATATTCTGCGAGGAACGGAATGTCTTCGATGCGCTCGCGCAGGGGCGGCAGCGCGATGGAGAAGGTATTGATGCGGTAGAACAAATCTTCGCGAAAGGTGCCTTCTCGGATGGCGGCTTCCAGATTCCGGTTGGTGGCAGCGACGATTCTCACGGAAACTTTTCTGGTCCGCACGTCGCCGACCGCGCGAATCTCTCCGGTCTGCAACGTACGCAGAAATTTAGCCTGAATCTCCAGAGACATGTCGCCGATTTCATCGAGAAACATGGTGCCGCCGTTGGCCTTCTCGAACAATCCTTTGCTGTCATTGTAAGCGCCCGTAAAAGCGCCGCGGCGGTACCCGAAGAGTTCGCTCTCCAGCAAAGCGGGGGACAGCGCCGTGCAGTTCAAAGTGACTAGCGGATGATTGCTGCGCGAGCTATTGCGGTGGATGGCACGAGCTACGAGTTCTTTCCCAGTGCCACTTTCACCTCGGATTAAAACGGTTGTAGGCGTAGGCGCAACTTTGGAAATCAGTGACGAGATTTCCTTCATCTTCAGGTTATTGCCGATGATGAACTCGCCTTCCGACCGGGCTTCAAGTTCGCGCAAGGCAAGCTGATACTGATCCTGCAGACAATCAGCCTGGTTGTTCTTGCCAGCAAAGGAAGAGATGAAGCGGGCGCTCTTGCCGCCAAGAACCTCCGTTCCCTGAGGCCGTAAACGGTAAACCTCGCGAGCAACGTCGGGATCACCGGTGACATCGATAATTAGATCGGGTGCTTCGGCCTTCAGGAATTTTCTGTAATTGGCTGCAACCGGCAACCCGAGTTCGCGGGCTAGTACGATACCCGGCGCGCCTTCATCCTTGTCAGCAACTCCAATAATCTCGATGCTGGGATCCTTGTGGAATAGTTCCACCAAAGCCCGTCCGCCGCGTCCGGCGCCGATGAGAATGATTCGCGTCATGGATCGTTCGAGTAAGAAATCCTGAGCGGCGAGATTTCAGAATCCGCGGAGGCATCCGCGCCAGGCGCGTATTCTACCGCATCTTTAACAACTGCTGGTGTGACCGACTAAACGTCGAGTTCGTCAGCCTCAGTGTGCTCGGCCTTTGAGTCCAGCGGCACGTTGAACTTCAAAAGAGCGGATCGTCCCTGGTGTAGCCGAATCTCGCTCAACGCGCCGTTATCGATCGAAGGAAACACGGTGCGGTATCGCGACAGAGGTATTCCGAGCAACTCACAGAGTGCGACGCGGATCAACGTATTGTGGGTGACGACCAGCACTCGTTCGTGCGAATGCACCCTTTCGATCTCGTTGAAACATTCGATGGCTCGCTGCACGACAGCTTGGGGTTCTTCGCCACCCGGTAAGGGATGGGAAGCGGGATCAGCTTGATAGGCGGCGAAGGCCTCGGGTAGAGATCGTCTGATCTCCATGTTGGTCAATCCTTCGCCTCGGCCGAAGTCAAGTTCCCTAAGCCTGGAGTCGACGCGTGCCCTGATGCCGGTCGCAGTTTCCGATGGGGCGGCGGTTTCGCGGGCACGTCGCAATGGTGATACCCAGATCGCTGCAAGATCGGCCCCGGCCGCCCATTTCGCCAGCTGCTGCGCCTGATCCAGGCCGCGCTCGCTGAGCGGGATGTCGGTGCTCCCGGCGTAACGGTTTTCAACATGCCAGACGGTTTCACCGTGGCGCACGAGCACGAGACGAGTCAAGACTGCGCCCTCTTTCCGGCATGTTCACGAAGTTCTGGCCGAATCCAACCGCGGCGTGCAAGTTCTTCGACCAGGAGCAAATAGGATTCGCGAAAACGGTCGATGCGATCCGGGCGAGGAGAAATCACTTCGCGAATGTGTATCATTTCACGCGCGACAGCGGAAATACATCGGTCCTCGGAGGCGGCAAGCACTGCCATTCCAACTGCAGGCTCCGCATTCTCCGGCAGGCGAACAGGCCGCCCCAGAATATCTGCTCGAAGCTGGCACCAGTAGCGGTTGCGGGACGCGCCGCCGGTGAGAGTTAAATCGCCGTCGAAATGTGCACCCAGCATGTCGAGAGAATCGAAGCAGAGCCGCTCCACGAATGCTACTCCCTGCAGCAGCGCAGCGTAGAGATCGATTTCATCGACGGGTGTGCCCAGCAAAAATCCTTCCGCATCCGGCGCAGCGAAAGGGAATCGCTCTCCACGAGACGGCAAGGGATAGGCGATAACGGTAGCCGGTTCTCGATGCTCCGCTTGTGCGCTCAAGGAATCCGAATCACGTCCAGCAAAGCGCTGCGCGAGAATTCCAGCACCCACGCTGGACGCTCCGCCGGGCCACCAGTTGCCGTCCGGCGAGCAGTGAGAATAGACAACACCGGCGGGATCCCGAATCAAATCGGTCGCAACTCCCTTGACCACCAAAGTAGTGCCAAGTACTGAGTTCCAACTTCCGAGATCGACTGCTCCCGAGCGCATCAAGAACCTCGTGGGGCCAGGCCTCGCGAATGAGATCGTAACCACTCTTGAGCGAGTTGCTCGAATCCGACGCGACCTCATGTCCTGCAAGCCGACAGTTGATGAAGTCTGCCTGATGGGCCAGCCGCCCGGAACGAGCGAGGCCGGGATTTTCGCGCAGCAGCCAGAGTAACTTGGGCAACGCCCACGAAGGCTGCGTGCGGTATCCTAGCGAGGACCACGTCGAAGCGCCAACCTCATTCGCGATGCGCGATTCGTTCAGCGCACGCGAATCGTCATACATGAGGCCCCTGGTTAGCGGCTTGCAAGATTGGTCAACCAGCAGAATGCTGCCAGAAGTTCCGTCTACCGCCAGACTTTGAATGGATGAGACCGGAACTCCGGCCAGGGCTGCGCGGCAAGCAGTAGCCGTAGCCTGCCACCAGTTTTCCGGATCCTGTTCGTGGCAGGGGCCGTCGCGGTACGAGGCCAGAAAATGAGAGCCTCGGCCAACAACCAGACCAGAACGGGATATGACGACGGCTCGAACACCCTGCGTGCCCAGATCAATGCCGAGCCAGAAACTTCCGTTCCCCATGCTGATGGGTTGCGCTGCGTATGTCTTTATGGAATCTGCGATTCGGATTCCGTTTGACGATTAGAAATCCACACCATTCGGAAGATCCGGATCAGTGAACGCTTCCGGATCTTCCTGGCTCATTCTTATAACACAATGGCTTGGTGAGTCCCTCGACCACTAGGTATCTTTCGCAGCCACTCTGCTATTGTTGTCCGCCCATTGTGGTTCGCGCTGGCGGAGGTTGTGGGGGCATGTCCAAACGTCCGTGGAGGGTTGTGAGGCAGGGAACTTCTAATGGCCTGCTCGTGGAGAAGTGAAGGTAATCGACATGGAAGTGTATTAAATCAAAAGTCGCCGATTTCCGGAAGACTTGTTCCATCATCACCACGTGACGGGCCAGCGGATCTTTGCAGTCTGAATCTAGACGCAATGCTCTCGGGCAGGCCGGCACAAGCCGGGCATTAGTTACAGAATCCCCGCTCGCGAACAGTGTGACATCGTGGCCCAGGCGCACAAGCTCTTCCGCAAGCCATGACACAACACGCTCTGTGCCTCCATACAAAACGGGTGGAACGCTTTCATAAAAGCGGCGCTACTTGAGCAATTCTCATAAGTCGGTTCGCACACCCAGTTCTCGGTCCGGCGGCGGGCTGGGATTAAGAAGGGCCATGCCTAGACAATAAAATTCAAGTCAGCGCAGGTCTATAAGGTCGGCGCTGTAGCGAGAGCAATCGTCGCTAGTGAGCTACGAGGTCGATCCGGATTCGCTTTGATATAAATGATGAAGTTACAAAACTCGTCGGTCTGCTTTAGGAGCGCGACGTCAGAAGGGCCGAATGGTGGGGCTCCGCAGGCGCGAATCGCCCGCGCCCGCGTGGCTCGATTTATGCTCCATCGGTATCGTGGGTCTTCGACGTGCAGCCTCTCGCTGGAGGTTGTCACTTTCGTAACTACTATCGAAATCGTTACGCTGTGCTATAATAACTTCAACGCTACTGCCACGGTTTGCTCGTGACGCGGTGATCCTGTTGGATCAAGATTCATCTCCGCTTTTCCTGCCCGCCGTTTATTCAGCGTCAAATCAAAACAATAAGAGCGGCCCAGGAACTCACGACAAGTGTATCCAGACAAGCCCCTCCAGAAAGAAAATTACGAATGACAAGCTTTACAGAACTATCGCTATCCTCTGCGTTACAGCAGAGGCTGGCGAGAGCTCAATTTATTACTCCTACGCCAATTCAAGTGCAGGCGATTCCTTGCGCTCTTGAAGGCAAAGACGTGCTGGCGACAGCACAGACCGGTACTGGCAAGACGCTAGCTTTCCTGATTCCGGTGATCGAAATGTTGCAACGTGAACCGTCACAAAAAGCGCGCGTGCTGGTTTTGTTGCCCACGCGGGAACTGGCGATTCAGGTCAACGAAGAATACGAAAAACTACGCGGCCGGGAACTTTCAAAAGCCGCGCTGGTCATCGGCGGTGTCTCTGAGAAATCGCAAATTCAATCGGTGCGAAGCGGATCCGCTCTGGTGATTGCCACGCCGGGACGTTTGCAGGACTTCATCAGCCGCAGGCTGATTGACCTGCGTGAGATCAAGATTCTGGTACTCGATGAAGCGGATCGCATGCTCGACATGGGATTTCTGCCCGCGATCCGCCGCATACTTGCCGTGTTACCACAACACCGGCAGACTTTATGCTTCTCTGCAACGATGGAGCAATCGGTCGCCGGCTTGGTGCACGATTCCATGCGGGATCCCGTACGCGTCGCGATCGGCTCGGTGCTGAAGCCGGTCGAAAGTGTTCGACTGCAAGCGTATGAAGTGCGCCCGGCCGAAAAACCCGATGTGCTGCGGCAATTGCTTTATGCCGAGAAGGGCCAGACTTTAATCTTTGCCCGCACCAAGCGAGGCACGGAGCGGCTAGCCAAGGAATTGGTTCGTGAAGGTTTTTCCGCGGCGATGATTCATGGCGACCGTTCTCAGTCACAGCGCAACGGAGCGCTTAGCGGATTTCAGCAGGGACGCTACCAGGTGCTGGTCGCAACTGATGTGGCCGCCCGTGGCTTGCACATCGACGACGTCGCACATGTGATCAACTACGATTTGCCAAAAATGGCTGAAGACTTTATCCATCGCGTTGGACGGACAGGGCGCGCCGGATCGGAAGGTTTGGCTTCCAGTCTGGTGGCCGGCGCGGAAGTGATCGAACTCCGTCACATCGAGCGTGCGCTGAAGCTGCGCATCGAGCGCAAGCAGGTGGATTGGTCAAACACAGATCGACGGGAAAGCGCCGTTCAGAATACGCTGGCTAGCCGGACACTGACCAAGATGCCCGGCGAAGTATTTGCCTGAGATCTCAAAGAAGGGAATCGGCTAGGAACGAAAGAGGGCGCGCCTGGAAGGCGCGCCCTCAACATTTTTATGCCTTCAGAAGAATGTTACGATTCCGTTTTTTCTGGACCGCGTTCCCGCGGAATACTGGAGATATCGCCGTCGTCGGCTCCCATTTGGAAAAGAGCAGCCTGCTCGGCAGCATGTTTTTGCAGTTCGCTCAAATCCAGATCACTCGAATCACTTGACGTCCCCGAGGGATCTTCGGTTTTGCGTTGAATCCTGCGCTCGGCCTTGTCGCGTTGTTTTTGCTGGCGCGTGTGTTCTTTTTGGCGTTTGGTAAAGCTTGATCGACCTCGTCCTGGCATCGCCCGTCTCCCATCATTAGTTTGTGCAATCGCAGCTGCTGCTGGTTGCATTTCGTTCATGCGCAAAGCTCAAGGCACGGCAACCGGTTGTCTCAGACACCAGCCAGGCGTACTTCCTGAGCTTCTTAAGTTAGCTTGTGTTTCCTACCAGCGCGGTTCGCGGGGTTGGCGTGCGTGACCCTGATAGTCATCGCGACTCCCACCGCCTCCACCACCGAATCTCTTTCCGCCTCCGCCTCCGCCGCGCGGGGCATCGGTCTTAGGCTTGGCTTCGTTAATCTTCAAGGCCCGGCCGCCGAGTTCCTTGCCATTCAGGGCAGCCACTGCCTTATCCGCTTCTGCCGGATTGGTCATTTCAACAAAAGCGAATCCGCGCGCGCGTCCGGTTTCCCGATCGGTGACAATACTCACCTTTTCGACTGCCCCGTGCGCCTCAAACGCTCCGCGAAGCTCCGCCTCGGTTGTGCTGTGCGGCAAATTGCCTACATACAGATTCTTCATAGAAGTCCTTCTCTTTCTGCTGCGATCGCGATCGCAAATGCGGGTTGAGAATGAATCGGGCTGGGTGCGGAGTGTTGCTCGATGACTTCGGCCCAGCGCGAGGGCCGGGGCGTCTCCCGTATAGCGCGTGAACGAGCCTCGCTGATGGAGCGCACCGAGGATATCCGCTTGCACGCTTCCAATATTCCCCACCGCTGTGACGAACGATGCGCGGTCTGGGCGAGTAATGCGGCGACCATCTCTTTGGGAAGAGCATCCGCCTCTCCCGCCGCAGTCGTGGCGTCAGAATGCGGCGCAATGGAGAGATATTCCGGGCTGCCGACGAAGAATGCGATTCTCTGCGGTGGATTTGCACTCCGAATATCGGCGCAAAACTTATCCCGCTCTTCCGCTTCTCCGATGCCGTTAATGAGCACTAGATTGTACAAATCGGACCGCCACCAGCACCGTGCCTCAAGCACATCGGCTGCGCAATCCACCTCAATACCAAGTTTTCTCATTACGTCAGCCCTTAGATCGCGCTTGGTCTGCGACGCGTCCAGCAGCAGCACACGCTTCTTCTTGGCCGAACCGCCGTCCGCAAGCGAAAGCGGCAATGCCATGACGGGTGTCGTCACGCCACTTTCTCCTTGAGGTTGGCTGGCGCCACCGGCGGGGTCAAGTGCTTCTCCGCCAGAGCCTTCAGCATTTTCTGATTGCTAACACGGCGGCTGATCTTCTGCCTGCGGCGCCGGTTAAATCTGGCTTTGTCACCATTGATTCCGGACATTCTTATTCTCCTGCCGTTATGGTTGGGCTAAACCTGCTCCGTGCTTCCGCGCACTCGCAGTACAGTGGCGTAGGCACTCGGCATGTTGTTTACAAGGGCATTCCCAAGTCTGCCCGCATACATAAGCGGTTGCTTGCAGCCGCTGCCTCGGGAACAAGAGAAATGACTGCCGGAAATCCTCAGTTTTAACACGTCGCCTTTCAAGGGATCTTCTCAATCGCGAAGGCGCAACGTGCTGTCGTTAAGGGTGTCTTCGAGGTTAAGATCTTCAGTATACGCTCCATTCGCGGATCTTGCTAAGGTTTCGCTGAACGCATTGCGGCGTGTGCGGAGAATGCCTGAAGCAAATGAAAAGCAAGATCCCTAAGGCTGCGAAGGACTGACGCTGCTAGGTGTTGGACCCTGGCAATAGGAGTATGCAAAGAATAATGGCCCCTCCAGCGACCCCGCCACCGATCTCTAGCCATTTTGTATTCAGGCCACTGCCGGCTCTTTCGGGCTGAGATGCGGCTCCGCATACTGTCGTTTCGTCGCGCGTGGCTTGCTGCCCCTCATGTACGATCGCGGATTGAGAACTGCCCTGCGAAGACGTCGTGCGAAGCGTGCCACTTTGTGTGACGTTCACGCCGTTCTTGTGAGCCGCGACCTCAACCTTGCCGGTCAAGTCAGTGACGGCGTACTCTGTGCGCCCATTGGAAACGGGTTTTACTTCAATGCAATTCACATGCACGCTCATTAAAGTAGAAGTTCCCACCGAGACGCTCCCACATGTTCTAGTGTTAAGGAATCGCCTTGGAACTTCACGATCGATTCTCCCTGGACCAGGACAGACGATCCTTCGGCGTCGAGATTGGCGACGAATCCAGGTTTGGTCTCTACTGAATCGCCTGGAAAAACGGCCGTTGAACCCGATATCTCGGTACCGTTAAGCCACACTCCACCCTCGCTGTGCAATATGGCCGAACCTGTGTCCGCTGCCAGTAGCGACAGCGGGAACAGGAGGATCATCACCCAGGAAATAAAATTGCGTGAACCGGACACACTCATACCCGCATGATTTCCGCACTATCCTGAGAAGATCGTAGAGCCAGGGAGCCTGATCGTCTATTAGCTCGCTAGATGCGGCAACCACGAGAGTGAAGCAGGTATCTGACCTGCAATGCTGCGCCAGGCGCATCGACTCCGGTATTCTTCCCACTACGCTCGAACATGGAACCGACTCCAACCAATGCGCCAGTGATTGAATTTCGCGCGGTTGTCTACACCCTTCCGAATGGTCAACAGCTGCTTCACAATATGAATCTGCAAGTACAGCGCGGCGAGACTCTTGTCCTTCTGGGACGCAGTGGTTCGGGAAAAACCACGACATTAAAGCTGATCAATCGCCTGCTGACCCCTAGTGGCGGGGAAGTTCGCGTGAATGGCGCTATCACAGCGAAGAGCGACGTGATTCGGTTGCGGCGCAGCATCGGCTACGTCATCCAGGATGTAGGCTTATTCCCGCATTTCTCAGTGGAGCGTAACATCGGCTTGGTCCCTCGTATTGAGGGCTGGCCTGCTGATCGCATTCATGCTCGCGTCGAAGAGCTATTGCAGCTGGTGGAACTCGATTCGAAGATCGCTTCGCGATATCCCCATCAGCTCTCAGGAGGACAGCGTCAACGAGTGGGAGTAGCTCGTGCTCTCGCCGCCGATCCTGCGATCCTTCTGATGGATGAGCCCTTCGGTGCGGTCGACGCGATTACCCGCGATCAACTGCAGCGCGAGTTTCTTGCGCTCCAGCGACGACTGAACAAAACGGTAGTCTTCGTCACCCACGATCTGCGCGAAGCCTTGCGCCTTGGCTCGCGTATCGCGCTTATGGAGGCTGGACAGTTGGTCACGGTTCTGCCCCCGCAGGATTTCTTGCGATCGACTGACTCGTTGGCCGCCGCCTATGTGCAAGCTTTCCGGGAAGGATGGGACTCGCCAGCAAAGGGAGGTACGTAATGAATGTCTTTCACTTCTTCTTGCAGCACCATAAGGAAATTCTCGAACTCGCCCTCGAACACCTCTGGCTGGTCGGGATTTCAACACTGCTCGCCGTTCTCATCGGCATACCGTTGGGGATCATAAGCGCGCACTGGCCGGTGTGGAATAAGCCAGTGCTGGGAACTGCGAACGTTATCCAAACGGTTCCGAGTCTCGCCCTATTCGGTTTTCTGTTACCTGTGCCATGGATCGGTGCCCGTGCCGATCGCCTCGCCATTCTGGCGCTCACTCTTTACGCTCTGTTGCCCGTCATTCGAAATACCTACACAGGAATCCGCGGAGTTGATCCCTCTGTTGTGGAAGCCGGCCGCGGAATGGGACTCACTGACCGCCAGCTCCTTCTTCACGTGGAGCTGCCGCTGGCGGTGAGTGTGATTCTTTCCGGTGTTCGAGTCGCGGTCGTCGTGTCGGTGGGGCTTGCCACTATTGCCGCTGCGATCGGCGCCGGGGGTTTAGGAGAGTTTATCTTTCGCGGCCTCGCGATGGTGAATAATGAACTTATTCTGGCGGGAGCGATTCCTGCGGCAATCCTGGCGTTATCGGCAGATTTCGGTTTGGGATGGCTGGAGAGGCGTCTGCAACCGCGATGAAACAAGATCGTCATGCGCAGGTTCGTGGGCTGAAGTACGAGGTCGCCGTCAGCATAATTCTCTTATCCCTGCTGCTCCTATCTTGTGCGCCGTCGCATTCCAACCGAATTGTGATCGGATCCAAAAACTTCACCGAGTCTCTTATGCTGGGGGAGCTTCTCGCTCAGCTCATTGAAGCGCGTACGCACTTGAAGGTCGAACGTCGTTTCTATCTTGCGGGATCCTATATCTGCCAGCAAGCCATACTGGCGGGTCGCATCGACATCTATCCCGAGTACACTGGTACTGCTCTCACCGCCATCCTCAAGCAGAAAGTTGGTGGTGATCGGGCGGGAGTTTATCGACGGGTCAAAAGCGAATATGAAACCCGATTCGGCCTGACCCTGGGACCACCCTTCGGATTCAATAACACCTTCGCGATGGAGATTCGCGGGGATGATGCTCGCCGTCTGAAACTGAAAACCTTATCGCAGGCGGCGGCATTCACCCCCCAATGGCACGCCGGATTTGGCTATGAATTCATGGAGCGTCCTGACGGATACGCCGGATTGGCTGCGGCCTATGGCCTCCATTTTGCCGCGCCGCCACGCATCATGGATCTGGGCCTGCTCGCTCCAGCTCTAAAGAACCATCAGATTGATACGGCTGCCGGCAACGCAACGGACGGCCTCATTCCCACCCTGGATTTGTTCGTGCTCGAAGATGACCGCCATTATTTCCCTCCTTACGAAGCCGTCTCCGTCGTCCGGCAGCAAGCGTTGCAGCAGCATCCGGAACTGGCTCAGATTCTTTCCGATCTGGGTGGGAAGATTTCCGACCAGGAGATGCAGAAATTGAATTACGCCCTCGATGGTCAGCACCGCGATGCTCAAGATGTCGCCCACGAATTCCTGCGCAGCAAAGGATTAGTTCCGTAAACAGAACCTTGGCAGAATTCCTTGCGGAGTTGTGCGCCTTAAATGAGCAGCTCACCCTGCACCGTTAGCACCGCATTCCCTTTGAGAATCACTCGGTGCCCTTTGACTTCGCACCATAGTTCGCCGCCGCGTTCCGAAACCTGACGCGCTTGCAACGACGTCTTGCCCAGTCGTTCGGCCCAATAGGGCGCCAGCGAGCAATGCGTTGATCCGGTCACCGGATCTTCCGGGACGCCGTAGCTCGGCGCGAAGTAACGGGAGACGAAATCACAACTAGTCCCCGGCGCTGTGATCGCGACCCCGGCGGGATGAAGTTTCTCGAGCAGGCGGAAGTCCGGCGTGATGCGCCTCACCTCTTCCTCACTCGCGTACACCGCGAAGTAATTGTCCTCAATTTGCAGTAATGAGGCAGGCTTGCGGCCTAAGCCCTCCATCAATGCTGTCGGCACGTCGATGCAGGTCCACGGAACGAGGGCAGGGAAGTGCATTGCCAGCAGATCGCCATCATGGTACACGGAAAGCTCCCCGCTGGAACGGGTTCTAAAGTGCACCGAATCGCGTCCCGGGGCAAGGATTTGCATCAGTACGAATGCGGAAGCCAGCGTCGCATGCCCACAGAGCTTGACCTCGCAGCGTGGCGTAAACCAGCGCAATTCGTAGCTATCGCCCTGAGGCACGAAATAAGCCGTCTCAGAAAGATTATTTTCAGCAGCGACCGCGCGCAACAACTCGTCATCTAACCAATGCGTCAAAGGACAGACCGCGGCTGGATTGCCCGAGAAACGGACTTTTGTGAAGGCATCGACGTGGAAGACCGAAAGAGACATTACCCTATGGTACCCGGACGGAGACCCGAGTAGAATCCTTGGGCCCAACTTTGCCTGTTGTTCCGGTTTGAAATCCGCCACTGGCGTTCCAGGAGGTTCGCATGCCCACCACTCACAGTGACGCGGCCATTCATCACGAACTCATCGAGCAGTTAACCAGCGCCCGTCAGAAAACGGATGATCTCTTTGCCATTGTCCGTCCGGATTCGCTCTACGAACGTCCTATCCCGGAACGTCATCGCATCATCTTTTACATCGGGCATCTCGAAGCGTTCGATTGGAATTTATTCCATGATCGCGTCTGGAGATTAAAAAGCTTCCATCCCGAGTTTGATCGGCTCTTTGCCTTTGGTATCGACCCGGTCGGCGGAGGATTGCCCGCCGATCAACCTTCGCAGTGGCCGTCAGTTGCCGCTGTCCAGGAGTACGTCAGAAAAATCCGTTTCCTCTTGGACGAGAAATTGGCCGAGGCGCTTTCGAATTTCAATGACGTTGGGCGAGACGGGTTTTCGCTCGACACACTGCTCAATGTGGCAATTGAACACCGCCTCATGCATGCGGAAACTCTCGCCTACATGCTGCATCAATTGCCACTCAATCGGAAAATCCCGCAGATAGAGTCTCCGAATCCTGTTACCGCCCCACTCGATCATCGCAGCATGGAAATTCCAGCTGGGCAGGTAACGCTTGGCCTTCCGCGTGGCGCCAGTGCTTTCGGATGGGACAACGAGTACGAATCTCACATGGTAGATGTCCCCGCGTTTGCCATCGACCGCTACAAAGCGACCAACCAGCAGTACCTCGAGTTCATCTCCGCCGGCGGCTATGAAGATCGCAACCTGTGGAGCGCTGATGACTGGTCTTGGAAATCACAGCAGGGAATTTCTCATCCCGCTTTTTGGAAGCGGGACGGCGATCGATGGCTTTATCGAACAATGTTCAACGATGTCCCCCTTCCGCCTGATTGGCCGGTCTACGTGAGCCAGGCGGAAGCGAAAGCGTACGCCAAGTGGGCAGGGCAGTCGCTTCCTACCGAAGCCGAATGGCAGCGCGCCGCTTATTCCACTCCGGACGGCAAGGAACGCTCGTATCCCTGGGGAAAGGAAGCGCCATCTTCGGAGTTCGGAAACTTTGATTTTGCCCGCTGGAATCCGATCCCCGTCAATGCTCTTCCTGCAGGAGAGAGCGCTTTCGGCGTGGAAGGAATGTTAGGCAACGGCTGGGAGTGGACTTCCACGGAGTTCGCCCCGTTCCCGGGATTCGAGCCGTTCCCCTTTTACCGCGGATATTCCGCTGACTTCTTTGATGGCAAACACTTCGTCATGAAAGGTGGATCGGGGCGCACCGCCGCTTGCATGTTGCGCCGCACCTTTCGCAATTGGTTCCAGGCGCACTACCAATTTATCTATACCGGTTTTCGCTGCATAAGCCGGTGAGTAAACGAGGAAGCTGACCGTGGTCGTTCATGCAATCACCGCCAATCAAAATTACGAGTTCGCAGCAGACGTTCGCGCCGGCCTTACCAAGCCAAACCAGAAAGAGTTGCTGTCGAAGTATTTGTATGACGATGTCGGATCGGCGTTGTTCGAAGTGATCAGCCACCTTCCCGAGTACGGCCTCACGCGCGCGGATGAGCGTCTGCTTCGCCGCTATGCCGGGGACATCGTAGAGCGCCTCGCCGGTCCGGTGGCTGTGGCCGAACTCGGGAGTGGCAGCGGCAAGAAGACTCGGCAGATTCTCGAAGCTCTCTGCCTGCGGCAGAAGACGCGCTACTATCCCATCGAAATCTCTCCTACTGCTCTCGCCATGTGCCAGCGCGAGCTCAGTGATATTGACTGCATCAGCATCGTCGGCTTCGAGCGCGAATACCTCGATGGATTGCTCGAAGTGGCCGCGCAGCGGCGTTCCGGCCAGCATCTGCTCGTGCTCTTCCTGGGCAGCACCATTGGAAATTTCGATCGCATGGCAGGTCTCAAATTCTTGAATCAGGTCCGCCGCATTCTTCAGCCGGGAGATTCTCTACTGCTGGGAACAGATCTGGTCAAGTCCAGCTCTCAACTGCTCGCGGCCTACGACGACGAACTGGGAGTTACCGCAGCCTTCAACTTGAACCTGCTGGCTCGCATCAATCGCGAACTAGACGCCAATTTCGTTCTCTCTCGTTTCGAACATGTCGCAAAGATCAATTACGAATCCCGCAGCGTCGAAATGCACTTGCGCTCGACGTCCCGGCAGATCGTAGACATTCCGGTTGCGAATGTTGCCGTCGAATTTCTTGAGGGCGAAACCATTTGGACCGAGAGCAGTCACAAGTATTCTCCCGACGAAGTTGTTCAAATGGCGCGCACCGCTGGGTTCCGTTGCGATGTACAGTGGACTGATGACGAATGGCCATTCGCGGAAAATCTGCTGATCGCAGAATAACTGCACACCATTCCGTTTCACGACAATTCATCGTGTTATGTGTCGGTAACGTAAAAACCTCTCAGGTTGAAGTAAAACTTTGTAAATCCCCCGGTCTTGTAGGTTGTGCCGATGTAAATTAATGGAAGGTATGAAGTCAACCGTAGGCTGGTTTCTGGCGACCGCTTTCTGTGCCGCAAGCGCAGCCAGTGTCCTCTTGGTCCCCATCTGTCATGCGGTTCCGTCCGGTCAGGCGCAAGCTTCTGCCTCAGGCGCGGTGACCAGGCGCATCGGCGTAGTCAAAGCCATCAATGGCACAGCCATCACACTAACTCCAGACACCGGTCCCGAAGTCACCATCTCCGTGCTGCCTGCAACTCGTATTCTCCGCATCGCGCCCGGCGAGAAAGATCTGAGGAACGCCACTCCCATCCAGTTACAGGATATTCAGGTGGGGGACCGCATTCTGGTTGGGGGCAAGCTATCTGACGATAACCTGTCGCTTTCCGCATCCACCATAGTCGTGATGAAGAGCTCCGACCTTGCAGCGCGCCACGAGCAAGAGCGCCAGGACTGGCAAAAGCGTGGAGTCGATGGCCTGGTCAAGTCTGTTGATCCAGCCGCGGGAACTGTCACCATCACTGTCCGAAACAAGCCTCTTGTGATTCAGAGCTCCAGCAGTACCGTGATTCGCCGTTACTCCCCAGACTCCGTGAAGTTCGACGACGCTAAGCCCAGTAAACTCGCCGAGATTCATCCCGGCGATCAGGTGCGGGCGCGCGGCGACCGCGGCGCCGACGGGACCCAACTGACGGCCGAGGAAGTGGTTTCAGGGTCATTCCGTAACATCGCCGGCACCGTCGATTCTGTTGACGCAAGTTCGTCAACGTTGAGCGTTCACGACTTATTGTCGAACAAGAATGCGCTCATCAAAATTACTGCCGACTCACAGCTCCGCCAGTTGCCGCCCGAGATGGCACAGAGAATAGCGATGCGCTTGAAAGGTGCCGCTACCGGTGGCGCGGCCGGCGCTGCCTCCAGCCCCGCGTCCGCGACAACCGGCCAGAATGGGTCCCCAGCGGGACCTCCCGGGAGCGTGGCCTATGGAGGAAATGGCGCAGGCGGGCGTCCAGGCGGTGCTCCGGATTTTCAGCAAATGCTCAGTCGTGTTCCTGCAGTTACGCTGTCTGACCTCCACAAAGGCGATGCGGTGGTCATTGTCTCGACCGAGGGCACCGGTGGGGCGGGAACAGTTATCACTCTGTTGAGCGGAGTAGAGCCCATCTTACAGGCTGCGCCCGGCGCCAGCAGCTCCTCGATACTGACGCCTTGGAGCCTGGGCGCACCTGCTGCCGACACTGGAGGGCCATAGTTCTACGATTATGCAACGTCGTAGCCAACCCTTAATAATGAAGGCTATTAATAAGAATGGAATCCTGGATGAAGTTACGGAAGTGTTTCTGTTTCATCTCCGCTCTTTTGTTGTTGCAATTGTGTGCGACGCTTGCCGTGTGCCAGACTCCCGCGGCGCAACCCGCCTCAGGAAGTTTGCATGGTCAAGTGAATGATCCTTCTGGCGCTGCTATCCCGAATGCCAACGTTGTACTCACGCCGGCCGCTGCCGGTTCGACGCCCACCAAGACGCAAGCCAACGGTCAGGGCCAGTATGAATTCAAGGGACTGGCGCCGGGCCAGTACACAATGAACGTCATTGCCCCTGGATTTTCGGTTTACGAAAACGACAATGTAGTTATCGGCGCGGGGCCAGCCCTGCTCCTCAATGTCCCGATGGCCATCGAAGTCGAGGAGCAGAAAATTCAGGTCTCCGATACCTCGCCGACTGTGGATGTAAATCCGGCCAATAATGCCGGAGCCATCACCATCTCGGGCAAGGAACTAGAGGCTCTCCCCGACGACCCCGACGAATTGCTTACCGACTTGCAGGCGCTAGCCGGCCCGTCCGCAGGGCCCAATGGCGGCCAGCTCTACATCGACGGTTTTACCGCCGGCCAGCTTCCTCCCAAGGAATCCATTCGTGAAATCCGCATCAACCAGAATCCATTTTCTTCAGAGTATGACAAGCTGGGCTACGGCCGCATCGAAGTATTCACCAAGCCGGGCAGCGATAAATTTCATGGTCAGTTTTTGATCAATGGAAACGATTCCGCTTTCAACTCACCTAACCCTTTCGCCGGCCCGGAGCCCGGTTACGATTCCACTCAGTTCAGCGGCAATGTCAGCGGTCCGATCAACAAGAAAGCATCATTTTTTCTCGATGCCCAGCGCCGCAACATCAACGATCTTCAGGCCGTCAACGCCATCACTCTCGATCCAACTACTCTCGCTGAGACGCCGTTCGTTGAGGCGGTGCCCTTCCCCCGACATCGAACCAACATCACGCCTCGTGTGGACTATGCACTCACCAAGAACAATACCTTGACGGTCCGCTATCAGTACTATCGCGACACAGAAGATAACGAGGGCATCGGCCTGTTCAACTTACCTTCGCAAGGTTATAACTCCAACTCGACGGAACACACTCTGCAAATCAGCGATACACAAGTCATCGGCGCAAAGATCGTGAACGAAACCCGGTTCCAGTATTTGCGCGAGCTCGATAACCAATTTGCGCTGAATACCCAGCCGACCCTCACCGTCCTGGGATCCTTCGATGGCGGCGGCAACAACCAGGGCAACATTCGGGACCATCAGGACCACTATGAGCTCCAGAACTATACCTCCATCATCCATGGCAATCACACCGTGAAGTTTGGAGCGCGGCTCCGCGGAATTCGAGAGGCAACCAGCCAGACTTCCGGATTCAACGGCGAATTTACCTTCTCTTCCTTGCTCAACACAGCGCAGGCGACGGGTTGTGTGCCCAGTCCGGGGCAAGCTCCCTGCCCCGTTTCCTACGCCTCCGCGATTCAAAACACGGGCAACCTCACCGCGCCGATCGCTACGCAGCTCACTTACACAACAGGCACGCCGGCTCTAGTGGTGGGCAATTTCGATGCCGGCCTTTATTACCAGGATGATTGGAAGTTGCGCCCCAACATCACCCTGAGCTACGGCCTGCGCTTCGAGACTCAGACTGGGATTCAGGATCACACAGACTGGGCGCCGCGCCTGGGATTTGCCTGGGGAGTGGGAGGCAAAAGCGCTCCCCCCAAGGTGGTTCTGCGCGGCGGCTTCGGTATTTTCTATGACCGCTTTCAGGAAGCTCAAATCCTGCAAGCCGACCGCCTGAACGGCATCACGCAAAAGCAATTCGTTATCGACAATCCCCTCTGCCCGTCTCTTACTCTTACGGATTTCACTGAGTGCACTGGAGCGGCCGTCCCCGTTACGCCCACGATTTACCAGATCAGCCCGCGTCTGCACGCGCCTTACACGTTTCAAACCGCCATCAGCGTGGAACGGCAACTCACCAAGGCTGCGACGCTAAACGTGACTTACTTGAACTCTCGCGGCTTTGATCAACTGCTCACCATCAACGCCGACGCTCCTTATCCCGGCACTCCGTGCAGTCCCACCTGCCCAACCCCCACCGAAAATCTCTACCGCTATGTTTCCGAGGCGGTCTTCCGCCAGAACCAATTGATTACCAACACCAACGTGCGCATTGGATCGAAGGTTCAGCTTTTCGGGTATTACGTCCTCAACTATGCCAACAGCGACACCTCTGGAGTTTCAAGCTTTCCCTCGAACTCATACAACATCAGCGCCGACTATGGCCGCGCCTCCTTTGACATCCGCAATCGGCTCTTCTTTGGTGGTTCCTTCGGTCTTCCTTACAACTTCCGTCTGAGTCCGTTCATGATCGCAAGCTCCGGTTCTCCTTTCAACATCACGACGACCAACGATCTCAACGACGATTCCATCTTCAACGATCGTCCCGGATTTGTTTCCGCTGCGACGTGCCCCACGACGGTAAACACGCCACCCTCCACCACCTATTGCACGCCCCTCGGGACATTCGACGCTCGGCCCATCGTTGGGGAAAAGATCACCCCCATCAACTATGGCACTGGTCCATCGCAGTTCACGCTGAATCTCCGTCTGACCAAGACTTTCGGATTCGGTCCCAAGACCGGTCGCGCGGCTGGCCAGGGGCCCGGTGGTGGTCCAGGAGGAGGCGGCGGCGGTGGTGGACGTGGAGGTGGCGGACCGCGCGGCCCACTCTTCGGCGGCGGACCGGGCGGCATACCCAGCGGCTCGGATCGCCGCTACAATCTGACTTTTGGCGTTATTGCGCGCAATGCTCTGAATAAAGTGAACTACGCGAATCCCAGCGGAATTCTGGGCTCGCGATTCTTCGATACATCAAACGGAGTTCCCTCCAGCGGACCCTTTGCCAATTCCGCTGCGGTTCGCCGTATCGATTTGCAGGCGACCTTCAGCTTCTGATCTCGTGGAGGGTGCTTCGCAACTCTGAACTCCGGCGATCCGGCGATGTTCTGGGCCTCTCGCGCTCCTAGACGCAAGGCCTCGATGTCCGTAAGCGATCCTCGGTTTCGGTTATCCTGAATGCATGCACTCATACTTCGAAATTGCCCTTAGAGTAAGTTTCGTTTGCCGTTGAACCCGACCACAAGACGTCAATTTCTTTATCGGTCCGTTGCAGCCGCTGGTATGCTCGCGGTTGCAGGCGATTCGGTCCTGCTGGAACCAAACCGGCCTCGCATCGTGCGCCAGGCTTTCCGGCTCCGTCGATGGCCTGAGCGATTGAACGGCTTTACGATCGCGCTGCTTAGTGATTTTCATTACGACCCTTATTTTTCCATTCACCCTTTGTGTGCTTCCATTCCGCTCGTGAACGGCCTTCGCCCCGACCTGATCGTTCTCACGGGAGATTTTGTTTCGGTGCCTTTGAGCGGGCGACATGTCAGGGCGGCCGCGTTCGCAGCCGAACCATGTGCTCGCCTCCTGCGCGAAATGACTGCACCCCATGGCCTCTGGGCGGTCTTGGGAAATCACGATGCGGAGACCGACCCCCAACATGTGACGCGCGCGCTCCAAGCCGAAAACATTCACGTGCTGGCGAACCAGGCAGTCGCAATCGAGCGCGATGGCGCACGTTTCTGGCTCGCAGGTGTCAACGATGTGATCAGCGGAGGCCCCGACCTCGCTAATACCTTGCAAGGCGTGCCCGCCGACGACGCTGTGATCTTGCTCGCCCACGAACCCGACTTTGCTGACGAAGCGGCAAGATTTCCTATCGACCTTCAACTCTCCGGACACTCTCACGGCGGTCAGGTTAGGCTCCCGCTGCTTCCTCCGTTGTATCTGCCCGAAATGGCGAAGAAGTACGTTTTGGGGACTTATCAGGTCGGGCGCCTTGCCCTCTACACTAATGCGGGCTTAGGAACTGTGGGCATTCCAGTCCGCTTGGATTGCCCGCCCGAAATTACGCTGCTCACGCTCCGATCTTAGCGAGCCATTATGCCGGCTGAGATGTGCAATCGCCTTCACATCGGTTAACCGTTAACCTCATCGGTTGTCCGCAAGAGATTGACACTAGGCCTCTTAGGAAAGGTGCGAGCTGGCCCCCAGCTTGCCGGCACCAGGGGGATATACGGGCGAACTCGCCCCCTTTGAGGGTTGCAAGATGTCTCGCCGACTCTGGCCTTGGTTTTTCCTGGTCTTCGCGATTCCTGCTGCCACGTCTGTGCAGCCGTTCACCACGCATTTTCGTCAGGCGGTGTTGGGCGAGAATGAACACCTGCTCTGGAAGACTCCCGTCCGAGCATCTGAGTTCAACGAAGTGCCGCACGTGAGCGCGCGGGCACGTTGCCAAGATACCCAGCCTCCCGAGGCTCTTGCCACTCCCGATCCGCTGGTGGTTCCGGCGGTCAAGGTGAAAGTCAGCTTCATCATCGGCGCGGACGGACGTGTGCATAGCCCTCTCATACTGCGGAGTGGCGGGCCAGTGGGCGATCGCAACGTACTGCAGACGGTGCGCTCCTGGCGATACCGTCCGGCAACCTGCAATGGAGTACCTACTGAAGCTGAAGGGAAGATCGAGTTTTCCCGGCGTTAAGTCGCGCTCGCTTGGGCTAGAATGGACCGTAACCTAACCCAATCGCAGCGTGGTTTGAATCGTGGATAAAGACAAGAAACTCGGCAAGCGATCGGACGCGATTCCTGCAGCGGATTCCAACAGCCCAGCATCTGGCATTGAGCCCGCTAATTCGGCGGTGGATGAGACTAATCGGCGTCTGTTTCCGGAGATGCGGCGTCCCAAGCCAAATCAGGAAGCGATTGCTGTGGCTTTGCAAGCCATGCAGCGGCTCACCATGAAGATGGACTCCGAAACGGCGGTGGAGGAGACCACGCCGCAAACAGTTCTCGGGTCTTCCGCGGCTTGCCCTTCTTGCGGACATCAGAATCGCCAAGGCAACAAGTTCTGCGGCATGTGCGGACTTCCGCTAGACTCGGCGGGAGAACGACCGCACGTTGATTCACCAACTTCCGAACTGGCCGCGCTCGAATCGCCCGACGCGACGATAGCCAGTCTAGTCAAGGAGTTGACGCAAACTCCGTCAGCCGCGTCGCAGGAGATTCATCCGGCAGAAGGCGCTGCTTCCGGAACGCATCACTATCACCATCATTACCATCACCACTATTTTCAGGGCGGAGTGGAAGGCGCGGTAGGAGCGCCGGCGCGCGGCATCGCTCCCGACAGCACGCGCGAGGCCGACCGCCTGCGCATCGCAGCGGCTGCCAAAGGCGAACCCATGAGCCGCAACGAGGCTGCGGTTCGGCGTCTCACGCAAGAATGGGTGTTGGCATGCAACACGCGGCAGCTCGATGAGCTGATCGACCTCTATTCTCCAGATGCGCTGGTGCTGCGCTCGAATTTCCCGCTGCTGCGCGGCGCAGCTGCGGTGCGCGAGTTCTTCCACTCTGCGCTGGAATCGGGTCTTGGAGAAGTCGAGGTGGAACCGATCCGCGTGGAAGTGGTCGGCGATCTGGCACACGAAGTAGGGCGCTACAGCGCTCTGGTTCCCGGAACTACCGGCAAGCGCCGCGAAGAGCGTGGCAAGTATCTGTGGGTCTTCGCCAAGCAGAGCGGCGGAGAATGGAGGCTGATCTCGGAATGCTGGTCGAGCGACCTGACTCTGACCAATGCGGAATCGGACATTCCGAAAACTGGCGTTCCGTCCTCGGCATCGAAGGCGCCGCCAAGAAGAAGCTAGCCGCCGTTGGTAGGTCTTAGGTCACAGGTCTTGGGTGTTAGGCCTAGGACCTATGATCCAACGCTCGAGACCCGCTTCCTTCAGTCGTTTACTCCCAGCTTCGCCAAGTCTCCCTGCAACTGATTAAGCGTTTGCATCTGAATCGTGCGCATACCTAACTTCGCCGCGCACTCCAGGTTTAGGGCACGGTCGTCGATGAAGCAGCATTCTTCCGGATCGATCTGCGTGATCTCCAGGGCCAGGCGATAAATGCCGCTCTCCGGTTTGCGCAAGCCGACGAAACAGGAGCTGACAAACAGGCGGAAGATTTCCCGCAAGGCATACTTCTCGATGCGATACAGATTCAACTCGCGCGACTCGTTGTTGATCGTGCCCATGAAGTACTTGCCGGAAGCGGCGAGTGCGCGCGCAAAGGCGAGAACTTCCGGCATTGGCTGCGACAACGAGAACATGTAATCGCGAAACTGGTCGCGGGTGAAGGAACGGCTTCGGTAAAAGACCGTCCGATCCAAATATTCGTCGAGCGAGATCTTGCCGCGCTCAAACGACGACACGACCATTTCGTGGCGCGCGAGAAACTCTTCCGCGTCGAGACGAAAGTGTTCGAGCGCGGCGGCGCGTTCGCTGTGATCCCAAGCATTGGTGAGCAGGACTCCTCCAACATCCCAGAAGATGGCGTGAATGGCGGACACTCGGAAATCCTCCTCTGTCACTTTGATTTTAAGCAATTTGCTTAGTGTTTGTAGATGGTGGTGTCGGAGTGGTAGTTGCGCCAGTCGAACCAATAATCTTTGAGGGCGGGGATGCGGGCGAGGCACTTTCCCTGCGCGGAACCGGAAGTGGCGCAGCCCTGGAAGTTCCACTGGCTGGCCGTGACCGTGTCGAGCAGCGCCCACTCCGGCGTGTCAGCCCGGAGAAAGAATTCGTCGTCGTGGCCGTCGCTGCGCGCGACGAAGACGCGGAAGGATTTGCCGTCGGAGCCCAGGACGAGTAGAAGCGGCGTGCCGTTGACACGGTCAAGAACGGGAGACTGCTTGGCGAATGTTTCCCAGGGATAGGCGCGGGCGGCGCCGTTGATGGTGAGTCCGATCACGACGTCGCGCGATTTCAGTTCGGTGCCGGGAAAACTGATGACGACGGGAAGCTTGGCGACGTCCGGTTCCCAGTTGGGGTCGTATTCTTTCGAGTATTTGGCGACGGGGGCGAGCACCTGGCCCGAGGGGGATTCGGTGCGCCACTGGCCGAAGGTGAGTTCGTCGCAGAAGACAAGGTCGAGCGCCGCACCTTGCAGCGGACCGTAGATGGCCTTGCCGGTGATCTGCTGCCACCAGGTTCCGGTTTCCTTATCGCGCATGAGGAAGTTCTGGTTGTTGATGCCGGCGAGATAAAAGTGCAGCACTCGTCCGTTGATGGTTCGCGTCCACACCAGACCGGTGTGACAGAGCGTTCAATAAGTGACAGCGATGGGCACGCCTCCTACGACGTCGTTGAGGACGTGATGGTAGGCCATCTGGCTGATGGGATAAGCGCGGTCGTCGCCACCGAGGCGGACGGACATGATCATTTCTTTAGGATCGACCTTGCTCTCGGATTGCGCGAGGAATTGGGGACCGGGGGCGGGATGGAACATCCATTCGAAATAGTTGAGGCGAGCCATCACGGCAGAGAAAGTGACGACGAGCAGGGTGAAGGTTAGAAGAGCTTTGCCCCATCGACTCGAGTTTTTCCGCAGTGCGAAGGCGAGGATGAAACAGGCGAGGGCTGCGATCAGCGTGCCTAGAGGAGCGCGCTGGCGCAGGGACATGGCGACGAAGAGAGCGCGCGGCGCCTGATAGCGGAAGGGGCGGATGATGAAGGCGGGGATGAAAAACATGCTGGCAGTAGCGAGAGCGCAGAGGGAATAGGCAGCCCACAGCCAGCGTGAAATTCGGCGTCGCGCGTGATCGGGCTGCGGAGTTTGGAGTCGCGGCGAGTATGGGGCAGGTGCGCTCATAGAAAATGATGGGCGGAATCCTTGAGCGATTCCAGTCTGGTGACTGTAAGGGAAAAAGGCCGACTGAGGGAATAGTACAAAAAAATAAAAACCCCGATCCGCGGAGCCGGACCGGGGTGCTGTTGATGCATGTTGTGAGTTTATTGTGGGGTGAAGTTTTGGTGAAAGCCCAAACTCACGACGTCCTGGAACATGGGAGTTCCGGGAGGCAGGTTGGCCGGGTTAAGGAATTGTGTGTCGAAGAAATAGTTCCGGTTAGGAGCTCCATAGACCGCGTTGCAACACTTAAATACGCCAGTGTCGTATTGCGAATAGTACATGCTGATGAGCGAACCGGTATAGTTTACCGTTGCACCGTTCGCGCCCCGATTCTCGAGATAGCGGAGAAAATTGTGCATACCGCCATCGGTGCCGAAATCCTTCCAGCCGAGAGCGCTGGCCCAGCCGGGCTCTGGGAAAGGAACATTCTTACCGGCGGCGATGGCCATTCGGTAGTAGCTAGTGTTTCCGGGACGACCGACTATCGACGCTGGGTTTTGGAAGCTTTCGAGATCTGTCCAGCCGCTAATCGGGTTCGTGACCGGGACTGCAGCAGCTGACGGAGGGTTGGAGAGAAGAGTAACAGCGTCGGCAATGATCGCGGCTGCAGAATGGGGAGTCGTGGGAGTGCCTCCGCTTGGCCAGAATGGGTCGGCGGAGCTGGTATTATAGTCGCCCCATACGTAAACCGGTTCCTCCGAAGCGATGGTGAAACCGTTGCCGGAAGTTGCTGGAGCAATGGGATGCGGCAAGTAGCTGGTTCCGGCGGCGTTCATGCCACTGTCGACGAGGCGCAGCACGTGCCGGGGACCAGTAACCATGTTCCACTCGGCAGTGGGAGTAGGTGTGGCAGTGGGGAAAGGAACGGCGGAATAACATTGGATCGCATAAGAAGGATTCGTTACCCCGTTGATCCAGTAGGGCTGGTTCATGCCCGCGGCAGGCAGGCCAAAACCGGCGCCTAGGTTTGCTTCGCCCCATTTGTCTACGTTCCCGCCAAGCACCGGACCTTTGACGGCCGTGTCTTCCGGCGAATAAGGAGTGGGGGCGGTGGCGTAGTATGTGATGGGTTCCAGGTTGCCGTCGGGCACGCCAAGTACCGAAGTGCTATTGACAACGTCGTTCAGACCGGACATTCCAGAGATGCCGTTATAGAAAGGGACGAGCGGATGGGCATCGGAAAGCATGCCGCGGTGGTCGGAGAAATAAAGTATGTAGCCGTTGTTGATACTAGTGTTCACGAGGGGACCGCTGCCGCCGGCGTACGGTGCAGCGCCTTGTAGCCAAAGCCACAGGTTGCCTGCGTCGAGCTCAACGGCGTTCATGATTCCATTCGGGCTGCAATTGGCGCCTGTGTCGGCGCTGGGCCGAACATCGCGAGGTTCGCCCTCGCGGGCATCGTAGAAGTTGATGGGAATCCAGTTATTCGCAGTTCCCACGCCGGTCGCCGCCGAGTTTGCCTTGGTGCCCTGGAGTTGCTGGAGGATGAGGATGGCAGGACTGATCGGGTTGTAGCATTGTCCCGCCGGGGTAGCCGGATACGTGGGGCAAGTCGGAAGTCCGGCAGTCTGATAGGGTGCAGTCGGGGGTCCATTGTAGCCGCGGCCGAAGCCGTATCCAAGCCATTGCTGCGTGACGCCCACCCAAGCTCCGGCATTATTCTGGTATTCCACTCGCAGCCATACGCTCTGGCAAAGGTTGCCCGCGTAGGTAACCTGCCCGAGCAAGGGCCACGGATTCATAGCGCCGCAGCCGGTCGGCGCTGCGGTGGTCCAATTGTTCGTGATTGAACCATTCTTGGCCATGGCGTAGTACATGGTTCCGGCAGTGGTACCTACAGAGCCGGTAAGCTGTACGTCGTTAACATCCAGTACGCCGGCACTTCGCTCAGGGTGCAGGTCCGTGATTCTATCGGCGAGAAGAATTCGGATCTGGGCCTTATTGTAGAGGCGCGAGTTGGTCAGTAGCGTGGTGTCACCCGGCGCCGGTCTCCGAATGATGTCAACCGCCCCCACCTTGGAATTCTCCACGAAAGGCAACTGCAGCTTGGTCGCGCCTGTCTGTCCATTTACGATGAAGCTGTGAAACGTATTAATGGAGGTGGTGGGGTCCCAGTTGGTGGTGTTGGCAGCGCCCGTTGGCGGGAAGCCGCCGGTCCAACTGCCATTTTGGAGTTGTCCACAATTCCCGGAAGACCCGGGGCCGGGTGTGGGGGCGGGGGGACAGCCACCACTGGCCGTTGGTACCCAAATTTGCCCTTGGTACTGGTTGGAGGTCGGCCAGCCGTTCTCTAGTTGGTCCAAAATGACCTGGCCCACGACAGCGATCTTATCGGTGAAGGTCAAGTTACTGCCGCCGGAGGCAAGGAACAGATTTCCATTGGTGTGGACGCGACCGCCGAAGTTGAAATTAGGGCCGGCAAAGTAGTCGCAATCGCCGTCACAAAAGACACCGAACTCGAAGGCGGGTAGCAGAGCAACTTCCAACGTGCGCGTGAGGTTTACGGAAGCGCCGCTGGGGGTAATCGCGGCGTTGTTTGTGGCCTCGCCCGCAGATGAAGCGCGGGTGGCGGTTACCTGAAGATTGAAAGGAATGAGAGATGCCACCATTCCCTGGTCTGCACCGGCACCGACGATGTCCCAATTTCCTTTAGGATTGCCGGCGCCGTCGGAAAACGGCCAGGCGATGGACTCGACATAGTTCATGTTGGTGATGTTCGAGCCGGTAACCGCGGTCGGAAAGTTAGCGGGATTGGTGAGAGCGTTGACGGAGGCGGCATCCGGCGTCTGCGATGACTGGTACAACTGAGAGAGTTGGGCGGTCAGGTTTTCCATGCCGGATTCCGCGCCGTAGTAAGCGAGGTTGCCCTCCAGGTCATTGCCCCCCATGCGCTGTTCATTGTTGACCAGGTACAAAAGGCCGATGGCCATGGCCGACAACAACAGCGTCAACAAAAGCGCGGCGATAAGCGTGAAGCCTCGCGAATCTCGTGTGTTCTTTCTCATTTTCTCCCCCTCGAACCTCAGACGGCAATGCTTCAGACAGCCACTCATTGGCAAACCGTGGTGCTGTTGCTATAGGCATTGCAGAAACTCATATTGCGAGCGCTGACGGAACTCGCCAGGTACATGCTCTGAAATCTGTTTCCGCTCGTAGGCAAACTCTGACCCATCACCCAGATGTTGACCTTCTGAATGAGGGCGGGGGAGTCTCCAGCGGCGATTGGATTGGATAGATTGGCATTCATAAGGCCGCCCGTGGAACTGATCACGTCATAACTGAATTGCAGGTTGATGATGTTATCGGCCACTGGAACGGCGTTGAGACCGTTGACCTGGCGCATGAGGCGCGGGGTTTGTTCGGTGCCGCCGGCGGGCGGTACTTGCAGAAAGTAAGTAACGGCATTGAGGCGGCAGGCGGTGACCGTGTTGCCTCCGCCAAGGGCAGGTCCTAGATTTTTAACCGTGTTGAACAGGCTATTGGCGCCGTTCTGATTGAAATTGAGAGCGTCGGCGGCCGCAAAATCGATTGCAGTAGAACTTGGGATGCCCGTTATTTCGGCTACCACGGCGGCGGTTTGAGCGACGCTGGTACCCTGGGTGCCGCTGGCCGTGCCCTGGCCTGTGGTGCTGACGAGGAAGAACATCAGGTCGCCTACGTTAAGGCCACCGGGCGCAAGAATGTTCGTGGGCAGGCCCGCTGTGATAACAGCGGCCGGTCCGACAGTGGCCGCATAGCCATTGACGGGGAATGAAAATGAGAAGTTTGTCAGCGGGAAGTTGTAATCGCAATAGATTGACGTAATGCTGTCGTTCACCGCTGCGGGAGCGCTGGCGATGACGTTGCCATTCTGGACGCCATTGTTGAAGCCGGGCAGGATGCCATACATGTAATTTATTGTGCCGGCGCTGCTGTCCGGATAAGTGTCGGCGGGAACATAGCAGGTGCCGGTTTGGTTGCAGGCGACCTTGGTGGCTCCGCCGGTGGCCATCTGCAGGCCGCCCGTGGGCAAGCCTGCGCCCGCCATGCTGATATCCTTCGTCATCAACTCGATGGCGGCGCGCATATTCTGCTGAGTCTCAGCGCGCTGCGTCACGGTGAAGGTGGCGTTCATACCTTGGCGGAACAGGCTGGTCATGGCCAGGATGACGATGAGGCCCAGAGTAGCGGCAACCATCAATTCCAGAAGGCTAAAGCCGCGTTGCGATTTTGCGATGCGCATCTTCATGATTGTCATCGGATTAGTGGTAGCTGGAAACCAGCCCGTTCACGGTGTAAGTGCGGGTCGGCCAGCCCACTTTGGTGTATGAAACGGAGATAGTAACGGCGATGAGATTGCTATTGACTGCGCCGGTGGAAAGCAGCACTTGGTTGAAGGTGATGGTGCGAGTGAAATTGCTGAGGCTCTGAGTGACGTCGTCGGCGGTGCCGAGAACGCCATCGGGGCCGGGCAGGACCAGGCATTCCACTCCGCCCGGGCAAGCTGCGCCGGTGTCGGGTGCAGTGCAGGCGCCATCATCCGCCGTGCCGACAATGCCATCGGGTCCGGCGCAAAGCAGGGGTTGTGGTCCGGCTAAGAAGATACCGCCATTGGCAATGTTGTTGATCGCTGAGAAAGGCTCCTGCTGGCTGTTGCGGGAGGTGTAGATGCTTTCCATGGCATCGAGCGCCTTATGGCGGGCGATGAGATCTTCCTGCGCGGAAGCCGTGGCTGTGATCGCAGTGGCAAAACTTGCCATTACGGCGAGCAGGCCGATTGTCATGACCACGATTGCAATCATGACTTCGAGCAGCGTGAAACCGCGTTCCGTGGAATGCTTCCTGACGCATTGTTTTTTCTTGGTCATTGTTGTATCCAAGTGGCAACGCCGGCCGGCTGGGCCAGTCGCCATCCGCGGATTCTGCCGGTTGCTCCCCAAACCGTGATGGCCCGCGAACTGTTGTAGATGTTGTCGCCGGGGCGCGTTAGATAGACGATGCCACTGTTGAAGTTGCCGAGGTTGTCTTGCGAGGAGCCGTCGGGCATAAAGACAACGTAATTCAGGGGTTCGCCGGCCAGGGTTTGGCCGAAATCAATGGCATTGATGCCAGCGCCGAAGCCGTCCGGCGTATTGGCGGGGAATCCCGCCTGGACCGCAAAACCTACATCCCCAGGTATCGTGTAGGTGATCACTTGCTCCACGGGCGGCGCCGCTCCGGCGCCAACGGCGGGTGGTTGGTACTGAACCTGAATTGTGCCGGCGGGAAACCCAGCAGGATTGAAATTGACGTAATATTCGTGACTCTGAGTGATCGCTAGGTTGCGGGTATTACGCAGGGCCATCAAGGTGGTGTCGTAGGCCGAGTTGATGTGGCTCTGATTCAGCATGGGCCGCAAGGAGATGAAGGTGACCCCGGCCAGAATCAGGGAGATGCTGACCGTTATCAACAGTTCCAGCAGCGAGAACCCTTTGTGATTGCGCGATGCCATAAGTTCATTCCGGGGGAAAGCTACTTAATCGTCTGCTGGTGCTAATCAACCTGACCTCATGCCTAAATGCCTAGAATTCCTAAGAGCCTATCCGTGCAGAGGGAAGCTGCAGCCGTTCGGGGAGCAGGCCAACCGGCACTGCATGCGGTGTGGCAGTCTTCATCCTATGAAGGCGGGGTGATAGCGTCAAAGCACCACAGTGCAACGGAAGACTATTGGTCTTTTGTAATCCGCATGGTGACTGGGGTCACCTGATTGAGTGCAGTGGAGTTAAGGGAAGACTCAACGAAAGGCGGGGGCGGAGGGAATGACTCCGGTAACTTGTCGGATGAACGGGGGTGATCCTAGGATGCTTGCAGGTATGACTCTCTCATCACTCCTGGTTTGCGTGGACGAGGCTGCAGTGCAAGTGTTGAGCCGCGTCCTGGAAGAGCTTGGCATTCGGGTGGAGTTGTGTAAAGACGCGGTGCGTGCGGCCGTGAGGCTGGCGCAGGAGCGCTTTGACCTGATCATTCTCGATTGTGAAACCCAGGCGGACGTCACTTCCTTATTGCACGAGAGCCGCTCGTCGCGCATGAACGATTCCACCCTGGCGGTGGCCGTAGTGGCGGGGCAGGAAAACATCCGGGAGATGTTTTCGCTCGGAGTGAACTTCGTACTGTACAAGCCAGTATCGTATGACCGGGCTTTGAGCAGCTTGCGGGCAGCACAGAGTGTGTTGCACCGCGATAAGCGCCGCAAGGGGCGGGCCACGGTGCACACGCATGCGACCATCGACTACGCGGGTGTGGAACAGGCGAGAGCAACCCTGGTGGACTTAGCAGAAGATGGGATGGCGGTGAATTTTGGTAAAAAGGTGCCGCCGACGTGCAAGGTTTATTTTCAGTTTCAACTGCCGGGACAGACGGCGAGCGTGCGCCTTTCGGGTCAAGTGGTGTGGCAGGACTGGAACGGACGCGCCGGCATTCAGTTTGTGGATGTGCCGCAATCCTCGCGGCGGGTTCTGCGGGAATGGTTGAAGATGAATCTGGCGGACGCGCCGAGGCAGCAATTGGCTTCCGAGGAGGTAGAGGTAGAACACTCTATCCGGCCCACGGAAGACCTGGTTCCCGCGGACAAGCATCACGCGGCGAGCCAATACACGGAGAAGAACGAGCCGAAAGGCCGCGACGGAGACGCTGTGGCGCGGCTGCGAAATGAGCCGGGCAACCGCCGTGGACAAACACGTTACGCCTGCCGTCTGGGGGCAGAGGTTTATCAGAAGGGGAGCTCGGTGCGGAACTATTGCCATCTGAGCGATCTGAGTCCAGGAGGATGTTATCTCGAGATGCCGCTGGCCTTCGCAGCGGGGTCGGCGGTGGAAATCGTCGTCCGTACGCACCAGATGAAGTTGGGCGTGAGCGGGGAAGTGAAATCTTCGCATCCTGGCTACGGGATGGGAGTGTCGTTCCATCTGAACACCAAGGATGAACGGCACGGTGTGCAGCAGTTGATTGACTTTGTGGCGGCTACGGCGCAAAGCAGCGAGTAATCAGGGCTTGGCGGTTTCCTCGGCTACAGCCTTCCGGAAATAATCCAGCGACATTCTTAAGCCTGTTTCCAAATCAATCTTCGGTTCCCAGCCAAGCAATTGCCGAGCCTTGGTGATGTCGGGCCGGCGTTGTTTAGGATCGTCCTGAGGCAAGGGTTCGTAAGCGATTTTGCTTTTCGATCCCGTCACCTTGATTACGTGCTGGGCGCACTCCAGGATGGTGAACTCGTTCGGGTTGCCAATGTTGACCGGCAGATGTTCCGAAGATTTCGCGAGACGAATGAAGCCGTCAATCTCGTCGCTGACGTAGCAGAAGCTGCGGGTCTGGCTGCCCTTGCCGTAGACGGTGAGATCTTCGCCGCGAAGAGCCTGCTTCATGAAGTTGGGGACGACGCGGCCGTCATTTAGTTGCATGCGTGGGCCGTAGGTGTTGAAGATGCGTACGATGCGCGTGTCCACCTTGTGATAGCGGTGAAAAGCCATGGTGACAGCTTCGGTGAAGCGCTTGGCTTCGTCGTAAACCGAACGTGGGCCGATGGGATTCACGTTGCCCCAGTAAGTCTCCTTTTGCGGATGCTCGAGCGGATCACCGTAGCACTCAGACGTGGAAGAAACGAGATATTTCGCGCCATATTTGACAGCGACCTCAAGGGCGTGGAAAGTTCCGAGCGACCCGACCTTCAGCGTGGGAATACCGTGAATGGTGTAATCCACTGGGCTCGCGGGACTGGCGAAGTGGAAGACGAAATCGATATGGCCAGTGTCGAAAGGTTCGCAGATATCTTTTTCTACAAATGCAAAGCGTGAATCGTTTGCGAGGTGCGCAAGATTCGAGCGCCGACCGGTGAGCAGGTTGTCGACGACAACCACGCTCCAGCCCTCGCCGAGCAAAGCGTCGCAGAGATGAGATCCCAGGAAACCGGCGCCGCCGGTGATCAGAGCGCGTTTTTGGCTCATGCTTTCTTTGCGGTGTTCTTCATTGCGGCGTTTACAGCGTCCGGAATGGCCGCCGCGCGTCCAACGCTGTAATAGGTGAAGCCATTGGCTGCCATTACTTCGGGATCATACAGGTTGCGGCCATCGATCACGATGGGGTATTTGAGTTCCTGATTGAGGCGTTGGAGATCAAGGTTGGCGAACTCCTCCCACTCCGTGAGGATGAGAAGGGCGTCTGCGCCCGTCGCTGCTTCGTAGGCCGTGTTGGCGAACCTGACGCCGGAGGTCATCATTTCCTGGGTGCGTTCCATGGCAGCAGGATCGAAGGCGGTGATCTTGCAGCCTTCCTGTAAAAGAGCTTGGACAATCAGAATGGCCGGGGATTCGCGAATGTCGTCGGTGCCGCCCTTGAAGGCCAGGCCGAGAACGCCAAGATGCTTGCCGCGAAGTGTCCACAAGGCGCTGCGGACTTTGCGCACGAAGCGCTCGCGCTGGTCTTCGTTGATGCGCATGACTTCGTCGAGGAGCCGGAAGTCGTAGCCGCACTCGCGGGCCACCGCGCGGAAGGCCATCACGTCTTTCGGGAAACACGAGCCGCCGTAGCCGATGCCAGGATTGAGGAACCGTGGGCCGATCCGGGAGTCGGTACCGATCCCGTGGCAGACCTGGTTTACGTTGGCGCCAACACTTTCGCACAAGGACGCAACCGCGTTGATGAAGGAAATCTTCATGGCGAGAAACGCGTTGGACGCGTGCTTAATCAATTCCGCACTCTTGGTGCTGGTCACGATGATGGGAGGGGGAATGGAAGCGCGGTCGGGTTGCGGGATCGCGTCAGGGCGTTCGTAATAACTGCCGCTGGTGAGAGGAGCGTAGACTTCACGCAAAACACCCGCGCAGCGGTCATTGTCGCATCCGACGACGATGCGATCGGGAAACAGGAAGTCGGTGACGGCGGTGCCTTCGCGCAGGAATTCAGGATTGGAGGCAACGTCGAAAAGACTGGGGTCTGCGCCGTTGCGCAGGATGATCTTGCGGATCCACTCGCTGGTATATACAGGGACGGTGCTCTTCTCGACGATGACCTTGTAGTCGTCCACGGCGCCGGTGATTTCGCGCGCTACCGATTCGACATAAGAAAGATCGGCTTCGCCCCGTTCGGTCGGAGGCGTGCCCACGGCGATAAAAATGGCCGAGCTCGCGCGGACTGCTTCGCGCAGATCGTCAGAAAAAGTGAGCCGGCGCCCGCGATGGCGGCTGAGCAATTCGGGAAGAAAATTCTCGTGGATAGGAATCTGGCCGTTGTTGAGAGCGGCTAATTTGCGGCTATCATTGTCCACCAAGATGACATCGTGGCCGAAGTCGGCGAAGCAGGCGCCCGCAACCAAGCCGACGTATCCGGAACCGACCACAGCAATGCGCATGTTCAGACTCCCTGGAAAAGATCCTCGAACGTTCTCAAATGTCTCACGCAGAAAACCAAGGGGAAGAATGCCACCGGAGCAATGCAAATCGGCCCCGAGTATGGGTCGATTCTAACATTCCCCTACACCCTGGGGGAGGACAACAGAGACTCCTGCACGAAGGATTTCTATTCTTCTCACCATTTTGGGACGCATGGACGATACTGCCGCCGCCGCGGCGCCGTTTCATGAAAACTAAGACCCCGAATGGAGACGGAAGAGGTTCCGACCTTCCATATTGACAAGCTAGCGCTTTAAGGAGAAACTCCGCTACATAAGCCGATCTTCGGTGAAGCGTCACCTCATGTATGGCTGATTATCCCACGTGGCGGCTCGAGTTCACAAAGCCGGTTTCCTCCGACGCTGTGCCGGCTGAAATCGCGCCGCAGGAAGCGATGCCGTCTACTACGGCTCCTACCGCCGACGACAATTTGGCAGCGGCTAGACAGGAGTTTGCTGATTTGGTTGAGCAGTTCGCGGCGCACGGAGGCAGCAATCCGCGGCCAGAGGTTGCGGGGGAGTTCGCGCAAGACATTGTACTTAGCGAGATCGCGGACCAGGCATGCTTGGCAACCGGTGCCACCGGGGCGGCGGTTGCGCTGGCGCGAGGTGGAGAGATGGTTTGCCGCGCTCGCAGCGGAAGCGGCGTTCCAGAGTTAGGAATAGGGCTGAATATGAATTCCTGGCTGCGGGTCGCATGCGCGCGCACCCGGCAGATTCAGCGCTCTGACGACACCGTGAACGATCCGACCGCCGCTGAGATTCCGCGAGAGTCACGGGTGGGGTCCGTGGTGGTGCTGCCCCTGGTGCGCGACGAGGAACTCATCGGCATTTTCGAAGTGGTTTCATCGCGCTCGCACGCCTTCGGCGATCGTGATCTGCGAACGCTTGAGGTGTTGGCCGAGCGCGTCCTCAAGCAGTGTCAAGCGCATCAGTCTTCTTCGGTCTCCGCTGGATTAATCGGCGCGTCGAACGAGATCGGGGAGCCCTTGAGGACGGAGTTGGCATCCTTCTTACCAGTTAGCGATGGTCTTCCGGATGCAATGGAAGCCCGTCCTGCGCGGGGAATCGATTGGCTTACGGGGGTGATGGGAGCGATACTCCTCTCGGTTGCGATCCTGATGGGAGCAGTTTTAGGGATGCGGCTAGGAAGCATGAGCGCAAGGGCGCGGCCTAGTCCCTCTCGCGCGGTGACGGCCCAGGTTCCGACTTCCCCCGCAGCGATCCCCGGCAATGAGCCGAATGGAATGCGTCCGGCAGAAACCATAAGTGCAGAAAAGAAACCTGCAAACTCGTCCGAGCCTGGGGCAAAGCGGGCCTCTCTTCCCGAAGGCGAGTTGCGAGTCTACGAGAACGGCAAAGAAATTTTTCATGTTCCACCTGGAGGGGCCGATGCTACCGCGAGTTCGACAGGAAGCGGAGAGACGACGGAAGGGCGACTGCAGCCGGCAGGCCTCATCGAGTTGTCGCCCGCGGCGGCCGAAGGCATCCTGGTAAACCGCGTGGAACCGGAATATCCGGAGCAGGCGCTGATGCAGCACGTTCAGGGACCGGTCGTGCTCGACGTGCACATGGATCGCGAGGGCATTGTGCAGGACGTAACCCTGGTCAGTGGGGACATACTTCTGGGAGAAGCGGCCACCGCAGCGGTTCGTCAATGGCGATTCAAGCCGCAGAAAGTGAATGGCCAACCAGTGGAGATGGAAACGAAGGTTACGCTGAGATTCACTCTTCCTCCCAGCTGAGTTCCAGAAGCTTTCCAACCTTGACCGCCAATTCTCAATGCATTATGAAAGAGCGCCCCGCTTTAGAAGGTTGAGGCCGGATGTGGCGCCGCCTCCGCTGCGCCGCGCTGTGCAGGGCTTCGCTCCGCGACGGCGGCACTAGGGGAGGAACTGCAGTAGTGTGTCCGGTGGGAAAGGACTACAGGAGAGCCTAGGCAAATCAGCTGGAGAATGGCACTTTACCTTAGAGGGAAAGACAACCGTTGACACGAATGATCTTTCCCCCCAGGGAGGCAACTACGATGAGTCGCGACATCAAGTATATCGGCATGTGGGGGCTGTGGGTTGGCTGAGGAACCGCACCAGTCGCTTGAGGTTCTGGGCCGCCGCTGCGAGGAAGAACGGCTCACGAACGAACTTCATCCGGCGTAGGCGCAGGCGACGCAGCCCGATCACATTCTTGAGTTCCGCAAACAGCGCCTCTACTTTTTTCCGCTTTCGTTGTGCGCTGGCGAATGCCGGTGTGTTCGACACGCCCCTGGCGCGTTGTCGCGCGGGTTCATGCATGTGAATGGCGAGATACTTATATCGCCCACTTGTGCATTGCGCTTTTTGCGAACATGCCCCACAACCCTTGCCGCTGCCGCTATATGCGTGAGCGCGGTTGCGAACATTCAGGCCGACATAGTTGAGCTGTTCCCCAGCCGGACAGAGATAGCTGTTGCTTTCGGGTAGATAGCTAAATCGCTCGGGACCGTAGAGTGGGTTGTTCTTGCGGAGAGCACTGTCCCGTGTGCGCATATACAGTGTGATCTCCCGCTCCATTAACCACTGCAGGAACTCACCGTTGCCGTACGTGGCATCAGCCACCACCGACTCGGGATCGCGTCCTTGCCCTTCGGCGAAGCGGGCGATCATGTCCTGCGCGGCCACCGTCTCCTGACTCATCCGGGCTGCAGTTGCTTGCACTCCCACGATCACGCAACTGTGGTTGTCCACCCGATAGTTGTCCTAGTAACCCAGCCGGGCCGGAGTTCCACCCTTGGTCGCCTAGGTCGCGTCGGGATCGGTTGTGGATACCAGTTTCTGCTCAGGCACGGGCTCGTCGGTCGGATTTTGCTGCTCTAATTCCACCAGGTACTGGCGCACCGTGTGGTTCACCTGCGCCGCTTCCGCCAGTTGCTCGCGTGGAATGCGGCTCTCCTTGCTGGCATTGGCTTCCACGAAACTGCCGTCCACCGACAAGTCATCTCCCCGCACCCGTCCCGCTTCCAGACAGCGCGTTACGATCTCTTCAAACAGCTGCTCGAATAGCTTCGACTCCTGGAATCGTCCATGCCGATTCTTGGAAAATGTAGAGTGGTGCGGAATCTCCGGATCGAAGCCCAGCCCGGTAAACCAGCGCCACGCCAGATGCAGGCGCAACTCCTCCACCAACTTGCGCTCCCTGGTGATGCCGTACAGATAGCCGAGCAACCGGATGCGCAGCAGAAGCTCGGGGTTCAATCGACGGTCGGCCCCTATCGCTGTAACTCTCTTTTAGCTTTTCCCGCACGAAGGCAAAGCTGATGTGCTTTTCGAGGAGTCGCAGCAGATGATTCTCAGGAACCTGATCTTCCAGGCGGAAGTAGTAGAACAACGCTTCCGCGCCAGACTGTTGCCCCATCATGAGTAGCGCACCTCCGAGTATGATGATCCAGCACAGCATGGCAAGGATTTATTAGTCCTTTTAT